>Ga0114921_10001043_pt1 | contig 12360 bp, 7 predicted proteins | sample BentaG_FD_87016 | JGI IMG/M metagenome (GOLD analysis project Ga0114921, IMG submission 87016) | Deep subsurface microbial communities from South Atlantic Ocean to uncover new lineages of life (NeLLi) - Benguela_00093 metaG | ecosystem: Environmental > Aquatic > Marine > Oceanic > Sediment ...
ACAGGAGTTTCATGTTTGGTCAACTGCACAGCTTCCCCTTCTGTTCCAGGCTGAAGCCAGAGTTGTTTTTCTTTATCTTTCCCTGTTAGATAAACAAGAAAAGTTCCATCCTTATTCCAATCATAGGAAATGACTCCTTCTTTGGTTTCAGTGATTTGCCAGGCCTCGCCTCCATCTGGCCTCATAAAATAAATTTGATTCTTTCCCGGGCGATTGGAGAGGAAAGCAAAGAAAGAACTGTCAGGATGCCATTTGGGAGATGTCTCGTTTTTTTTCTTGGTATATGTCATTTGTTTTGAAGGCCCGCCCAAGGTTGAGGTAAGGTAGAGATCGCTGAATCGTTTGTTTTCTTTCCAATCAAGGGAAGAGATTTCGTAAATGAGATATTGTCTGTTGTTGGAAAGATCTCTTCGCCCAACTCTATTCAGAGTAAGAACATCCATAAAAGTCAGGCCATGCTTCTGGCCTTGGGGAATATCTCGGGGAAAGGACGGGATAGTGAGAAGAATAATGATTAAAAGGGAAAAAAATGATAGTTTTTTCATCTTGAACTCCTCTAAAAAATTGAAAAATTCATTTTATTAAAAAAAAGATTTTGATTCAATAGGGTCAGGCCTTTATTACTTTTATAATTTGATTCAATACGGCCAGGTTTTTCATTTTGCATTTTTTGGCTTCGTGCTTAAATCCAAGTTTTATGGTCATATTTTAAGACTCTACCCTGAAAGCCTTTCTTTTTTCGGGAGAAGTCAAGGTCTTGGGGAAAAGACCAATTTGTTAAAGCTGAATCTTCAACCGTTCCCAAAGACCTTCAAATCTCTGGCTATCACCCAAAAGAAAGCTTACCCTTATCTTGTTAAATTTGATTTAAGCCGGTTTTTTTTATATAAATATTTTATTGATAAAATTGAGCTTAGATCCTTAAAGAAGGAGTCATAATGAAAAGAAAGAATTTCATTATCTTTTTAGGGCTAATTTTTATCCTTGTTTTTTGGCCAACAGCTTGCACAAAGAAGCTGGATGAAGAAAGCATTAAAATCAGGGCCGGAGAAATTCATAAAAAAATCCTTACAGTAGATACCCACTGCGATACTCCCATCCATATGCTCAGGGAAAACTGGGATATAGGTGACCGTCATGAGTCCGGTAAGAGAGGGAGTGGGAAGGTTGATCTTCCCCGGATGGCAGAGGGAGACCTGGACGCTGCATTCTTTGCAGTCTTTGTGGGTCAAGGATTAAGAACTCTTGAAGGGTACACTAAAGCCAGAGAGAGGGCTGATAGTATATTAAATGCCATCCATGAAATGTGCAACGATTATCCTAATCTGGTGGAACTAGCCAAATCTCCTGAAGATGCCTACCAATTGGAAAAGGAAGGAAAGAGAGCTGTTTTTATCGGCATGGAAAACGGATATCCCATCGGAAAGGATCTTTCTCGGGTAAAAGAATATTATGAAAGAGGGGTGCGCTATATAACGCTCTGTCACTCCAGCGATAATGATATCTGTGATTCATCGACTGACGAACGCCATCCTGAGGATAACGGCTTAAGTGAGTTTGGGAAGGAAGTGGTTGCCAGATGTAACCGTTTAGGTATCATGGTTGATGTTTCTCATATTTCCGATAAATCCTTCTACGATGTCCTCAAAGCTTCAAAGGCTCCAGTCATCGCCTCCCATTCCTGTTGCCGGGCCCTCTGTGACAGTCCCCGGAACTTAACGGATGAGATGCTCAAGGCCTTGGCCTCAAAGAAAGGTGTTATTCAGATTTGTTTTGTTTCAAGCTTTGTAAAAAAACCAAAGCCAAATCCAGAGAGAGATAAAGCTCTTGCCGAGCTCCAGGAGAAATACCGCACCTGGAAAGGCAAAAGAGATGAGGCCTTCAGAGAAAAAATGTGGGGAGAATACAGGGCAATTTTCGAGAAATACTCGATGGATAAGGCTACAGTCAAAGACCTTGTTGACCATATTGACCATGTGGTTAAGATTGTTGGAGTGGATCAGGTGGGAATTGGCACAGATTTTGATGGAGGAGGAGGAGTTGAAGGCTGTGATGATGTAAGCCAGTTACCTAATATTACCCAAGAGCTTGTTCGACGGGATTATTCAGAGGAGGAAATTCAAAAAATTTGGGGCGGAAATATCATGCGAGTTTTCAAAGTAGTTACAGAGATATCAGAAAAAATTCAGAACGCAAAACCCAAAAATCAAAACTGAGAAAGGGTTTTGGCCTACATTTTTCTATGAGATTGCCACGTCCTTTCAGGACTCGCAATGACAATGTAAAGTCATTTATGGCGTTCGTATTAGTAAGCAGTAAAAAGCAACTGGTTTAAGGATGAATGTTGAAAAAAGAAAAGAACTTGTCTTGCCTGTCTCGCTTATATTTTTACAGAGTGGCAGAGTGATTGATTAATGATTAATTTGAATATGTAAAAAAATATTACATAAAAGATTCCGTAGAATTATCCTTAGCTTTCAAACTCGCTCATAATAATAGAGTTATTCACTCTGGGTATTGGCATAAAATTTGCAAATTAATTTGCCTTTAACTCAATTATTTTTTATTATTTAGTAAAGCAGTATGTTGAAAAAATACACTCTTTTTGTCCCTATTATTATTCTTATCTTTTTCTGTTTTTTTTCTATGTCTTTGTTTATTTACCCAGAGAAAAAAAGTCGAAAAAGTCCCCGGCCCGGTGGAACCTTCCGTGTAAAATCTTTTACAAATATTTTTAGAACGCAGCTCGATCCAGCAAGTCCCGACTCCTATATTTTTGTTTCAGAACAAATCTACGATGGATTGGTGAAGCTGGATAAAGATTTGAATATTGTTCCTTCCTTATCCGAGTATTGGAAGATATCTGCTGATGGCAAGAAATACATGTTTTATTTGAGAAGGGGATTGAAATTTCATCATGGAAAAGAGCTTTTAGCAGAAGATGTGAAGTTTTCCTTAGAAAGGCTCATCAATAAAAAAACCAACTCCCCTTATTACCAATTCTTCACAACTAGAGTAGTCGGAGCTAAGGATTATCGAGGGGGAAAAGCAGGAGATGTGGCAGGGTTTAAAGTTCGGGGTAAATATACTTTTGAGATTCAATTGATAGAACCGTATGTATCTGCCCTCTATCTGATGAGCATGAATTTTTGTAAAATTCTTCCTCGAGACCTCTTGCGTTCCCAGGGGAAAGGATTTTTTTCGAAGCCCTCTGGCACCGGTGCTTTTAAGTTCTCCTACTGGATGAGAAGTCCACAATTGGACATTGTCGGTATCCGCTTGGAAAGGAATGATGAGTATTTTAGGGGAAAACCCTATCTGGATGCGGTTGAGTTCAGCCCATATTTTACCCTCGACCATTTTTTAAATAGAGAGATAGATATGATTCCGGTCCTCTCTGAAAAATTGCTCAACACTGAATGTCAAATTATCGAAGGCGGTTTTTTTAACTTAATATTTTTAGGGATGAGCTGTCATATTCCTCCCCTTAACAGGATGAGTGTCCGAAAATCAATATTTCATGGAATCAACAAAAGGCAGCTCGTGTTAGCTGCCTTTGATATTAAATACATGCCAAAGATAACAAACAGCTATATTCCTGCCAAATTGCCAGGTTTTTTCCCTATGGACGATGCGGGAAGTTATGATTTCGAAAGAGCGAAAGAGATTCTTCGAAAGGCAGGTTTTTCAACGGAAAAGAGATTTCCTACCCTTACTCTTTTTTTTGATTTGCCCAAAACAGATATAAAATACAAAGTTTACAGAGAGTTAAGGAAAGAGCTTGATGTTTTGGGAATAAGACTGAAATTGAGGTATTATAAATCCCCTGAAGAAATAAGAACCTACAGAGAACCCTACCTGATTTATATAGAGAGATACATGAATTTTCCTGACCCCGAGGATATTATCCGGCCTTTGTTTTTCTCAAAATCTATCTTTAATGTGTTTAAGTACGCTAATCCTGAATTGGATAAGCTTTTGCAAGAGGCTGAACGAGAGCGAAGCTGGACCAGGAGAATAAAACTTTTTCATAAAAGTGAACAAATTTTATTCTTGGAAGTCCCTGCCATTCCTCTTTTTTCCAATCAACACAGGGTAGCTGTCCAGCCTTACGTAAGGGGAATTGAACTGCCTCCTTTGGGCTTTTATTACTTAGAGGCCAAGAATATTTGGCTAGATAAATAGAGAAACGAAAAAGTGCGATTGAGAATGTCGCTCCAGACAAGATTCATAATTTCTGTGACCTTTTTGTTGTCTATTTTGGTGGGCTTGATTCTTTTTTTTATTCAGAGAAAAGAAGTTAAAGCCATTTTTGAAGAGTCGAAGAATGAAGGCATATTGAGAGCCAAATATATTGCCAATTTAAATTATCGACGTCTTCTCCAGTGGGATATTGATGAAATCGAAGAAAATATCGAAGAACAGATAGACCAAAAGCTTATTTATGTCGTTATATACGACCGCTACAACGAGCCTTTAGCAGCCAATGATTTTATAAAAGATTATGAACAGATATATAGCTCGAGTCGCCTAGAGGGAGAGATAACAGAGCAGAGTTATTTCTTTGAATCGAAAAACATTGAAAACAAGAAGGAAAACCGAATTTTGAAGATCCTTGAGATTGAGGTCCCAATTTTCGCCAGAGGTTCACCGGATAATTGGGGCTCTATAAAAATAGGCCTTTCCTTGGAAGATATGCATAGAGAAATTCAAAAAACTCGTCTTGTTTTTATTTTGATTGGCTGTGGAGGACTTCTTGTAGGAATTGCTGGTGCAACTCTTTTGGCCAGGAGAATAACCGGCCCTTTGAAAAAGTTGGTGGCCGGGACTATTAAAATTTCTAAGGGAGATTTTTCTCACAAGATTAACATTCCTTCTCAAGATGAAATAGGAAATTTAGCTCGGAGTTTTAATAAGATGAGCAACGAGCTTCTCCAGACACGGGAGAGAATGGAAGAAGCTAATAGAAAGTTAATCCAGGCAGAAAAATTGGCTTCCATCGGGCGCATTTCTGCTACTATTGCCCATGAAATAAGAAACCCCTTAACATCAGTTAAATTGAATATCCAGAAAATTCTTCAAAGTACTCAGCTGGATGAGATAGAAGAAGAACATTTGAGAATATCCCAAGAGGGCATAGGTCAAATAGAAAAATTTATCAGAGAATTCCTGGATTTTACTCGTAGTTCTGAGTTGAATTTAGATCGATTTTCTATCGAGCAGATACTGGAAGAGTCCATCAAAATGATGAGTGATTCTCTTGATCAGAAAAAAATTAACATAGAAAAAAATTTTCAGGAAGGATTACCTCTTGCTTTGGTGGATGGGGATAAACTGAGACTAGTTTTTCTGAACATTCTTCGTAACGCTTATGAAGTCGTGGATGAAAGAGGGAAGATATCGGTTTCTCTTTCTCTAAGGGAAGAAGACGGAGCGAGAAAGATTAGAATTGAAATATCTGATAATGGCCAGGGAATTCCAGAGGAAGACTGGGAAAACATTTTTGAGCCCTTTTACACCACTAAATCCACTGGAGCTGGCTTGGGCTTAGCCATAGCTAGAAAGATTATAGAAGAGCACAAGGGATCAATAAAGGTTATAAAAAAAGAGGGAAGAGGGACTTCCTTTGAAATTCTTATTCCTTACGGGAGAGAAAAATGAATTCAATTTTAATCGTAGACGATGACCCTTTAATAAGGAAGACTCTTTCTTCTCATTTATCCAAAAAAGGGTTTGAAATCTTTTTAGCTGAAGATGGGGAAAAAGGACTTCTTAAATACGAAGAGAGCTTTCCTGACTTGGTTATTCTTGATATTCGTCTCCCTGATGTTGCAGGTATTGAAATTTTGAGGAAAATAAAAGAAAAAAACCTCAAAGCTTATGTCATAATCATGACTGCCTATGATGATATGAAAACCACAATAGAAGCTGTAAAGTTGGGCGCCTTTGAATACTTAGTCAAACCCCTGGATTATGTTGAGTTAGATTTAACTATTGATAAAGCTTTTCAAATAAGAAACCTGGAAGATAAAATCAGTTATCTTGTGGAAGAACAGCAAAAAGAATACAAGATTGACAATATCATTGGCCATTCCCCCCAAATGAGAGAAGTTTTTAAATTAATAGGATCAGTAGCTAATACCAGAGCCAATATACTTATTCAAGGAGAAAGCGGGACAGGCAAGGAATTGGTAGCTAAAGCGATTCACTACAACAGCCCTTACAAGGATGAACCCTTTATCGTCATTAACTGTTCAGCTATAACGGATACTATCTTAGAGAGTGAGCTTTTTGGCCATGTCAAAGGAGCATTTACGGATGCAATTTGTGAAACCAGAGGAAAGTTTGAGATAGCTGGAAAAGGAACTCTTTTTCTGGATGAGATAGGGTATATCTCTCCGAATTTACAGTCAAAGTTATTGAGGGTTATCGAGACAAGAGATTTTATGAAAGTGGGAGGAGAAGAAATCCTGAAGACTGAGGCAAGAATAGTTGCGGCTACAAACCAAAATCTTACGCAAGCCGTAGAGAAGGAAAAATTCAGGGAAGACCTTTACTATCGGCTAAAAGTCGTTGAGATCACCCTACCTCCTCTTCGAGAGAGGAAAGATGATATTCCAGATTTAGTTGCCTATCTATTAGAGAAAATTAATAGGGAGCTTCGTAAAAACGTAAGGAAAGTTCCTCCTGAAGTGATGAAGCTCTTGGCGAATCATTCCTGGAAAGGAAATGTAAGGGAGCTGGAAAATGCTTTAACTGGAGCTGTCATTTTAGCCAAAGGAGATGTTCTTTTGGAGGAAGATTTGCCCCTTGATTCAGGAGAGAAAAAATTGTTTTCCAAGGAATTAGTTCCTTTAAAAGAGGTTGAGAAGAATTATATTCAGTATGTCTTTAAACATACAAAAGGCAGTAAAACTCGTACATGCCAGATCTTACAAATAAGCCGTCCAACCTTGGATAAAAAAATTAAGGAATACAAGCTGGAAATCTAGCCTTTTTCTTCCGCCACAACATTAATCATCTAAAAATCCAAAGTTCAAAATCTAAATGCCAAATGAGTAAAAAAGGAGCCCTTAGAATTATCTGTCTTGTAAATTTTTTTTTGCTGAGTGTAAATAATTTTTCAGATAGCTCATCTAGAACTGCGAATTTAGACTAAAACCTCATTTTTCTGTTAATTGGCACAAAAAATGCATCTATTAAATAAATGAATAAAGGATAAGATAGAAAAATGTTACCGAAAAAAATTGTTGTCGTCGATGATGATGAGTCTATCCGGAAGACTTTTTTCTTGATTCTTCAAAAGAAATATCGAGTATATCTAGCCAATGATTCACAGGAAGCTTTGGAGCGTTTTAAGAATGCTGAAATTGATTTAATCATTGCTGATCTAAAATTGCCTTTTCTCAATGGAATAGAAATGATTGCTAAATTTAGAGAGTCAGGATTCAAGGGAAAAGTTATCATAATTTCTGCCTATCCGGATTTAATTAAAGAAAATGAACTCAGCCGCCTTTCCATAAGTCATTTCTTTGTCAAACCTTTAGATTTGGATGCATTAAATTGTTCTATAGATTATCTTCTGAATTCGAAAAGCAGTTCTGGAGAAAGATTGTAAGAAGCCGAGATAAATATTTTTCAGCCAATATAAAATTTTAAGTAAGAAAAAAAATGCAGCCAAGGTTTTAGGAATTAAATATACTACCCTTAATGAAAAAATAAAAAAATATAGAATTCGTTTCAAAAAACAACCGTACTCAATTATTGAGGATTTTTGAGCGAAATTATTGATTTGAATTAACATAATTCAGATATCACATCCCTTGGGGATAGTGCCTGCCCAAAAGATTTGTATTTTTTTTAAGGTGGCTCGTATCTTTTAAATCAGCAGGATAGTAACGATTGTGAATTGATGGAAAGGCTAAGACTTAAAAGTAGAGTTTAAAAACATAGGTTCAACAGCTGACCAAAATAAAGGAGGTTGGTTGAGGATTTAGTCCGCCTCAGGCAGCCTCTTTTTTATTGGCTCGAAATCTTTGATAAGTTGACATACTTCATTTAATAAATTACTAATATACTGATTTATAGGTAAGGAGGGATTCATATGGATAAAAAAGAACAAACAAAGATGAAAGATTATATTGATGGAGTATCAAGAAGAGATTTTGTGAAATTTTTCCTCACAGGTTCTGCTCTTTCTGTTTATTCTTTGAGTAAGCTAAATGCTGCTATTTATCAAAGCATAACTTCATTAAATCATAAATATATCCAGGATGAATCGCCGGATGGAGTTTACTGGGATGCTTTAGGGAAGCATTTCCTTTTCCAGGATGGGCTGATTATGATGAATAACGGAACTGTTGGCCCTATGCCTAAGCCTGTGTTTAACACCTTGATCAAACATTTCAAACTTCAGGTCACCAATCCCTTTGATGTCTACAATTTTATCCCCAGAAAAAAGGAAGAGGTTCGAACTAAACTGGCGAGATTTATAAACGCATCTCCTGATGAAGTTGTTTTAACCAGAAATACGACTGAAGGGATGAATTTTGTGGCGAATGGCTTGGATTTGAAGGAAGGAGATGAAGTCCTCCTCTCCAGTATGGAACATCCTGGTGGAACCCATCCTTGGAAACTCAAAGAGAAAAGATGCGGGATTAAAATCAAAGAAATTCCTTTAGGCCTTCCGCCAAAAAGTACGGATGAAATTGTCAATGCCTTTAAAGCAGGCATTACTCCTCGAACAAAGATCATAAGTATTAGTCATACTGTTTATATCTCAGGACTTATATCTCCGCTAAAGGAATTGAGTAAACTTGCCCATGAAAAGGGAATTCTCCTTCTTGCTGATAGTGCTCATGGATTAGGTATGTTGAATCTCAACATGAAAGAATTAGGAATTGATTTCTTTGCCACCAGTCCTTATAAATGGCTGGGAGCTCCGACAGGAGTTGGCCTGCTTTATGTTAGGAAAGAAGCTCAGGACAAGTTGTGGCCCACGATAGCCTCTTCTGGCTGGGATGAGTACAAGAACGCGAGAAAATTCGAAACTCTCGGCCAGAGAGCAGACGCCCTTATTGTCGCCCTGGGAGAGGCTGTTGATTTTCAGAATGCTATTGGCAAGGAGAGAATAGAAAGAAGAATTAAAAGTCTTGCAGGCTATCTGAAAAGAGAATTGAGTAAAATTCCAGGAGTTAACTTACATACCTCTCAGGACCCCTATCTCAGTGGAGGACTCACTGCTTTTTCTGTTAAAGGTGTTAAACTTCGCCAATTGGTCAATTATCTCAGGGAAAAATACAACATAGTAATTAGAACAATTGGTCGCACAAGAGATGGGACTTATGGCGTGCGGGTTTCAACTCATATCTATGTTTCTTTTAGGCATATTGACCTGCTTTTGGAAGGAGTGAAACATCTCCTTCGCCATCGGGCATAAAATGAGCTGATTTTTATTGAAAACGATAATTGAAGTTTAAATCGTTTTTACCTCAGCAAATATGAAATAGGTCAAAAGCCTGAATCCCTTTTTCCAGTCATAGAAAAATTATTAAAGATGGACTAAGAGAAGAGAGAAAATGAGAGCCTATTTAGATTGCTATCCCTGTTTTTTCACCCAAATCCTTAAGACTTCAAGGATGATCACTTCTGATGAGAGAAAAATATGGAACATTTTGAATGAAGTCAGTTTAACTATTCCTAAAATCCCTTTTGGAGCTACTCCCCCTGAAATCGGACAAGAAGTTTACCGGATAATCTCAAAAATGACAGGAGTAAAGGACCCCTATAAAAAAATCAAAGAAGAATGCACCCGCCAAGCGCTTTCCCTTTATCCTGAAATGAAGAAATTGATAAACTCTTCAGAAGATAGGTTGATGACATCCATAAAGCTCTCCATTGCGGGAAATGTCATTGATTTCGGAGCCCAGGCCGATTTTGATTTGGAAAGAGACATCGAGAAGATTCTTTCCCAAGATTTTGGGATAAACCATTATCAGGAATTTTGTGAGGTCCTGGATAGGGCTGGAAAGATACTTTACATTGCAGATAATGCTGGGGAAACAGTTTTTGACCGCCTTCTCATTGAAGAATTCCATAAATCGGTTATCTATGTTGTTCGTGAGAGACCAATCATTAATGATGCTACTCGGGAAGATGCGCTCCTTTCCGGGATAAACGAAGTCGCTGAAATCATGTCTTCTGGCTGCGATGCCCCTGGCACGATTTTAAAATTTTGCTCTGAGGATTTTTTAAGAGTCTACCGTTCTTCTGATTTAATAATAAGTAAAGGTCAGGGCAATTATGAAGGGCTTTCAGAGGAGGGGCGGCCTGTGTTTTTTCTTTTAAAGGTAAAATGTCCTGTTATCGCTCGCGACATTGGAATAGAGGAGGGGAGTATAATCCTGACAAAAGCTAAGAAAAGATGAGAAAGAAATTTAATTGATTTCCCCTTCTAATTGACTGAGTTCGACTATCCGGGAATAAACAACATTACTCCAAGTTAGAAGTTGAAAATTGTCTTCAGAGCCACCGCCGAAGGCTACAGTGTAACCAGATCCGCCATTGGCCAAAAGATGGATTGTCAAAAGGAAGAAAGAGAAAACCCTGATAAAAGAAAAATTAAAAATCAGTTAAGCTAAAATACAACGATAAACTAGCATTTTGTCATGCCTGAAATATTATCCGATTTGATTCATCTAATTCAAATAACCGAACTTTTTAAATCTAAACTGTGTCACTCAAAATTTGGGTTATTATAAGGGGAAGGCACAAGTAAAAGCGTTGTGAACCTAAAATTTCGAGAAAAAAAGAAAACAAGGAGATAGGCAATTTATTCCAGGCTATTCAGTTTTTTTTCCATGCGACTCTGTTTTCTGATTAAACAGGAGATGCCATGTTTTTTGGCTGAATTTATCCTAACGTCATCTCAAGGTGGTAATTTATATTTGTTTTGTCTATATTGTTTTGTCACAGAATTTCAGGCTGAGCCTACACAGATTGAGTGAGCAAGACAAGAATGGCAAGTGAAAAGATTATTTATTTTTTTATCGCCGCACTCCTTCTTCTTTCTCCTTCTTTTCTTTTTGGTCTTGATTCGAATAATTACAAAATTATTGCCTGGAAAATACCTTCTCCCATTACAGTGGATGGTCTTCTCAGCGAAGGTTTCTGGAAGGAGGCCCAACCCATAAGCCGTTTTACTCAACGAGAGCCCAATGAAGGAGAACCCTCTAGTGAGCCGACCGAAATAAGAATCCTGTATGATGACCAGTATTTGTATTTAGGCGTGGTTTGCTTTGACAGCCAGCCGGATAAGATTGTAGCCAACGAAATGAGGCGGGACAGTGATCTTAAGGATAATGATTATTTTGAAATCTTTATCGACACGTTTCATGACCACCGCAATGCATTTTATTTTGTCATCAATCCCCTTGGTGCCCGTCGAGATGCCCTGATAAGGGATGAAGGCAGCAATATTAACTGGAATTGGGACGGGATATGGCTGGTCAAGGTTAGAAGGAACAATCAAGGCTGGACAGCCGAAATTGCCATTCCGTTTTATACTCTCCGTTTTAAAAAAAGAAAGAATCAGACCTGGGGAATTAATTTCGGCCGCCATATTGCTCGAAAGAGAGAAGAAAGTTATTGGTCACCTATTCTTCGGGATTATGGATGGTTTGGAAAATACAAAACCTCCTATTACGGTCATCTCGCCAGATTAGATAATTTAAGACAGGGGAAAAGAGCCCAGCTCATGCCTTATATAATCGGTGGCGGTGTTCAAGAAGAGAGGGAAAAGGCTTTCAGTCGTTCCGGAGATATAGGCCTGGATATCAAATACCGCCTGACCTCAAACCTGACGGGAGATATAACCGTCAATACCGATTTTGCTCAGGTTGAAGCTGACCAGGAACAGTTCAACCTGACGCGCTTCAGCTTTTTCTTTCCAGAAAAAAGGGGATTCTTCCTCGAAGGAGCAGATATTTTTCGCTTTGGTGAACGCTACCGTGAATATGAGCCCCCTCAGACACTCTTCTTTTTCAGCCGGACAATTGGGTTATCTGAAGATGGCAGGGAAATTCCTATAATTGGAGGTATGAGAATAACCGGGAAAGCCGGGGGATATGATCTTGGAATACTTGATATCTTAACAGACAGGATTTCTTATGAGGAAGACAATGAACAGGTCCATGTAGAAAAAACAAATTATTCGGTCTTTCGTCTGAAAAGGGATTTTCTAAAAAAATCGACAGTTGGTCTTATGCTCTTGAGCAAAGATTCTGTTGACAGTTCCGGTTACAATCGAGGAGCTGGCTTTGATTTTAGCTTAGCTTTTGGTCAATCTCTAAAGATGGGAGG
>Ga0114921_10001044_pt1 | contig 12353 bp, 11 predicted proteins | sample BentaG_FD_87016 | JGI IMG/M metagenome (GOLD analysis project Ga0114921, IMG submission 87016) | Deep subsurface microbial communities from South Atlantic Ocean to uncover new lineages of life (NeLLi) - Benguela_00093 metaG | ecosystem: Environmental > Aquatic > Marine > Oceanic > Sediment ...
CCGGCAATAATGTTGGTAGCCGTCCCACGAATCAGTGGCACCTGGGGAGTCTCTCTGACAAAAAATGTGGCTACCAGAACAATGACGCCAAACACAATCCAGAAAATTCCCATGATCTGCAGCGGCTCAAATTCTCTTCTGGGTTCACGTATTTCTTTTTGATCAGACGACATTTTATTCCTCCCCACCATGTTAGCATGAATTACTCACCATATACACAATCATGATACACATAATGTTATGAACTGTGTTTGTGATGAGGCCACAATATTGGCATTTGTCGATAAGAGCGAACTAACCCGCATTTCTCACCACCAAATCTACTGCAACGGAGTATATGCTCACGACTACGGCGTTCTACTTGAAAAATGTACTCGACGTACTGTCTAGTACACCTCCGTCCATTTTTCTGCGTAGGCCTTGTATTCATAAACATCTCCTCTCCCGACGTGTCGGGACTACGATTTATGGTGAGAAAAACAGGCTAAACTACTCCACTTCCACAAATTTGTGAATTAACCGATTAACATCTTTCGGACGTTCCAGCATTACCAGGTGGCTTCCCTTCGCTACAATCTCTAATCTTGCATTGGGTAACATGTCACAAAGTACTTTTGCAGACGATACAGGTGTCAGTCCATCCGCTTCACCGGTAATAAGCAAAACAGGCTGCTGGATAAGACTGAAATCGGGCTCCTCTTTATTTTTCAACTTTATCCGTTCTATCCTGATTGATTTTCCCGGGAAGATTTAAAAACATCGAAACTTTCAGGAAGAGAAAAAGAAATTGCCATTCTTTCAAAAGGGGAGTTTATGGGTGAAATGGCGTTACTGGATCAGGAGCCCAGATCCGCCTCGGCCACGGCCAGGGAAGAAACGGTTTTGCTTCGTATCAACGGTGAAGATTTCTATGATCTTTTGGCAAGCCGGATGGAGATAATGCAGGGCATTGTCAAAGTGTTAACCCGGAGATTGAGGAAAGCAATTGCGTAATAGCCCAACCTAATAGGTCGCGAATGCAACCTGTTAGGTCGTTAGTAGCTTGTCGTTTCGAGCTTTACCTTTCCGCGAAAGATCCAGTAAATGATAGCCGTATAGGACAATATAAACGGAAAACCAATAGCTGCAATGATCAGAATATTCCTGAGCGTCGCTTTCGACGACGCGGCATTGTACAAAGTGAGACTGTTTTCAGGCACGGGATTGGAATAGACAATATAGGGATACATCCCGATACCAAAAAAGGCAAGTAGGGCAATCATGGCAGCACACGAGGACAAAAATGCCCGGAAATCACGTCCGTATGTGATTTCCCGGGGGATGTTGGCTATGGCGAGCATAGTCAGGAGGAGAATGACGAACAGGACCGGATGCGCCTTGATGTGCAGGGTCATATGCGGTACGTAGAGCAGCGTCACCGTAGTGGTGGTTACCCAGGAGAGGACAAAGAACACAATGGTGCCACGAATCCAGTTCCGGATCTTATCGTGGAGTTCTCCTTCAGTTTTCATCACCACGTAGATGGCCCCATGCATCATGAATAGGGCAACGGTAGTCACGCCCACGAGAATTGAATAGGGGTGGAACAAATCGAGGAAATTCCCAAAAAACTCATGATTCACATCCAATGGAATCCCCCAGACAATATTGCCCAACACCACACCCAGAAGAAAACTCGCAAGAATACTACTTACACAGAAGCTTACATCCCACACCTGTCTCCAGAACTCTCCAGGTCTCTTGCTTCGGAATTCAATTGCAACGGCCCGAAAAATCAGCGAGAATAGAAGTAAGATAAAACCTCCATAAAACCCGGAGAATACGGTAGCATACACTTCAGGAAACGCAGCAAACAGTGCACCACCACTCGTCACGAGCCAGACTTCATTACCATCCCATACCGGACCGATGGAATTCAACATGATCCTCCGTTCCCTGTCCGATTTTGTGAAAAGATGAAGGGCCCCCACTCCCAGGTCAAACCCGTCGAGAACGGCGTAGCCCGTGAGCAAGCCTCCAACCAACAGAAAGGCAACCAGGTTCAGATCGAGAGTCATTCCCGATGCCCCTCTGCCTCGAGATCCGCTTCGACGGGACCGTGCTGGATTTTCCCGTTGAGCAGATAGATGAACAGGGCAAACAACAAAGAGTAGATCAGGATAAAGAGTATCAACGAAAACACCACCTCCCCTGCGGTAACGGTTTTCGAAAGAGAGTCCGAGGTTCGTAGGATATTATAGACGGTGTAAGGTTGTCTCCCCACTTCCGCTGCAATCCACCCAATCTGATTCGCAATCTGTGGTCCAAGAACCGATAAAACAAAGAGGTTCAACAACCACTTTTTCCCAAACAGCGATCCCCGCCACCAGAAGAATAGTCCTCCCCAGGAGAGAAGTATCAATCCGATCCCGATGGCAATCATGCCGTGATAACTTTGAAATACAATATTCACGGGGGGACGCTCGTCGGGCGGAAATGCTCTAAGGCCTGCCACAGGTTTCTCTGAATCACCATGAATCAGCCAACTCAACATTCCAGGTATTTTCAAGCCAAATTTCACCGTTTCTTCTTTCTCGTCTACCCATCCAAATAAATACATCGGAGCCGTCTCACGAGCAGGATAATGTCCCTCGAAAGCCGCCAATTTCGCAGGTTGATACTCGCTGATGCCCATCGCACTGGCGTGACCGGTGACCAGTTGAAGTATGGTGGAAACTGTAGCCAGGATGAGAGCAATCTTTATACTCACTTTCGCGTGGTCAATATGTCTTCGTTTGAGCAGATACCAGGCGCTCACACTTAAGACAAAAAAAGCTCCCGCCTGCCACGCCCCCATAATTACATGGCTAAGCCGATCTATCGTTGAGGGATTAAACACCATTTCCCAGAAATTTGTAATCTCAACCCGGGTGCCCAGACCGGAATGAACAATATGGTAACCGGCAGGAGTTTGTTGCCACGAGTTTGCAACAACAATCCAGACGGCACTGAAGTGGGCTCCCAGAGCTACCATCACGGTTGAGAAAAAATGAGTTCTTGGACTGACCTTGTTCCATCCAAAAAGGAGGAGTCCTAGAAATACAGATTCCAGAAAAAACGCGAAAACGCCTTCTGCTACCAGAGCGGTACCAAAAACATCTCCTACAAATCGTGAGTAAGCCGCCCAGTTCGTCCCAAACTCAAATTCCATGACAATCCCAGAGGCAACCCCCAGGGCAAAAATCAATCCAAAAATCCGGGTCCAAAACCGCGCAATTTGAAAATAAAGCGGATTCCGCGTTTTTAAATACATCCCACCTAAAACAACAAGAAAAATACCGAGGCCAATACTTAAAGGGGGAAAGATGTAATGAAAACCGATAGTGATGGCGAATTGAAGGCGGGAAAGCGTTAAAACCTCCAATGTTTGTTTCCTGACTAAATAGAAGGAATATTTAGATCACAATATTTGGCAAGACGCCTATCAAATTCACGGTAACAAGGGCGGAGAGATAGAAAACTACGAATAGACCTATTCGACAATATGAATAACCTGGACAGTGATATTATCGTATCCACCGTTTTGCTTGGCACGGTCAATGAGTTTCTCTGTTGCGACCTTGGGCTTTTCACCACCCAGTATTTCATATAGATCATCATGAGAGACCAATCCCCACAATCCATCCGAACAGAGAAGAAATTTGTCTCCGTTTGATACGTTGAGGGGTTGGTGTGAGATGTCAGCGTTGACAATAACCTTGGCGCCTAATGCCTCGGTTACGATATTCTTTTGGGGATGTGTTTCAGCTTGTTGTTTTGAAATCACGCCCTCATCCACCATTCTCTGAACCAATGTGTGGTCTTTGGTCATTTGTGCCAACTCACCATTATGCAAGTAATAAGCTCTGCTGTCACCCACATGAGCCAGGTAGGCAAAAGATTCCCGTACCACAATTAACACACAGGTGGATCCCATCATGATATTGTCATACTCGCTTATCTTCTGATTGTAAACCACCGTGTTGATTTCTTCGAGACCCTGTCTGAGAAAAACAGGTATTTCCCCTGGATCTCCTTCAGAGAATTTATCTTTCAACATGTTTATGGTGGTCTGGCTGGCAAATTGTCCCCCTTCCCGGTGACCTAAGCCATCTGCAACCACAAATAAATCCCCCCATTGGCAATGAACATGACACCATCTATCCTGATTCACCTTTCTGATCAGACCAATATCAGATTTACCGGAGAATGACAATTTCATCCCTGCACTCTGATTATCCGGGATAAACGCATCATGGTGTCTTGCCGTTCGAAAATTTCTTCATCACCATATTGCCAAAGGTCTAATAATCTCTCATAGTTTTCCCGGGCAAGAGCCAGATCTCCCATTTCTTCATAAATAAGCCCTCTGACATAAAATGCCCTTGGATATATGTAATGATGAGCATTACGCGAAACCGTAGGACTCTGCATCATCCTTGTTGTTGCTAAAGCCTCTTCGTAATCCCCTTTTCTCAGTTCGAGGAGGGCTTTTAAGTACATGAGATAGTCATTGAGTTCCTCGTTTACAGATAGATTTTTATATTCCTTCAATGCTTTCTCACCTTCACCCAGAAGCATGAATCGTTGCATCAGGAGAGCATTCAGAATTCCTTTTGATTGCTTAGTAACAATTTCCCCCTCGATAATATGTTCAACCGTGTCGATTATCCAGTTCAGAGCTTCTTCCTGACCCAATTGGGCGCGCATCAACCCTTTGATAAGGTAGATGGATAAAATGTTGTCTACTCTCGGTTTCAGAACCAATGCCCTGTCTAATTTCCCTAACGTAGATGTCGTGTCACCAAGAATGTATGAGATAAATGCCATACCGATGAGCGAGCCAACCTCAAAATCAGTGCCCATTGATTTTGATATTCTGTACCTTTCATCATAGAGCCTTAACGCTCTTCGACATTGTCCCTGCTCGCTATACAAAAAACTCAATCGTGTTAAACCTAACAATTGCCAGTCAAGAGTTATATCGTCTTTTAGCAATTCAGAGTACTTCTCATTTGCTTCCTGGTACCTGCCCATTAGTTGGTAGATATAGCCAATATTCTCAATAAGATGGTAATTCTGTGGGTCCAGCATGACGCCATTTTGAAAAGCCTCGAGGGCCAGTTCAAACTCTCCTTTCCCCCGGTACATGTCCCCCAGAAAACCATACGACCACGGTTTATCAGGATGCTGGTCAACCGTCTGCTCGGCATATTGAATTCCCTGATCATATAATCCTTCTTTGTTAAAAATGTCAATAATATTGGCGTAAGCAGAAACAAATTGAGGATCTAATTCCACAGCTCGCTCAAATGCGCTCAGAGCTCTGACATACTGATCATTACCTCTGAACATTCTGCCAAGATAGAAATGTCCCGTAGATTTTTCAGGATAGAGAGCTACAAACTGTCTTGCCCGATCCAAGCCCCGGTCGAACAATTCCATGGCATAATAGATATCGAAAATATGCCAATAGGCCTGAGTGAACTCCGGGTCCATTCTCAAAACCCGTTCAAACGCATCCAGTGCACCAACATAGTCTTGAATCCCGTGGAAATAGGCTTCACCAAGACCGAACCAGGCCTCTTTCTCATCCGGAATAAAACTTACCATCTGCTCAAACGCCGTTTGTGCCTCGTTCCAGTGCTGACGGATCATAGCCATGGCTCCTTCTGCCATGAGCTTGTCCTTCGTTGATGGAAACGAATGACCGGAAAGAATATGTGAAAGCGTCTCTTCCGCCTGGTCCGATGTTCCCTCACCTGATACAGACTGGGACCACCATTGGGCAATTGCCAGTTTGTAATAAGCCTGAGTGAACATGGAATCTATCGAAATTGCTTTTTGAAACTGTATAGAGGCGCTATCAAATTTTGAGTTGTTAAATAAATCCACACCTGCCAGATAATATTGATAGGCTCCAACCGTCGCTGTTGTCTTGTCCTTGACCGCGATATCTACTCGATCTGCCTCATCGTCTGATAAATTTAAATCATTCTGGATTTCAACAGACAGGTCGTCGACCATCGTGTATATGTCGCTTCCTTCCACCCGTTGGGACTCAATGACCATCCCTTCGCTAACACTCACAAGCTGGGACGTTAAAATTATTTTATCACCCGCCTGAATTATGTTACCTGTGAGCATCGTTTGCGCCCCTGCTTGCCTGGCAACCTCTGTAGCCAGATCACGATCAATCTTCCTCCGGTCCTTCGAACCCAATCGTTTCTGGATGTCAAACAGCCTTTGACTACTAAACATCTTGAGAGATGAAATTTCAGATAGATCAGCAATAATGAGCTCCTGTATGATCTGGCCCATCCGCTCAGTATCATCGGGATCTTTCAGATTTTCAAAGTAGAGAACTGCCAGAGAGTTCTCTTGAGTGATAACGGATTGAACACCGCTATCTGAAAACTTCTTTGCTCCAAATATTAGTATTAAAACTATAATGACTGCAGCCAGGATATATATGGGCTTGCGCCAGTCACCTTTTCTCTCCGGCTCTGTGGGAACCGGAATGTGAGGAACAGTCATCGTGGTCCGGCCTGTATCCAGATCCTTCTTCAACTTTTTCAGATCTGCCAGAAGATCATCTGCATGCTGGAACCGATCCTCGGCTTCTTTCTCCAGAGCCTTGTGGATGATGCGTCCAAGTTCTTCTGGAATATCAGGATTCAAAGTTGAGACAGGGATAGGAGCCTCATTGACAATAGAATATAAAATAGCAGCTTCATGCTCACCATGGAAAGGCACACGCCCTGTTGCCATTTCGTACATCACCACCCCAAAAGAGAATAGATCACTCCGGTGATCGACCTCCAGCCCTTCAGTCTGTTCAGGGGACATGTAAGCCAGAGTTCCTGGCGTCATACCCATCTTTGTGACACCAGCCATACCCTTCCGCTTGGCAATCCCAAAGTCCATGATTTTTACACGTCCTTTAGTAGAGATCATAACATTTTCTGACTTGATATCCCGGTGGACAATCCCCTGTTCATGTGCTGCATGGAGGCCATCCGCCATCGCAATGGCAATATTCAGAAGCTCCTTGGTTCTTAGAAGTCCCTTTTCGAGTCTAGCTTTCAAAGTTTCCCCTTCCACCAGTTCCATGGCAATGAACGTCTCCCCCTCTACTTCATCAATCGCATGAATCGTCATAATGTTAGGATGGTTAAGCGCAGAAGCAGACTGAGCTTCGTGGAGAAAGCGGCTTTTGTCCTCTTCACTGGCAAGAATGCGATGGGAAAGAAATTTAAGGGCTACGGTACGCTTGAGCTTGGTGTCCTCGACTTTGTAGACAACGCCCATGCCTCCTTCACCAAGTTTCTCGAGGATTTTATAGTGGGATATTGTTTTCCCGACCTGCCCGCTATTTTTTTGGCGGGCCTGTCCGCCGTCTTTTTGGAGGATCATGATTTTTGCCGTCTGAGAACAACTAAGGTAATATCATCAAATTGTGGGCTATCATCGGTAAACATCCGGACTTCAGAAATGATTGTCTCAATGAGATCTGTGGAAGAAGCTCCCAGATTATCCCTCACCAAAACCTCGAGCCTTTCCTCCCCAAATTCTTCCTCGTTGATGTTGATGGCTTCAGTCACACCATCGGAATAAATCAAAAGCACATCACCAGAGCTAAATGACAATGTTTCTTCTTCATAGATCGATTCTTCCATGAACCCAAGCACCGTACCACCAATCCCCAGCCTTCGAGCTTCTCCATTCCCGGAAAAAAGAAACGGATTATCATGTCCAGCATTGGTGTAACATAACTTGTTTGTTTGTGTATCCAGAACGCCATAGAAAAGGGTAGCGAATTTCTGTACGTCCGTGCTTTGAAAAAGGAGTCTATTTGATCGCTCGACACAGTCTTTGCATGGTGGGAAGAAAACGGTCTGCCCCCGAATGGTCGCTTGAAGGTTTGCCATTAATAGTGCTGCCGGCATCCCTTTACCTGAGACGTCGCCAAGACATATCGCTAACTGGTGATCGTTAATGGGAATGAAATCGAAATAATCACCCCCCACTTCCTTGGCAGGAATACTCTTCCCGGCAAGGTCATATCCAGCCAGGGGAGGAGCTTCCTTTGGCAGTAAGTTTATCTGGATTTCATAAGCTACCCTTAATTCCTCTTCCATCCGGATAAGGACTTGTTCCTCTTCATATAAACGGGCGTTTTCAAGCACCTGTGCGGATTGGACAGCAATAATAGACAATAACCGTTGATCTTCAGACGTAAAACTTTCCTCAGACTGCTTGTTGAAAACATTCAGCAATCCTATCATCCGGCCTTTCAAACGTAGAGGAACACTGAGAAGAGAGTGAACAGGAAAATCCTTTCCAGGATCCATCCGGAAGCGGTGATCTTTCTGAAGGTCATTGATGAGAAGAGGTTTCTGGTTCTTAAGTATCCATCCTGACAGTTGAAGACCAAAGTGGTAAGGAACCACATCAATTTTCGAGTCTATCTTACGAACCATTGTCTGGAAGGGACTCCCTGGTTTTTCCTCGTCCAGAAGCAGGACCGCCCCCTGTTCCACCTTGAGGTGTTTGACACACTTCTGGATAATCAGTTCCACCACCTGATCGAGGTCCCGGGCAGAACTGACAGCCGTAGCGATGTCGTTCAGTACGGAAAGCTCTTGAACAGCCATCCGTAATTGCTGGACTTCGATAGAATCAGAATTCATGATAAAAAATATATCTCAGGATGTAAATTATGAAAACCTAGTCACTCGTATAACTTCCAACGGCTTCTTCCACACTATCAAAGCTTTCGAATACCCTGATTAATTGAGTAGCCATGAAGACGCTGTAGATTTTTCGAGTAGGACGGGCAATCCTTAAATCCCCGCCCACATTCCGTAACGATGTATACGAAGCAAGCAAGGATCCAAGACCGGTACTGCTGAACCATTTTACTCTTCCCATGTCGACGACAATTTTAGTCTGACCTTTTTCAATGAGTCCCTTGACATACGGATGCAGGTGGATACTTTCCGGTCCATTCATCATCTTCCCGGAGAGCGTTAAGATTGTAATATCATCCTGGACTGTTTCTTTTATTCTCATTTGTTCACTTCCCTCCCTTTTTAACTTTCGATCTGAGATGTTTGATCAAGGTCAATGTATTCGTACTATCTGGATTCCTCTTATAATGTACTTCATCCATTAACGCTTTTATAAGTGGAATTCCTAAGCCGCCGTTTTTGTAAGCTATAAAATCCTGGTGGATGTTGAATGGTTCAATTCCGTTAAAATCGAATACCTCACCTCTGTTCGTAATGACAGCTTTAATCACGTTTTCGTCAAAAGTTAATTCCAAATCAAAGTAGGATTGATTCTCTCTTATGATCCCGTGACGCAATGCATTGTTGCAAGCCTCAAAGACCGCCATCTCAACCAGGTCCGCTTCTGTCTTGTCTAAACCGTGTTGGCTGGAAATAAAATAGACCAAGTCTCTTGTTTGTTCCAGATGCTTTTGCGTTCCAGAAATCGAAACCTTGTACTTTGGGCCAGGCATCACTATTCCTCAGGCTTCTTTTTTAATATATCATCCATCTTATCTTCCACAGCTTCCGTCGCTTTCTCTTTTACAGTCTCACCCATCTCATCCACCTTCTTGGAAATTGCACCCTTGACCTCTTCCATTTGCTGTTCCACCGATTCCTTCAACGCCTTGGGTGTTGTCGGGACTTCTTTTCCAGTCAGGATAAGATAGGCGAAATACAGCACAAGAATGGCCACCAAAAACAGTGCGAATTTGATTAAGCGTTTAATAAATGCAAACACCACCAATAACGCAAGTACCACGGCCACAGCCAGAAAGACGGGATTTTGAGTTAATTTATCAATAAACGATTCCATTTTGCTTTACCTTGCCCCAGAATCAACAGGAATTTTTAACGATTCCACTGCATAAATTTTACCTGGATTCTCGATAATACCCCGATTCAATTCGAAGATTTCAGGCCACTGTGAGCCGTGACCCAGATATTGCTCGGCGAGTGACCAGAGTGTCTCTCCCTCCTGAATCTGGTGAAAAACGGATGTGACAGCAACGGGGTGTTGTATTCTCTCCATAAAGGATTGAAACTCAAACTCCGGACTGTTCACCTGATCATGGCACCGGATACAATGACTCTCCTTTATGGCTTCGGAACGATGAAGGTTGGGATCATCCAGATGTTCACCAGTTGCCCAATGACATTCCGTGCAGTTGACGTTTTTCAGTTCAGCTGTAATGTTGTAATTGAGGTATCCGTCATCCCGTCCAAATCCCGTGGTATGGCAGGCGAGGCATTCCGGACTCTTTTCCTTATGTTCGCTTTTTAACAACTTGAAGGAGGCTGCATGGGATGTGGTCAACCAGTGATCCAATTCATTCTGATGACAGCTTCCACATTTTCCAGAAGATGTCACAATGAATGAGGGAGGAATCGGAACAATCCGTTCCACCCGGGTGCCAGCCCTTATTCGACTAAGACGGTTGTACTCCACAATCATGGCTACAACCGCTGAGTCGTTGGGAAGAGTGATGTCCATCGGGATCAATTCCCCGGTGTAACTTTCTATGTTCCGCTTTTCGTCAAAGGTTAACTTCAATTGACCGACATAGTATCCATCCTTTCCCGCCTGGACAATAATGGACTTCCCCACCTTCTCAGGATTTTCCAGAACCGCCTGATCATGACTACCAATAACAACATCAATGTCTGAAACTGTCCTGGCTACCTCTCGGTCTTTATCTATTCCCAGGTGTGAAAGGAGAATAACCACATCAACTTTCTCCTTCAGATCTGTGACACGACCCTGAATAATGTCTTCGTAAGGAACCATCTCGATTGCTTCAGATACGTCCTTTGGGTATAAACGAAAGATGTCTCTATTTATGACCGAAAGAATTCCGAACGTAATCCCTTCTTGGGTGACGATGAGCTCATCGCTAACATTTGGAAGTTCTGGTTTATTCAGGTTAGTAGACACAAAGGGAAGTTTGGAATCTCTCATCAAGTTGGATATAAACTCTACCCCGCGGAAGAACTCCTGATCCCCGAGGCCTATTGCATCATAACGAATCATTTCATAGGCTCGGAAGGCAATGCTGTCTTTTAAAGTGTTGCGACTGGCAGAGAGAAAATCACCGGCATCGAGAACCAGGGTGTTAGGATGTTCCCTGAGCCATTCCCGAATATAGAGCACACGCTTTTCCAGAGAACCATACGCTTTATCGGGACAGAGACAATTCTCAAGAGCACCATTGGTATTGTTCGTGTGAAGGATATATACTTCAACAGCAGCAGTGGCCGTCGCAGTCAAGAAGGATAGAACAAGAATCAAAGCAAGTGTCAAATAATGAGAAGTTCTTTTTTTCATTTGCTCGAGAAGGTAGTATGAAATATGAATGAAAAGTGGCTACAATTCAAGGGTAAATTTACTAATTTCTCCCATGAACTTTCCGCAAATATTTCAACGGCTTCTGCTCCTTTTGATTTTCACCGCTCGCTATCAACGTGAAAACAAACTGGGAATGGTTTTCTTTGGATTTATGACCGCAGCCTTTTATTCAGGTGAAATCCTTGGAGCTTATCGGGCAGAAGAATCAACGCCTGAAGTATATGGATAAATGATTAGGTCTATCGGGATTAGCCACCCTAACTCAACAGGTAGAGTAGCTCATTCGTAATGAGCAAGTTGCCGGTTCGACTCCGGCGGGTGGCTCTTTTTTGTTTTTTTCACTCCATATTTTCAATATCTGGAGGTTATATGTTTAAAAAACCCACCTTTTGGATTGTGTTGACGCTCATCTCCATCGGAAGTACAGTCTTCACTATAAAATACTTTCCCCACGCCTTCCCCCTTGTCACCCTCGACCTTCAGATGGACCGTCAGGGAGCACTTCAATCTGCCAGAGATCTATCCCAACAGGTCAACTGGGGACCGGAAGGATTCAGTCAGGCGGCATCGTTTCGAGTGAACCAAAGAGTTCAAAATTTCGTGGAACTGGAAGCCGGAGGAACTGAAGCCTTTCGCAAGATGCTTGAAGAAGGACTTTACTCACCCTACACCTGGCGCGTTCGTCACTTCAAAGAAGGGGAAACAAATGAGACCCTTGTTCGCTTCACTCCCCAGGGGAATCCCTATTGCTTTATTGAAAAGGTGCCAGGAGATGAACCGGGTGGCAGTTTGACTCCCGAGTCTGCCCTTGCCATTGCCGAAAAGAGAGCCATAAATGACTGGGAGATCGATTTAACTTCGTATGAACTTGTGGAAGAATCCGAAGAAACTCATCCCGGAGGACGAACAGATCACACCTTTGTCTATGAGCGTTC
>Ga0114921_10001045_pt1 | contig 12351 bp, 10 predicted proteins | sample BentaG_FD_87016 | JGI IMG/M metagenome (GOLD analysis project Ga0114921, IMG submission 87016) | Deep subsurface microbial communities from South Atlantic Ocean to uncover new lineages of life (NeLLi) - Benguela_00093 metaG | ecosystem: Environmental > Aquatic > Marine > Oceanic > Sediment ...
CAATAACTCCCTGCGTATAACCAGAACACACATCTCAGCCTTGCCGGCTTTGATTAGTTCAAGAACCTTTGCAAAGCCTCCTCCCCTGATTTCTAAATGACCAATTTCATCAACTACGAGGATGGCCATGGAAATGCCCTTATCTACTGCTTGAATTCCAAAATCAATCCCTTCAGGATTGAAAAAGTATTTCCGCGTGCGAGGACCATTATAGATATTATCGGTGCTGGCTAGATTTTCCCTTTCACCAGTTTGGACATCTTCTATTATAATGCCTTTGTCTGCAGCCTTGTAGGTTAAAATGCCACCACACGCATATCCTCGATTTCGGACTAGCTTGATAAGCTTCCGGCAAACCGTAGTTTTACCAATACCTATGGCGCCAGTAACAATAATGACCATCTTCTGGTTAAAGCCCAGCCATTGTGGCTATGGCACTGATCCCCCAACAAAGGCATACGATAGCTGCTGATGTAGCATAGTAAAGGGGCCTGTGTGCTAACACTGGGGAAGTTCTGGCTGCCAGCTTCTCACCTACCAGATAGCCTACGGGTAACAATATGCCAAAGAAAGCAGCCTGCACTACGCCCTGATTTGCAATGAAACCCCCAGCTGTAAACACTACGCGCGCATAGGCTGGAGCATTCATTACGTATATGGCAAAATAAACCCAGGCGGTGGCACTCACAAGACCAGCAAGAACACCGGCTCCAATACCAACAGAGGCGCTCTTCGCTATCCTGTTCATTAAAAATGCTGTTACCAGGCTAAAAGCGAGTGACTCAAAAATAATGGCCATAGCCGGGTTTATTATATGGATGCTGGCAATAGGTAAAGCGAAAAGCCAAACGTCGAGCAGCTTAAATGAGGCAGCAATGATACCTATACCCGGTAGCATACCTGGCTTTCTGTAGATGGCTAGTGCCAAGGACATGATAACCACACCGATACCAGCCATAATAGCGCCTTTGTTGGGAAATATAATCATGTGTAGAAACCCGCCCAGAGTAGCCTCAAAAAACCCCCAAATAGAGCCAAATACCAGAATCCCGATGATCAAATGAACTAAACGTTGTTGCTTACCAGAGTCTTCTGTCATGTATGTAGTTTACCTCCTTTTCTTAGTGAGTTTACTTTTCTCCAAGATATCCACAGTGTCAATATCGGTACAGATACCTTCACAGTTGACAGCCACTTCAAGGACATCGTCAGGATATCGGTCAATTATCTCTCTGCCACCAATGTCTCCCTTTAGCCTTAACAATTCACCCTTATATCTGACGGAGAAGATAACGGGGTGACCCCGTCTGCCCCGACAAACCGGGATGACAATACCTTTATCATGGTTACAGAATTCATCTATCAATCGATTAAGAGTCTGGCTGTCTATAAAAGGTTGGTCACCCAAGGCAATCATGACTGCCCGGGCTCTGCTATCAACCATGTTTAGCCCAGCTATTATGGATGTACTCATCCCTTGCTGATAATTTGGATTTATAGCCAACTTAACCGGTCTAGCGGCTATGAGCCTTTTCGCCTCTTCAGCTCTATGCCCCAGCACTACAATAACCTCATTCACTTTAGAATTCAGACAGTTCTCAACGGTTTGTTCTAGAATAGTAGTCCTTCCCAAGGGCATTAGTTGCTTGGGTTTGCCCATACGTTTTGATTCGCCGGCGGCAAGGATTATTACCGATATCAAGGAAGTCATAACTTCTCTCTCACCAGCCCCTTAGCAGTCTCTTAAGATAAATAGGAGACAGCAAGTTCTGTTTCCCTAGCCTCAGGCACATCACCGGATAGTGCCAAGAGACCTTGGGCACTTCCAATAGGAGGCAGTGTCCTCATTTTCAGCGCTAATTGTAACAGTAACTACAAGAATAAGCAATAAGGTAAAATGACGAAAATACTAAGAAATGCTGGAGCATACTACGGTTGAAAGGAGCCTACAATGGGTCGGACACTCGCCTTAGTTACTGGTAAAGTGTGCTGTTTGATGCAGCTTCTGCTTGCGTTATCAGTAACGGTGCTTCTTGACTGAAATTGTGTCATATATTAGAATAGTAGAGTTCCCATATGGAAGCCAGAGGAGCATTGCTTAATTTGTTAGTTAGTCACGAGAAAACATGACCTTGAGAAATGGTTACCCAAAGGTGGACAAAAGTTTTATGCCTGAAAAGATAGTCGGAGTATTGGGAGGAATGGGACCGGAGGCAACCGTAGATTTCTTTGCCAAGGTCATTGCCCTAACCCCTGCCAAGAGAGACCAGAACCACCTGAGGATAATTATCGATAATAACCCAAAGATACCGGACCGCACTGAGGCCATCCTGACCAAAGACGACACGCTGGTACCAGTATTGGTCGAAACAGCCAAGAATCTGGAAAGGGCCGGGGTTGATTTCATAACCATTCCCTGTAATACAGTGCATTACTTCTATGACGATTTGAAAAAAGCGGTATCTATCCCTGTCCTGCATATGATAAGAGAGGTAACTAACGCTATTAAAACCTCCCTCCCTAACTGCAAAAGAGTGGGGCTGCTTGCCACCACCGGCACCGTTACTAGTGATTTGTACCAGAAAGAGTGTCAGAAAGTAGGAATCGAGGTACTAGTTCCCAACCCTCAAGGTCAAGCTGAAGTAATGGAGGCGATTCTGAGAATAAAGGCAGGTTCCTCAAAAGCCAGCGCCAGAAAAGCTATACTTAAAGAGGCCAATCAGTTGCTTGAACGTAAAGCAGAGGCTTTAATACTAGGATGCACTGATATCCCCTTAGTTATCAAGGTCAATGCCTTCCCAGTCCCGGTGTTTGATTCAAACTGGGTGCTGGCCGAGACCACTGTGAAATTTGCCATGGCTGAGACTATCAGTTCACAGCAGGATATTTAGCACAAAAACTGGGGGTCTGTGTGAAAGAGCCAGGAAGGGCATTGCCAGTAGGGCTCGGTAGCTTAATGTATGCCAATTAAGGATAAGGAAGAGAAAAATGGATTTCATCTATGAAAAAGCTGGTTCCCTCGCGGAGGCGTTGAAGCTAAAAGCTAAATATAAGGAGAAAGGGGTATTCATTGCCGGTGGAACGGATCTCTTAGTTGACATGAGGAACAATGTTTTAGAATCAGAACCAAAGGCGGTTATCGATATATCTGACCTCAACGAAATAAATTACATAAGACAAGAGAATGGTCATATAAGAATAGGTGCCGGGACCAGGATCTCGGAGATTCAGAAATCCTCGATAGTGCAGAGAAATGTCCTGCTTCTCCTCAAGGCCTGCCGCGAATTTGCTAATCCTTTGATTAAGAACAGGGCAAGCCTAGGGGGCAATCTTATTAATGCTTCGCCAGCTGCTGATATGGCAACTCCTTTACTGATCCTTGGAGCGAAGGTTGTATTGAAGAGCGTTAACGGGGAGCGTGTGATGTCCTTAGAGGAATTCTTTTCAGGAGTAAAGAGAACCAACCATAGAAATGATGAATTGCTTACGGAGATAAGATTCAATGAAGCCCAGGGGAAGAGATGCGAGTTTTTGAAAATGGGCCAAAGGAACGGGACATCTATAGCTATCGCCTCTCTGTCAATTATGTTTGATGTGGCAGATGGCGTTATCAAGGATCCAAGGGTTGCACTAGGATCGGTGGCACCTGTCCCCTTTAGAGCACATAAGACTGAGGGTGCGCTCAACGGTGTTAAACCATCACTAGGAAATATAAAGAGGGTAGGTAATATATTGAAGCGCGAAGTGAATCCCATAACTGATATCAGAGGGTCTTCAGAATATAGACGGGAAATGGCTGCCTTGCTTCTCTTAATGGCTTTTCAAAATCTGGGGTATGCGCGCAGTGAGCTATAGTGGCAGAAAGGAGTGAAATGAGAGAAGTAAAGATAAAGGTTAATGATGAATGGGTCACGGGGCTTGTTAAGTCGAGCACGACACTGCTCCGGTTCTTAAGGGATAACGGCTTTACCGAGGTAAAGAAGGGCTGTGATGAAGGAGACTGTGGTGCATGTACCGTACTCCTTGACGGGAAAGCCATTACATCCTGCCTGATTCTTGCATTACAGGCAGATGGCAAGGAAGTGACTACCATAAAAAAAACGGGAGACCAACTCCTGGAGACACTCAAAGAGGCTTTTGTGAAGTATGAGGCTTGCCAGTGTGGTTTCTGTTCACCAGGTACGATAATTACAGCCAGATGGCTGCTGAATGAGAATCCTAGACCTAACCGTGAGGAAATACGTGATGCTCTGTCTGGAAATCTATGCAGGTGCACTGGTTATCAGAAAATCGTTGATGCTATCGAACACGTTTCAGAGACTTAACTATAAGGAAAGTACACGAAAATGGAACACAAAGATAAACAGAAGCAGACATTTTACGTGGTAGGCAAGAGACTGGATGGCCTTGATGAGAAAGCCAAGGTCGCTGGCAGTGTCATTTACGCAGACGACTTTACCATGGAGAGAATGCTTTATGCAAAAGTCTTCAGGAGCACGAGAGCCTCTGCGAAAATAAAGTCAATAGATACCACTGCTGCTAGAAGCCTGCCTGGGGTTGTCACCGTTATCACTGCGGAAGATGTTCCCAATAACCGTTCAGTTACCGGTGCGGTAGGCCAGACTGCTGAGCTTGGTCTGGTGCAGACAGTTCAGCAGCTTGTTCTAGCCGAGGACAGGGTAAGGTTCTATGGTGAGCCCATTGCATTGGTGGCAGCGGAAGACCCCGATATCGCTAAAGCAGCATTAAAACTAATAAAAATTGAATATGAAGATATCCCTGGTGTCTTTGATCCAGAGGAGGCAATGAAGGATGACACCCCTAAGGTACACGGGGATAACAATATTATAGCCCACTGGGAGCTGAGACGGGGAGACATTGACAAAGCATTTAGAGAAGCCGATGTAATCGTTGAGAATGACTACCAGACACAGTTCCAGGAGCATGCGCATCTGGAACCTGAATCTGGGGTAGCCTGGATAGATGATGATGGTGTGCTAAATCTGCGGGTCGCAACCCAAGTCATCGAGCAATACAGGGAGATAGCCCATATCCTGGGTATAGCGGAGAGCAAAGTACGGATTAGAGGTACCCTGATAGGAGGGGGTTTTGGAGGTAAGGAAGACCTGACGGTTGAACCTTATATTGCCCTTCTCAGCTGGAAGACCGGCAGACCAGTGAAGCTGACATATGAACGTGAAGAGATGATGTACGGGAGGCATAAGCGGCACCCGTATAAGATGCGTTATAAACACGGTGCTACTAAGGATGGTCAATTGGTTGCTATGGAAGCGACGCTGATATCGGATAGTGGAGCCTATGTGTATCTGAGCTCCTGGGTTCTCCTTTATTCTACCGTGCACTCAACGGGGCCTTATTACATTCCAAATGTTAAAGTTGACAGCTATTCAGTACTGACGAATAACATCTATACTAGCGCCTTCCGGTCATTTGGTGCGATACAGGTGGCAGTTGCCTGTGAGTCGCAGATGGATATCCTTGCCAGAGAATTGAAAATGGATCCAGCAGAGCTACGAGCTAAGAACTATCTGAAGACAGGCGATAAGACCGGAACCGGGCAGCGCATTGACTCCGAAGTCCTGCTGACAGAGACGCAAGAGGCTGCTGTGAAGGCCCTTGGAGACAGGAGCAAGCCCAGTGCACCATATATGAAGGTGGGAAGAGGTTTTGCCAGTTGCTGGCAATCCTATGGCCGGATGTGCTATCTACACGATACCTCATCCGCTTGGGTGGGCATGGAACTTGATGGAAGTGCCGTCGTCAGATGCGGAATTCCTGATCTTGGTGGCGGGCAGAGGGAATCACTGAGACAGATAGCTGCTGAATTGATTGGGGCTCCTCTGGAGAGAGTGCATGTAATATCGACGGATTCACAGGTTACCCCCCTAGCTGGCACGGTAACAGCGACTAGGGCTCTATTTATGTCTGGCAATGCTGTGAAACTGGCGGCAGAAGCAATCCGACATGACCTACTTCAAAAGGCATCAGAGATGCTTGGGGAGAATCCTGAAAACCTAGATATGTGTGATGGTGAGGTATTCGCGTCTAGGAATCGAGAGAATAAGATACCTCTTGCCCAGGTAGTTAAAGCTATAAAGAGTGAAGGTAACCCCTTAGAAGTTCTGAGGACCTTCAGGGCTCCGGCAGCAGAACCAGTTACTCGGGAAATATTAGAGGGTCAGATTTTCCCCGATTTTACCTTTGGCTCGCAAGCCGCTGAGGTTGAAGTAAATACACTAACTGGCAAGGTGAATGTAAGCAAGATGGTTGGTGCTTATGATGTGGGCAAGGCTATCAATCCAAAGAGGGTAGAGGGTCAGATAGAAGGCGGAATGGCACAAGGGCTGGGGTATGCACTTCTCGAGGAATTTATCGAAGATAAGGGGATACCGCAAAACGTTAATCTGACAACCTATATATTGCCGACATCAAAAGACGTCCCAGATATTCAATCAATAATATTGGAGTCTGGGTCTGGTAAAGGTCCATTCGGTGCGAAGGGAATTGGTGAGCCCGCTATTGTTGCAACGGCACCGGCGATACTGAATGCTATCTATGACGCTGTTGGGGTGAGGATTAAGAAAATTCCGGCTACCCCTGAAAGTGTATTCTATCATTTGAAGGAACGCGGGGAAAGAACATAAAGTGCACAATGAAAATGTCCTGTCCATATTAATTTCTCTACAAAACTTTCAGAGCGAGGTAGTGCATGATTAATATAAGACTAAATGTCAACAACGAGGATTACCAAGTGGAGGTAGCTCCTTATCACACGCTGCGCGATGTCCTGAGAGATAAGCTGGGCTTTATAGATGTAAAAAATGGCTGCAACGAAGGCGAATGTGGTTCATGTACGGTACTGGTTGATGGTAAACCGGTTACTTCTTGCTTGATGTTAGCAGCACAAGCCCAAGGCAAGAGAATAACTACTGCCAGGGGTCTAGCCACAGATGGCAAGTTACACCCGCTGCAAGAAAAATTTATTGACTGCGGAGCAGTTCAATGTGGCTATTGTACTCCAGGTATGCTCATGGTGGCCAAAGCCTTGCTGGATAAAAACCCTAATCCTACCGAAGAAGAGGTGAGAGCGGCCATATCAGGCAACATCTGCCGTTGCACTGGCTACCAGCAGATAGTAGAGGCGATTATGGCTGCGGCGGCCGAGATGAATAAGTAATGCAAAGATACTTATATCCCCGAAGAGGAGATGCAGATATGAGCAAAGTAAAGAGTTTATTCCGCCCCACCGAGTATTTCAAGCCAACCAGCGTCGAAGAAGCAGTCAAACTTCTAGCCCGGTATAATGATAAGGGCGCAGCCATTGCTGGGGGCACTGACGTCCTGGCCATGAAAGACCCACGAATCGAAGCCCTCATCGATATCACAGACCTTGGTCTGAACTACATTAAGTCTGATAGTCAGGGGCTCAGGATAGGGGCTACCACCACTTTAGCTGATATTGAGACATCGCCTATCCTAAGTAAGAGTCCATATAATATTATCGCCCAAGCCGCTCACGAGATAGGAACGCCCCTGATAAGAAACTTGGGAACCATCGGCGGTAACCTGTGTAATGCTAGTCCCTCAGCAGATAGCCCCCCTACCCTTTTGGTGTTAGGAGCTAAGTTAAAGTTGGTCAGCACACTGAAGTCAAGAGAGGTTCCCTTGGATGAATTCTTCGTCGGCCCCTTCCGGACGATTAAGGGACATGATGAATTACTAACAGAAATTGAGTTACCGCTGCTATCACCACGGACAGGTACCAGCTATCAGCGGCTGACCAAGATTACCACCATAGATGAAGCATTAGTCAGTGTTGCCGCACTTGTTGTGATGGATGATAAAGGAGGAGTAATCAAGGATGCCAGGATTGCCCTGACCTCCGTAGCGCCGACACCAATGCGGGCAAGACAGGCTGAAGAGATGCTACGGGGAAGGGGAATCAAGGATGGGTTAATCGAGGAGGTAGCCAGGGCAGTAGCCGATGAAACCAGCCCCCGCTCCAGGCCCGACTACCGCAGGAGCATGAGTGCTGTGTTAGCTGAGCGTACCATTAAGGAAGCCATAGCCCGGGCTACAAGTGATGTAGTCTAGTAGAAGACAGTCCCTTACGAGGTAGGGATGACAACCATAGTAATTAAACATACAAGACCGGAGGCGTGCCATGGTAATTACAAAACGTGAAGGGGGTATAGTGCCTGAACCGCCTGAAGAAGAGAAGTTTAACGTTATAGGCAAAGACTACCCCAGGTTCGAAGTAGAAGACAGGGTGAGGGGAGAATATCAGTATGTGGGTGATATGTCTTTGCCTAATATGCTACACGGCAAAATCCTGCGTAGCCCCTATGCTCATGCCATGGTTAAGAGAATCAACACCGAAAAGGCAGAAAGACTGCCTGGTGTCAAGGCAGTGATTACCTGCAAGGACAAGGATATTGCTGATAGGTTGCTTCTGCGTATCATTGGCATTCACCGTACGAAGAAGACAAGGCTACAAGACAGCCACGCTCTTGAGGAAGAGGTACGTTATGTGGGAGACAGGGTGGCTGCAGTGGCAGCTACCAGTGTTGAGATTGCCGAGGAAGCCCTGGGGTTGATAGAGGTGGAGTACGAAGAGCTTCCCGCTGTCCTTGACCCTATTGAAGCGATGAAACCCGGTGCAGCCTTGGTGCACAAAAAGATAATGATTGGTGATAAAGAGTTCGAACCCAAGAACAATAAATTTGACCCTGTCCCAGTGAACATTGGAGATGTAGATGAGGGCTTCAAACAAGCTGATATGGTATTTGAAAATGAGCTCCGGACCGGGCACCAGCACAATGCCATGGTGGCACTTCCGGTCTGCATTTGCAAACCACTTCGCAATGGTGGACTGGAAGTCTGGAACTCAACACAAGGTATCTTCGTAACACAGTGGTGCTTGGCTGACTCATTGGGCATACCCATGAATAAGATTAAAGTACACCGTGTAGCTCTAGGAGGAGGCTTTGGGTACTACATATACCAGCACTTTAATGACCCTATCTGTGCTATTCTTGCCCTGAGAACAGGTCTGCCGGTTAAGCTCGAAGGAACCCGGAAGGAGTTCTTCATCGAAGGTGGCCGGCACGTAGCAATAATAAGGCTAAAGACAGGGGTAAAAAAGGACGGCACCATCACTGCCAGGTATATGCAGTTTATAGATGCTCACGGGGCATACGCCTCAGGAAGCTCCATCGTCAGGCTTGCCTGCGGCTTCTTTATGTCAATGTACCGCTGCCCCAACATGAGGGTTGACGGCTTCTCGGTATATACCAATACGCGACCCATCAGCTGTATGCGGGGGGCAGGAAATCCCGAGCAGAACTTCGCTGTTGAGTCCCAGATAGATATCATTGCTGAGCAGCTCAATATGGACCCGGCAGAGCTGCGGCTGAAAAACCACCTTCGGGGAGGTGATACCTTCTGGGGCCAGGGTCCAGACGTTGTATCCACAGTGAAAAGCTGTGGTGTGCCGCAATTAATAAAAGAGGGCGCCAAGCGGGTCGGCTGGGAGAACAGAAAGGCTACCATTCCCTATAAAGACTGCCCCTGGATAAAACGCGGCATTGGCATGGCCTATGGCTTTCATACCTCTGGCGGCGCCTCGGATAAACCTTCGGCCGTTGTGCTTGATTACAGCGGGGCCATAGTTAAGATGAACACTGACGGCACAGCTAACTTAACTATCGCCTGCGCTGACTACGGTACCGGCAACGTCAGTGCCATTGCTGCCATAGTCGCTGAGGAGCTAGGCATCCGCTATGAGGATGTGATTCCTATCGCAGTAAATACAGATTCGGCTCCCTTTGAGTATTCCACCCATGCCAGCCGTTCCGTCTATTCTGTAGGGGGTGCGGCTAAGACTGCTGCCCACAACGCCAAAAAGGTCATCTTTGATTGGGCATCCAGAATGCTCTCGGTTCCCGCTGACCAACTGGAAGCAAGAGACCGCCGCATTTATGTAAAGACAAAGCCCTCTAAAGGAATGAGTGTGCGGGAAGTGCTGGAGAATGCCCAATCCCAGGTATGGGGGGGCACTGCCATGGGCACTGCCTCACAAAGGGCTCCTGCCTGCCCTCCTCATTTCGTCATAACATTTGTCGAGGTTGATGTTGACACCATAACAGGACGAGTAAGACCGGTGCGGGTGATACAAGGTGCCGATGTGGGTAAACCTATTCTTCCCAGTGCCGTCCGCGGACAGCTTATAGGAGGTGTGCAACAGGGGGTTGGTTATGCCTTAACCGAAGAACTCATCTACGACCCCAAAGATGGCCACGTGGTTAACCCTAACTTCAGAGAATACAAGCTCCTCGGTTCTATGGATATGCCCAAAGTAGAGACCTTTTTTGCCGATATGCAGGAACCGACTGGTCCCTTTGGCGCTAAGGGTGTTGGCGAAGGGGCAACTAACGCTGTGGCTAGTGCTGTCTATAACGCTGTCTATAACGCTGTTGGCGTAAGAATCTTCACTATGCCGATAACACCAGAGAAAATTCTGCAGGGGCTACGCCGGCAAGGTAAGTAAGAGGCGACACCTTTGGCTATGCGATCAGGAATGCGATAGATCAAAGGAGGATAGCATGAAAATACTGATAATAAATCCAAACAGCTCTATAGAAATGACTCAAACCATAGATAGTGAGGCCAAAAAATATGCCTCTCCGGGGACGGAGATAACTACTGTAAATCCACCAGACGGTCCGGCATTTATGTCCAATGACTATCATTCGGCGATTCAAACGCCAAAGGTTCTAGAGCTGCTGGAGAAGAACAAGGATAAGTATGATTACTTCATCCTAGCTTGCGGTCTAGACCCCGGCCTTGACGCCTGCCGAGTAGTAACTCCAAATCTTATCGGGATGGGAGAAGCAGCAATTATGACTGCCTGTGCGGTAGCTAAGCGGTTCTCCGTCTTAAGCTCGACAGATGAGACAGCAGCTGGAGTGCCGGCCAAGTTACGCTCCCTTGGTCTCGAATCGTGGAGGTGTGCCTCGGTTCGACCTGTTGGCACTAGCGACGAAGTAGTAAAAAAGAGAAAAGAGCTTCTCTCTCACTACTGTGAACTTGGTCGAAAATGTATTGCGGATGGTGCTGATGCTCTCATCATGAGCTGTGCTGGCATGAGTGATATTAAGGAATACCTTGAGCAGCAGCTGAAAGTACCCGTAATTGCTGGTGTGATAAGTGCAGTAAAGATTGCCGAGCAGTTTTCTGGTATACCTCGATGAATAAAATAGTGTGTAAATAAAGACAAGAAGGTAGAAGAATACGGAAGATTTAGTAATCAAGAATGGTTTAGTTGTAACCCCTCAAGGCATTGTCAGGGGTGGCTTGGCAGTGAGAAACGAAAAGATACTGCAAATAGACGCTGATGATTCCCTGCCAAAAGCAAAACTTGAAGTAGATGCTAAAGGAAATTACGTTCTGCCCGGTCTTGTTGACCCCCACGTTCATATTGGCCGGGCTGCCGAAGAGGATTTTACATCTCAGTTCAAGACTGAATCTATAAGCGCAGCCATATCTGGCGTTACCGCATTTATGGGCTTTGTTCGCTTTGGTGAGATTCTGGAGCGCCGGCTCCCTGTCTACCGTAAGGGTAAGGAAATAGGCAAGCAAAACTCCTTTATTGATTTTAAGTTCCATGCCTATTTGTTTACTGAGGAGCATCTCGAGGAGATTCCACAGCTGATTGAAGAAGGTATTACCTCTGCCAAGTTATTCCTAAACTACACAGAAGAAAGCGCCAGAAAAGTAGGTTACCGGGCAGTTGACTTTGGCTTTGTCTATAAAGCTATGGAAATCCTGGCTAGCTACAGCCCACCGGCACTTGTTCAGGCACACTGTGAAGAGCCCAGCATAATCTCCTTTCTTACAGACCGGCTCAAGGCTCAGGGCAGGACTGATTTTCTTGCCTGGGCGGAATCAAGACCAGCCATCTGTGAGACTATACACGCCTTTAGCCTTGGCCTTATTAGTTTGGACACGGGGTGTCCTATCTATATTGTTCATGTGAGTGCCCGGGAAACTGTTGATGTAATCAGATACCTAAAGCAGAGGGGCGTGAAAATCTACGCGGAGACTTGTCCTCACTACCTAGCGCTAACTAAGGATACGGTGATGGGAGTACTGGCCAGGATGGCCCCCCCACTAAGAGATGAAACAGATGTTGAGTGCCTGTGGCAAGCGCTGGCCGACGGTACCTTCGATACCATAGGCTCTGATAATGTCCCCCTGCCAAGGCGACAAAAGGAGGAAGACGGCATATGGGAAGGGATCCCGGGTGTAGGTGGCATAGGAGCCGTACTG
>Ga0114921_10001046_pt1 | contig 12345 bp, 13 predicted proteins | sample BentaG_FD_87016 | JGI IMG/M metagenome (GOLD analysis project Ga0114921, IMG submission 87016) | Deep subsurface microbial communities from South Atlantic Ocean to uncover new lineages of life (NeLLi) - Benguela_00093 metaG | ecosystem: Environmental > Aquatic > Marine > Oceanic > Sediment ...
AGCTGTCATGTCGGCAAAGGATCATCCCAACAATGCCCCGGGCGTGCCGATGGTGTTCCCGCCCTGGCTGGAACGCATGCAGATCAAGTACATCAACCCCGCGGTCGGGCGAGTCGCGCCCTATCTGCCGGGCTTCGCAATCGTCAAACACCGTGGTCGCAAGTCGGGCCGAGACTACGAAACCATCGTCAGCGCCTACCGCAAAGGCAGCGTGCTGGCGATCCTGCTGGCTCACGGCAAGACGAATTGGGTCAAGAATGTGCTGGCCGCGGGAGAGGCCGATGTGCACCTCTTCCGCAAGGACGTTCACATAACCAACACTCGCGTCCTACCCGCCGGCACCGACGGCGAAGGGCTGCCCCGGATCGCTCGGATAGGGGCGCGGCGAGTCGGGGTATTCGTCGCCGATATCGCCTGACGACCAGAGGTTCCCCCCTCGCGCGAGCGTGCGCAGAATGCCAGGGTTTACGGCGTGTCGGCGTACAGACACGCACGCTCGCGCCAAGTCGGGCACGCTCGCGCTAAGTCGGGCACGCTCGCGCCAAGTCGGGCAGGGCTACATATCCAGCCCGATGTCCAGCGCTCGCACCGAGTGGGTGAGCGCCCCGACGGCCAGGTAGTCGACGCCGGTTCCGGCGTAGGCCGCTGCGGTGTTCAGGGTCAATCCGCCTGACGATTCGAGCTTGATGGCGGGTGCGCGGGCGTCGCGGCGCTGCACAGCCATCTGCGTCTGCCACACCGCGAAGTTGTCCAGCAGCACCGACGCGCCGGTTTCCTCAAGGCCCTCGCCCAACACATCGTCGAGCTGTTCTAGCGAGTCCACTTCGACTTCGCAGGGCAGTTCGGGGGCCGCGGCCCGGACCGCGCGCAACGCCGCCAGCACCGAACCGGCAGCCGCGACGTGGTTGTCCTTGATCAGCGCGGCGTCGCCCAGCCCCATCCGGTGGTTGACGCCGCCGCCTACCCGGACCGCGTACTTCTGCAGCGCCCGCAGCCCGGCCAGCGTCTTGCGTGAGTCGCGGATTCTGGCTTTGGTGCCGCTCACGGCATCCACCCACTCGGCGGTGGCCGTCGCGATGCCGGACAGGTGACAGACCAGGTTGAGCATCGTCCGCTCGGCGGTCAACAGTCCTTGAGCGGGGGCCCGCAGGCTCAACAATTCCGCATCCGCGGACAGCCGCGTCCCGTCACTCACCTGATGGGTGACTTGGTAGCCGTCTGGACCGAGCAATTCGTCGAGCACCAACAGCGCGATATCGACGCCGGCGATCACCCCGGGTTCGCGGGTGCTCATCGACGCCGTCATGACAGCATCGGCAGGCACCGTGGCCAGGGTCGTCACGTCGGGTCCGTAGCGCAGATCCTCCTCGAGCGCCCGGGAGATCGTCGCGCGGGCCTCGGCCAGTTCGTAGGACGACAGTTTCATCACGATATGCAGGTGACGACGGGCTGCGTGGTTACCACCTCGCCGTCAGCGCCAAGGTGCACCGTGGTGCTGACGGCCTGTGCGGGATCAGTGTCGGGGAAATCGAAGCGGCGATGGCAACCCCTCGTTTCGGCGCGGTCGAGCGCGGCAGCGGCGACCGCGCGCGCGGTCAGGGTCAACGCCGTGTCCTCGAATGCAGCTACGTCCGTGACGGTGCGGAGTGTGGCAGTCGCCAGGACGTCGGCGAGCTGATGCAGGCCAGCCGCCTCGCGGGCCACCGAGGCGTACCGACTCATCGCCCGCTGCAGGTCGCCGCGGTCCAGCGCCGGTCGGGGTGCCAGCTCTGGGCGCCCTATTGTGGCGCGGCCGGCCTGCCGGGCGTGCTCGGCTGCGGCCTTGCCGGCCCGGCCCCCGACGACCAAGCCCTCCAGCAGGCTGTTGGAGGCCAGCCGGTTGGCGCCGTGCATGCCGGTTCGTGCCACCTCACCGGCCGCGAACAACCCCGGCAATTCGGTACCGCCGTACACATCGGTGACGATGCCGCCGCAACTGTAGTGCGCACCCGGCACCACCGGAATGGGTTGCCGAGTGGGGTCGATGCCGGCCGCCCGGCACGTCGCGGTGACGGTCGGGAAACGCCGTCCGAATCCGGCGATGCCGCGGGCATCCAGGTAGACGCACGCCTTCCCAGATTCCCGCAGCCGAGCGTCGACGGCGGCGGCAACCACATCGCGCGGAGCAAGATCACCCATCGGGTGAACGCCGGCAGTAACCGAATTTCCTTGTGAATCGACAAGAGTCGCACCCTCACCTCGGATCGCCTCAGTGATGAGCGGCCGGCGGCCGCCGACGTGGCCGTCGAACAGCATGGTCGGATGGAATTGGATGAACTCGATGTCGCTCACCGGCACCCCGGCTGACAGCGCCAGCGCGACACCGTCTCCAGTCGAGCCCGCCGGGTTGGTGGTCGCCGAATACAGATGGCCCAAGCCGCCGGTCGCCACAATCACCGAGGGTGCGTGGACGATTCCGGGGCCGTCCTCGTTGCACACGAGCACACCGGCCACGGCCCCACCGTCACGCAGAACAGCCGTCGCGAAATGCCTGCCCCGGATGTCGAGCGTCGCGGCGGCCTGGTTGAGGGCCCGCTGCACCTCGGCGCCGGTGGCGTCGCCCCCGGCGTGGATGATTCGCCGCCGCGAATGCCCGCCTTCGCGAGTCAGCGCCCAGCGTCCGGGTGCGGCTTCGTCGAAACGCGCTCCGCCATTGACCAATTCGGCGACTGCCCCACACCCGTCGGCCACGATCGACCGCACTACATCGGGGTCACACAGGCCGCCGCCGGCCGCCACAGTGTCGGCGACATGGACGTCGACAGAGTCCGAGCTATCCGGCAGCACAACAGCGATGCCGCCCTGCGCGTAGTGGGTTGCCGTTGCCCTCTCTTGGCGACCGGCCTTGCTCAGCACCGTCACCGAACTGCCCCGGCGATGGGCGGCCAGCGCGGCAGCCAGGCCTGCAGCCCCGGTGCCGATGACGACGACATCGGACCGACGGTGCCAACGCGGGCGAGTCATTCTCCGCCGCCGGGCCGGCCGATCTCGATCATCCGCTGTACGCTACGCCGCGCCAGCCGGGCGGTCTCAGCATCAACGTCCACCTCATCGACGCCCTCGATGAGACAGCGCAGAAGTGCAGCCGGCGTGATCATCTTCATGTATTTGCACGACGCGCGGTCGTTGACGGCGCGGAAATCCACTTCCGGTGCAGCCCTGCGCAGTTGGTACAGCATACCGATCTCCGTGGCGACCAGAACCTCCCGCGCTTTCGTCGCCCGCGCCGCATCCAGCATGCCACCTGTGGACAGTATCTTCACCCGGTCTGCCGGGACGGCGCCCTCACCCGCTAAATACAAAGCCGAAGTGGCACAACCACATTCGGGGTGCACGAATAGCTCAGCATCGGGATGCGCACGAGCCTGGTCCGAGAGCTCGTCACCATTGATCCCGGCGTGCACGTGGCATTCGCCGGCCCATACCTGCAAGTTCTCACGCCCGGTCAGGCGACGGACATGCGCCCCCAGAAACTGGTCCGGACAGAACAGCACCTCGCGTTCAGGGTCGATCGAGGCGACCACCTCGACAGCGTTCGACGAGGTGCAGCAGATATCGGTCAACGCCTTCACTGCGGCGGTGGTGTTGACGTAAGACACCACCATGGCACCTGGATTCTCGTCTTTCCAGGCACGCAGCTCGTCGGCAGTGATGGAGTCGGCCAACGAGCAGCCGGCCCGCTGGTCAGGGATCAGTACCGTCTTGTCGGGGCTCAGAATCTTGGCGGTCTCGGCCATGAAGTGCACCCCACAGAAGACGATGGTGTCTTCCGGTGCGTCCGCGGCGATCCGGGACAACGCCAGCGAATCGCCGACGTGGTCGGCAACGTCCTGGATGGCCGGAACCTGGTAGTTGTGCGCCAGGACGGTGGCACCGCGTAGCTCCGCCAGGCGGCGAATCTCAGCGGCCCACTGCGCGTCCCCATCGACGCCGCAATAGCCTTGCGCGCCGTCCGTAATCCGGGCGGCCAGGCCACCCACCAGCGACTCCGTGCGGTCCAGGATGGTCATGGCCGCTTCCCTTTCGCCCTGACGGGGTTTTCGAATTACCAAGTTTTCCGAATTACCGAGTTTTCGACTTACAATCGAAAACATGATTCATCGTAGCACTGCTCATGAAGTGCTTGCCGTGGTCTTCCAGGTGCGCAACGTAACGCCCCCGCAGGCATCCCAGCACGCGTCGCAGAAGCCGCAGCTCAACGTGCTGCTCTGGGAGCGTGCCCGAGAACCCGAGCGCGGCGCCTGGTCATTGCCGGGCGGCCGATTGCGTTACGACGAGGACATCACCAGTTCCGTCCGGCGTCAACTTGCCGAGAAGGTCGACCTGCGTGAGATCGCCCACCTAGAGCAACTCGCGGCGTTCTCCGACCCGGACCGGGTACCCGGCACCCGCACCATCGCATCGAGCTTTCTCGGCCTGGTGCCCTCCCCCGCCACCCCGGAATTGCCGCCCGACACCCACTGGCATCCGGTCGGATCGCTGCCGGCCATGGCGTTCGATCACGGCCCAATGGTGGCCCACGCCCGGGCCAGGCTGGTCGCCAAGCTGTCCTATACCAACATCGCATTCGCCTTAGCGCCAACAGAATTCGCGCTATCCACGCTGCGCGCCATCTACGGGTCGGCATTGGGATATCAGGTCGATGCGACGAACCTGCAGCGGGTGCTGGCCCGGCGGGGCGTCATCATCCGCACCGGCACCACCGCGCAGTCCGGCCGCAGCGGGGGCCGGCCCGCGGCCCTGTACCGCTTCACCGACTCGCAACTGCGGGTCACCGATGAATTCGCCGCGCTTCGCCCCCCGAGCTAATCAAAAGCGCCGGCCAACAGCGCTGGTCAAGTAGAGAGCCGGGTTTGTCCGCATCGTGTAGGTGCGAGACAATGTTAGGTGCGAGACAATGTTCGGTGGCCATAGCGGCTACACAGAGGAGCGTCAGCGATGGACCTTGGCAACCTGGCAGGCGCGGCCGGCGCAGACTGGATCGGTCGCCCGCCGCATGAGGAGCTGGCGCCCAAGACCCGCCCGTCGCCGCCGTCTGAGGACGTGTTCTACCAGCCACCGCCCGGATACCAGCACGCCGCACCGGGGACCGTGCTGCGCTCCCGCGACGTCGAGTTGGCGTTTCTGGGCCTGATACCGCAACGGGTCTCCGCCACCCAGCTGCTGTACCGGACGACAAATATGAACGGCAACCCCGAGGCCACGGTCACCACCGTGATCGTTCCGGCCGAACTGGCGCCCGCGGAGTCCCGTCGAGTGTTGTCCTTTCAGTGCGCCATCGACGCGGTGGCCGCGCGTTGCTTTCCCTCCTATGCGCTGCGGCGCAGGGCCAAGGCCATCGGCGCGCTGGCGCAAGCCGAGTTGCTGCTGATCGTCGCCGCGCTTGCCGAGGGGTGGGTGGTCTCGGTGCCCGACCACGAGGGTCAGAACGGCTCGTGGGGCGCACCGAATGAACCCGGCTACCGCGCTCTCGACGGAGTGCGTGCCGCCCTAGGCTTCGAGCCGTTCGGACTGTCGTCGTCGGCGCCGGTCGGTCTGTGGGGGTATTCCGGCGGCGGGCTGGCCACCGCCTGGGCCGCCGAGGTATGCGCCGAGTATGCGCCGGAGTTGAACATCGTCGGCGCGGTCCTGGGGTCACCTGTCGGCGACCTCGGCCACACCTTCCGCCGATTGAACGGCAGCTTGTGGTCCGGGCTACCCGCCCTGGTGGTGGCCGCGATGGTGCGCACCTATCCGGACCTGGACCGGGTGATCCAGGAGCACGTGACCGACGAAGGCCGAGGCCTGCTGCACCGGCTGGAGTCGATGACCACCGCTGGAGCGGTCATAAAGATGGCGAAAAAGGACGTGGGCGACCTGGTTGACCGCCCCCTCGAAGAAATCCTGGCCATGCCCGAGGTCTAACACGTCTTCAACGACATCAAGCTCGGCGCGACGGCGCCTACCCCGCCGGTGTTGATCATCCAGGCCGTCCACGACTTCCTCATCGACGTCAACGACATCGACGAGCTGGCCGACGCGTACTCGGCCGGCGGAGCCAACGTCACCTACCACCGGGACTTGTTCAGCGAACACATCTTGCTGCATCCGATGTCCGCCCCGATGGCGCTGCGCTGGCTCACCGACCGGTTCGCCGGGCGCCCACTCACCGATCACCTGGTCCGTTCCAAGTGGCCGACCCTGTTCAACCCGATGACCTACCGCGGTATGGCGCGGCTGGCCGTGATCTGGGCGAAGGTGATCACCGGCCGGCCAGTGGGGCGCCGCCCGCTGTAGCGGTTGCCGACGGAGCGGAGCCGGCCTGATCCACAGTCGGGTATCCGCCGAGGTCGTCGCGCGGGGTAGCGGCGGCCAGCAGGGCGTACACCAGTGCGGCCAGCGCCGCGGGCTGCAGTAGCGTCGCCACAATCTGCCAGGGCGAATGCCCGAAGAAGACTGCCGGCGCCTCAGTGAAGTAGTACACCCGGTTTTCCGGGGTCACCGGCGCGGCATCGACGTCGACCCCGGCATATCGCCCGTGCACAAGTGTTGCTCCGCAGACCGCGGCCAGCCCGGCAGCCGCCACGGCGCCGGCCGCTAACGCCGCGACCATCGTCGGCCCGCGATGCGCCCGCCATTGCCAGGCCAGCACCGGCGCCACCACCGCGAGCACGGCGAGCAGGCCGAGCAGCATGGCGGCCGCAACGAAGAAGTGCTCGGCCTGGTAGCCCAAATAGGCGTGCACTCGGTTACCGGCACGAGTGAGTGCCACGACGCCGTTGATCGGCGGGGCGATCCACGCCCACAACACGCCGAGCAGCGCGCCTGTCAGTGCCATTCCGCCGAGGACGGCGACTATCGCGAGTGCCCGCGACGTCCGCGGGGCGACAGCTGATTCAGACTGCATATCAGCCCCCGTCATCGCCGCGCCTCCAGGTCGGTCGAATCCACCGGACCGTGTCGCGAGCAGGTCGCCCGCCAGCCGTCGGGCCGGACCTGCACGATCATCCGCCGGCCACACTGGGCGCAATACCGGGGCGGCTCCAGTCCCAGCGCTGCCCCCGTGGGCACCGCGGCAGCCTCCCCCGAATCGACGCGGGCCCCGGTGTAGACATTAAAGACGCCGGCGCCGACCGGAGTGGGCAGCTCTACAACCATCACCCGTTTCTACAGGCTTGCGTTAAGTGCTTTGAGTGGCATCTGCAGATCGTCGAGCAGCTCCAGGTCCGACTCGGCGGGCCGGCCGAGCGTGGTCAGGTAATTGCCGACGATGACGGCGTTGATGCCGCCCAGGATGCCCTGCCTGGCGCCCAGATCTCCGAGGGTGATCTCGCGACCTCCGGCGAACCGCAGCATGGCGCGCGGCAGAGCCAGCCGGAAGGCGGCCACCGACTTGAGTGCCTCCGAGGCCGGCAGCACATCTAGGTCGCCGAACGGCGTGCCCGGTCGCGGATTAAGGAAGTTCAGCGGCACCTCGTCGGGATCGAGTTCGGCCAGGTTGGCCGCGAATTCGGCGCGCTGCTCCAGCGTCTCACCCATGCCGAGGATGCCACCGCAGCACACCTCCATGCCGGCGTCGCCGACCATAGACAGTGTTTCCCAGCGCTCCTCCCACGTGTGCGTCGTCACCACGTTGGGAAAGAACGAGCGGGCGGTCTCCAGGTTGTGGTTATAGCGGTGCACGCCCATCGCAGCCAGTCGCTCCACCTGCTCTGCGGTCAGCATCCCCAGCGAGCAGGCGATCTGGATCCCCACCTCGTTGCGAATCGCCTCGATACCTGCGGCGACCTGCCCGAGCAGCCGCTCGTCGGGCCCGCGCACCGCAGCCACGATGCAGAACTCAGTGGCGCCTGACTTCGCGGTCTGCTTCGCCGCCTCGACCAGGCTCGGAATGTCGAGCCAGGCGCTGCGCACCGGCGAGGCGAAAAGTCCTGATTGCGAACAGAAGTGGCAGTCCTCCGGGCAGCCGCCCGTCTTGAGGCTGATGATGCCCTCGACCTCGACCTCCGGACCGCACCAGCGCATCCGGACCTCGTGGGCCAGCGCCAGCACCTCCTCGAGACGGTCGTCGGGCAGCTGTAGCACCCGCAGCACCTGATCCTGGCTGAGTCCACGGCCACCTTCGAGCACCTGCTCGCGGGCCAGCGCCACAATGTCAGCAGCGTCCCTGCCGCTGTTCGCGCCGCTATCGGGCCGCACTGCCGCCTGAGTCAACCGGCTCTCCCTCACTCGCTTGCGTGAAGCCGAACTTGAACGGCGTTCAGGTTAGGGTAGCGATGTGCACCTGCACAAACGCGACCCGAAGACCGAGATAGTCGACGCGGCAACCACCGTCCTGGACAACTACGGGATCGCCGATCTGACGATGCGCCGCCTTGCGCGCGAGCTTGGCGTCACCCCGGGAGCGCTGTACTGGCATTTCGACCACAAACAGCAGCTGCTTGGCGCGGTCGCAGACCGGGTGCTGGGGCCGGCATACGCCGACGCCGTCGGGATCGACTGGCGCCAGCGCATCGCAGGAATGTGCTCGCAGCTCCGCGACGCCCTCCTGTCCCACACCGACGGCGCCGAGTTGGTGTCGGGCAGTTTCGCCGCCGGGCAATCTCGCGGGATGGAGCACATCCTGGCACTTCTGGCCCGCGAGGCCGCCGAAGCCGGCCTCGCAGCCGGGCATGCCGAATTGGCCGCCCGCACGATCGTCCACTACGTGCTCGGTGCCACCGGTGACGAACAGTCCCGCATTCAATGGGACGCGGCAGGGGCGCTGCAGACGCCGGGGGTCACCCCTACGTCAGGGGGGCACTCGCCGATCGATCGGTTGGCTGACCAGGGCGGTGGCTTCGACTTCGGCTTGCAACTACTGCTCGACGGGATCGCTGCGCCCCGTCTCCTGCCGGCAATGCGGTAGGGAGAGACGGCATGACAACCTCGCAACGGCGCGAACCGACCATCGTCGTCATCGGCGCGGGTGTCGCCGGCATTATTATCGGCGTGATCCTTAAACAGGCGGGCTTCGAGGACTTCACCATCGTTGAGAACGGCTCCGGCGTGGGCGGGGTGTGGCACTGGAATCGTTACCCCGGCCTGACCTGCGACGTGCCCTCCCAGCTGTATCAGTTCTCATTCGCCCCCAAACCGGACTGGTCGCGGGTGTGGGCGTTCGGTGATGAAATCCAGCGCTACCACTGCGATGTCGTCCACCAGTTCGGGCTCAGCGCGCACCTGCGGCTGAACAGCGAGGTCACCGCCGCGGTGTTCACCGACCCGCGATGGGAGGTCACCCTTGCCGACGGGACCGTGCTGGCGGCCGACTTCGTGATCGCCGCCACCGGAGTGCTGCACCACCCGTTCACGCCCGACATTCCCGGCCGGGACACCTTCACCGGCGAAGTCGTGCACACCGCGCGGTGGGACGATGCGATCACCACGGCGGGTAAGCGCATCGCCGTCATCGGATCGGGCTCGACGGGCGTGCAAGTTGTCTCCGCGCTGCAGCCCAAGGCGACCAAGATTGTGCAGTTCACGCGTACACCTCAGTGGGTGCTGTGGGCACCGATGGACATGCGCCAACCCCGCCTGGTCGGTCGGCTGCTGTCCCGGTTTCCGGCCCTGCACCGGCAGCTCTACGACATCCTGTTGTGGGGGTCGGGAATCTTCGCCGACGTCGTCACCCGACCGAGCTGGCGCAGGCAGCTGGTGCAGGACTCCGCCAGGTGGTCGCTGCGCGCGCAGATCCGCGACGCGGCGCTACGGCGCGAGCTCACCCCCGACTATCAGCCGTTGTGCAAACGGCAGGTGGTTTCCGGCTCGTACTACCGGGCGATCTCACAGTCCAATGCCGAGCTGGTCACCGCGCCGATCTCGGAGATCACCCCCACCGGGATCCGCACTACTGACGGCCGCGACCACGAGGTCGACCTGATCATCTACGCGACCGGGTTCTACCCACACAATTACATGCGGCCGATGACTCTGATCGGCCGCGACGGGCTGTCGATCGACGACGCGTGGGCCAAGGGGCCGCGCGCCTACCGGATGACCGCGATACCAGGGTTCCCCAACCTGTTCACCGTCCTGGGACCCAACTCGCCCACCGGCTCGATCTCACCGCAATACGCCGCTGAACTGACTGCGCTTTACATCACCGAGTGGCTGCAACGGTTCCGCGCCGGCGAGTTCGACACCGTCGAAGTCACCGAGGAGGCCACCACCGCCTTCAACGACGCGGTCACCGACGCGATGGGGCCGACCGTGTGGAACACCGGCTGCAACTCCTGGTACTTCACCGAGCAGCAGACGATCGACCTGTGGCCATTTGACCGCGCCACGATGACCGCCCTGCTCACCGAACCCGACGAGCGCGACTACCTGTTCACAACCCACGAGAAAGCCGACGCCACACCATGACTCGCCAGTCCCGCGTCGAGCCGGACGACATTTCCATCACCACGGCCCGCGGGGTGTTGCGATGAAGCGCGGCCTGGTTCTTGGGTGCGGCGGCACCGTCGGTGGTGCGTGGCAGATCGGGGCCCTCGCCGGGGTCGAGAAGGTGCTCGGCTGGGATCCGCGCACCGCGGACGTGATCGTCGGCACCTCGGCCGGCGCAACCGCCGCAGCCATGCTCGGCGCCGGTGTCGGCGTCGACGAGATGATTGCTGCACACCGCGGAGACGAGGCCCCGCGGGCGTCGGTGCGGGATTTCTGTACCCGGCCTCCGGCCGCGCGTCCGGTGCTACCGCGCGGGTTGCCGTCGTCGCCGCCGCTGGTACGCGCCGGATTACGGTCCCGCGCCACGCTCACCGCGCTGGCGGGGCTGGCACCGGCGGGGCGCACCAACCCGCAGTTCCTGTCGGCGCTGGTCGACGACCTGGTGCCGGATGGGACCTGGGTGCCACACCCGGCGATGTGGATCGTTGCCACCGACCTCGCCACCGGTGAGCGAGTCGCGTTCGGAGCCCCCGGCCGGTCCAAACCCGCGATCGGTCAAGCCGTTCGCGCCTCATGGGCAGTGCCCGGCTGGTATCCACCAGTCACGATTGAGGGCCGCTCCTACATCGACGGCGGTGCCGCGTCCACGGCGTCCGCTGACCTGGTGACACCGCTGGCACTGGATGAGGTGGTCGTCATCGCGCCGATGGCATCAGGGGACGGCGCGAGGGTCGCCGGGGTCACCGGTGCCGTGGAGGCACTGATGCGCAGGCCGATGAGCCGCCGCCTCGATCGCGAAATCGGCGCGCTGCGCGATGCCGGAACCAACGTCGTCCGTGTGCATCCCGGAGCATATGAGCTGGCTGTGATGGGACCGAACTTCATGAATCCGCGGCGGCGCCTGCCCGCACTGGAAGTGGCACTGGCCCAGCAACCCGGCCGCCTCGAAACGAGCTGGCGCTGAGCACGAACGACCCCCGCGATCGAGCTCGTCGCGCGATCGTCCACCACTAGAAAGAGGATCCTCCCGTGACATATCCCAAAATTGACCTCGACGGCGCGGTGGTCGTAGTCACCGGCGGCGCCCGGGGCATCGGCAAGGCAGCCGCGGAATTGTTCGCCGCCCGCGGCGCGACCGCCTGTATCGGCGATCTCGACGGTGATGTCGCCGCCGAAGTCGCCGGCTCCTTATCCGCCCCGGACCTCGGATACACCCTGGACGTGGCATCCCGGGAATCGTTCGCAGCGATGATCGGCGGGGTGCTCGACCGGTTGGGCCGAATCGACATCCTGGTTAACAACGCCGGCATCATGCCGCTCGGCGACTTCATCGACGAAGATGACGCCACCAGCCGTGCCACCCTCGATATCAACGTGTGGGGCCCGATCCACGGGCTGCGGCTGGTGCTGCCGCACATGATCGACCGTGGCAGCGGGCACATCGTCAACGTTGCATCGATGGCCGGCAAGATCGCGATCCCGGGGATGGCGGTCTACAACGCCAGCAAGTTCGCCGCCGTCGGGCTGTCCGCCTCCGTCCGCGAGGAATACGCACATACCGGTGTCAGCGTCAGCGCTGTTCTGCCGTCGGCCGTGCGCACCAGACTCGTGTCCGGCGTAACCCTCGGCCATCTGCCCACCGTCGACCCCGACCAGGTGGCGCACGCCATCGTCGACAGCGTGCGCACCCGGCGCGCGCAGATCACCGTCCCCGGCTACCTCGCCGGCTGGGACCTCCTCGACGCCGCTGTCCCCGGCCCACTCATGCGGCTCGGGCGCCGGTTCATCGGCGACCGTCGCGCGCTGACCGCCGTCGACCACACCGTCCGCGGCGAATACGATCGCGCCGTGAAACGCCAGGCCGAGCCCCGCTGAACAGTCCGCAACCGGGTGAATGGG
>Ga0114921_10001048_pt1 | contig 12339 bp, 6 predicted proteins | sample BentaG_FD_87016 | JGI IMG/M metagenome (GOLD analysis project Ga0114921, IMG submission 87016) | Deep subsurface microbial communities from South Atlantic Ocean to uncover new lineages of life (NeLLi) - Benguela_00093 metaG | ecosystem: Environmental > Aquatic > Marine > Oceanic > Sediment ...
CATAAAAATACTCCTTCTGTTGCAAAATCAATTGGACGTAATTTCATGTGCGCTTCTAAAAAGAAATTATCCTGATTTAATGGCACTTTAAGAAATTGCGCAACTTTTTTGTTATTTTTTTCATCAGCAACAATTGCTACTGATAGCACTAATAAATCAGAATCTATAGTAATTGGCATCCTCATAACTGGGTCAAATATCTTTACTTTTAAACTGCCATCTTCAACTGAAACTTCTGGTTTTTTGTCTTCTTCATATCTTAAGAAGATCACGCCCTTATCCCGCGCTTTTGTATAATAACTTTCTTTAAATCCATAAGTTCTTACATCTCTATAAAGTATATACACATTTGTTTCAGGACTGATTTCTTTTATTTTTAAAGAATTCTTTACAGCATCACTACAACATACTCTTGAACAATATGATCTTTCTTCATCTCTTGAACCCACACATTGAATCATGACCACAGAATTAGGAATTGAGAATTTAGAACTGTTAATTTTTTCTTCCAATTCTAATTGAGTTACTACTCTTTCATCCTCTCCATATAAATATTCTTTTGGCTTATATTCTTTAGCACCTACAGCAACTACTACTATTCCGTGGTTAAACTCTCTTGTCTCCCCATTATTTGAGATTTTGGTCTTAAAATTACCAATTGAGCCATCTATATCTTCTATTTTTGCATTTGTAAACAGGTGAATTTTAGTATGTCCTTTTACCGCATTTATTAGAAATTTCAATTCCTCCTGTGGTTTTTCTTTATTAAGTAAATAGTGAATTCTTCTTAAGTTCCCCCCAAGTTCCTTTTCTTTTTCTACTAAATATACATCAAATCCCTGATTTGCTATTTCAAGTGCAGCTGTCATTCCAGAAAGTCCACCTCCTATTACCAGTGCAGCTTTTTCCACACCAACCGAACCCTTCTCTAATGGCTCGAGTAATCTTGATTTTGCAACTGCCATACGAACTAGATCTTTAGACTTTATGGTCGCTTTTTCGTGTTCATGCATATGAACCCAGGAGCACTGGTCTCGAATATTTGCCATTTCAAACAAATAGGAATTAAGTCCTGCTTCTCTAATTGTGTTTCTAAATAAAGGCTCATGAGTTCTTGGTGAGCAAGAGGAAACTATCACTCGATTTAAATTATATTCTTTTATTTTTTCTTTTATTTTCTCCTGTGTATCGTTTGAGCAAGTGTACAAATTATCCTCTGTATAGACAACATTGGGTAGTGTTTTTGCATATTCGACTACATCAGGAACATCTACCACTCCTCCAATGTTTGTACCACAGTGGCATATGAACACACCAATTCTTGGCTCCTGTCCCGTAACATCTATCTCAGGAGGATATTCCATTGGTTTAATTAAACTGCCTCTCACTTCTCTTAAAAGCGATAAAACTTTTGATGCAGCACCTGATGCCTGCATTACTGTCTCTGGAATGTCCTTTGGTTCTGTAAAAGGTCCACAGGCATATATTCCATCTTGACTAGATTCAACTGGTTTGAAAATAGAAGTTTCACAGAAATTATATTCATTTAATTTAATATTAAGTTTCTCAGATAAATCTTTAACTTTATCTGGGGGCTCAAATCCAGTTGATAAAACGACCAAATCAAACTCATCATTTTTTATCTCCCCATCTTCTGCTTGATATTGTATCTTAAGATTTTTTGTACCAGGTATCTCTTTTATTGAAGATGGTCTGCATCTTATATAATTTACACCTAGCTCTTTTGCTCTTTCATAATAAGCATCAAATCCCTTGCCAACAGCACGCATATCAATAAAGAAAATGGTACATTCGATTCCAGGTTCATGCTCCATAGCAATAATTGCTTCTTTTGTAGCAAACATACAACAAACAGAAGAACAATAATTTCTGTCAACTTCTCTTGATCCCACACATTGTATAAATGCAATCTTTTTGGGGAGCCCCTTATCTGAGAGTCTAAGGAGTTTTCCTTTAAATGGACCAGAAGCACTCAATAGACGCTCAAACTCAAGACCTGTCACCACATTAGGATAACGATCATAACCAAACTCTTTTTTCAGATTAGCGTCAAAGAGCTTAAATCCAGGTGATAGAATAACTGCACCTACATTTAAATTAATTTTTTCCTCTTTTTGCTCATAATTAATTGCATCTGCTTCGCAAAATTCTTTACATACCTCACACCCATCACGAAGAAGATGAACACAATATCGCTCATCAATTGTTGCCTTATTTGGAATAGCTTGAGGATAAGGAATGTAAATAGCTGGTCTAGTTATTAACCCCATATTGTATTCAGATAGTATAGGAGTAGGTTTATTTTTGCCGACTTCATCAAGCTTTATTCTTCCGGTTGGACATATAAAGCTGCAGGCACCACATGTTTGACATATTTCGCTTGGTATTTCAAAAGGCGGTTTTACTTCTCTCTTTGACCCACGATTTACAAAACTAACTACTCCTATGCCCATCCTTTCCTTGCACATCCTGACACAGAGGCCGCAAAGGGTACAGTCTTTATTTTTCTTCTTAATACGAGTTTCTTCTACTCCTAATTCTTCTGCTAATTTTTGTATCTCCTCTGAGTCAGGGCATCTAGCCAGCAGCAACTCGATCATTATTTTCCGGTTCTTGATAACTCTATTGGAATCTGTCTCTACCACCATTCCCTCTTCAGCTTTGTATAGACAAGATGCCTGAATCATTTTTCTGCCGTTTTGAGTTATTTCTACCAGGCAAAGTCTACAGGATCCATAGGGTGATAATGCTTTATGATAGCAAAGGGTAGGTATATTAATGCCTATCTTTTGAGCTGCCTTGAGTATCGTCGTTCCTTCTTCTACCTGGAACTTTCGCTCATTAATGACTAAATTTAGCACTATTTTCTCCCTCCTCACTTATCTTCCAAATCACATCTTAAACAACGTTTAGCTTCATTTATAGCCATCTCCTTGGTAAAACCTAATTCTACTTCATTGAAGTTAGTAATTCTTTTATCTAATGGTAGTAATGGCATTTCTTGTTTTTCTAATTCTTCTATTTCATTTTCAGTTAATTCTATTGGTTCAACCTGTATGATGGGTTTTGTTATCTTATATTTCCTGGTAAGACTTTCGCCTTTCAGATATTTATGGATTGATTCAGCTGCTATTTTCCCATGAGACATTGCTTCAGATACAGTTTTTGGACCTGTTACTACATCACCACCTGCAAATATTCCTTCTTCACCTGTAAAAAGAGTTTGTTGGTCAACTTTTATTGTATTCCATTTAGTCAATTCAAGACCTGAATCGTCACTCATAAAGGAAACATCTGGCTCCTGACCGATAGCAGAAATTACAGTATCAAAGAAAACTACGTACCCAGATCCCTTAATAGGTACAGGTCTACGTCTTCCACTCTCATCAACATCTCCAAGCTTCATCTGGATGCATTCAATACCTTTTACTCTTCCATTTGTCGATAGAATTCTGGTAGGTATAGTTAAAAACCGAATATTGATTCCTTCTTCAATTGCAGCATCTACTTCAATTTTTTGTGCTGGCATTTCAGTTCTTGTTCTTCTATAAAAAATTTCTACATCTTTTCCTAACCGTTTAGTAACTCTAGCTGCATCTATTGCCGCATTCCCACCGCCTATAACTACTATTTTCTCTCCAATCTTTACATCTTTATCAAGATTGATATCTCTTAAAAATTCTACCGCATCTATAACTCCATCAAGTTCTTCACCTTTGATCTTCATCTTCAATCCATTATGAGCTCCCACACCAACAAATATCGCTTTATATCCTTCATTACTTAAGTCAGAAATCTTAATATCATTTCCAATTTCAGTATTTTTCTTAAATTCAATCCCCATTTTCTTTAAAGATTCGATCTCAAGATTTAAAATCCACTTTGGCAACCTGTACTCTGGTATTCCTACAGCAAGCATCCCACCAAAAACAGGTAATTTTTCAAAAACAGTAACCTTATAACCATATTTTCTAAGAAAATAGGCACAACTTAATCCCGAAGGTCCAGAACCAATAATTGCAACTTTTTCAGGATATGTTTCCTTTGGTACTTCAATTGTTATCCCTTTATCCAATTCAAGGTCAGCAACAAAACGTTTTAGGGCACAAATAGCTATTGCCTGACCTGCTTCTTTAGAAGTACATTTATCCTCACAGGGATGATGGCACACCCGGCCACAAATACTGGGCATTGGATTTTTTTCTCTAATTACTTTGATAGCCTGTTCAAATTTTTCCTGTGCGATAAGACCTATATAAATAGGTACATCTTGTGATATTGGACAGATGTGCTGGCAAGGTGATGAAATTATTCCCTTACATACTATAGCTGGACATCTCTTATATTCAATGTGGTTTTTATATTCTTCCTTAAAATGTCGTACAGTGGAAAGTACTGGGTTTGGGAGTGTCTGTCCCAATCCACAAAGGGAGGCATCTTTTATTGCCAAACATAAATCTTTAAGAAATTCAATATCACCTTTTTCTCCTTCACCATTTGATACCTTTGTAAGTATTTCAAGTAAAGCCTCACTGCCTTCCCGACATGAGTTACATTTACCACAAGATTCATCATTTGTAAATTGAAGAAAAAATTTAGCCAGATCAATCAGACATATATCCTCATCAATTACAATCATACCTCCAGAACCCATTATTGAACCAGCTTCAGTGAGACTTTCGTAATCAACAGGCAAGTCTATCAAGCTAGCTGGTATAAATCCTCCTGATGGACCACCAGTTTGTACCGCTTTCAACTGTTTACCATCAGGAATTCCATTTCCAATGTCATAAATTATTTCCCTTAGACTTATACCCATAGGAACCTCTACCAGACCACTATTTTTAACTTTGCCAACTAAAGAAAATACCTTTGTTCCCTTGCTCTTCTCAGTGCCAATTTGAGAAAACCATATACTACCACGAGCTATAATTACAGGTATATTAGCCCATGTTTCAACATTATTTATATTAGTTGGTTTTCCCCAAAGTCCTGATTGTGCAGGGAAAGGAGGTCTCTGCCTTGGCTCCGGATCTCCACCTTCAATAGAAGCAATCAACGAAGTCTCTTCACCACATACAAAGGCTCCAGCCCCTTGAGTTATCTCAATCTCGAAGTTAAAACCCTTATTAAGTATATTTTTCCCAAGTAGACCATATTCTTTTGCCTGCTCAATAGCGGTAATCAATGTCTTGATAGCTAAAGGGTACTCAGTTCGAACGTAAATATAACCTTGTTCGGCACCAATAGCATAAGCCCCAATTAACATACCTTCTATAACTGAGTGAGGATCCCCTTCAATCACTGACCTATCCATATAGGCTCCAGGATCTCCTTCATCAGCATTACAAATTATATACTTTGGACTTCCTTGTGCTTCCCTGCAAAATTTCCATTTTCTCCCTGTAGGAAAGCCAGCACCACCTCTTCCTCTGAGACCTGACTCCATAACTTCTCTAATTACATCATCAGGAGAAAATTCAGTCACAACCCTGTATATAGAACTATATCCACCCCGAGCAATGTACTCCTCAATAGAATTAGGGTCTATAAAACCACAATTACGAAGAACCACCTTCTTTTGTTTAGCAAAGAATGGTATTTCTTGATAAAGTGGAACATCTTTTAAATAGTTGTTTAACTTTGAAAGATCGTAATGTTTACTTCTACCTTCAATTAACAATTCTTCCTCTTCAAATTTGCACATTAGCCCATCTGTGCTAATCTTATTACGAATAAGGCTTTCTATCAACTGATTTGCTTTATCCTCTGTCATCTCTGCATAGGTTAATCTTGGCATACCAGGTTGAAGAATATCTACTAAAGGTTCTTTTTGACAATAACCAAGACACCCTGTCTTAGCCAGAATAGCATCTAAGTTTTTTTCTTCTATGAGGTTACTTATAGCATCATAAACTTTCTTTGCTCCTGTAGCTAATCCACAGGTTGCCATACCAACAACAATCTTTAGCTTATCGGTGTAAATTGATTTTAACCCTTGTTTTTTAACTAATTTAATATCATTTAGTGTTTTTATTTTCATTTTATTTATATCCTTGTAAAATCTTTGGTACCTCATAAAGTTTTAACCGTCCATAAGTTTCTCCATCAATATTCATTACAGGAGAAATACTACAGCAGCCAAGACATCTTACGCTTTCCAGAGTAAACCGTATATCTTTTGTAGTTTCTCCATCAGATACATCCAGTAATCCACTAAGCCGATTTAAAATTCTCTGACTTCCTCTTACATAGCAAGTCGTTCCCAAGCAAATTTTGATTATATGCCTTCCTCTTGGTTTTAGACTAAAAGCATTATAAAAAGTAGCTATTCGGTAGATAAGGCTTAGTGGGATATCAAGTTTTTGGGAGACATATCTTAAAGCATTTTCAGGTAAATAATTATAAGTGAGATTAATTCTTTGTAGAATCGGCATTAATAAATTTTCCTTTTCCCTGTATTCATTTATTATTTTTGTCAATCGTTCTAAATCATCAGCTTCAAGTTTTATCTTCACTTTTTCTACACCATCAACATATATTTTATTCCTTACTGGACAATTAGTAACACAAAGGCCACAGCCTGTGCATTTATCTTCATCAATAAAACGAGGCTTTTTCTTCAAAGTGACATTAAAGTTACCTGGGTTACCTTTAATACTCTCTATATCAGATAGGGTGATTATCTCAATATCCTTATGTCTGCCAATCTCAACCAGTTTCGGAGCCATGATACACATTGAACAATCATTTGTAGGAAATGTCTTATCAAGTTGAGACATAATTCCACCAATACAGGGTTTGCTCTCAACAAGATACACTTTTATTCCAGATTCTGCTAAGTCAAGTGCAGCCTGCATTCCACCTATTCCTCCACCAACAACTAATGCTGAACCTATCTTTGATTTATTGGTTTTTATTTTTTGATTTTTATTTTCGTTATTCATTTAAAACCTCAATTTATATTCTTTTTAACAACTTATCTGTACTCACAAAATGTTTATCTAAGCCTAATTCTTTTACGCCACAACCGAATGCTAACCCCATAACTTGAGTAAAATAAAATATAGGTAGATTATATTTCTTATTATAAAGCTTGTTTACTTCCTCTTGTCTTGTATCAAGGTTTGCATGACATAAAGAGCAGGATACAGCAATTGCATCTGCACCAACATCAGTTGCATTTTCAAAAATATTGTTTGTTAATCTTAGAACAATATCTGAATTGGTTAGAGATAGAGACATACCACAACAATCTGTCTTATATGACCAATCTAAAACATTCACTCCAATATCTTTTAATATTTCATCCATACTAACAGGGTATTCACATCCATCAAATTTCATAAATTTAGGTGGTCTTGTAAGGATACACCCGTAATAACAAACCATTTTTATTTCTGATAAATCTTTCTTGACTTTGTCCCTTATTTCTTCTAGCATACCATTTTTAAATATTTCCAGTGGATTAAGTACTTTTACTTTATTTTGGAATTGATAATCAATTACTTCAGAAACATCTTTCATTAGCTGGGAATCGTTCTCTATTTCATAGATCGATTTTTTAAACCTTGAGTAGCAGCTAACACATGGAACAACAACTTCATTTAAATTTTCTTTTTCAACCTCGGAAAGGTTTTGTATGGGTAAAGATACTGAAAGAAGCTTCGAGGTTGTATGTGCTGAAGATGAACCACAGCAAATCCAATTATTAACATCTTTTAATTCAATATCAAGTATTGAACATACAGCCTTGAACGACATATCATATTCTTTACCAGTTGAATGATATGTACATCCAGGAAAATATGAGTATATCATCTTTTATCTTTCTCTATTTTATTAACTTTTGAAAATATTTTTTTAACTTTTGAAACATTTGAAATTTGGGGTAGGATTTTCAACTTTCCTAGTTTTAACATCTTAATACCTAGGCTCATATCCTTACTAAATTCCTTTGTTCTTAGTTTAAGTAATCCCATCACTCCTAATTCATACGAGCGACCAAACATTTTAATTATTTGTAAGAATGATTTATGAAGAGCAGGTATATCTTTTATAGCCGGTGTAACTTTTTCTCTTTTTGCTATTATTCTTGCTGCGTCCATAATTCCTGCAATATCTATATCCTGTGGGCATCTGGTGGTGCATGTTTCACATGAAGCACAAAGCCATATAGTCTTGCTTTTTAATACTAAATCCTTCATCCCCAGACGCACTGCATGAATTATTTGTGTTGGGGTATAATCCATATCATGAACAACAGGACAGCCAGCAGTACACTTTTTGCACTGATAACATAAATTCACATTCTCCCCAATATCTAGTTGGACTGCTTTCATAAAATCATTATTTACTGTATTCTGGGAAACATTTTTTTCCATTATTTATCTCTGTAAATCTTAAGTTTTCTAATAAAAATAATTGGTGATTTGTTCTGATATTAATTTATTTTAATTGAAACAATGATATTTTTCAGGTTTTTGTTGATAAGATATTAATTCTATAGAATTTCTATATTCAATATTTCCGTTAAGACAGAAACTTGAAATTTTAATTAAACAATTTTTATAAAAAATCATATTTTCTGGAACTAACCTTTAGTTTACACCTGCTATAAAATTACAATATTAGTGGATAATATTAATAAAAATTTTAAACAGTTTTGTAACAATTATAACAATCTATTCAAATTTTTTGAATATGATTTTTATATCTCAATTTTTATTTATATTATAAATTATTCTAAAAGTTCGGTATTTGGTTAATGTGACCAGTAAAAGTATTTTTAAAATAATTTCCACATATTAATAATTTCTATTCCTACCCTACTTTCAGGATCATTTATAACAAAATCTTTATTTGATAAATAGACTGGTACTTTATCATCGTAAGGAATCCTACCTATTAATTCAATTTTATTTTTACAGCACATACTTTCAATTCAGGGATTTTTGATATTTGATCCATTACACTATCACAATTTCTCTATTTTTACAGCACATACTTTCAATTCAGGGATTTTTGAAACTTCATCTAATGCACTAATTGTGAGTATATTTGCATTGGATTTATCGAAATGAAATGTCATAAATACAACCCCAGGCTGTGTCCTTTCTGTAACCTCAACTTTTAGTATAACCTCTCCTCTTCTTGATGTAACTTTAACTTTTTCACCATCTTTAATATTTAACTTTATTGCATCTTCTGGATTTATTTCAACCAAACTTTCTGGATATATTGCATCTAATCCTTTTGACCTGCCTGTCATTGTTCTTGTATGCCAATGATATATTACTCTTCCAGTTGTTAGAATATAAGGAAACTCTTCGTCTGGTAATTCTTTTGGTGGAAGATAATCTATTGCACTAAATCTTCCCAATCCCCTTGAAAATTTGTCAATATGTAAAATTGCTGTACCTGGATGTTCTTTATCTGGACATGGCCACTGAATTCCGTTCGCATCTAATCTTTCATGTGATATTCCACCGTATATTGGAGTAACTTTTGCTATTTCATCCATTATTTCTTTTGTTGAATTGTAGTTCATTGGATATCCCATTTTAGTAGATAGCTCACAGATTATCTGCCAGTCTGGCTTACTATTACCAATTGGATTGATAGCTTTTCCTAATAACTGAACTCTTCTTTCTGTATTTGTATATGTTCCTTCCTTTTCAGCAAAAGAAACTGCCGGGAGTACAATATCAGCTAATTTTGCTGTTTCGCTTAAAAATATGTCTTGAACTACTAAGATTTTTAGATTCTCTAAACATTTTCTTACATGATTTACATCTGGATCGCTTACCATTGGGTTCTCACCCATTATGTACATAGCCCTTATATTTTCTTTTTCTGCTTCGTTAATCATCTCGACAACCGTAAGACCGGGTCTTTTATCAAGTTTTACTCCCCAGAATTCCTCAAACTTATTTTGATTTCCTTCACTTGCAACACTTTGATATCCTGGATATACATTTGGAAGAGCACCCATATCACATGCACCTTGAACGTTGTTTTGACCCCTTAATGGGTTGACACCACCACCAGGAATTCCCATATTTCCTAATAACATCTGTAAATTTGCACATGAAAGAACGTTGAGATGACCACTAATATGCTGTGTTATTCCCATCGAATAAATTAAAGATGCTGGTTTGTTATTTGCTAATATCCTTGCAGCTTTTACAATATCCTCAGCTGGAACTCCCGTTATCTCTTCTACCATCTTTGGTTCATATTTAGAAACTGTTTTTTTCAGTTCCTCAAATCCATCTGTTCTTTCATTTACAAACTCTTTATCCCAAATCCCCTCATCAATTATTACATTCATAAGACCATTTAAAAGAGCAACATCGGTTCCGGGTTTATGTTTTAGGTGAATTATAGCCATTTTTGCAATATCAATCTTTCTTGGGTCGGCTACAATTAGTTTAGCACCTTCTCTAACTGCCTTTCTTATTTTTATACCGATAACTGGATGCTGTTCTGTGGTGTTAGAACCAATAATAAAATAAGCTTTTGCTTTAGTTGTAATGTCTTCAATGGAGTTTGTCATAGCTCCACTTCCAAATGCTGTAACTAGACCAGTCACTGTTGGGGCATGACAAAGACGAGCACAGTGATCAATATTGTTTGTTCCTAAAACAGCTCTGGTGAATTTCTGTAAAAGATAATTTTCTTCATTTGTGCATTTAGCAGACGATAAAACAGCAAAAGCATTTGAACCTTTGTTTTCTTTTATTTCAATAAATTTATTTACAACATATTCTATTGCTTTATCCCAACTTACTTCTTCAAATCTGCCATTTCTTTTTATAAGTGGAGACTTTAGTCTATCTGGATGGTTTACAAAGTCAAATCCAAATCTACCCTTTACGCAAAGAGCTATTTCGTTTACGGAATTATCAGGATTAGAAGTAACCTTTACAATTTTTTCATCTTTAATATTTAAGTCAAATCTACAGCCAACTCCACAATAAGGACAAACTGTATTAATTTTTTTAAATTCCCACTCTCTTCCCTCACCAGCGGCAATTTTAGGAGTTAAAGCTCCTACTGCACACACGGCAACACACTGGCCACAGAACTCACATGTAGAATCCTGAAGTGGTAAGTCAAAATCTGCAATAATCTTTGTATCAAAACCTCTATTTGTTACACCAAGAACTCTTCTATTTTGAATTTCATCACAAGCTCTAATGCAACGTCTACATAATATACACTTATTTAAATCTCTTATAATAAATGGGTTTGTTTCATCTATTGGATAATTTGTCCTTCTTCCCTTAAATTCGCTTTCCTTTATACCAAATTCATAAGCTAAATCTTGTAGTTCACAATCACCAGCAATATCACATGTCATACAATCTAATGGATGGTTTGAGATTATCAAATCAAGCGATACTCTTCTTGCTTCCATGACTTTAGGAGTACTTGTATATATTACCATGTTTTCTCTCACCTTAAATGAACAGGCTGGTTGTAAAACTTTTTCTCCCTCTACTTCCACTAAACAAACTCTACAAGCAGATTGCGGGGTGAGAGCTGGATGATAACATAGGGTTGGTATATATATCCCCTCTTTACTAGCAATTTCTAAAATTGTGCTATTTTCTTCGACTTTTAAAGGGCGACCATCTATAGTAATATTTATTTCAGTCATATACTATTCTCCTAATTAAAAATAAGATTATCGTTCATATACTTAAAGATAACACATCAAGCTTCTTTAAACCTTAGGGATAGGTTAATTTCTGACTATTTATTACTTTTCCATTATTTTTGTTTATAGATATTACTTTTATACTCTTTATATTTTGACGATTTCTTTACAATACATAAATAGCATCGAATTTACAGACTTCTCTACAAACACCACATTTTATACAAAGTCTTTTATCTATTTTGTGTGGTTTTTTCTTCTCACCAGATATTGCATTCTGTGGACATTTCTTAAAACAACGCATACACCCTGTGCATTCTTTTTCATCAATATAGTAGTCTATTAAAGCTTCGCATTCTCCTGCTGGACATCTTTTATCAACAATGTGTGCAATGTATTCATCTTCAAAATATCTCAAAGTTGAAAGTACAGGATTTGGAGTTAGCTGCCCAAGAGCACAAAGTGAACCTTGATTCATAACTCTTGATAGTTTCTCTAATTTTTTTAAATCCTCTAATTTACCCTCACCATCTGTTATCCTGGTAAGTATCTCCAACATCCTTTCTCCACCTAACCTACAAGGAACACACTGACCACAACTTTCATCACTTGCAAATTGTAAAAAGTATTTTGCAAATTCAACCATACAAGTC
>Ga0114921_10001049_pt1 | contig 12339 bp, 10 predicted proteins | sample BentaG_FD_87016 | JGI IMG/M metagenome (GOLD analysis project Ga0114921, IMG submission 87016) | Deep subsurface microbial communities from South Atlantic Ocean to uncover new lineages of life (NeLLi) - Benguela_00093 metaG | ecosystem: Environmental > Aquatic > Marine > Oceanic > Sediment ...
ATTTCTTTCTCCACTTTTAAGAAAAAAATGGATGAATTGGAACTCCCTGTGGAAATCCGAAACAGAGAAACAAAAAGAGCCTCCCTTCGGGGGCTAAAAGTCGATATTCTCGTGAAGGGAAAAAAGACTGTCCCCCGAAGATGGATTGATATCGAGACTCTCATAAAAGACAGCCCTTTTTCCCCTGCTGTTAAGACAAATACCCTGGCAATATTTAAACATCTCTTCAAAGCAGAAGCTAAAGTTCATGGAAACAAATTCAGGGAGACTCACCTTCATGAAGCTGGGGCTGATGATGCTATCATCGATATTTTGGGCTGTTGTTATCTAGTCGAGGCTCTTAATATCTCGGAGCTTTACTGCTCTCCTTTGAATGTCGGGGGTGGATGGGTCAAATCCTCCCATGGTGTGCTTCCTGTGCCCGCTCCCGCTACAGCAGAGCTCTTAAAAAAAGTCCCGGTGTATTCAGACTGGATTAAAGCAGAGCTGGTAACCCCTACTGGAGCAGCAATTGTTTCCACTTTGGTAAAAAAATTCATTCCATTTCCTGAAATATCCTACGAAAAGATCGGCTGTGGAGCAGGTAGCAAAAACTTTCCTGAGGTTCCCAACATCTTGAGAGCTTTTTATGGGAAAACAGAGGAATTTAAGGCGGGAAAAAAAGTATATGTAGTCGAAGCAAATATCGACGACTCCAACCCTCAAGTGCTGGCAAACTTCTTCGATACAGCCATGAAACGAGGAGCCCTAGATGTCTTTTTTACTCCGGTGCTGATGAAGAAAAACAGGCTGGCCACTAAATTGACCGTCCTGACAGAGACTGATAAAATAGATTTTCTAATCAGCACTATCTTTAAAGAAACGAGTTCTATAGGAGTAAGATACTATCCAGTTGAGAGAAGGGCGCTGGAGAGAGAGATAAAAAAGGTTAAAGTCCTTGGTGAAGAAATTAAAATGAAGATATCCTATCTGGATGGAAAAGAAGTCACCATTCAGCCAGAATTTTCAGATTGTCTGAAACTGTCTAAAAAAAGCAAGCGGCCTGTTAAGGAAATCACCCAGCTTGCCTTGATAGAATATTCAAAGAAAAACTGATATATCAGAGGAAGAATGTCTGAAAAAAAGAAAAAATCGAGTCTAGAAAAAATAGAAAAAGGAGTTAAGCTCATCCTGGAAGGCATCGGCGAAGACCCTAAACGGGCAGGCCTCAAGGGAACTCCAAAGCGAGTTGCCCATATGTTTTCTGAAATTCTGGGAGGAGTGAGGGAGAACCCAGTAGAACATCTGAGAGTCATCCAAGAAGAAAAACACGATGAGATGGTTCTGATTAAAAACATCCCCCTTTATTCTATGTGCGAACACCATCTTCTTCCCTTTGCGGGAGTGGCCCATGTCGCCTACATCCCAAAGGGAGGAAGAATCGTTGGTTTGAGTAAAATTGTCCGCGTAGTGGACATACTTTCCCGAAGGCTTCAAATCCAGGAAAGACTGACCAAGCAGATAGCAGACCTCATAAACAAGCATTTAAAGCCTCTTGGAGTCATGGTTGTCATCGAAGCCGAGCATATGTGTATGTCCATGAGAGGAGCTAAAAAGCCAAAATCCATAACTGTCACCTCGGCTGTCAGAGGCTCTTTCCGCACCAGCAGCGCCACACGATCCGAAGCCATGACCTTAATCAAGGGAGGAATGACTAGTGGCAAAGAACTCTAGATCTACTTTCTACGTCACGACCCCTATCTATTACGTGAATGACATCCCCCATATCGGTCATGCCTACACAACAATCATAGCTGATGCTCTTGCTCGTTTCAAAAGACTCGCTGGGGAGAAGGTCTTCTTCCTCACAGGCACAGACGAGCATGGACAAAAAGTAGAAAAGGCAGCAACAGAGAGGGGATTAAAGCCGCTAGAGCACGCAGACCAGATGGTCGTGAGGTTTAAAGACCTCTGGAAGGCCCTCAACATATCCAATGATTATTTTATCCGCACAACTCAATCCTTTCATGAAAAAACAGTTCAAAAAGTATTCCAGAAATTAATAGATAAAGGTGATATTTATAAAGGAACTTATAAAGGCTGGTATTGTGTCTCTACCGAGCACTTTCTGCCTGAGGATGTCCCTCTGCAAGAAGGCGGTTACAAAATCTGTCCCGAATGTAATGTAAAAGCCAACCTTGTGACAGAAGAGTGCTATTTTTTTAAACTTTCCGCCTACCAGAAACCTCTTCTTGATTTCTACGCTAAAAATCCCAAATTTGTCAGACCCCAAAGCCGGATGAACGAAGCAGTAAGCTTTGTCCGTCAAGGACTTAAAGACTTGAGCATTACCCGAACTACTGTCAAATGGGGCATTCCTGTCCCAAGCGATCCAGAGCACACTATCTATGTCTGGTTTGATGCCCTGCACAACTATTTAACTGGTATAGGCTATGATTGGGATATGAAGCTTTACCAGAAATTCTGGCCGGCCACAGTTCATCTTATCGGAAAAGATATACTCAGGTTTCATGCAATTTTTTGGCCCGCTTTCTTGATGTCTGCTGACTTTCCCCTTCCTCATACTGTTTACGGCCATGGATGGTGGCTTAAAGATGAGACCAAAATGTCCAAATCCAAAGGAAATGTCCTTGACCCTCATGTAATCCTCAGAACTTTTGGACCTGATCCCCTGCGGTACTTTTTGCTCAGGGAAATTCCAGTAGGGCTTGACGGAAATTTCTCCCATGAAGGATTCATTCATAGAGTAAATTCAGATCTGGCCAATGATCTAGGCAACCTTCTCCACCGCACTTTGACCATGATCCAAAATTACTTTGAAGGGAAGATAGAAGAAATCGAAGATGAAAAGAAGGAAGACAAAGAGTTGCGTCTGGCATTCGAATCCCTCCAGAAAAAAACTTTTGATCTCTACAATGAATACGCTCTGAACCGAGCTCTGGAAGAAATTTGGGTCTTCATAAATTCAGTCAATAAATATCTGGCTGATAATGAACCCTGGAGATTGGCCAAAAACGAAGAACAAAAGAAGAGGTTGGGAAGGATTCTGTATCAGACTGCTACAGCCATCCGAGGCATTAGCTATCTTCTCTTCCCTGTTATGCCTGAATCTTCAGAAAAAATCTGGGAGTCCTTGGGAGAGAAGAGTCCCATAGAGGAAGTGTCATTTTCTGAGCTGGGATTCGAAGACTTCAAGCTGGGCCAGAAAATCAAAGTGTCAAAACCTCTTTTCCCGAGGGTCTCGCTCAAAGAATTCTTACAGGAAGAGGCTCCTCATCTCGAAAAAAGAAAGAAGGAGGAAAAAATGGATTACATCTCTTTTGACGAATTTAAAAAAATGGACCTAAGAGTAGGAGAAGTTCTGAAAGCAGAGAAAGTGGAAGGCACAGACAAACTCCTCAAACTCGAAGTTGATATCGGAACAGAAAAAAGGACGATGGTAGCCGGAGTGGCAGATATGTACTCTCCAGAGGAGCTTGAGGGAAAAAAGATTGTGGTGATTGTCAATCTGCAGCCAGCTGTAATAAGAGGTATCGAATCGCAAGGAATGCTCTTGGCTGCTGAGGTAGAAGGAAAAGCAACCATACCTTTCTTTGATAGGGATATTCCCACTGGTGCCGTGGTGAGATAAATAAAAGAATCAAGTAACCTTGGGAAGAACCATTAAAACTCGTAGCCTAAACCTATCCCTGCCTGTATTCCTCCTACATCTGCCTTGATTTTTTGAGGCTTTACGGTGCAGTAGCTGTAATTCACACTAAGGTCAAGCAGCAATCCCCCAATTATTTTAAAAAAGCATCCAGCTTGTCCTATGATTCCCACTCCTGTTCCTTCAGCCACGCCTATGGGATTTGTCTCTTTGAAAATGCAGACCACAGGCCCTATACATAAGTAGGGATTGATTATCCCTTCATGAAATCTCAGTCTCAATCCCGCTCCCAAAGGAATCAATGTCATTTTCGTCTCTTCTTCGGTAAAGGGGAGGTTGCCTTTCTTGGAATAGTAATTCCCGATTAACCATAAATCTAGAAATTTCAACAGCTTTATGTTTATTTCTCCCCCAACTGCTAATCCCCCACTGTAGATATCCTTGAATGATTGTTCAGATGGGATAAAATAACTCGATCTAAATTTTATACTAAAAATTCCTGAATCTTTTGGCGCAGCTTTTTCCCTGTATTCAATCCCAGGGCTGCTTACATCTAGACCCAAGTAAACACTATCTCTATCTTGTTTAGCTTCTTGAGATAATGATGCAGATGTTGTGCAAAAGACTAAAATCATTAAGAAAACGACCTTTACGAATGACTTCTTTTTAAAGTTAATTCTCATCTTTTCCCTGATTTTTTTCTTCATCGAACTGTTATGTTGGCTGGAACGCCTTCTCTATTCTCACTATCCACCGCCACTAAAGCATAGGTGTACATCAGGTCTTTTTCGACATCAGTATGCCAATATTCAAAAGTAGTAGCGTCCAATTCTATCAATAGAGTACGACTTCCTTCCTCTATCCGATAAATTCTGTATTTGTTTATGTTCTCATTCATGGGACTAGCCTGCCAGGTCAGCACATTTATAAATTGCTGCAGTAAGGTTGAGCTGTTATTTTGCTTTTGCCCAGAGAAGCTCAACGGAGCATGCGGAATCAAAATAACCGCAATCTTATCATGAGCCGTTTGGTTTATGGTGTCGTAAACAACAGCCTTTATAGTGTAAGCACCGTTAAAAACCGAGGCGGTATTCCATATAAAATCATAAGGTGACTTAGTATCAGTCTTTTTCAAATGGCCGTTTATGAAAAAACCCACTTTTTTTATTCCTCTATCATCAGAGGCAGACGTCTGAATGGATACATTTCCAATAACGTCAGATCCTGATATTGGTGATGTGATGGAAATCTTAGGTGGTTTATCCACTATGACTTTTATCGAATCCTCGGCAACCTGATCTCTGGTATCATAGGCTTTGACTTTTATTGTGTGTTTTCCGCCAGAATAATTCACTGCGTCCCACCTGTATCTATAAGGAGGTTTTTCCTGCGTTTTCTTTAATTTCCCACCTATATAAAATTCAACTTTCTTTATTCCGTTATCATCAGAGGCTTTGACTTTAATAGTGACTTTCTTTGAAACTATGTCGCCGCTTGAAGGGGATGTAATAGTAACTTTGGGAGGTTGGTCCACTATAACTTTTATGGAATCCTCTCCAACTTGACTTATAGTATCATAGGCCTTGACCTTTATGGTGTGTGAACCACTGGAATAATTTTCGCAATTCCATAGATAATTATAAGGAGTACTTTTCAGAGTCTTCTTTAATTTCCCGTCTAGGTAAAATTCAACCTTTTTTATGCCCTTATCATCAGAGGCTATGGCTTTAACGGTAATTTTTTCTGTAACAACATCTCCATCTAAGGGAAAAGTTATAGAAACCGTTGGTGGTTGGTCACCCTTGAGAGTTAGATAAACATTCAATTTCTGAGGACTATTATCTGCATCTCCTGACGACACTGTGACAGTTCCGGAATAACTTCCCCCTCCAAGCCCAGAGGAATCAACATTGACAGCTATTTCATCCCACTCACCTGTTGAGTCTCCGCTTTCGGGAGATACACTCATCCAATTCTTATTATCGCTCATCTGATAGGATAGCGTCCCTGCGCCTGAATTCCTAACCTTGAATATTTTTTCCCCTGCTCCAGTGAACGAAAGAGAGGTTCTATCCAGTGAAATAGAAGGAGACGACCCTCCACCCCCGTACATGGCGATAAAACCAGCTTCAGCATCACTATCAATGCTGCGTTGAATTCCACTGTAACTGGGGCGCATGATTCCTGTGGAACTATGATTCAGTCCAACACAGTGACCTAATTCGTGAAGGGCAACTGTTTGGACATCATAATTGCCTCCTGAAGTGGACCAAGTATAAAAATCATTAAACACAACATCAGTCTCAACCATGGTACTGCCGCTATACCACATGTAAGCAGTGGCCAAGGCACCGGTAGCGCCTAAGTTATTCCAGCAGACAGTGTTTGATCCGTTGTAACTGTAGGTTATTACAGAAGTAGAACCTGCATAAGAAAGTGTTAGGCCAGAGGGATTTATTCCATTCCATGAGCTCATAGCACTCACCACAGCGTTTCTCTCATCAGCAACCTGAGCGGTATTTTCGTTAATACGATAGGGCTCTGTGGAGCCTACTGGCCATTTATAGCCCAAAAGCACATAAGCCAGAGATACACTAATAAAAACAATCAAGATTGCAACACACAGAGAGAATCTACATTTCTTTTTCATAACTAGTTCTTTTCTTTTGAATCTTGCTGGAGGATACTGTAAATCTTTGTTTTTAGCTCTGATAAAGACAGGATGCTATCAGGTTCGGAATCCTTTGACACTAAATCATATTCACTCTTATGAGCCACTCCATTGCCATCTACAGAGTATTTTCCTTGGGCGTATCCGAACACGCTAAAAGCTGGAAGAAGATTTAGAGAAACTGAGGGAGAATTCTTTGAATCATTTATGTTTTTTATAGACTTCAGGAAGACTAATACCCTCTCCTTTTTCTGAAAGGTGGGCATATCAGAAACCTTGAGACCGATATCACCAATTTTCCCTCCCGGAAATTGTATGAGGATTTGATTATCATAAAAATCTCTCTTCCACACCTCTTGAATCTTCAAAGTGACGACAGTTAAAATAACACTTCTATCCATACTCCATTCATACTGAATTTTCTTTACTTCGCCCAGGACTATAGCATCCGCTGCATTGGTCAAATCTTGGAGGGATAATTTAACCATTAAGGCTTGAGTGGAGTTAATAACGCAAAGGATCAGAAAAATTAAAAATGATTTCCGGATTGTTCCCTTAATATTCTTTTTCACTTGAATTTTCTGGTTAAGGTGACTTCCCCATCTTTCTAATCACCCCCGTAAAGCTGGGGGCACTGAAAGCTTAATTTATTATACCAAATTTTTAATTGTATGAAAAGGTCTTTGGGAAATAGATTTCATACCTGCATATACTTCCTGAGTTTAGCCTCTGGGATAGCTCCCTCTCTGAGAATCTTTGGTGTTTTTTGAGTAAGATCAAGAATCGTTGAAGGCTTTTTTCCCGGCGTTTTTCCCCCATCCACAATGAGATCAACTTTTCCCCAAAAGACTTGTATTACTCTCTCGACATAAGCAATCTCTCTCTCTCCTGAAATGTTAGCACTTGTGGCAGTTATTGGAAATTTTGCTTCTTCTATGAGTTCTCTAAGCCAGGAAAGAGCTGGCAGACGCACTCCGATGGTCTGTGATGGTCCAAGAAGTTCTTGAGGCAGTAGTGATGATGCCTTGAAGACTAGAGTTAGAGGACCTGGCCAGAATTCTCTGGAAAGAATCCAGAATGATGGAGGAATTTCTACAGCAATTTCTCTCACTTGCTCTGAATTAGATACCATCACAGAGAGAGGTTTCGCCTCTTGTCTTTTTTTGAGTTGGTAGACTCTTTTGATAGCTTCTCGAGAAAAACAATCCGTTCCGAGTCCGTAAAATGTATCTGTTGGATAAGCAATAACTCCTTGATTTTTTAAGATCCCGGCGATGGATTTTATTTTGTCGACCTCTATCAATGCGGGATTTATCTTGATTATTTGCGTCTTCATCTCACACAATTCACTTCGTTCATTATACCAGAAAAAATCGGATACAATCCTCTTTTTCTAGGTTGTTTAGTCGGTCTGATTCACTTAATAAGGGTTTGATAAATCAAACCCCTACAATATTACTCAGAAAAGACTGGAGACAGTCCCATTTTAAGTTTGTCTAGTTTATCTAGAGAGGGATTATTCAAACCCTTAACAGATTTATTTTTCTTGACTCTCAATCACATCTGTTCTATAAAGATTGCCTTAAAAGAGCCACAAAGAACAGGAAAGAGGACAATTGACCTTTTTTTGTCACAGTGAATTTTTAATCATCCCTGGAGGATTTTTTCATAATTTGGCACAGAATTTGCTAAAATTAGTATCCTAAGGAGGAAAAAATGAAAAAAATTTTAATCCTTTTATTTGTTTTTCTGTTGGGCACAGCCTTTGCTTTCGCTGATGTTGTCACTTTTAAAGTGGCCTACTTTGTTCCCAGAGCTAAAAGTGATCTCTGGGAAATTGAGTTCGAAAACATGGATTTCACCAAATCCAGGTTTCACAGTACATCCCTGAGCTTTAGCTACGAGTATTTTGTCAATAGACAGATAAGCTTTCTCATCGGTATAGATACTTACTCCAGGAAAAAAGTCGGTACTTATATAGACTTTGTCGGGCTCTCCTTTGATGAGGGAGATTTTGCTTTCGATAGGGACTTTGGATTTCAGGGAGATTTTGCCATAAGCCATGTATTTGATGTATCGATTACTCCAATCCAAGTTTCCGTAAAGCTGGCTCCCATGGGTAGAAGAAATAGATTCATTCCCTACATAGGAGGAGGAGCAGGAATTTATCTCTGGAACGTTAGGCTTCAGGGCGATTTAATTGATTTCGACGATATTTGGGAATACGAAGATCCAGAGTACATATATGAAATATATGGTATATATGGAGCTGGTATTAGGGATGAAAACAAGATTACTTTTGGATTCCACGCCTTTGGTGGTTTTATGTATCCAGTAGGAAGACAGATGAGTATAGATGCAGAGTTCAAATACAATGTAGCAACAGGAAATCTAGAACAATTTTTAGATTTCGAACCTTTTGACCTCAGCGGGTATCAGATTTCTATAGGGTTGAGCTATTGGTTCTAAGCTCAATCCTGGTTTAAGACTTTTATTTTTTGTGAGGCAGCCTCTCTGCGATCAAACCAGCAACTTTTTGACCAGAGAGGAGCATACCACCAAAAATTGGGCCCATTCTCAGGCCTCCAAAAACAGAGTTAGCAGCCATGCCACAGACACAGAGATTGGGAAAACCTCTCTACAATAGCTTTGGAGATAACAATATCATCCAGCACTGCTTTCTTCTTATAGCTTTCTTATAAATAGCAACATTGAGTTGGTCAATTTATAAAAAAGCGAGACTAGCTAGACCAGAAAATCATCAAGAATAGCAAGATAAGCTGAATCTAATATTTATCGTAAGAGACAATTTCTTCCAGACTCTTTCGGCCTCTGAAACGAGGCTCATGATCAGGATAACCTAAAGGTGTTAGAGCCAGCACCCTCACATTTTCAGGAATATTCAAGATGGATTTAACACTTTTCTCCTCAAAGGCACCTATCCAACAAGTTCCAAGATTTTCTTCCTGTGCCTGAAGGACAAGATGTTCCAGAGCTATACTGACATCTACGGGCCAAGACTTCATATATCGTCCCATATGGGCATAGCACTCGTCTGGAAAACCGCAGGCAACAATAACTACCGGTGCTTTAGCCATGAAATTCTGGCCAAAAGAGGCCTCGGCTAATCTCTCTTTTAATTTTATATCCTTGACAACGATAAATTTCCAGGGTTGAAGATTCTTTCCTGAAGGAGCCAGACGAGCTGCTTCCAACACCCGAAGGAACACCTCTTCAGGAATAGGATTCTCTTTGTATCTCCTTATGCTTCTTCTCTTTTGAATCACTTCTAATACGCTCATTCTTTCTCCCTTCTTGAATTTCCGGTTTTTGATTCGTATTTTTCTAGAAGAGCCAGATATTTCTTTGCCTCATCTCGCTTATTTCTGTTTTCAAAACCTTTAGCCAGTATCCCACACTTCTTCACCAATTCTTTTTTAACCAGACTCTTCTGGAGCGGGGTCAATCCAAGGCTTAAAGCTTTCTCTAAAGCTCTTATCCTGAACTTATCCATTCCCCAGAATTTTTGAGAAAGTTGATCAGGATGACCTCCTCGTTTGATAATCAAGGGCCTTGGAATGAAATAAAAAGGATATCTATGAGCAATCCTTATGCTAAAATCATAATCTTCGCAAACCGGCAGTTCTTCATCAAAATTTCCGATTTCCTCAAAAATCTCTCTACTAAAAATAGCTGAAGAAAGACTGAGGAGGCAAAGAGGTAAGACTTTTTCAAAAATCCAGCCCGAGTACTTCTGATGCTTTTTTTTGGGATTAACACGTACACCCTTTCTTGTCCAAATCTCATCTGTATAACATACTTTAGCCTGTGTTAGGTTTTCCATTAGATTCATCTGCATTCGAAGCTTTTCTTTTATCCACAAGTCATCTGAATCTAAAAAAGCTATATAATCCCCCTTTGCCAGTCTGAGTCCAAAGTTTCGTGCAACGCTTACACCCTCATTCACTTTGGAGTGATATTTCACTCTACCCTTAAAAGACTCTACAACCTCCCTTGTGTTATCCGTAGAGCCATCATCGACGACCAATAGCTCAAACAAATTTGAAGCATTTTTGGCAGTGAAATAATCTTGATTCAAAACAGATTGGATAGCTTCTTTCAAGAGAGAAGCTCTATCATACGTGGGGATGATAACACTAATCATTGAAGATTGAAGGCTACATCGAGGAAGACTTTGTGATATGTATTTTCCCTCTCTTTTCAAAAGGAATTTTGATCATACCCCAAACGGTGGAAACTTCTGCCATTCCAGAGAGCTGACAAATAATATTAGATTGGTGAAGAATCTCATAGACCTCTTTTCCCACCTCAAAAAAATTAATAAGGAGAGGCAGCGAGAAGACTTTCTCTCCCTTTTTCTGTATGTTTTTATCATCCCAAACCTGCCCTTTGCCAACTGGCTTGTCTCCCAAACTTAGACTATACCGCAGTCTTTCAACCAAGAGCTCAAAGCTATTCCTATTCTTGAATTTTACCTTAAACATTAAGTCTGCTCCACCTATGGTTAGATCTTTGATTTCAAGGTCAAGGAATTCAATGGCCGGCTTTTTCAGAACAGGAAACTCCCCGGAAAATACAAAAGGAAGTCTTTCCTCTTTTTTCCTCCCGATTAGAAATGTAAGGCCTCCTGTTAGGTAACAAATGGCCTTATCCTCTTCTTTTATGCCTTTTATTACCTTAAATAAATGGTCATAGGTTATTCTAAGTGGTAGAGAAATAAGAGTTGTCTGTTGAGCATCCACTTCTATGTTCTTTTCAAAGGCCCTTTGCAGAGACAAATATTCCTCCTCGTTGACCACAAGACGGTAATCATAGCTTGAAATATAAAAAGGCTTTGATGAGGAATTGGTGATTTCCAGATAAAAAATGAGAGAAAGACCCGAGAAATCCAAATCCTCAACCCTCTTTTCTTTGAGAGATATTTCCAGGTTTTTCTCTATAGAGTTGGTCAAGGAGAAAGGAGCAAAGACTGTTAATAATGTAAGAGAAATGAAAATTTTTTTTCTCATCTTTTTCATTCTAAAACAATTATTTTTGAATCCTAAAGGATACAATAATAATAATATGAGGACAAGCCCTCTGCAGGTCTATCTGTTCCATCAGCCAAAGAAGCAATAAAGCCTGATCCCGAGAGATTTCTTTCAGAAATCGTTTGAACAAAGAGACATCTGTTTTTATAATAGGCAGGAGAAGAGATTTGAAAATAAAAGAAAAAAGGAGGGAAAAATGAAATTTAACTTAAAATCTGTACTATTAACATCATCCATTGCTTTCTTTTTAGTATTCTCTCTTCATGCAAAGGAGAAAGATGATCAAGCGAAATCGGAGTGGAAAATCGAGGATGTGATCAACCAGGAATCAGCAGGAGGCTTTCAAATTTCTCCTGATGGCAACTGGGCTGTCTGGGTAAAATCCATCCCAGATAAAAAGAAAGACAGCAGAATCAGTCATGTCTTTCTCACCAGTCTCAAAGAAAAGGGCGACACAATACAGCTGACACGTGGAGATGAACGGGAATCCAGCCCCAAGTGGTCACCCTCTGGTAAATTCATAAGCTTCTTGAGCACACGCAAGGTAAAGGAAGAAAAAAGCGAGAGCTCTGGTTCTCAACTCTGGCTTATGGACCTCCGCGGTGGCGAACCCTGGAAAATCACATCCCTTCAATTCGGGGTGATGGCCTATGAATGGATGGATGACAACCGTCTGCTTATGCTTACCCGCGAAAATCGTACATTCTTAGAACAGCAAAAGAAAGAAAGGAAGGATTCCTCTTATGTGGCTGAAGACCAGGAACACATGACCCCTCGCCGCCTCTTTCTTTTTGATAGAAAAACAAAAAAAATGCCCCGCCTTACAGAAAACAAAGATCAGATTACAAGTTTTGCCCTCTCCCATAATAAAAAATGGGCACTCACCCGTAATAATCAGAGTGTGCGCTATCGGGTTGACGCCAAAATCAAACCAAAGTATTTTCTAGTTAACCTTGAGGATAAATCCA
>Ga0114921_10001050_pt1 | contig 12337 bp, 11 predicted proteins | sample BentaG_FD_87016 | JGI IMG/M metagenome (GOLD analysis project Ga0114921, IMG submission 87016) | Deep subsurface microbial communities from South Atlantic Ocean to uncover new lineages of life (NeLLi) - Benguela_00093 metaG | ecosystem: Environmental > Aquatic > Marine > Oceanic > Sediment ...
ATTTCCCCAGCATAGGCTGTCCCTCCGATGATAACCAGTTTCCGGCCAAAATGAATGATGATAAAGGCGAACGAATGGGTTCCATCAATCTGTGGAATTGCGTGAAAATGGGGAACATGTAATACAGTAAATTCAGGAATGTGCGATTCAAGCTCTTTCCATCGCGCCTGTATGAACATGTTCCTGGCAAACAAACTGTGCCAAGCGGTTTCTGCGATTACACGAACCGGTATCCTGTACTCTGGATCCGCACCCGCAAAACAATCCTGAATGAAAAGGTCATTTCCCTGCAAGTATGCCATCAAACGCAGATATAGTGTGTTGAATCGTGCCTCCTCAAACGGACGATTTACTTTGCCCCACCAAATATTGTTTTCGCTACTCGGCTCTTTCACTATAAATTTCTCATTCGCAGCTCTTGCTGTGTGATGACCCGTTCTAACGATGATAGGTCCAAGATGCACTACAACACCTTCTCTTCTCTTGATTATTTCTTCATATAACCGAGGTGTATTGAAATTCCAGAATACGTCACCCGTATTGGTTATTCCATGATTTTCTATACCATAATTACTCTGAAGAGGCATTGGACCCTCCTTTTAAATAGTGCATTTCCGAACATACATTATTTTACTATAATTCAGCCAATTTTATATGTTCATTTTTCACAATTGATGAAAATGAATCATAAAAGGCGAAAATCATCCCAAAATAATCAAGCAAATTTCTGCTATCTTCATATGAACTCGAGGATTACGCAGAAAATGATATAGATAAAGTTGTAACCTAAAATTTTACGACTAGAGAGTTGAGAAGGAAGAAATCAGTGGACTTAAATCCTGGAACAGGTTGGTGATCATAGTTCAGCTGAATGCTTATCTTCAAGGCAAAATACCGGCTGATAGAAGCTGAGAGGGAAGAAGACGTGTTTATTCTCCAATCTTTTATTACTCTTAAATTAAAAAAAAAGCTCTCTTGAAGAATAAATTGTGAAGTAGAAGATAAATTATACATGACCCTGCTTGAAAAAACTGAGGAGACGTAAGAGGAAAAGGCTTTTCTATCTTCAAGATTATTCTGGCTGAGCTCTTTTAGCAACCTATTCTCCAGGATGGCCTCTATGAAATCTTCCCTGGTCCAGCCGATAGATAAATCAGAATATATCTCTATTTTTCTTCTCTGAAGAATCGTACTGCCTACCCCGATTGAAAAAATAAAACGAGAGTCATAACCCGCGGATTTATTCTTTTCAAACGAGAATAAACCAAGAAGATAGGCCTTTGGGCCGATTTTGCGACGGTATTTAAGATGCGAGGTGTAAATCTCCGACTTTACTTTATTTCTTGAACTGGTGAGAATTATGTTTACCTTTAAATTGAACTTGTTTTTTTCGAAATTCAAATTCTGATCTGTATCAAAACTAAAGTTTAAATCCTCATTATTTCCTCTCGTCAAAAGAAAGGAAAAGCTTGTTGAAGAGAAATATTTTTTTTCCTTTTTTTCTTTGTCTCCTTCTTCAGCATTTACTAATGAAGCATTAAAAAACACAAAGAGGATGAGAATTAAAGCTAGATTTGTCTTTCTAAGAGTTGGAAATACATCTTTGCTCATACAGAAAAAGCCAAATGACAAAATTTAATTCACAAATGAATTCGATTAAACAGCCTGAATGATAAAAATGTCTAAACTAGAATTTTGTCTTAACCTTTCATAACCCCAAGAGGAACAACTTTAGCCACAAGTTTACCTATTCCGATTTCGTGGGAAACTTTAACGACTTCATCAATATCCTTGTAGGCTTGAGAGGCTTCCTCGGCGACTCCTTTCCAGCTCGTTGACTGCAGCTCGATTCCTTTACTCTCCAGTTCCTTCTTTATCTGTTCTCCCCTGAATCGACGGAGTGCCTCGCGCCTTGACATTACTCTTCCTGCACCGTGGGCAGTTGAACCAAAGCTCAATTCTTCTGCCTTTGCGGTGCCCACAAGAATATATGAGGAAGTTCCCATGCTTCCAGGTATAATGACTGGCTGTCCGACCGAGCGGTAGACTTCCGGGATTTCCTCCCGACCAGGGCCGAAACTGCGGGTTGCGCCTTTACGATGCACGCAAACTTCCTTCATTTTTCCTTCTATCATGTGTTTTTCAAACTTCGCTACATTGTGACACACATCATATACCTGATCCATTCCTTCAGAGCTTCCTAAGACCTTTGCAAAAACATCCCGCACCCAATGGGCAATCATCTGTCTGTTGGCAAAAGCATAGTTCACTGCTGCACTCATGGATCTGTAATATTGCTCCCCTAATTCAGAACGAACAGGTGCATTAATCAATTCTCTATCGGGTAAGCCTCTGATTCCGTATTTATTCTCCATCAGCCTAATGTAATCAGAAGCTACCTGATGGCCTAAACCCCGGCTGCCGCAGTGAATCATGACCAAGATCTGGCCCTCTGAGTGAATCCCAAAGATCTGGGCAACTTGCGTATCAAAAATTTGAGAAACCTTCTGTATCTCCAAGAAATGATTCCCAGCTCCTAAAGTACCCAACTGAGGAATTCCCCTCTCCACAGCTCTTTTAGAGAGATATTTAGGGTCGGCATCTTTCATTCTTCCGTTTTCTTCGGTCCTATCCAAGTCTTCTTCAGTACCATATCCATTCTCAACCGTCCACTTTGCTCCCTTTACACAAACTTCTTTCAGAACATTCTGACTGAGACGCGTTATCCCTCCTTTGCCGACTCCAGCAGGAACTTCTCTGAATATCTTTGCTAATAGTTCTTTTCTCTTATTCACAACGTCCTGTTCTGAGTAATCTGTTTTCAACAATCTGACACCACAGTTGATATCGTAACCGACTCCCCCTGGCGATATTATTCCCTGATCTAAATCAAAAGCAGCTACTCCGCCTATAGGAAATCCATAGCCTTGGTGAGCATCAGGCATAACATAGGCGGTCCTTTGGATCCCCCTCAAACAGGCAACGTTTTTAGCCTGCTGTAAGGTAAGGTCTCGTTTAATGCTTTCTAAAAGCTTCGAAGAAGCATAGATATGAGCAGGGACTTTCATATTTTCTTGCTTTGGAATTTCCCAAACATTCTGACTTATTCTTTTTAATTCCATTTTTGAACCTCAGACATCAACCACAACCTGAATGGAGATTGGATAGTCCTTCTTAATTTCCATCTCATTATAGGTTATGGCCTTAACATCTCCGTAGATTTCATAATTCTCAGAGTATTTATCTCCTTCAAACACAGCTTCTAAAAAAAACTTGTTCCTCTCTCTCTTTATTCTAACCTTATCCACAGAGCCTAAAAGAAACATTTCAACGTCCAGCAAGTATATTATCTCTTCCAAAAAGTTAAAAAGCAATTGCTTGAGGTCTCTTCCATTTGTCTCAACTTCATGTTTGATTTTCTTCTCAATCTTTCCGCAGTCCCACATGAGAGAGGCTGTGGCCAAGGCTGCGTTGGTAAAAGCTTCTTCTAAGGTACGGCCAAAAGCTTTAAATTTTTCATCAGCTGTATGATCAAGGAACTCGTATCTTTTCATCCTCTACTTTCTCCTAATTCATTTTCCTTGAGCTTATCCATCACTTGAGCCTGGAGCCTTTCTAATCTAGGGGAAAGATGGACAGGATACTCTTCCATCCCGCCCTTGAGAGATTTATATTTATCATCCAATCTAGAAAATTCATCGAGGAATATTTTCTGAATCTCGGGCAATGAAGGCATTCTAACAACCGTCTTTCCCTTCTCCATTACCTTCATCAGCAATGATTCTCCCCTTTTTATATTATCGTCTCTTAGGCCTATAGCATCTCTTTCTAATTTGCCCTTGGAATTTGTAAACCGGAAAATTTGCTTTTCACCAACAAGAGTCATCTTGCCTGGGCTGAGTTTCATCAAAGGGCGGCCTGCATACTCCACAAGCTTATACGCCATATCAAAATAAGGAGCGTCTGCTGAAACACCCATCTTGGTGCCGACCCCAAAAGAATCTACATCTCCTCCCTCCTGCAGAACTTTATGGATTTTGTACTCGTCAAAACCTCCACTGGCAAAAATCGTCGCCTCCTGAAGCCCTGCCTTTTGAAGGATCTTTCTTACTCTTTTACTCAACAAGGCCATATTGCCGCTATCGAGCCTTACTCCTTTGAGTTTTTCTCCTCTCTGCTGCATCTCTCTCCCGACTTCTGATGCTTTGGCTGCACCGGAAAGAGTATCATAGGTATCGACGAGAAGAATTGTGTTCTCAGGAAAAGTCTGAGCAAAAGCACGGAAGGCGTCGATCTCTTTTTTGAAACTGGAAATATAAGAATGGGCCATAGTCCCGAAAATGGGTAATCCATAAATTTTCCCAGCGAGAACATTGCTGGTACCTATAAAGCCTCCGATAAAGCTAGCCCGTGCAACCTTTAGTCCAGCATCTATTCCGTGAGTGCGCCTGAGGGAAAAGTCAACAAGCTTCTTCGGCCAGGCCGCATGCACACATCTTGAGGCTTTGGTAGCTATCAGAGCCTGTAGATTAATCGCATTGATAATGAATGTCTCAACCATTTGAGCCTCGATGAGTGATGCTGTGACCTCCAAAAGGGGCTCGTTTGCGAAGAAAAGACGACCTTCAGGGAGGGCATAGACATCTCCCTTGAAGCGGAGTTTTTCGAGATAAGATAGGAATTTAGGGTTGAAGAGTTTCTTTTTTTCTAAATACTCTAAATCATCGGCAGAGAACTTAAAACCCTCAAGATAATCGAGGACATCAGCCAGGCCAGCTGAGACAAAATATCTCCTCGAAGGAGGATAATTACGGATAAAAAGACTGAAAGTAGCCGGCTCGTACATGGAATGCTCATAATAGGCAGCAGCCATGGTCAATTCATATAAATCAATGAGCAAAGCCAAATTTTTTATCTTGTCCATCTATCTAGTTTATTTATCCAGCTTGGGTTTGATGAATCAAACCCCTACAAATCTAATCGAATTCCTCCTTACTCTTTACTCCTCACTCCTTAATTTTGAGTGAAGACGCCTGCTATTTGCTTTCCGCAGGAAGGACAACGGGCATCTTTCACCCTTTGTGATTCCACATGAAAACCATGTCTTCGAATGAGAACCTGCCCGCAGTAAGGACACACAGTGTCCTCTGACTCCTCTAGAACATTTCCGATGTAGATGTAGTGCAGGCCCTCTTTTTTGCCGATTGTGAAAGCCTTTCGAAGAGTATCAAGGGGAGTAGCAACACTGTCAGTGAATTTATAATTTGGATGGAAGCGGCTTATATGCCAAGGAATATCAGGATCTACATCAGCAATAAAGCGGGCAATTTGAGATAACTCCTCTTCTCCGTCGTTTTCCTTAGGAACGACTAAAGTAGTGACTTCAACCCAAATATTGAGTTTTTTCATGAGGCGAATGGAATCGAGAACAGGCTGGAGCTGGCCTTGACAGACTTTTGCATAGAATTCTTCTCTAAAAGATTTGAGGTCAACATTGCAGGCATCCAAATAGGGATTGATTGTCTCCAAGGCTTCTTTAGTCATGTAGCCGTTGGTAACAAAGATATTAGAAAGACCCTCTTGTTTGGCTAATTTGGCTGAGTCGTAGGCGTATTCGAAAAAGATTGTGGGTTCAGTGTAGGTATAGGAAATGCTCTGGCAGCCATGGCTTTTTGCTTGGGAGACAACCTCCTGAGGCATCAGCTTGTGATCTGATATAAAGCGTTCTCCTCTTTTGGTAGCTTGAGAAATCTGCCAGTTTTGACAGAAAGGACAACGAAAATTACAGCCAATGGTGGCAATTGAAAAAGAGGTTGTCTTTGGCAGAAAATGATAAAGTGGTTTCTTCTCGATGGGATCTACATGAGCAGCGATAACTTCTCCATAGACGTGAGTGTTTAACTTCCCGTCTATATTCTGTCTAACTCCACAAATTCCGAATTTAGAAGGAGCAATCTGACATTGATGATTACAGAGATAGCAGTGAACCTTTTCCTCAGAGAGGGTGCGGTAAAGCATCGCTTCTCTAATCATTCTTTTCCTCTAAGGGCTCTCATAAATCTCGATAAGGTTTCCCTCAGGGTCTTTGACAAAATAGAAGATACGTCCTTCCCTTTCTTTCTCCAGGATTGGCACTCCTCTCTCTTTAAGCCTCTGACAGAACTCCTTCTTCTTTTTTACTCCTAAACTCCAGTGATTGTATCCAGAAACATCATTAGCTCTCTTCTTTAACATCAGGCTTTGAGGAGAAATAATCTCGAGAATAATCTGACCAAACTTGAGTTTTGTCAAGGAACAAGCATCTGGAATTTTAAAGAAATGTTCCATCAAATCTCTGGGAACAATCCTCGTTTCTCCCTTTTCGAATCCCATCTTTTCCTCATAAAATTTTATCAATTTCTGGGGACTGTTTGTGCAAATTCCCAAGTGATGAAAATTGTAATTCATAACTTTGCTCCTCTTTCTTGTTCATCTCTAAACCATTGAGCAGAATCGGCTTTTTTCTTAAAGGATGAGGGAACAAAAGGATAATATAACAGATATATGAAAAGTTCAAATGTCTCTCGTGCGTCCGTATATCCGTGAATCCGTGTATCGGTATGTCCGTGTGTCCGTGTGTCCGTATGTCCGTAACTTTTTAATTCAATAAGTAAACTGTGAAGAGTAAAGAGTAAGGAGATTAATCTGTAGGGATTTGATTCATCAAACCCTAACTAGACAAACTATATAAACGAGACAAACAAGACGAACTAGATGGATTAAGGATAGAATTCTTTATAAGAAGGACAGATATGGTTTACACCACAGGAAGGACAGAGTGGTTTTCGGGCCATGCAGATTTTTCGCCCATGATTAACAAGCAGATAGTTAAAATCAAGCCAATCTTCTTTTGGTACAACGGACATCAGGTCTCTCTCAATCTTGTCCGGATCTTTCTCATTGCTCAATCCCAACCTTCCCGACAGGCGTTTAACATGAACGTCAACAGCAATCCCTTCTGCCTTTCTAAAAGCGCTGGAGAGGACAATGTTAGCTGTCTTTCTAGCCACTCCTGGGAGTGTTATGAGCTTTTCCATAGAATCGGGTACTTCACCATGGAAATCTTCAGAAATCTTCCGAGAGGCCCCGATGATACTTTTTGTCTTGTTCCTGAAAAAACCTGCGGGCCTTATTTCTTCTTCTAACTCTTCTCTATTGGCTCGAGCAAAATCAGCGGCACTCTTGTATTTCTGAAAAAGAGAGGGAGTGATTTGATTCACCCTCTCATCGGTGCATTGAGCAGAGAGGATTGTTGCCACCAAGATCTGAAGAGGGGTATCGAACCTAAGGGCAGTGCGACTCGAAGGATAAGTCTTGCTTAAAATCTTGATGATCTCTCCTATTCTTTCCTTTGCACTCTTCATCTTTATCTTTCCTCAAAAAGGACATAGACCAGAATAGCAGCCTCCTGAAAACTCAGATTCAGCTGTGATAAAATCAAGACCTGTTGCTCGCTCTTCAGCTCCAGTGCTAAAAGAGAGAACCTGTTCTTTTTTTGTCCCGTATCGATAAACAGTTATGCCTTTACATCTCATCTCATGGGCTAGAAGATAAATACTTCGCACTTCTTCTGCAGTAGCCTCAGGAGGCAAATTTATAGTTTTGGATACAGAATTATCTGTATGCTTCTGGAAGGCTGCCTGAATCTTAAGGTGCTGTGAAGGCGCAACATCGAAAGAAGTGACATATATTTTCTTTAAATCTTCGGGAATTTCTTCTATGTTTTGGACAGAACCCAATTTTCCAACTTGAGCGATGAGTTCTTTTGAATAAAGGCTTCTCTTGCGCATTTCTACCTCGAATAAGGAATGAGTTTCAAAAAGTCTTGTGCCGGACAAAACATTGCGCACATAACTCAGAGCAAAGAGAGGTTCGATCCCGCTCGAACATCCAGCAATTATGCTGATGGTTCCAGTAGGAGCTATCATATTCACTGTGGCATTACGAAGCCTCAAATTTCGCTTGGGATACACAGATCTTTCATAATTGGCAAAGACTCCTCTCTGGGAGGCAAGCTCCTGAGAGGCCTTAAGGGATTCCTGATGGACAAATTCCATTATTTGAGAAGCAAGTTTGACTGCCTTGGCATCTGTATAAGGAATAGCCAATTTAATCAACATATCGGCAAACCCCATGACACCGAGGCCAATTTTGCGATTAGAAATGGTCATCTCCCTAATTTCGGGCAGAGGGTATTTATTGACCTCTATCACATTGTCCAGAAAACGCACTCCCCACCAGATTTTCTCCTTTAACATCTCCCAATCGACAGAGCCTCCTTTTACAACTTTTGAGAGATTTATGGAACCGAGGTTACAGCTCTCGTAAGGTAAAAGAGGTATCTCTCCACAAGGATTCGTAGCCTCTATCCTTCCTAAATCTGGCGTAGGGTTATGGCGGTTGATTTCATCTAATAAAACCAGCCCAGGATCTCCTGAGCGCCAAGCTGAGTAGACGATCAAATCAAAGAGAGCCTTGGCCTTCACAGATTTTACTTTTTTGTTTGTCCTGGGATTAATTAAATCAAAGTTATCCTCGCTTCTGGCTGCTTCCATGAATCTATCAGTTACGCCAACAGACAGATTGAAATTAGGAAAAGCATTTTCTTCAAGCTTGGCTTCGATGAAATCAAAAATATCAGGATGGTCACAGCGCAAGATGCCCATATTGGCTCCCCGCCTTCTTCCTCCCTGGACAATAATACCAGTGGCTTGGTTAAAAATGCTCATAAAAGACACAGGACCAGAAGCCTCACCTTTTGTCGTGGATACCAGGTCTCCTTTTGGTCTCAGCCGAGAAAAATCAAAGCCTGTCCCTCCGCCTGTCTGATGAATTATGGCCATGTTTTTCAAACTTTTAAAAATATCTTCCATGGAATCTTCAACAGGAAGAACAAAACAGGCGGCGAGTTGACCGAGTGAGGTGTTTGAGTTCATCAGGGTTGGAGAATTGGGGAGGAATTCCAAAGCAGTCATCATATTAGTAAAGTTCTCTTCAGCATCCTCCTTCGAATATTCTGATTTAAAATTCAATTCTGCCCCGCTGACAGTTCTGGCAACTCTTTGAAAAAGCTCTCTGGGAGTTTCAATGACATTCTCTGCATCATCCTTCAATAAATATCGCTTCTTGAGAACGAGGAGAGCATTCAGAGGAAGTTTTAGGTCATCTCTAACACCGTAGATGACCTTAACTTGCCTTAAATCCCGATGTTCCTGGCGGTAGAGGATATAGCTTTTGGCGATGGGAGCATAACCTACCTCCATCAACACTTCCTCAACAAGATCCTGTATCTCTTCAACCCGTGGAATTTTCTCTTTATAGAGAGTGGAAATCTTCTCCAGAGTTATCTTCCCCGTTACCTCTGCTACTTGGGATGCCTTTCGCTCATCCATCAAGACTTCAAGAGCAGCTCGATAAATGGCTCTCCTTATTTTATGAGGTTCAAAACTGACCTCAGAACCATCTCTTTTTAATATTTTATCTGGCAATGTTTCTATCCATTATTTTCTATACTCCAAGCTCGGTTCGGAACTGGATAAATCGCAGAATGTCAGTACGACAAATAATCCCTGCGATCTCTTCTCCTTTCATGACTGGCACTTGGTGGATATCTCTCGTGTTAAGGCTGTTGAGTATCTGACTACCGTCGGTGTCAAGGGAAACAGCCTCCAACTTTTCTCTCGGAGTCATTATATCTGCTACTCTGCTGGTGGACCACTTTTCACGGGAAACTGATTTTACATCCTCCAAACACACAATCCCTTTCAGAGTCCCATCGTCTTTCACGAGAAAAACTCTTTCTTTTTCCTTGAGTATAAAATTATCCACAAGGTCCTGAACATTGACATCGCTGGCTACAGTCTTAAAATCTTTTGTCATCAAATCTCCAGCCTTCACTCCTTTTAACATTGTCTGGACCATCACTTGATTGTAACCTCTCACAGCAGCGCTGTGGAGGAACCAGCCTATTAAAATGAGCCATAGGCCAGAAAGATTTGCCCTTAGAATCTGAAGAATGCCGATAAAAACAAAGAAAAAAGCAAATCCTTGACCTGCAAGTGAGGCAATCCTGGTTGCTTTTCTCAAGCTGCCAGTAATCTTCCAGAGAATCGACCTCAATATCCTTCCTCCATCCATAGGGAAACCGGGTAGGAGATTGAAGAAAGCAAGAATAGTATTGATAATAGCCAGGTAAAGGGCTGAAGCATAAAGAGGCTCACTCAATCCGCGGAGAAAAAAAGAGAAAACAAGGAACACAAAGGCTATAGCTAAACTGGAAAGGGGTCCTACGAGAGCCATGGTGAACTCTTTCAAGGGCTCTTTGGGTTCCTCGGTTATTTGAGCGACTCCTCCCAAGATAAACAGGGTAATGCCCCGCACTCTCTCTCCCTGTTTCATGGCGACGAGAGAATGGGAAAGTTCATGGATTAAAACGGAGGCGAAAACAAGTAGACTGGTGAAAACTCCCATAAGCCAATACAGGCTTTGGGGCCAGTCTGGATAATTTTGGGGAAAATAAGTTGCGGCTAGTACCCAAGTAAACAATATGAAAATAATAAGCCAGCTGGAATCAATATTAATATCGATCCCAAAAATTTTTCCGACTCTCCAAGCATGTCTCATTTTCAAACCTCTTTTTTGAGATAGCCCCTCTTTTCGGTTTTCAAACAGAAGGCTCTTTATTTATTATAAAAGGCACACAGAGTAAAATCAAAACAACAATCTAGTTTCTCCAGTTTATCCAGTTTGTCTAGTTTATTTAGTATGGGTTTGATGAATCAAACCCTACATTATGGTCCTACATGAAACATATCTTGGCCAACATGAAAATCTTCGACATTATAATAATCGGGAAATTTGTTAAGCATGTCTATCTCTGATTTGATCATGAAGTAATGGCTCCGCTCTACCCGAGATAAATAACCAAGGATCCTTTTAGCTTCTTTCTCTTTTGCTTTTTCCTCTGCCTCTTTGTAAAATTTTTCCGACAACTTCTCAGCTTTAAGGGCAAATTTGAAAAGATCTAATACAGAAGGCTTTTCATCAACAGAGATTTTAATAGGGGGAAGAAAGGATTTTCCTGGAATTACAAGCTTCTTATCCGGAAATCTTCTCGAAAAAAGCCTCTCCAAGATTTGACGATGCTTCTTCTCTTCAGAAATCAAGAATTTCAATTTCAATTTTAAGATCTCATTCCTCACTTTTTTGTGGAGGCTTGAATAGAACTTCCCCGCCTCTATTTCAGCTCTTATAGCCACAGCTAAAATATCAAAGGGAGTCATTTTTGGATTTAAACTCACCATCAACCTTCTTAAATGTGGATTTAGATTAAAATTCCTTAAATTTTTCCTTAGGAGTACCACACACAGGACACTTATCAGGTGCTTCACCTTCTACAGTAAAACCGCACACCTCACAGACATGAATTGGATTAGATTCTAGATCTTGTCCTTTCTCCACAGCTTCCTTTGCTTTCTTGTAAAGCTCTGCATGGACTTTCTCTGCTTCTAAAGCCCACTTAGTCATGGTTTCAGCTCCTCTCTCCTGCTGTTCCTCAGCAACACAGATATAAGCGGGGTACATCTCAGTTACTTCAAAGGTTTCTCCCTCTATAGCTTCTTGAACATTTTCCAAAGTACCTCCGATTCCTGATAGAGTTCGGAGATGATTGATGGCATGAATCTGCTCAGCAAAAGAATTAGCTCTGAAAATCCTGGCTACATTGGAGAGATTTTCCTTTTCAGCTTTATCTGCAAAGGCCAAATACTTCACATGAGCTTGACTTTCGCCAGCAAAGGCATTCTTCAAATTTTCCTCTGTCATTTTTCTCATCATATAACCTCCTTAAATTTGAACCATTTTTTGGATAGCCCCTCTCGCTCGTTTGCTTATCTCTTCAGGGACTTCCACTCTGTAAATCATTTCTTCTAAAGATCTCAAAACTTTTTCTAGATTTATTTTTTTCATGTTGGCACAAAGAGCCAAATCCTTTGCAGGATAAAAATTTTTATCTGGATTTTCTTTTTTCATCCTGTAGATGATTCCAGCTTCGGTGGCCACAATAATCTCCTTCTTGCGAGTATTCCTGGCTTCCTTAATCATTCCTCCAGTGGAAAGGACTTTGTCTGATAAATCGATGACTTCAGGCCTACATTCTGGATGAGACCAGATTTCTGCTTCAGGATAAAGCCTTTTTTTCTCTATGATATCTCTGGTTCGAATAAAATGGTGAACGTAGCAGTAGCCATCCCAGGGAATAATTTTCTTCTCAGTGTGGCGCGCGACATAGAAAGCAAGG
>Ga0114921_10001052_pt1 | contig 12335 bp, 10 predicted proteins | sample BentaG_FD_87016 | JGI IMG/M metagenome (GOLD analysis project Ga0114921, IMG submission 87016) | Deep subsurface microbial communities from South Atlantic Ocean to uncover new lineages of life (NeLLi) - Benguela_00093 metaG | ecosystem: Environmental > Aquatic > Marine > Oceanic > Sediment ...
AAGTACGGCACGGTTGTCCACTGCCAGCTCAGTAACCGCCCGGAATCCGTGCCGAATGCCTTGCGCGAGCATAGGTTCCACATCGCGGGCGGCAGACTCCCACGTCACCGGGTGGCCCTGGCCGGCCAGCCATTGACCGACGGTGCGCAAGTCCGCGACGTCAGCGGGGTCTACGGCGACCACCAGCGACTCCCTGGCGGTGATCACATCGGCCGGCAACCCCGACATGAAGTCGCCGTGCCACATCTGCAACGAGGCCAGACCCAGGCGCAGCAACCGTTCCTCGCCCGGCCAGGCTTCGCTGTGCGGAGCAAGCATGCCGCCGGCCACCCAGGACGCGCCGAACTCGCCGGTGCGATGAACTCGCACCGACCAGCCTGCCCCTGCCGCCCGGCGCGCCACCGACAGCCCGATGACGCCGCCGCCGACGACGGCCAGTGATCCGCGAGGCATTCCCTGCTCCCTTCGCCGGCATGACCCGGATCAGGTATGATGGTAAGGACGGCGCGGCTCCGCTGTGCCCACTCTCAGCCCCGCTCGTTCGATGGCCCGGGACTCCCGTGTCGGCTCTCCACGCTAGCCGCTACCGTCGCCGTGTGCACGAACCCGCTGCCCGTCTCACCAGCGCACGCCTATACCTGTGCACCGACGCCCGCCGGGAGCGCGGCGACCTGGCCGAGTTCGCCGATTCCGCGCTGGCCGGTGGCGTGGACATCATCCAGTTACGTGACAAGGGATCGGTGGGCGAGCGACAGTTCGGCCCGCTCGAGGCGAGCCACGAGCTGGCGGCGCTGGAGGTCCTCGCCGACACGGCCCGCCGGCACGGCGCCCTGCTGGCCGTCAACGACCGTGCCGACATCGCCCGAGCGGCCCGCGCCGACGTGCTGCACCTCGGTCAGGACGACTTGCCGCTTCCGGTGGCCCGCGACATCGTCGGGCCGGGACTGATGATCGGTCGGTCCACCCACGACCGCGACCAACTGGCCGCCGCGGTCGACGAGGCCCCTGATGTCCTCGACTATTTCTGTGTCGGCCCGTGCTGGCCCACCCCGACCAAGCCCGCGCGCAGGGCGCCGGGCCTGGATCTGGTGCGCGCCGCCGCCGCGGGACCGTCATCCAAACCCTGGTTCGCGATAGGCGGTATCGACGCGGCGCGGCTGCCGCAGGTACTCGCTGCCGGCGCCCGCCGGATCGTCGTGGTGCGGGCGATCACCGCAGCCGACGATCCGGCGGCCGCCGCCCGGCAGCTCAGCTCGGCGCTTGCAGCAGCGACCTGAGCCGGCAGCTCAGCTCCGATGGCGCCTGGTCGGCCGCGCCCGGCGTGCACCACACGAACACGCCAGACTCGACCTCCACGGTCCGCGGCAGGTGCCTTCGCCGGTCGTCACCATCGGACAGCGGTACCGCCACGGGGGCGGCGCGCAGGCGCACCCAGCTGCCGGCGAACCCCGGATGCAGCGGCAATTCGGCCACCTCGTCCTCGGCAACCCAGCGCAGCTCGGCGCTCTCCCTGTTGGGCACCGTGCCCAACTGCTCGGACGCGTCGGCGACGACGGTGGTGTAGGTCCATTGACTACCACTTGGGGCTGCGGTGATCACCCAGGCACGCACGGAAAACCGCTCGGCCGGCAAGCCGGCCTCCTCATCGGCCTCCCGCATGGCCGCCTGCTGGACGGTCTCGTGACTGTCACGCGCACCGCCCGGCAAACCCCAGGTGCCGCCCTGGTGGCTCCACGGTGCCCGATGCTGCAACAGGACCGCTGGGCTGCCGTCGGGGCGCGGCGCCCGCAGCAGCAGACCCGCCGCGCCGTGTCGACCCCAGTGCATGCCGCCGTTATCCGACGTCACCCATCCGTCTCCGTCGCCGCGCACGCATCCAGAATATGCAGGAGTGCCGTGCCGGCAGCTCTCGTCGACTGTGCCGGCAGCTCTCGTCGACTGTGCGGGCAGCTCTCGTCGACTGGACAGGCTATGGATACGAACCGAGTGGGCCCGTCCACAACCCCCACACCCGGCAAATCCCAACCTCTCTTAGAATTCACTTATAGAGTTGCGACAGGGACGAACAGCCGGAAGACGAAGATGAGGTCCGCACCAGGTGACCGTTGAGTTGGCGCACCCGTCGACCGAGCCACAGGCGGCGCGGTCGCCCGCCGAACCCGCACACCCGCGCCGGTGGTTCGTCTCGACGACACCCGGCCGGATTCTGGCTATCGGCATGGTGTTGGCAACCCTGGGCGTGGCCAGCGCGTTCGCTACGGCGACCACCATCAATCATCGACAGCAGGCGCTGACCGCCGTGCTCAACCACACTGAGCCGCTGGCGTACGCGGCCGGACAGCTTTACACAGCGCTGTCGGTGGCCGACGCCGCAGCGGCCACCGAGTTCATCACCGGAGTGGAACCGCGCGCGGTGCGGCAACGCTACGAGCAGGCCATCACCGACGCCGCCACCGCGGTGACGCGGGCGTCGAGCGGGTTGAGCAACGAGCCGATGGTGCTTCTGCTCAGCAGAATCAACGCCGAACTCGTGATCTACACCGGGCTAATCGAAACCGCCCGCACCAACAACCGGGTCGGCAACCCGGTCGGATCCTCGTACCTGTCGGAAGCATCAGCGCTGATGCAGCAGACCATCCTGCCCGACGCGCAACGGCTCTACGAGGAGACCTCGGCGCGGGTTGACGCCGAAACCACCACCTCGACGCGGATTCCGGCACCGGTGATCCTCGTCGTCGCCACCACGCTGGTGTTCGGCTTGTTCGCACATCGCTGGCTGTCTCAGCACACCCGAAGGCGAGTGAACCCCGGTCTCATTGCCGGCGGCCTGGCTATCGGGTTAATGGTGCTATGGGTAGCGACGGCACTCACAATTTCCACCGCAGGCAGCCTCAGCGCCAAGGACACTGCGGCCGAAGCCCTCAAGACCATCACCAACCTGGCGATTGACGCCCAACAAGCGCGGGCCGACGAGACGCTGTCATTGATCCGGCGCGGCGACGAAGATGCCCGCAAACGTTCCTACTACCAGCGCATCGACAGCATGCACTCCCAGCTGACCGAATACCTGGCGCGCGACGACGCCATCGCCAGAACCGATATGGAGAAGGCCGACCAGATGCTGACCCAGTGGCGGGAGGCGGACGATCGGATAAATAAGTACATCGCAGTCGGCAACTATCGGGCCGCCACCCAGGTGGCACTGGGCACCGGTAAGGGCGACTCCACGCCGGCCTTCGACAAGCTGCACGACGAGCTCGCCAGCGGCATCGAGAAAAGCCGCGACGAACTACGCACCGACATCCTCAACGCGGGCCGGGTGCTGTCGGGCGCGACGGTCGGTGGCGTGGTGCTGAGTCTGGGCGCCGCCGTTGCGGTGGCGTTGGGTCTGTGGCCCCGGCTAAGCGAGTACCGCTGATGAGGAACATCCGACTGTTGTGCGCCGCCCTCGCGGCGACGATGGCGTTCGCCGGCTGCGCGCAATTGGAATCTGTCCCGCCGGTGCCGGTTCCGACACTGGTGCCGCCGACGCCGGCCGGCATGGCAGAGGTAGGGCCCATGCCTCCGCAGCCGCCGGACCCCACGGCCGACGACTGCGACCGCACCGCCAGCCTGCGGCCGCTCCAGGATAAAGCGGAGGCAGACGCCGCGGTGGCCAAGATCCGCGCCCGCGGCCGACTCATCGTTGGGCTCGACATCGGCAGCAACCTGTTCAGCTTCCGGGATCCGATCACCGGCGAGATCACCGGGTTCGACGTCGACATCGCCGGCGAGGTGGCGCGCGATATCTTCGGCACCCCTTCGGCAGTCGAGTACCGCATCCTGTCGTCGGCCGACCGGATCTCCGCGCTGCAGAAGAACAAGGTCGATATCGTCGTCAAGACCATGACCATCACCTGCCAACGGCGCAAGCTGGTGAACTTCTCCACGGTGTATCTGACTTCGTACCAACGGATCCTGGCTCAGCGGGGCTCGGGGATCTCCCAGGCGTCCGATCTGTCCGGCAGGCGGGTATGCGTGGTTCGCGGAACCACATCGCTTGAGCGGGTCCAGCAGATCAGCCCGCCACCGATGATCTTGGCAGCGGTCACCTGGGCGGACTGTTTGGTAGCCGTGCAGCAGGGCCAGGCCGACGCTGTCAGCACCGACGACGCCATCCTGGCCGGACTTGTGTCGCAGGACCCGTACCTGCAAATCGTGGGGCCGAATCTCAAACAGGAGCCCTACGGCATTGGGATCAACCTGAGGAACACTCCGCTGGTGCGCTTTGTCAACGGCACGCTGGCACGCATCCGCCGCGACGGCACCTGGAACACCTTGTACTGCAAGTGGTTGTCGGTGCTCGGCCCGACATCGGCACCGCCCGCAGCACGGTACCTGGACTGAGGGGCGAGGCGCTGATGGACTATGAGTAGCGAACCCAAGACTGCAACAGAGGACGTCGATCTGGGCACCCAACCCGCCGAGGGTCTGTTCGACTCCGTCCCGACGATGCGCCCATCGTCGACCCAGGCGATCTTCCGGCCCAATGTGGCCGAGGACTCCGACGACATTTCGGCCGACGGCGCCGACAGCTCACGCACTGTCGGCAGCGATCCCGAGAACCCCGCAACAACGGGGAAACGAGCGATCTCGCCGGTGCGCCGCCTTGGCGGGGGTCTGGTGGTAGTCCCGCGGGTGCCGGAGATCAATCCGCTCGCCGCCCTGATGACCAACCCGGTGGTCGCCGAGTCGAAGCGGTTCTGCTGGAATTGCTCTCGGCCGGTGGGCCGCTCCGGCCCGGACACCGAGGCGCGGTCCGAGGGCTGGTGCCCGCACTGCGGCAGCGAGTATTCGTTCCTGCCGCAGCTGGGTCCCGGCGACAGGGTGGCCGAACAGTACGAGATCAAGGGCTGCGTCGCGCACGGTGGATTGGGCTAAGTGTATCTGGGGCTGGACCACAATGTCAACGAACGCCCGGTGGTACTGAAGGGCCTGGTGCATTCCGGCGACGCCGAGGCCCAGAAGATCGCGATGGCCGAGCGGCAGTTCCTCGCCGAGGTGGTGCACCCGTCGATCGTGAAGATCTTCAACTTCGTCGAACACCCCGACGTACACGGCGATCCGGTCGGCTACATCGTGATGGAGTACGTCGGCGGGACGTCGCTGCGACCGACCAAGGGCGAGAAGCTGCCAGTCGCCCGGGCGATCGCCTACATGCTGGAAATCCTGCCGGCGCTGGGGTACCTGCATTCCATCGGCCTGGCCTACAACGACCTCAAGCCGGAAAACATCATGCTCGCCGAGGAGCAGCTGAAGCTGATCGACCTAGGCGCGGTGTCGCGGATCAACTCGTTCGGCTACCTCTACGGCACGCCGGGCTACCAGGCGCCCGAAATCGTCCGGACCGGTCCGACGGTGGCCACCGACATCTACACAGTGGGCCGCACACTGGCGGCGCTGACGCTGGATCTGCCGACCCGCAGGGGCCGATACGTCGACGGGCTGCCGTCCGACGACCCCGTGCTGGCCACCTATGACTCTTTCCGCCGGCTGCTGCGCCGCGCCATCGCCCCCGACCCGGGGCGACGGTTCGGCAGCACCGAGGAGATGTCGGGTCAGCTGTTGGGCGTATTGCGCGAAGTGGTGGCCCAGGACACCGGCGTGCCCCGGCCCGGTCTTTCCACCACCTTCAGCCGCTCGCGGTCGACGTTTGGGGTGGATCTGCTGGTCGCCCACACCGACGTGTATCTGGATGGCCGGCCGCACTCGGAGAAGCTGACCGCCAGGGAGATCGTCACGGCGCTGCAGGTGCCGCTGGTCGACCAGGCCGACGTCGCGGCCCCCATACTGTCGTCGATCTTGCTCTCCGAGCCGATACAGACCCTGGATTCACTGCGCGCCGCCCGGCACGGGGCGCTGGATACCGAAGGCGTCGACCTGTCGGAGTCGGTGGAGCTGCCGCTGATGGAGGTCCGCGCGCTGCTGGACCTCGGGGACGTCGCCAAGGCGACCCGCAAACTCGACAGTCTGGCAGAGCGGGTCGGCTGGCAGTGGCGGCTGGTCTGGTTCCGCGCCTTCTCGGAACTGCTCACCGACGACTTCGACTCCGCCATCAAGCATTTCACTGAGCTGATGGACATGTTTCCCGGCGCGCTGGCCCCCAAGTTGGCACTCGCCGCGACCGCCGAGTTGGCCGGCGATCTAGACGAGCGAAAGTTTTACAACACCGTGTGGACCACCGACGACGGGGTAATCTCGGCGGCATTTGGGCTGGCCCGGGCCCAGTCCTCCGACGGCGACCGCGACGCTGCCGTACGCACACTCGACAAAGTGCCCGCCACCTCAAGGCATTTCACCACCGCGAGGCTGACGAGCGCGGTAACCCTGCTATCTGGCCGATCTCACAGCGAGATCAACGAGCAGCAGATCCGCGAAGCCGCCCGGCGGGTCGAGGCGCTACCCGAAACCGAACCGCGGGTGCTGCAGATCCGCGCGCTGGTGCTGGGCACCGCGATGGACTGGATCGAGACCAACGAGGCCAGCACCAACCACATCCTCGGCTTCCCGTTCACCAGCCACGGCCTGCGGCTGGGCGTGGAGTCTTCGCTGCGCGGCCTGGCACGGGTGGCCCCTACTCAGGCGCACCGCTACCGGCTGGTCGACATGGCCAACGCAGTGCGGCCCACGTCGACTTTTTAGGCGCAGCACCCCGAGAGTCTTCACTTCATATGACGCTCAAGCAGTCCCGGGCGATGGCGAGCTCCTCGTTGGTCGGGACCACCAGCACGGTGATGGGTGAGTGCTCCGCGCTAATCCGCCGCGCCCCGGTGGCCGGACCGGAGTTGAGGTGTTCGTCGATCTCGATGCCCAGCGCCTCCAGCCCGGCCAGTGCATCGCGGCGCACTGAGGCGTCGTTCTCGCCCACCCCTGCAGTGAAGGTCAGCAGGTCGGTCTTGCCGAGCACCGCCAGGTAGGCGCCGATGTATTTGCGCAACCGATGGATATACACGTCATAGGCCAATTGAGCTGCGCTATCACCAGATTCGATGAGCAAATGCAGCCTGCGGAAGTCCGACTCGCCGGCAAGCCCGAACACCCCGGAGCGGCGGTTGAGCATGGAGTCGATCTCGTCGACACTCATCTGCGCCCTGCGACGCAGGTAGGTGAGGATCCCGGGATCCACATCGCCGCTGCGGGTCCCCATCACGAGGCCCTCCATCGGGGTCAGGCCCATCGAAGTGTCGACCGGCTTCCCGGCCGCGATCGCCGACGCCGACGCACCGTTACCCAGGTGCAGCACAATCTGATTGAGCTGGTCGATTGGCGTGCCCTGAAATGCCGCCGCCTGCTCGCTGACGTATCGATGTGACGTCCCGTGGAATCCGTACCTTCGGATATGCCAGGTCGCGGCCAACTCTCGGTCGATGGCGTAGGTCGCCGCCGCCGCGGGCAGGTGGTGGAAGAACGCGGTGTCGAACACCGCAATATGCGGCAAATCCGGTAACAGTTTGCGCGCCACTCCGATACCGAGCACCGCAGGAGGATTGTGCAGTGGGGCCAGCGCCGAGAGATCCCGCAGCTTGGCGATCAGTGCGTCGTCAACCGGGGTCGGCACGAAAAATGACGGCCCACCGTGCACCACCCGATGGCCCACCGCCACCACGCCCAGGGTGTCCAGATGCGCGCCGGCCTCCTCGAACATCCCGAAGGCGGTGCGCAGTGCCGCGTCGTGGTCGGCGATGGAGTCGTCGTGCTCGAAATGCCGCCCACCGATGTCCAACTCCGACGACGAAGACTCCTCACCGATCTGCTGCACGATCCCATCGGCCAGCGACTCACCGGACTCGGCGTCTATCAGCTGGTACTTCAGCGACGAGGAGCCGGAATTGATCACCAGCACCGCGGCGCCCGGCTTCTCAGCGGTCATCGATCTTCTGCGCCTGGATTGCCGTGATGGCGACGGTATTGACGATGTCCTCAACCAGCGCGCCGCGGGACAGGTCGTTGACCGGTTTCTTCAATCCCTGTAGCACCGGTCCGATCGCGATCGCGCCGGCGCTGCGCTGCACCGCCTTGTAGGTGTTGTTTCCGGTGTTGAGGTCTGGGAAGATCAGCACGGTCGCACGGCCGGCGACCGTCGAGTCCGGCATCTTGGTAGCCGCAACCGAGGGCTCCACCGCGGCGTCGTACTGAATCGGCCCCTCGACCGGAAGGTCGGGCATCCGCGAACGGACTAATTCCGTTGCCGCCCTGACTTTGTCGACCTCAGCACCGGCGCCTGAGTCGCCGGTCGAATAGGACAACATCGCCACTCGCGGCTCGATGCCGAACTGCGCAGCGGTGCGGGCCGAGCTGGTCGCAATGTCGGCGAGCTGCTCGGATGTCGGGTCGACCACGATCGCGCAGTCCCCGTAGGCCAGAACCCGATCGGACAGGCACATCAGGAAGATACTGGACACGGTGTCGACGTCAGGCTGGGTCTTGATGATCTCGAACGAAGGCCGAACCGTATGCGCGGTGGTGTGCCTGGCGCCCGACACCATGCCGTCGACCATCTCGTTGTACACCAGCATGGTGCCGAAGTAGGAGACATCGTGCATGGTTTCCCTGGCCTGCTCGACGGTGACGCCCTTGTGTTTGCGCAGCTGCGCGTACTGTTCGGCGAATTGCCCGCACAGTTCGCTGGTGGCCGGATCGAGTACGTCCGCGCTAGCCAGGTCGACGCCGAGTTCGGAAGCACGCGAACGAATCTGGGCCTCGTCGCCGAGGATTGTCAAATCAGCCATGCCACGTTGCAACAGCCGGCCGGCGGATTTCAGGATGCGGTCGTCGTCGCCCTCGGGAAGCACGATCCGCTTGCGGTCTGCGCGGGCCCGGTCCAGCAGTTGGTAGGTGAACATATGCGGTGTGATCACCGTCGGGATGGGAATGGCCAAGCGCGTCAACAGATCCCCGATGTCGACGTGGCGTTCTATCAACTCCAGCGCGGTATCAATCTTCTGCTGTGAGGCGGCGGTGACCTTGCCGCGGGTGGACGCCACAGCGCTGGCAGCTTCGAAAGTGCCCAGCTTGGTGGTGAAAATCGGCAGTCGCAGGCCCAGCCCAGACACCAGCGCGGCGACCGACGGGTGCAGCTGGAACCCGCCGTTGAGCATGATGCACGACAACGACGGAAAGCCTTCGGCAGCATGGGCACTGGCGACGGCCAGCACCACGTCGGAACGATCGCCCGGGGTAATCACTGCCACACCATCGCGCAGCCGCTCCAGCACATGCTCGGTGGTCATCCCGGCCACTACCACGTCCATCGCCTCGCGACCCATCAGCGCGGGGTCGCCGTTGACCAGCGTGCCGTCCACAGCCTCTTTCAGGTCGGTTACCGACGGCGCTACCAGCAGCGGGTCCTCGGGCAGCACGAATATTTTCGAATCTTGCGGGCTCACGCCCCGCAATGCCTCGGCAACGGCGTCCAGCTGTGCCGGCTCGCAACGGTTGGCGACAACCGCGGCGGTGTAGGCGTGCCGGGAGGCCAGTTCGGCCAGGCACAGATCGACGACGTCGGCGACCTCCTGCGGGGTGCGGCCTTTGGCCCGCACTGCCAACAGCACCGGGGCGCCAAGGTTGACTGCGATGCGGGCGTTGACGCTCAGCTCGCTGGGGCTGGCCACGTCGGTGTAGTCGCTGCCGACGACGAGCACCGCGTCGCACCGGTCGGCCACCGCGTGGAACCGGTCAACAATCATGGCGATCGCCGCGTCGGTGTCCTCGTGCAACTGCTGGTAGGTCACCCCGACACACTGCTCGTAGGACAGGCCGGCGGTGCTGCGCGCCAGGAGTAGTTCCAGGATGTAGTCGCGGGTTTTGCCTTGCCGGGTGATAGGCCGGAACACGCCGACCTTGGCCACCGTCGCGGTCAGCCGGTCCAGGATGCCCAGCGCGATCGTCGACTTGCCGGTATCGCCCTCGGGCGCTGCGATGTAGATGCTGGAAGCCGTGCCGGAGACCCCAGCGGGACGTTCGGAGGCTAGCTTGGAACCGTCGGGCACGCCTGACAGCCTGCCCTATTAGCCCAGTCGGCGCAGTCGCGGCTAGCCCAGTCGGCGCAGTCGCGGCTCCAGGTCGGTCTGGAAAAGTTCCAGGAAGCGGCGCTGGTCGTGGCCGGGCGCGTGGAACACCAGATGGTTGAACCCATAGGAGACATACTCGCCAACCCGTTCGACGGCCTCATCGGGATCCGACGCGACGATCCAGCGCTTGGCGACCTGCTCGATGGGCAGCGCGTCAGCGGCCTTCTCCATCTCGATCGGGTCGTCGATGCTGTGCTTCTGCTCGGCGGTCAGCGACAGGGGCGCCCAGAACCGGGTGTTCTGCAGCGCCAGTTCGGGATCGGGGTCATAGGAAATCTTGATCTCGATCATCCTGTCGATGTCCTCGACGCTTCGGTCTGAACCTGCTATACCCTCTAAAACCGCCGGCATCAACTTGTCTGTGTACAGTTCGGCTCCCTTGCCGGACGTGCAGATGAAGCCGTCCCCGGCACGACCGGCATAGCGGGCCACCACCGGACCGCCGGCGGCGATGTAGACCGGCACGCCGCCCTCGGGCACGTCGTAGATGGAGGCGCCTCGCAGCCGGTAATAGTCACCGTCGAAGTCGACACGGTCGCCGGCCCACAGCTCCCGCATCAGCCGCACCGATTCACGCAGCCGGGCGAACCGCTCCTTGAACGCCGGCCAGTCGCCCACAAACCCGGTGGCGATCTCGTTGAGCGCCTCCCCGGTGCCCACGCCCAGGAAGATGCGCTGCGGATACAGGCAGCCCATCGTCGCGAAGGCCTGGGCAATCACCGCGGGGTTGTACCGGAATGTCGGGGTGAGCACCGAAGTACCCAGCAGCAGCCGGTCAGTGCGCTCGCCAACCGCCGTCATCCAGGCCAGCGAGAACGGCGCGTGTCCGCCTACGTGGCGCCACGGTTGGAAATGGTCACTGACGGTCGCGCTGTCCATGCCGTGCTCTTCGGCAGCGACCGCCAGTTCCACGAGCTCGCGCGGAGCGAACTGCTCAGCCGATGCCTTGTATCCCAATCTCAGTTCAGCCACGTGTTCGTTTCTACTCCACATGCTTAGACTCGCAACCGTGGCACCGGAGATCATCACCATCACCGACAGCGTCCACCTGGTACAGGGGCGTGACGTCAACTGGCTGCTGGCAACCGACGACACCGGCGTCACGCTGATCGACGCCGGGTATCCCGGTGACCGCGACGACGTTCTGGCCTCACTGCGTAAGCTCGGCTACGACTTCGGTGACCTACGCGCAATCCTGTTGACACACGCGCACATCGACCATCTCGGTTCGGCGATCTGGTTCGCAAAAACCCATGGCGTAGCGGTGTATTGCCACGCCGACGAGGTGGGCCACGCCAAGCGGGAGTACCTGGAGCAGGTTTCGCCGATGGACCTCGTGGCCCACCTATGGAAGCCCAGCTGGGCGGTGTGGACCACGCGGGTGATGCGCAATGGCGCCGGCAACCGTGAGGGCATCCCGACCACGCAGGCGCTAACAGCCGAGGTCGCCGCGACGCTGCCGGGGCAGCCGATGGCCATACCGACACCCGGACACACCGGTGGACACTGCTCTTATGTGATCGACGGCGTGCTGGCCAGCGGAGACGCGCTGGTCACCGGGCACTCGCTACTGGCGAGCAGCGGGCCGCAGCTGTTGCCCGCGTTGTTCAGCCACAACCAGACCGACTGCGTCCGCAGCCTGGCCGCGCTGGCGCTGCTGGAGACCGAGGTGCTCGCGCCCGGTCACGGCGACGTGTGGGCCGGCCCCATCCGCGAAGCCACCGAAGAAGCGGCAGCGAAGGCGGAATCGCGTTAGCGACCGAAGCCGGGTTCTGTGCTCAACGACCGCATCGCCGCTTCCGACTCTTCGTCGGCGGGTAGTTGACGTCCTCCCCACGGATGAATCCGGGGGATTCCAACGCCCGGATGTCCGGGTTGTTGGTTCCTGCTTCGCGGTTTCGCCGTAGCCCGCGGGCTACAGTTGGACTCCACAGGCGTTTATTCTGTCCGCCCGCCCGGCGGCCAGTATGTTTTTGGCGGCGTCGATGTCCGCGTGCCCGGAATGTGTGCATGTGGTGCACCGGAAAACCGCTTGGCTCTCACGGCTTTTCGGGTCCACAAGCCCACACTCTGAGCAGCGTTGCGACGTATACGCTGCCAGAACCTTCCTCACTTCTGTCCCTGTATAGCGGGACACCGACTGATAGCGGGACACCGACTGCAAGGCCAGCTCGAACCGAAACCATCCCTTCCCAAGTATTGCTTTGTTCAGCCCCGACTTCCCAC
>Ga0114921_10001053_pt1 | contig 12334 bp, 11 predicted proteins | sample BentaG_FD_87016 | JGI IMG/M metagenome (GOLD analysis project Ga0114921, IMG submission 87016) | Deep subsurface microbial communities from South Atlantic Ocean to uncover new lineages of life (NeLLi) - Benguela_00093 metaG | ecosystem: Environmental > Aquatic > Marine > Oceanic > Sediment ...
AAGCGACGGCGCAGCACCAGCGTCGAACCCAGCATCATCGCGATGGTGGCGTGCAGAAAGCCCAACGCGTGAAACATCGGCGCCGGCAGCGAGGTCACCTCAGCGGCCCTGAACGGCACCGAGGACAGCACGCCCCCGATCGGCGCCAGCGACGGCGGTGCGCTGCGGTTGGCACCCTTGGGCGTGCCGGTGATCCCGCTGGTCAGGATGATGATCGACGCATGCTTGGTCGCCTTGGGTGCGGGGCGCCCATCCGCGCGGGCGACCAGCTGGGCCAGAGTCTCATCGGTGCTGCCCGACGGCTGATCGGAATCGGGGTTGACCCCGAGTGCGCGCAGCTTGCCCAGTTCGGGTTCAGCGTGCGCCACTGCTGCGGCGTACTCGTCGTCGTAGATGACCAGCTTGGCGCCCTCGCGCTCGGAGACCTCCTTGATCTGCGGGCCGGAGAACTCACTGTTGAGCATGATGATGCGGGCGCCCACCCGGGCTGCGGCGAACACCGAGACCAGGAACCACCGGTGGTTGCGGGCCAGGATGGCCACCCCGTCACCGCCTCTGACCCCCTTGGCGAGCAGCGCGTTGGCAACGGCATTGGCCGCCTCGTTCAGTTCCCCGAACGTGATCTCGCCTTCGTCGTCGACGGCCGCCGTGCGATTCGGATACCGGCGGGCGTTAAGAGCGGGGATCATCCCGATCTCACCCCAGCGCCGCATATCGCTGACGAAGGCGGCGATATCCTGCGGCGGCTCCAGCTTGAGGGCGCCGGCCTCGAACATCTTGCGGGCGTAGTGCAGCTCGGCCGAACCACGCTCGAGGTATTTGGGGGCCTTACCGACCAACTCCTGAGCCTTGACGGCAGCCTGCAACGGAAGATCGCTGAGCTTGGACATGCGTCAACAATATGTGACGACCTTCGCGCGCAGCCATCGAACGGCGGGGCCGACGAACCTACGATGGGAGTGTGCCTGCCCGAGAGTTCTTGGCCATCGGCGGACAGCAGGTGCCCATCACCCATCCCGACAAGGTGGTGTTCGGCGATATCGGGGTCACCAAGCTGGATCTGATGCACTACTACGCTGCGGTGGCCGAGGGCGCCCTGCGCGGAGTGCGAGACCGCCCGATGATCCTCAAACGCTTCGTCAGAGGCATCGACCAGGAGGCGATATTCCAGAAACGCGCACCCGCGAAACGGCCGGACTTCGTCGGCGTCGCCGAACTCAGGTACAAATCGGGGACGTCGGCCGAGGAGGCCGTTCTGCGCGACGCGGCGGGGCTGATCTGGGCGGTGAACCTCGGTTGTGTCGACTTCAACCCTCATCCGGTATTGGCCGACGACCTCGACCATCCCGACGAACTGCGCGTCGACCTCGACCCGATGCCCGGCGTGGGATGGCGTCAGATCGTCGACGTCGCATTGATCGCCCGCCAAGTGCTCACCGACCACGGTCTGGTCGCCTGGCCCAAGACATCGGGCTCCCGGGGCTTCCACGTCTACGCTCGGATCCGCCGCCGTTGGCCGTTTCCGCTGGTGCGGCTGGCCGCCGAGGCGGTCGCCCGCGAGGTGGCGCGCCGCGCGCCGGAGTCGGCGACCGCGCGGTGGTGGAAAGAGGAGCGCCACGGCGTGTTCGTCGACTTCAACCAGAACGCCAAGGACCGCACCGTGGCCTCGGCATACTCGGTGCGCGCCACCCCGGACGCCCGAGTGTCAACGCCGCTGTTCTGGGATGAGGTGGTCGGCTGCCGGCCCGAAGCGTTCACCGTCGCCACCGTGCCCCAACGTTTCGAGCGGCTCGGCGATCCGTGGCAGGGGATCGACGATGCCGCGGGTGGCCTGGAGTCGCTGCTGGAGCTCGCCGACCAATTGGGGCCGGCCCAGAAGTCCGGTCGGCGGGCCCGCGAAGCGACAATGCCGCTGATCGAAATCGCCCGGACCAAGACTCGGGACGAGGCGATGAAAGCCTTGCAACAGTGGCGGGAGATTCATCCGGCTGCGGCCGAACAGTTGAAGCCCGCAGACGTACTCGTCGACGGTATGCGGGGCCCGAGTTCGATCTGGTATCGCGTGAGGATCAACCTCCGGCACGTCGCCGAAAGCGAGCGCCCGCCCCAGCAGGCCTTGTTGGCCGAGTACAGCCCGTGGGCGACCTATAACGGTTCTCAGCAGCAGCGCAGGGGCTGATGCCAAGTTACCGACGAGTTTGCTGATTCAGCTGAATCCACTTCTTAGCGAAGTATTAGTAGTTACTCCCCACGGCCTTAAATTGGCTCTCTAACTTGATTGTTGTAGGCCCCACTGGCGGCCATACGGGAAAACGAACAGGCCAGCGAACGATCTAGGGAGGCTGTGATGTCTGCGATGTACGGCAATCCGGCGTTCGACTGTGATGGCGCCAAAATTCGGGCGCATTGCCGCCAGTTGGCCACCGTGGTGGCTATCAAGGGCGATCTCAACGGCGCCAACCTCGAGCGTGCAAGCCGGTACACCCGGCGCTTCATTCTCGCCGAAAAGCCGTTTCTACTGGACCTCAGCGAGGTTACTTCCTTTACTCGGGAAGCCATTTCGCTGCTGTTCACCGTTGACGACGTCTCTAACACCGCTGGCGTGGACTGGTCACTGGTCGCCAGTCGCTCCGTCCAGCAGACGCTCCGCGAGGGAGATATCGAGTTCACCGCGGCCGGGTCCGTCCCTGAAGCGCTCAACCATTTCGCTGACGCCATGGTCGCTCGCCGCCAACTGCTTCCGCTTCTCACTAAGACCGCGTAAAGGATCACTGTGTTAATTGATGTTCGGTGGCTCCGATACATACTCCACAGCCGCCATAAGGAAGATGCGGAGCATCCTGCGCTGACCGCGAGCTGATCGTTCGCCTCAGACTGCAGAGTTGCCCATCCGCTGACTCGCCACGCTACTGCTGTGGCCCCATGATTACTCTGGCCCCATGAACGCTGTCGCCGACTCCGGCCTAGTGACCGCGGCCGCGCACCGGGTGGTCGCTGACCACGATCCACGCAAGGTACCCATTCCGCAGTTTCTCGGAGCCTGCTTCGACGCGGGTCTGTCGTGGGTGCACTTCCCCGAAGGACTCGGCGGCCTCGGCGTGTCTCGCGGCCTGCAGACCGTCGCCGACCGCATTCTGCAGGACGCCGGCGGACCGGTGCCGTTGGCGCTCAACCCGATGGGCTACGGCATGGCCGCCCCGACAGTGCGTGAGCATGCCCAGACCGACACGGTCCGCAAGAAACTGTTGCGCCCGCTGGCCACCACCGAGGACATCTGGTGTCAACTGTTCTCCGAACCCGGCGCGGGTTCGGACCTGGCGGGCCTGGCGACCTCGGCGGTCGGTGACGGCGACAGCTGGATCGTCAATGGGCAGAAGGTCTGGACGAGCCTGGCGCATCGCGCGCGGTGGGGCCTGCTGCTGGCCCGTACCGACCCCAACGTGCCCAAACATCGGGGGCTGACGTACTTCGTTCTCGACATGCATGCCGACGGAGTCGAGACAAGGCCGCTGCGGCAGCTGACCGGACACGCCGAGTTCAACGAGGTCTACATCACCGATGCGCGCATCCCCGACACCTATCGCCTAGGCGCGGTCGGCGACGGCTGGCGGGTCGCGATGACCACGCTGATGAACGAACGCAGCGCACTCGGTGGCAGCGCCAGCAGACGCGGCGCCGGGTCTATCGGCGATGCGGTGGCCCTATGGGCGTCACGCCCCGACCTGCACACCCCGGTTTTGCGGGACCGCCTCACCAACCTGTGGCTGCGCGCCGAGGCGCAGCGGCTGACCTCCGAACGGTCCAGGGCGACCGCGACTGTCGGTGGGCCCGGCCCGGAGGGATCGATCGGCAAACTCGTTGGCGCCGAGCTCAACCAGCACATCTACGAGTTCTGCATGGACTTCCTCGGCCCGGAGGGGATTCTGTACGACGGCTACGCGACCCCTGACGAAAAGGCCTCCGGGGAGGACTGGCGCGGCTCGGTCCAGCAGAGGTTCCTGCGCAGCCGCGCCAACACCATCGAAGGTGGCACTTCCGAAGTGATGCGCAACATCCTCGCCGAACGGGTGCTCGGGCTGCCCGGCGACCTGCGCGCCGACGCCGGAATGCCATGGAAGGAGATCCCGCGTGGCTGAGGAGCTTGCGGATCGGCCCGAAAACAGCGCTGAGTTCACATTCACCGACGAGCAGACCCAGTTGCGCGCGGCGGTGCGGGCCTTCTGCGCCGAGTACGCCGACGAGAGCTCGGTGCGCACCTCGATGGAGTCGGACCCGCCGTTCGACCCGGGCGTGTGGGCACGGTTGGGATCCGAGCTGGGTGTGCTGGGCTTGGCCGTTCCTGAAGACGAGGGCGGTGCGGGTGGCACTCTGGTCGATCAGGCAGTCGCGGTCGAGGAGCTCGGCGCCGCACTGGCCTGCGGACCGTTGTTCGGCACGGTGTATCTCGCCATCCCCGCGCTGGTCGCCGCCTCGGAGCCCAGCGACATACTGGCTCAGCTGGTCGAGGGCACCCGTACCGCGGCGTTGGCTGTCGGTGACGTGGCCGGCGAGTTCGATCCCACGACGGTCACCGTGGATGCCGCACCGACAGAAAACGGCTGGGCATTGAGCGGCAACGTCTTACGGGTTGTCGATGCGGGCGCCGCGGACAGCCTGCTGGTCGCCGCCAAGGGCCCCGGTGGTACCGCAATCTACGCAGTAGACACCGATAGTCCTGGGGTGCAGCGTATTCCGTTGCACACGCTGGACCTTACCCGGCCACAAGCCAACGTCGAACTATCCGCTGCGCCGGCGCGGCTCGTCTCGGGCGCCGACGAGGCCGAACGGGTGATCACCCAGGCGCTGCACGTCGGTGCGGCGTTGCTGGCTGTGGAACAGGTCGGCGCGGCGCAGCATCTGCTCGACCTTTCCGTCGAGTACGCGAAAAGCCGGCTTCAGTTCGGCAGGCCGATCGGATCTTTCCAAGCGGTGAAGCATCGACTGGCAGACGACCTCGTCGCACTGGAGCACGCGAGGTCAACCGCATACCACGCTGTGTGGGCGCTGACCGACGACACGGGAGACGCGCTCGATCCGGCACTGGCGGTCAGCATCGCGCAGGCGACGTGTTCGGCCGCCTTCACCCGGATCGCGACCGACACGATCCAGGTCCACGGTGGTATCGGATTCACCTGGGAGCATCAGGCGCACCTCTACTACAAACGAGCTTTCACCGACGCCGCGCTGCTAGGCAGCGCCGAGCAGCACCGGACCCGGGTGGCCGAGTTGGTGCTTGGCATCCCCGGCAAGGACGCCCCGCGCATCGCCACCGGGACGCCGCGCTGAGTCACCACATGAGTGTGGTGGATCGCTTCTTCGACATCTCGAATCGCCACTCGACAGTCGCCGCTGAGATACGCGGGGGCGTCGTCACGTTCATCGCGATGGCCTACATCATCGTGCTGAACCCGATCATCCTGTCCGGCACCGAGGATGTCAGCGGCAACAAGCTGGACTTCGCGCAGGTGTCGGCGACAACGTCGCTGGCCGCCGGCGTCATGACGATTCTGTTCGGCCTGGTCGCACGGCTGCCGTTCGCGTTCGCGGCGGGCCTGGGCATCAACTCATTCCTCGCGACCACCGTCGTAGGATCGCTCACCTGGCCCGAAGCGATGGGCCTGGTGGTCATCAACGGGCTGATCATCGTGCTACTCGCCGTGACTGGGCTGCGCCGCCTGGTCTTCGACGCGGTGCCGATGCAGCTCAAACTCGCGATCACCGCGGGTATCGGAATGTTCATCCTGTTCATCGGTTTGGTCGACGCGGGCTTCGTCGGTTCGACGGGGTTGGCCTCGCCGCCGGTCGGCCTCGGCCCCGGCGGGCTTGGCTCCATCAACACCGTGCCCACCCTGGTATTCATCCTCACGTTGCTGCTCACCGGCGTCCTGGTGGCCCGGCGCGTGCGCGGCGGCATCCTCATCGGCCTGGTCGCCGGCACCGTCGTCGCGGTGGCGATCGAGGCGATCTGGCACCTCGGCTCGGCCAGCGAGCGGCCCGGCGGATGGAGCCTGTCGGTACCCGCCTTGTCGGGGTCACCGTTCGCGCTGCCGGATCTGTCGCTGATCGGGGACTTCAGTCTCAACAGCTTCAGCCGAATCGGCGTGCTCGCCGCGGTCATGCTCGTGTTCACGCTGGTGTTCGCCAACTTCTTCGACGCAATGGGCACGATGACGGGGTTGTCTCGCGAGGCCGGCCTGTCCGATGATCGGGGCACCTTCCCGCGACTGCGCTCAGCGTTGATCGTCGAAGGTGCTGGCGCGGTGGTCGGCGGCGCGACGTCGTCGTCGTCAAACACCGTCTTCATCGAATCCGGGACAGGCATCGAGGAAGGCGCCCGCACCGGGTTGGCCAACATGGTCACCGGTGCCCTGTTTCTGGCAGCGATGTTCATCTCCCCGGTAGCGTCGATCGTGCCGAGCGAGGTGGCCGCCGCCGCGCTGGTGATCGTCGGCGCGATGATGACCTCGCACCTGCGTCACATCGACCTCTCGGAATTCTCGGTGGCGCTTCCGGTCGTGCTGACTGTGGCCGTGATGCCGTTCAGCTACTCGATCGCCAACGGCATCGGGGTCGGCTTCATCGCCTGGGTGGTGCTGCGCTCCGCAGCGGGCAAGGTGCGTGAGATCAGCCCGCTGCTGTGGGTGGTGGCGGCCGGCTTCGCGGTGTACTTCGCCCGCGCGCCGCTCGAGTCCCTGATCGGCAGCTGACCGCTGCCTTAGACTGCCGTCGATGGGCCACGACCGTGCCGTGCAGTTCGTCGGCGCCGGCCCCGGCGCCGCGGATCTGTTGACGGTGCGCGCTGCCCGGATGCTCGGCGAGGCCGATCTCGTGCTCTACCCGGGTAGCTACCTCGACGCAGAGGTGCTCGCGAACTGCTCACCGGCCGCCGAAATGGTCGATACCGAGGAGCTGGACCTGAACGCCATCGTCGAGCACCTGATCGGTGGCTACCAGGCCGGTCGGCAGATCGTGCGGCTGGTGTCGGGGGATCCGTCGGTGTATTCGGCGGTGTCCGAGCAGACCCGCCGCCTCGATGCCGCCGGCGTGCCCTGGTCGGTCACCCCGGGAGTACCGGCCTACGCCGCCGCCGCAGCGCGAGTCGGCCGTGAATTGACCGTGCCACTGGTCGCGCAGTCGGTGGTGCTGACCCGCACTCAGCTGCGCTCGACTGCCATGCCGGGGACGGAGTCACTGAAGATCTTCGCCGCGACGCGTTCGACGCTGGTGCTGCATCTGGCCATCACCCGGACCCGCGAGCTGATGGCAGAACTGGAGCCGGAATACGGTCCGGACTGCCCGGTGGTCGTGGTGTGTCGGGTTTCCCAGCCGCAGGAACAGGTACTGCGCGGCACCGTCGCCGACATCGCTGATGCGGTCGAGGCAGCTGGTCTGCGCCGGGCCGCCGTGATCATGGTGGGCAGAGCGCTGGCCGACCGGCCGGACCCGGAAGCCGGGGAGAGTCACCTCTACGACCCGGCGCGCGACCGTTCAGCCAGGCACACCGAAGGGTTACCGTGACGATCCCTGCGCCGTGTGGGCTTTACGACGCCATCAACCGTCGCCGCGACACCCGGGCTGAGTTCACCGGCGAGCCGATTCCCCCGGAGGTGCTCGAGCGGGTGTTGCTGGCCGCTCACGCCGCACCTTCGGTCGGCATGTCCCAGCCGTGGGACTTCATCTTGGTGCGGTCACCGGAAACCTTGCACGCGTTCCGTGACCACGTGGCACACGAACGAGAAGTGTTCGTCGCGGCGCTGACCGCTGAGCGTGCCGACACCTTCTCGCGGATCAAGATCGAGGGTATCTGCGAATCCGGACTGGGCATCGTGGTCAGCTATGACCCGACCCGCGGCGGCCCGCAGGTCCTCGGCCGGCACGCCATCCCCGATACCGGACTGTATTCGGTGGTGTGCGCCATCCAAAACCTTTGGCTGGCAGCTACTGTCGAGGGCCTGGGGGTGGGCTGGGTATCGTTCTATCGCGAAGGGTTCCTCCGCAAACTGGTGGGTATGCCCCAGCATGTTCGCCCAGTCGCGTGGCTCTGCGTCGGGCCCGTCGCTGACCTTCCCGACATCCCCGACCTTGAGCGTCATGGCTGGCGCGGGCGCTCCTCGCTGTCCAGCGTGCTGCATGAGGAGCGCTACCGTCCGCGCTGATCCTCAGATCTTCAGGACCCGGCCCGCGATCACCAGGTGCACTTCGTCGCACGCTGCTGCGACCCGCTGGTTCAGCATGCCGAGCAGGTCGCGAAAGAGCATCCCGGATCGGTGCGAAGGCACTACCCCCAGCCCGACCTCGTTGGTCACCACGACCGCACTGGGCGCCGCGGCGAGCACGTCGCACAGCGGGTCGATCTGGGCATTCACCGCATCGTGCACATCCTGGTAGGGCCGCTCCCACAGCCCAGCCTGGTCCATCAGAGCGACCAACCAGGTGCCGAGGCAGTCAACGAGCACCGCGTCACCGGCCTTGACGGCCGCCGCCTCAACGACCTGGGTGATGTTGCTGGTCTCGATGGTCCGCCAGTGCGCCGGCCGGTCGCCACGATGCTGAGCGACGCGTGCGTCCCAATCGGGGTCGCTGCCGTCAGCGGGGCGGCCGGGCGCAATATAGGTCACGGCGCTCGCGCCTTCCAGCAGCCTTTCGGCGTGACGGGACTTGCCGGAGCGAACGCCTCCGGTCACCAGGATCCTCACCAGGACATCGTAGTTAGGCCCCGCACCCAGTCCATCGCTTCCTCGACACCGTGAACGGTCGGCACGTCCGGCGCCCGCGGCGGTCGACGCACGATGACGATCGGCACACCGAGTTTCTCTGCAGCCGCCATTTTCGGCCAGGTGTACTCGCCTCCGGAATCCTTGGTGATCAGGACGTCGGTGCGATGCTCAGCCATCAATGCCACCTCACCGTGCAGCGCGTAGGGACCGCGGCTGCTCAGCAGGCGCCAGCCCGGGGGAACTCGCACCTCGGGCGGCTCGACGACCCGAGCCAGTACGGCCCGGTCCCCCAGCGCCGGTATGAACCGAGCGAGGCCCTGACGACCGACCGTCAGGAAGGGTCGCCCGCCCAACCGGGCCGCAGCCACGGCAGCATCCTCGTGGGAATCGACCCAGTGCCACGATTCGCGGGACCGGTCAGCCCACCCCGACCTTTCCAACCGCAGCAGCGGCCGACGGGTGTCACCGGTTGTACACGCGGCGACGGCGTTGACCGAAATATTCTCGGCGAACGGATGTGTGGCGTCGATGACGGCGTTGTAATCATCGAGGGCCGAACGTAATCCGTCCACGCCGCCGAATCCGCCGATGCGCACTGCCCCGACAGGCAGACGCGGATGGGTGACCCGGCCGGCCAGCGACGTCGTCACGTCGACGTCGATGTCGGCCAGGAGTTCGGCGAGCACGCGGGCTTCCGACGTTCCGCCGAGCAGCAGGATTCTCACGGGGCGCCCGGCGGCAGGAAGGGCAGGCCGTCTGGGGGGCCGTCGTGGATTAGGTCCAGGACTGCGTCCATGTCGAGGTGTTCCTCGACGAGGTCGCCCAGCAGATCGAGGCGGGCGTCCCGGGCTCGGGAGAAAGAGCTGCCCGAGGGGCCGAGCCCGAGGGTCTCGCGCAGGAATCCCGCCCGCAGCGCGTCGGATTCGAGCGCGCCGTGCCACATGGTGCCGAAGACCTGGCCGGCACGGGCCCCACCGAGGAACGCTTCCACACCAGGGCCAGGGGTAACCCGTCCATGATGGATCTCGTATCCGGAGGCCGACGCGCCGAGCCATTGCCCTTCAGGCAGTCGAAGTACCTTGGCCGCAGAGAAATTCGTTTCGACATCGAGAATCCCCAATCCATCGACCTCCGCGACGGCACCTTCGATGCCCTCGGAATCGCGGACCGTGCGGCCCAACATCTGGAAGCCGCCGCAGATACCGAGTACCGGCTTTCCGGCAGCGGCGTGGGCCGTCACAGCGCGATCCAGCCCGCGTGATCGCAGCCAGGCCAGATCGGCGATCGTCGACCGCGTACCCGGGAGCACCACCAGGTCAGCGTCAACGAGATCCTCGGGACGGGAGGCGAAGACGACGTCGAGGTCGGGTTCGAGGCCGAGCGCGTCGACGTCGGTGAAGTTGCTGATGCGTGGCAGTCGCGCTATCGCGACGCGGTGGGCACCCGGACGCAATGAGCGGCGGCCCTGAAGGTCGAGGGCATCCTCGGAGTCCAGCCAGACATCGGGGTGCCAGGGCAACGTGCCGTAAACCCTTCTGCCGGTGAGCCGCTCAAGATCACGGAGCCCCGGTGCCAGCAGATCCGGGTCACCGCGGAACTTGTTCACCACGAATCCTGCGATCAGCATCTGGTCCTCGGGGCACAGCAGCGCGACGGTACCCAAGAATGCCGCGAAAACGCCGCCACGGTCAATATCGCCGACCACGACCGTCGGCAGACCGGCATGCCGCGCCAATCCAAGATTGACGTAATCACCTGAACGCAAGTTGATCTCGGTCGGGCTTCCCGCACCTTCGGCGATGACCACGTCGTAGCGCGATGCCAGGTCGTCGTAGGCATCGTGCGCAGCGCCGGCCAGCGCGCGCCGCCCCTCGAGCCAGTCTGACGAGGACACCTCACCCCAGGGCTGCCCCATCAGCACAACATGGCTGCGACGGTCATTCCCCGGCTTGAGGAGGACCGGGTTCATCGCGGCCTCGGGTCTGGCCCGCGCCGCCTGCGCCTGCACCCATTGCGCCCGGCCGATCTCCACACAGGCGCTATCCCCGGTCGCTGCGCTCGCCCCGGCACCATCCCCCGTCGCTGCGCTCGCCCCGGCACCACAGACCATGGAGTTGTTCGACATGTTCTGCGCCTTGAACGGAGCGACCTTCACGCCGCGCCGGGCCAGGGCGCGGCACAGACCGGTGGTGACCACGCTCTTGCCGGCGTCGCTGGTCGTACCGGCGACCAGCAGCCCCGCCATCAGGCCTTCCTCACCAAAAACAGATCCATCACCCAACCGTCCTGCGCCTCGGCGGCAGCACGGGCATCGGCGACGGCGGGCATAACGTCGACCAGTCGACCGGTCACGAGCCGCTCCCCCGCGGCCCCGAGGTTGGCACCCCACCACATCGTCCACTCACTCAGTCCGGTCAGGTCGAGTCGCTCCGGTGGTGGATTGAGCATCGCGAGGATGTTGTCCAAGCCGGCGGCGACGGCCTCCTGCAGCCGACGACCGGTGGTGATGTGGACTGGACGCCCGACCTCATGCAGCACGATGCGATGTCGGGCGGCCAGCAGTTGCGGCGCGCTCACGCCGGGCAACACGTCGAAATCCAGGCTGACTGATCTGGGTTTCAAGAGGTCGCGGACCTTCTCGATGATCCGAATCGTTGAGTCGTACAGCGACGGGTCACCCCACACCAGGAAGGCGGCGGTGCCGCCACGCTGCTGCAGGACGGCGGCGTACTCAGCTGCGCGAGCCTGATGCCAGTCGTCGACGGCGGCACGGTAGCCGGTGTTCGTCAGTCCCGTGGAGCGGTCGCGCTGTGGGTCTCGCACCGCTACCACTTCGAGCGGACCATTCGGGCCAGGGTGTGAGCGCACAATCTCGCGTCGCAGCGCGAGCAGTCGGTCATCGTCGGCCTTCTCGGCGGCCAGCACATAGTCGGCGGTCCGCAGCGCTTCGGCAACCTCGGGGGTGACGTGCTGCGGGCCCATGCCCAAGCCGAGGATGCGGACCTTCACCGGCGCGCCCATCTCGGCAATCTTAGCTCTCGACGGCCTACCGGCTGCGGTGCAGATCGGCGCCAGCATCTTCCGGCAGTGCTAGTCCCCCAGCGCGTCGAGGTGCTGAGGCCCCCTGGTGCGCCGCGATGATTCCCGGGGGACCATCAAAGGTTCGAACTGACGTCCCACAATCGAGGAAGCTGCACAATCACGGACGCCGAACGCTCACGTGCTCAGGAACTGCCGCGAAAACAACGAGGCCCCAACCCGCCGGGCGACGGATTGGGGCTCCCGCCTGGTAGCGGTCAGGCCGCGGCGGTGCCGCTGTCGCTGTCGCTGCCACTGTCGCTGTCGCCACTGTCGCTGTCGCTGTCGCTGTCGCTGTCGCTGTCGCTGTCGCTGTCGCCACTGTCGCTGTCGCCCCCGGCAACGTCGGACTTCACATTATCCTCGTCGACGTCGGACTCCACATCACCCTCGGCGACGTCGGACTCCACATCACCCTCGTCGACGTCGGACTCCACATCACCCTCGTCGACGTCGGACTCCACATCACCCTCGTCGACGTCGGACTCCACATCACCCTC
>Ga0114921_10001054_pt1 | contig 12329 bp, 9 predicted proteins | sample BentaG_FD_87016 | JGI IMG/M metagenome (GOLD analysis project Ga0114921, IMG submission 87016) | Deep subsurface microbial communities from South Atlantic Ocean to uncover new lineages of life (NeLLi) - Benguela_00093 metaG | ecosystem: Environmental > Aquatic > Marine > Oceanic > Sediment ...
AAACCGATGGGACTATGTGGGTCTGCTGTGGTTGACATCATAGCCGAATTGTTAAAATGTGGAATCATAAACCGCCAAGGACGTTTCGAACGCAACGTAACATCGCCGCGATTAAGAATCCTTAACGGCGATGTAGAATTTGTTTTAGCAAGGGGTGAAGAGACTTCAAATGGAAAAGCTGTCACTATTACGCAAAAAGATATAGGGGAAATTCAATTAGCGAAAGCTGCCATCTTTGCTGGTTGCTCCATTTTGATGAGGAGACAAAATGTGAAAATAAAAGATCTTGACCGAGTTTTTGTCGCAGGTGCATTTGGAAGTTATATTAACCCCGAAAACGCGAAGTTCATCGGGTTAGTGCCCGACGTGCCCACAGAAAAAATAAGATTCGTTGGCAACACAGCGATATCTGGCGCTAAAATGGCGCTAGTTTCAAAGGAAGCGAGAGAAACTGCCGAAATGCTGTCAAAAAAGGTTCGTTATCTTGAGCTCGCGACCGATCCTGACTTCACTGAAGAATTTTTTAAAGCTACTTCCATTCCACACAAAGATTTGGATAGATTCCCTTCAATTAAGGAGTATTTGAGGAAATTCGGAAATATTGTTTGAACTAGGAAACAGAAAATTTTCGGTAAATGAGATGAAGTCAGAGTCGTACGGCCAAGAAACCACGCTACGGCTTATCGACTGAAGAAAGTTATGCTATTTTGAATATCGGGTGGCTTTTATCCAACATTTTTCCATGTTCCATAACTAGTTGGCCATAGGCGGTATCTATCATAGCTATGGCTGGAAACATGTAATCTGCAGATTCGATTGGACCGTAGAGAACGAAATCGGCACCTATCGCCACTGTAATTCCGGAGGCTACTGCCATGCTAGGATGAGTTGCTTGTTTACCCATTTTTTTCTTTAGACCTTTCCATGTGCCGATGGCATTATGGGCTCCGCAACCTGTGGGCAATCCAAACTCATTTTTTAATTCGAAAAGAGCGCGGCAAGCCATTCCAAGACTTGGGATGTCAAGAACGCAAGTATCGATCAAAGGGTTTTTAATTCCAGCTTGATAAGCCACTGGTAAGAGTGCCCTAATTGCCTTGATTCGTCCTTCAGAAGTGAACTCTCGCATATTGTAAGCAAGAAGAATCGCACTCTTTATGCCCGTTTCCTTAATTTTCTCGATTTCTTCTTGCTTGTATTCTGGTGTAAGAGAATTGTAAACAATCTCGTTTTTTAGAGCGTGTTCTTTGGCATACTCCAATGCAGCTATCCTTACGTTTGCTGTTATGCCGTCCAAAAGGATAGGAGCGTCTGTTACGCCTGATATAAAATCAAGAAACTTTTTCATTGCTTCAGGAGTGGATGCAACTACGTCCAACATGTGGGGATTTCCTGTTTTCTCAGAAAACTCCTCTTGGACTTTGATTAGCTCCTCGGCTTTCTCACCATCAAAATCTCCGGTTATCTCATTTTTAAGGATTTTCTGTCCGCGATAAAAAATTGAACCGACTAGAACCGTGGGGTGTTCTCCGGGCAAACCTCCTATTTTAGCTGTCCCTATCTCAAATCGCTTTTGCTCCACTCTAAATTTCCACATTTTTTCACCGTACTTTTTGCAAGATACCTGAGAAGCCTTTTGGACTCTATTTTATTTCTTTTTTCTGCTAGCCATTTTTGTCGCTAGCTCAGTTCTCCTTGCCTGGTGCGCCGCTATTGGAGTCGTAAACTCAATGGCGTTTGTTGGACAATGTTTTACGCACTCTGGGTCGCCACCACATAAGTCGCATATTATCGGGGTCTTAAGATCTGGGTGGATGTACACGGCTGCAAAGGGGCAAGCTTCAGCACATGCGAAATCCCCTACACATTTTTCGGCATCCACCAGAGTGACGCCGGAATCATTTTTGTAGAGAGCATTAAACTTTAACTCCGCGCACCTTTCTATGCATGGCGCAACTTTGCATTGTTTACAAACAATTGGAACGTTTGCTGCGGGCTTCGGAAATAATTGCGTAACTCTTATGGCAGCTTTCTTTGGATTGTTAACCTTATAGTGTTTATATGCGCACACCAATTCGCATATTCTGCACCCGGTGCATTTTTCGGGATGTACCAAAAGCATCTTCATAGAGGTCACCAAGTTTCACTTAGTGTTTCTAAGTATGTGTTTTTTAAGGTTTAGTCATGCCCTGTTTTCCTTGACCTTAAAGAAATTTTTAAGGCATTAATGTCTCCGTGTGGTCTCCAATGATTCCCAATGAACGGGGCCTTTTGGCCACCCCATCTCGCTATCCGAGACTCCAGCTAGCCCGGCTTTCACTACCTTTGCCAGTTCAGTAACTCTTTTGCCAAGGAATCTCGTAGCCGCCATACCTATGTCATCCTGCAAAACAGCAGTATCATCTCCGGGCTCATTTGAGTGAACGGGGTATGGATATCCTTGGAGAGCCATCGCTCCGTAATGCCCACCTACAGTCTTTTTCGGCCTCTCAGGTCCCACACCACAAATTATCATATCATGAATAAGGAACCATCTGTGGATGTCCGCGACGGTTCCTTCGTGGCCGCCATGTCTTTCCACGGCTACCGCAATGGCTCCTCCTACCTTGTTTCTGAGGCGGAAATCGATTTCGACCGGCATGGATCGATCAAATACGCACTTAAGTTGTGCAGGTACAGATCCCCAGTAAACAGGCGATCCGATGATTATTCCATCAGCTTCCATCATCTTTCTGAAAATCGAATTTACATCGTCCTTGTATGAGAAACATTTTGCCTCTTCCGGCTTCCTCCAACAAGCATAGTCTGCCTTGCATCCTCCATCGATCCTTACGTCAGCCAACGATATGATTTCGGTTGTCACACCGGAAAGTTCCTTTGCTGCTTTTAATGCTTCTTTGACTAAGATCTCTGTGTTCCCGTGTCTAGGACTGCCGGAAATGCCCAGAATTTTTACCTCAACCATTATAGCAATACCTCCAAGAGATTCGTAGTAGTTATAAGCTGACATTTATTTGTTTCTAAGATTCCATCGCGGCAATACAGAAAGAGTGTGTTGTCAAGAATTCAAAGACATGTCCTTTCCATCCTTTATCTATTTTTTGAATCTTAGAAAGGTTAGGGGCTATTCTAGTGGCACTCCTAAATCTATGAGTTCATTTTTGACTTTAAGATATATGTCCAGCCACTCTTTAGTTGGCCTAAGAGTCTTAAGGTCGAAGCACTCCGTGAAGCTTTTTCCCTTAGGCGGGTTTCTAAGTTTGTCTTCATATTTTGGTATGAGCAGTTTCGCCAGCTCACTTACTTCACTACGCTTCATCCCGGCAGAGCTCTTAAACACCTCAGCACAGAACTTGCATTCCAAAGGACTTATGTAGTTGGCATATTTACCACCGGCTGACCGAGGCCCTATAGAAAAGGATATGCCAGACGCCGAAAGGTTCATCATACCTACAGCTGACTCATAAAGTAGCATATCTGTACAAGGGCCGCCCACTTGATTTAAAACCGATTGCGTCAACAAACGTGAGTTTCTGGCGATCCCTTGAAAAGCAACGCTTATTGCCCATTGGGCATCTCGACCACAGTTGCCATTATATCTCATATCAATGACGGAGCAGCTACCCCAGCCACTTTGATGTACTGCAATTTGCAATAGAGCGCAAGCGACCATGGCAACCGTCGATCCCTCTACTGGGCCAGCATAGCCGCCGATCACAGATGATGATCCTGCGAAAATGAGACCTCCGCAGTTAATTGCGTGAACTACTTTATGTAGTGACGCGTAGGATGTCTTTAACTCAGCGGGAGAAAGAACTAAAGCGAGGTCGCTTGTTCTGTAACCTCCCGGAACCCCATATCCGCCGAGTTGCCCATAGACAGTTGGGCTTGTTATGACTGAGGTTGCGCACATGCCGGGTCTACCAGCCCTCCAGAGGGCTTCCCTGTGCATTTGGGCTTGAACTCTCCCGGCTAAGGTTTCGTATGGCGTACCTGACCTGAGTGGTCTGCCGAGAACGGTTCTTAATGAGCATCCTTGCATCATGTCAATTACACGGTGCTGTGCAATGCCTTGTATTAATGGGATCCATAGATCTTCCGAGGCCTCTATACCGATAGGTGCACAATATAGTGGTAGGGTTTTGTCCTCGGGCTTCCTTGCTTTCATCAAAACTTTGTCTAGGCCTTCGCCTAAAATAACTTCACTTGGAGCATTTCTGATCGCTTCCTTTAGTTCTTCCTCTGTGAATTTGATTACTCTTTCCGTGTCTAGGCACAGCATTCCTACATCGACGGCCAATTCGAAACCAGCATGCCAAAATTCGTCCGCTAAGCTGTCTTCAGTGTTGATCGGATTCTCCGGAGTACAAGTTCCTTTAAGCCCATGTTCACTCAGTTTCTCGGAAACCTTTTCCGGTATGACTTTAGTATCCCAATCTTTAACGCTACAAACAGGGCCAGTATGGGCGCGGTCCAAAACATCTAGCAAAGCCTGTACAGACATGATTTTTTATTCTCCCTCATTATTCCCCAATTAAAATGGGTTTTGGAAGAGGAGGCCGCACTCCTCCGGTTACAAGTTTTTTGCAAACCGTCGCGGCGTCGTCGGCGTATTTCCCCCATCCGTCGGCACCTATTTCAGTAGTCCAGTCTGCTGTGACAGGTCCGCCTCCTACTATTACGTAGTATTGTTTCCTGAGACCTGCGTCCTTTAGGTACTGTATAATATCCTTTTGGAAGTACATTGAGGTTGACAATAGGCATGACATTGCAATGATATCCGCATTGAGCTCTTTCGCCTTTTGTATAAAGTCTTTAGATTGAATGTCTACGCCGATGTCGTGGACTTCAAAACCAGCAACTGAGAGCAGGGTACCCACGAGATTCTTCCCTATGTCGTGTATGTCACCTGAAACTGTCCCGAGGACCACTCTTCCAAGTGAAAACTTACTCTTCTGTTCTGCTGTAATCTTGGGCAACAGCACAGCCATGACTGATTTCATCGCATCCGCGGCTAACATAACATGTGATAGGAACATTTCGAATCTACGCCACTTTTCGCCAATTATGTTCATAGCCTTGACGGCGCCTTGCTTGACCATATCCAATGGATCCATTCCTGCGGCGAGGGCATCCTCAGTTATCTTCTTTGCTTCCGCTTCATCTCCATTAATGATCGTCTGAATCAGTTTATCTAGGGTTTCTTCCTTGCTCAAAGGACCTACCTCCTTCTTCTTTCTTACTTCACTATTAGATTTGGACTATGCCTCTAGTACAACGATATCTTTTAACTCTTTCTTTGTGCGCGCGCGATGCAATGTCGCTAAGATAATAATGTAATCGGCGAATATCAGTGAATTGGCTAAAAGCGATAAGAACTCTTATGTAAGCCTTAACTTTGTGCTCATGCTTATTGGGAGAAAATGACTTCCGTGGGCATGCGGCCGCGCGCGCTCAGTCACACTCGCTTTTTAAGTTGATCTAAGTTTGACGCATCAATCAGTTCGTCGGCTGCTTTTTGAGCGTTTTCTAGAACATCTTGCTCGTCTATGGTTTTCACAATTCTATTCTCCATCACGATTTTACCATTTACGATGACTGTTTCTACGTTTTCTGCTTTTCCGCAATAAACAAGTTGCGAATGCACTCTATTTAACGGATAGAAATTTGATTTCTTGGTATCAATTATCGTAAGATCCGCCCTCTTCCCAGGCTCAATTGAGCCTATTTCTTTTTCAAGCCCTATGGCCCTAGCTCCTTTAATGGTTGCCATCTCTAATGCCGTCTCGGCCGTGATAGCCGTTGGGTCACTCTCGGCGACCTTATGTAGTAAAACAGTCGTTTTCATTTGTTCAAGCATATCTGAAGTACCGCTTACGCAGGCACCATCGTCACCCAAACCTACCGTAATTCCCGCCCTAAGCAATTTAGGGATGGGCGCAATTCCTGAGGCCAAAAACATGTTGCTTACTGGGTTATGTGAAACCTTTGTGTCAGTTTTTCTTAGGATTTGGATGTCTTCGTCATCGACCCACACACAATGGGCTGCAAGAACATTTGAGTTAAGAAAATTAATCTTTTTATGGAGATATTCAATCGGGGTTGTACCAAAGCGTTTTTTCCATTCTTCTACCTCATGCTTACTTTCGTGGAGGTGAATGCATATTCCTACACCATATTTTTCGGCTAAGTTACTTGCATTTGCCATGAATTCTTCAGAGGTAGTAAAAACCGTTCCAACGCCAAACCATACGTTTAGGCGCCCATTATCCTTACCGTGCCATTTTTTGATGGTTTCCACTGTACTTTTTGTGGCGGCCTTTGTATCTTGAATCAGTTCTTCAGGAATTATTCCAAAAATGTTTGTGTCACGTGCCATGCCCGCCTCTATGAGACGTATGCCGCTATCCCGAAAGGCGCTGATGAGGACGTCTCTTAATTGCTCGTCTATTAACAAAGGAGCGTTATCAACTACACAAGTACATCCACTTTTCATAAGCTCTATGCATCCTAAGAGAGCTCCATAGTAGTAGCTTTCTTGAGTGAAGTGACCTGCTGTGGAAAAGATTATAGTCTGCAACCAATCAATCAGCTCTAAGTCGTCACCTAGGCCCTTCAATAAGGTTTGATAAAGATGTGAATGGGTGTCTACAAATCCAGGTATTACCACCTTATTGTGGGCATCAATAACAAATTCAGGCTTGTGCTCTTTCAAAACATCCTTCGTTTTTCCTACGCTTATTATCCTATCATTTTCTATGACAACTGCGCCTTTCTCTATTATTCTTCTCTCACTATCCATGGTCATAATTAATCCGTTTTTAACTAGAAGGGTACCCATCTCTCGCCTTCCCCCTCTTCTACTTTGATGAAAATAGGGGAAAACTGTTTTGGTTTATTCGGCTTTGTATATTTTACATAATGTTCTATGGGGCCAACTTCCAGAGATTGGATCGCAAATATCCGGGTCATCGCTTATTAGGATGTTTACGTTGGATTCCCATATTCCGCCTAGATTAGGTTCCATTGACGGTTTTTCAGGGAACCACCAAGCGTGTTCTGCCTGTACAATATTTGGGTCCATCTTTGAGAAAAACTGCGCCTTTTGTTTTATTTTTCCAAGGGGAGACTCTATGTAAACCCAATCTCCGTCGCGAATACCGAATTTCTTGGCTGTTTCTGGATGAATCTGCACTATTGGGTCTGGATGTCTCTGGCGGAGAAATTTCACCTGCCTGAACTGCGAGTGCTCGTAGTATATTACTCTCGCGCCTGTCATCAAAGTCAATGGATATTCCTTCGCCATTTCAGGTGAGCTAATGGGGCTTTCAGGCGGCTCTACATATTTTGGGAGCGGGTCATAACCAAGTTTCTCTAGAATATTCGAATAAAGTTCAACCTTTCCAGAAGGCGTACCGAACCCGTATTTTTCATACTTTTTGAACTCGGCTTCTTGCCCTACAATGTAGCCTGTTGATGTAGCGCCAGCATGAAGCCTTTCCACAAACTCTTTGAACTTCATGTTTAATCCAGCTTCTTTAAGTCTGTAGTCATAAGCTTCTTCAAGCGTCTTAAAGGGCCAATATTCTTCCTGCCCAAGTCTTACTCCAAGTCCACGCCACAAATCGAAGCCAGTTCTACGCTCGTACAGAGGTTCTACGATCCTTTCTTCAGCAGTAGCGCTCACAGCATGAAGCCAAGCCGCAAAATGGGGTTTTTCGAGCCAATCTGCCGCTGGAAGAACATAATCAGCCAACATGGCGGTGGGAGTCATCCAAAGATCCGTTACAACAAGAAGATCTAAGGCGCTTAATGCTTTGTACACCAGCTTTACATTGGTAGCCGAGGACATGGGATTATTTGCGAGGACAATCAAACCTCGTAATGGATAAGGTTTCCCCGTAAGTATCGCACGCCAAACCATTGGCTGGTTAGCTGCACAAAACTCAATTGAAGGAGCCAGTTCTTGCCAAGGAGATTCTTTTAGGGGGGCACTCATCATTTCAAAGGCTTTCCAAGAGAACAGCCTAAACTGGTCAGATCCGATGGTTTTCTTCTTTTGTTGAGGAGGAAGTTTCTCATCGAGGGGTATTCTCGATTGGGCTTTAGCAAGCTCTAGAGCCCAACCTGGGCTTCCTACAAGCAAGCCTCCATGGACATCTAGATTTCCAGTTATAGCTTTAAGAATACACACGGTCCTAATGGCATGGGTTGAGTTATATCCTAGCTGATCAAGCTTCACTCCATGAAGTAAAATAGCAGGCTTGGTAAGCGCGTAAAGTCTAGCAGACTCTTGGATTTGATCAACAGGAACACCCGTGATTTTAGAGACTTTTTCGGGGGGATACTCTTTGACTCGTTCCGCTAGCTTGTCAAATCCAAAGGTCCATTTTTCAACAAGCTCTTGATCATACAAAAACTCATTTATTATAACATTTAACCAGCCAAGTCCAAGGGCAGCATCGGTGCCAGGCCTTATTTTTAACCACATGTCCGCTGCTTTAGCAGAAGAACTTTCACGTGGATCCACAACAATCAACTGAGCGCCTTCGTTTTTGCGGTCCATGATAGGACCCCAATGGTGAGGAAAAGAGCGGGGAGGGTTTATACCCCATAACACAATACACTTAACTGGTCCAAGTAAACTAGGAACTGGCATTTCTCCAAAGGTGAGATGACTTACCATGTGTGAATTTGTAAAACATATGTGTCCAACGCCAAAATAGTTGGGACTACCGAAAAGATGTAAGAATCTTCCTAGATAATTATAGTTGGGCCCCCTCCATTCCCCCCGGGCATTTGCCACCGCCTCTGGCCCATGCTTTTCCTTTATCTCCTTTAATTTAGCGGCTATTTCATCCAACGCCTGATCCCATGATATTCTCTCCCATTTGCCCTCCCCTCTCTCACCAACCCTTTTCAATGGATAGTTAAGACGATCAGGGTGATCGTGAACGTCGATGTACGCCGCTGCTTTATCGCAAACGAAACCTTTCTGCCAGCTATCGGGATCTCCTGTAATCTTAACAACCTTCCCATTTTCTACATGCGCTAAAACGTGGCACCCGGCATAACAAGCCCAACAAACAGCACTTTTAACTTCCAAGATGAGTTTCTCCATTTCTCTAGATTTTATTAAAGAACTAAAAAACTGATATTAAAATATGTTTGTATTTTTTTTGGGGGCTTTCATGGTGCTCCAAACGCTTTTGTCTCCAGTCTCTCTCCGACACTTCGTAGAAAATACATTAAGAGCTAAAGGAGTATCAACAAATAACCCACGTGAATTAACGAAGGAAAACGCGGTACAACTCTTTGAGAAGGCCCCCACGAGTTTACTCCAAAATCTTAATTAATTGCATACTTCCTTTTAAGTCAGCTACAAAACTGTGCGGGGAAATCGTATTGACTGGCAAGTTCAAAGGGGGATATATGGGAAATGTTTTGCGGGTGGATTTATCTAAAAAAAAGACAGTGGTGCATAAGCTTTCGAATGCACTCGCCAGAAACTTCATAGGTGGTCGGGGGCTAAATTCGAAGGTTTTGTACGATGAGGTTGGGCCTGATGTGGATCCTCTCGGTCCTGAGAACTTGTTGATATTTGGTGTAGGCCCTCTCAACGGAACTCTATCCCCGTCTTCTAGTAAATGGACCGTTACCGCCAAGTCTCCGCTAACCGGCATCATAGGCGACGGGTGTTCTGGTAGTCGCCTAGGTGCCGAGATGAAGTATGCAGGTTTCGATCAAATAATAATCAAGGGAAGGGCTAAACACCCAGTTTATCTTTGGATCGACGATGGAAACGTCGAAATCAGGGATGCCAGCCACGTTTGGGGCAAGACTACTGTAGAAGCCGAAAAAGCAGTAAAGCAGGAGCTTGGAGATCGCGAGGCTCAGGTAGCTTGCATAGGTCCAGCAGGCGAAAACTTGGTTAGAATCGCATGTGTCATGTCCGATTTATATAGAACCGCGGCGAGAACTGGAATAGGCGCTGTTATGGGTTCAAAGAATTTAAAGGCAATAGCCGTCCGCGGCGGAAAAGATGTAGAGGTTGCGAACCCGCAGGCCTTTGAAGAAGTTGTACTTGACGCTAACCGGAAGATCAGAGAAGACCCATTGTATGAGGGGTATGCTACCGTAGGAACACCCATATTGATAGATTGGCTTAATGCACAAGGCGGGCTCTCAACAAAATACTATGAATTTGGCAGTTTCGACAAAGCCGGCGTCATAAACGCTGAGACATTTTTGAAGAAACATAAAAACATTCACATAGCATGTTTCGGATGTTCAATCCATTGTACTCACTATTTCATGGAAGACTACGGACAAGGGAAACTTGAGTTTGCCCACCTATTCGCATTGGGTTCACTCTGTTTGAACGGTGATCTATCCTCAATACTTGAAAATATTTCACTAAGCTGCGATCTTGGACTTGACATCATATCCCTAGGCAGCACAATAGCCTTTGCAATGGAATGCTACGAAAAAGGTCTGATTACCAAGAAAGACTTGGACGGAATTGAATTAACTTGGGGTAACCACGATGCAATGAACGAAATCATAAAGTTTATCGCCTACAGGAAGGGCTTCGGTGATGTACTAGCGGAGGGCGTAAGAAGGGCATCCGAAAAAATAGGTAAGGGCGCTGAAAAATTTGCACAGCACACAAAGGGTCTTGAATCCTGCTGCCAAAACTTACCTAAAAAAGGATGGGTATTAGCCTATGCTACAGCCACAAGAGGTGCTGACCACTTAAGGGGAATGGAGAATCTTGAAGGCATCGAATTCCGTAAAGAGAAGGCCATCGAAATCTTTGGCACGCCTGCGGTCATAGACCTGCTCTCAACGGAAGGAAAACCGATGCTTATAAAATGGCATCAAGATCTCCTTGCCGTAATTGATTCCTTGGAAACTTGCAAGTTTAACTGCGATTGCCTCTACGCCTTAGGCCCAGAGGAGTTGGCCAACCTCTTTTCTACAGCAACGGGATGGGAAATAGATGGAAAAGAGCTATTAAAAATAGGTGAGCGCATATACAATATCGAACGAATGTTTAACGTGAGAGAAGGCATATCCAGAAAAGATGACGTTCCGCCCAACAGAATGTTTAAACCCCTATCTTCTGGACGATATAAAGGCTCTCAAGCAACACCTGAAGAACTCAACAGAATGCTTGACGAATATTATGAACTCCGCGGTTGGAACAAAAATGGTATACCGACAAAACAAAAGTTAAAGGATCTAAATATAACGTAAGAGTTTTAGATATGCAAAATTAAGGCAATTCTCAATGGAAGAAGAAACGTAAGCAAAATTACCAACAAGCATCGATAAGGAATCCTCTACCTCCTTTGCACACGCCTTATTCAAAAGAAGCCTAATCTTTGACAACTTTTGTCAACAAGTTTTTTATACCCGCATCTAGTTTGAAATGCCCGCGCACCCTTTTCGGAAAGATTGTTGCGCGCTGGAGACGAGTCTGAGGGAAAGACACGATGAGCCAAGAGTTGAAGTCTTCTTCAGAGAGAATCGGTCAGCTTTACCCTATATTGGTCGACTATTATGGGAACATTATCGATGGAGACCACCGGTTTGGCGTAGATGCGAAATGGAGAAGGGTAAGACTAGAGCACATCAAGACGGAGAAGGATAGGCTCATCGCTAGAATCGTCAGCAACACCGTCAGAAGAAGCGTGTCTCGCAAGGAGAAGCGGGAACTGTTAGGCAGACTAGGCAAAATCTACTTCAGCGAAGGAATAGAAAACGGAAGGCTAGCATATAAGATTGCAGAGGAAACCGGAATGAGCTACCAGTGGGTTATGAAATACCTACCCGACAGGTTTAAGGATTGTCTGCAATCTGAGAGGGCAAAGCCGGCTCTACGGCGTGGAGCCGGAATGAGCAAACCACCGGATACTCCGAAGGATATGCTGAGCATAAGGACTTACGGAAACACCGACCTCGTGAACATCATGGTGAAGAAGCCCCTCTACGAGCAACTGGAGAAAAAGGCCAAAAAGCTGGGAATAACACCGGAGAATCTCATATACAACGCAATACTATTGATATTAAAAACCTAGCATTGGCATCAGCAACACGTCGCTACTCACTTAAAAGAGGCGCGCTAGGCTGTTTAGAAATTAATCTTGTTTGTTTTCTTATGTTAGGGAGAAACTTTGAGTATTAAGCGAGTGCTTTGTTCGTTGAACTGGAGTTCTATTCGTGAGTTCCTGATGTCTCTTTATCATGGGGCTGGAGCTGGCAGGAAGCCTTACGATCCGGTTTCTATGTTGAAGGCTCAGCTGCTGAAGCATCTGCTCCGCGTT
>Ga0114921_10001055_pt1 | contig 12327 bp, 10 predicted proteins | sample BentaG_FD_87016 | JGI IMG/M metagenome (GOLD analysis project Ga0114921, IMG submission 87016) | Deep subsurface microbial communities from South Atlantic Ocean to uncover new lineages of life (NeLLi) - Benguela_00093 metaG | ecosystem: Environmental > Aquatic > Marine > Oceanic > Sediment ...
ATTGACATAGATCAAACCTATCTGAGAATGGATAGCCAGGGATTTTACAAGTTGGACATCCCGGAAAAATTGAACATGGCAAGGCTCATGGTTGACTTCTGGGCTGAACATGGGAGGGCCCAGGATGTGGCGATCTATGATGAGGACCGGAAGATCACCTACCAAGAACTGAAAGATCTTACGGATCGCTTTGCCAATGGCTTTCACAAGCTGGGGATCTCCAAGGGCCAGCGTTACGTGATTCGGACCCCGAACCAGCCTGAATACCAGATCTCTTTCTTGGGAGGACAGAAGGTCGGGGCGGTCCCCATCCCCACGAATACGATGCTCCGCGAATCGGAACTGGAACACATTATCAACAATAGCGAGGCCGTAGCGGTTATCACTACCTCCAGGTATATCCAGGCCATCGAAAATATCCGCGCCAAATGCAAGACACTAAAGCACGTCATAGTCATCGGTGAGACCCAGGGGGATCAGATCTCCTTCGAGGATCTCTTAAAAGAAGACGGGGCCGCTCTCCCCTTTGTGGAGACCTCCAAGGATGATCCGGCATACTACCTCTATACCTCTGGGACAACCGGGGCGCCCAAAGGCGTTGTACACGCCCATCGCTTCATAATAGGAGCCGGGGACCCCATTGGGAAGTTCACCATGGGATTAGAAAGAGGAGACATTTGTGGGGGGCCTACTGCCCTGACCTGGATGTATGCACTGGGGCATAACTTCCTCTTTGCCTTCAGGTGGGGTGTGTCTACTGTTATCTATTCAGATGAGCGCTTTAATTCAGAAAGGGCTTATGAATTCATTCAGAGGTATAAGATTACGATATTTGCAGGCACCCCGACCATATACAGGATGATGCTGGCAGTCAAGGATGCCGAGAAACGATACGATACCAGTTCCTTGAAATACTGCCTCAGTTCTGGAGAGCCCCTTTTGGCAGAGACATGGCGGGAATGGATGCGCCGGTTTGGTGTGAAGATCATTGATAGCATGGGGCAGACAGAGGCCCACGAATTCTGTACCACCCAGACGAGCCTAAAAGTAAAGATCGGGTCCATGGGAAAACCACTCCCTGGAATCGAGGTAGCTATTGTAAACGATAAGGGCGAGCGACTTCCGCCTGGGGAGATGGGCCATTTAGCTATACGGAGGGATCACCCTGCCCTCTTCAAAGACTATTTCAAGATGCCAGAGCAGATGAAGGAGGTCTCTTTTCCCAACAATTGGTACGATACCAAGGACCTGGCATATGCGGATGAAGACGGTTATTTCTGGTACGGTTCCAGGTCAGACGATATCATGACCTGCCATGGCTATCGTATCTCCCCGGCAGATGTGGAAACAGCCTTGCAGGAGCATGAAGCCGTGCTCGAGTCGGGTGTTGCAGGGATCATTGACCCGGAGATGGGAGAAAAGGTGAAAGCCTGGGTGGTGCTTCATGAGGGCTATGAGCCCACACCGGACCTGGCCAAGAACCTTCAGGATTTTGTAAAGGCAACCATCGCACCGTATAAGTACCCGAGGGAGATAGAGTTCATCGAGGAGCTTCCCAAGACATCCTCAGGGAAGATCCTGCGCAGGGAACTGAGAAGATGGGAAAAGGAGAAGCTCGAGAAAAAGTAGGATCCTAAGAAAAAGGACGCTCAAGGATTTCCAGGGAAAAGGAGCTTGATTTCTGTGACGTTTCGATTCATCGTTGAAGAGAAGGCCGGAAAAAGGGAAATTACGTACGATATGAGAGGGGCCATCCTGTGTGGATATACCGGTCGCGATCACTCGGCCGTTCAGAGACATATCGAGGAGCTGAAAAAGGAAGGAGTCGAACCACCCCCTTCAGTTCCCACCTTCTATCCCAAACCTCCTCAGGGTATGGTTTTGGAAGGGGATATCCAGGTAGAGGGTCAGGAGACATCCGGAGAGATAGAGTATGTCCTCTTCGTGGATGGGAACAGCATATACGTGACTGTGGGGAGCGATCATACGGATCGGGAATTGGAGCGAATCAATATCCTAAAATCAAAACAGGTATCTCCTGCCGTGCTTTCTAAAAATCTATGGAATTACAAGGAGATCAAAGACAACTGGGATCAGATCCAGATCCGCAGTTGGGTCCTAAGGGAAGGGAAAAGGACTCTTTACCAAGACTCAACCCTTGGTACCATTCTTCCTCCAGAGGAGTTAATTCGTTCGGTCCAGCAGCGAGTCAAGGGTTCTCTTGAAGGGATCGCCATTTTTTCTGGCACACCCCCCCTGCTGACCGAAAAGATCGTGTTTACAGATCGCTTTGAAGGTGAGCTTTTAGATCCAGTCCTCAACCGGAAAATCACCATCGGCTACTCCATTCATACCCTGGATTGGTTTAGAGCCTAAGAATTCGGGGCCAATTGAATTAGTGGCCCATTGAAATATACAATAAGGTTAACGAAATCTCGAGCTATTGTGTGCCCCCTTCCGCCATGAGAATGAATTTTGGCGTAAGGGATAGACGATCTGCATAATATTGAAGGAGAGAGTTCATGCCTGAACAACTAAAGACATTTGAACACAAGAAAAGGAACTGGGTCGGTAAGCCTTTAAAAAGAAAAGAAGACCTGCGGCTTCTCACGGGTAGGGGAACCTTTATGGATGACATTCGGCTGCCAGATATGAAGCATGCAGCCATACTCCGAAGCCCCTATCCCCATGCCTGGATCAAGGGTATAAATGTCTCGGAGGCATTGAATTTTCCCGGAGTGAGGGGAATCCTCACCGGTGAGGACATAGCCAAGATGTCCAACCCCTTTCCAGTCGGGGTCCAGGTGCCACCAAAGTATTACTGCTGTGCGATTGATAAGGTTCGCTTTGTGGGCGAACCGGTAGCCGTTGTGGTCGCAGATGACCGGTATGTCGCGGAGGATGCCCTGGACTTGATCACGGTAGACTATGAACCCTTGCCAGTGGTTATGGATATCGAAGAGGCCATGAGCCCTGAGGCCCCCGTCCTTCACGACAATATCGGCAGCAACATTTACAGTCACCGGTTCTTTCAGTACGGTGATATGGACAAGGCCTATAAGGAAGCGGATTTGGTGGTGAAGGGCAAGTTTCACTTTCCTAAATACGGGTCTACACCCATCGAGACCTATGGGGTCATCGCTTCCTACAATCCTTTCTCAGAAGATTTCGTGATCTACAACAACTATCAAGGGCCTTTTGTAAATCATTCCCTGGTAGCCATTGCCCTGGGGATTCCCGAGAACAAGATGCGCTGGATTGTCCCAACGGACATCGGGGGAGGCTTTGGTACGAAGACGGGGCTGTATCCTTACATCGCCTTGATCGCCCTTGCTGCCAAAAAGACGGGCATGACCGTCAAGTGGATCGAGGACCGGAGGGAACACCTCCTGGCCAGCGCAACGGGTACCGATCGCGTCACCTATATGGAGGCAGCGGTCAAAAAGGATGGAACAATTCTGGGTCTGAAGGATAAGGCCATTGACAACACCGGTGGATATATCCGTGCACCAGAGCCGGGCTGTGCTTACCGGAGCACAGGAAACCATACAGGGGCTTATCAAATCAGGAACCTGGATAGGGAGGTCCTGGTTGTTGGCACCAACAAGTGCCTCACAGCGCCTAACCGCGGTTATACGTGTCAGGAACTCTATTTCAGCCTGGAGCGGCTGATAGACCTGGTCGCTTCTGAACTGGGAATGGACACGGCTGAGATCCGATTCAAGAACTTCATCCAGCCAGACCAATTCCCTTATACCACAGCAACGGGAGGGATCTATGACGCAGGGGATTACCAGAAGGTCTTCCAGATGGCCCTTGACAAGATCGACTATAAAAAAATGCGGGAAGAGCAGTGGAAGGCCAGAGAGGAAGGGAGGCTCATAGGCATCGGCTTTTCCACTGTTGTAGATCCCTCGGTCACCAATATAGCATACGTCACCCTGGCTTTGCCCCCGGAAGAGAGGGCCAAAGGCCACCCCAAGTCAGGGTCAGGCGAGGCTGTCATTATCAAGATGGATCCCTTGGGCACGGTCCATGTGATCGCGTGTACCAACCCTCAGGGACAGGGACACGATACCGTTATATCCCAGATAGTGGCTGATGAGCTCGGGGTCCATCCAGACGATGTAACAGTCAGCAATGCGGTTGACACCCATGATCGGGTCTTTAGCATCACAACCGGCAGTTACTCCAGCCGCTTTTCCTCGGTAGTAACTACTGCGGTCGTTACCGCTGCCCGTAGATTAAAGGAAAAGATGTTGAAGATCGCCGCCCATCTGCTTGGAGCCAACGTGGACGAACTGGAGATACAGGAGGGAAAGATCTACGTAAAGGGCTCTCCGGACAAGTCCATGCAAATGAGACACGTGGCAGGTACTGCCCATTGGAATCAATCTGCACTACCTGAAGGGATGGATGCCGGTCTCTATGAAACATGCCTTTATACCATGCCCACCTCCCAGCCACCGGATGATTTAGACCGTGTGAATTCTTCCAACACCTATGGATTTATTGCGGAGGCGATCGTGGTGGAGGTGGATCCCGAAACAGGGGAAGTCAAGATTCTCAAATGGGCCAGCGTGCACGATGCGGGGACCATCCTAAACCCCATGCTCCTCGAAGGCCAGATACTGGGAAGCTGTGCTCACGGTCTTGGAGGAAGCCTTTACGAGGAGTGGGCCTATGACGAAAATGGTCAGTGCATAACCGCATCCTTTCAGGATTACCTCGTTCCAACGGCAATGGAGGTTCCGAAGATCGATATTGGGCATGTGGAAATCCCTTCGCCCATCACGGCCCTTGGCTCAAAGGGAGCGGGGGAAAGCTCGTGCATGTCTGTACCAGCCTGCATTGGGAATGCCATTGCAGATGCCCTGGCTCCCTTAGGGGTGACCATAAGCGAGCTTCCTCTGAGCCCAAATAAGATCTGGCACCTGATCCAGAAGGCAAAAAACCACACATAGTTTAGCAGCCAAAGGAGATTATCATGAACATCGAAGGAAAACATAAATTTCTGGCATCTCAAGAGCAGATATGGGATCTCTTTATGGATCAAAAGAATCTTGAGAAGGCCATTCCGGGATGTGAGAAAATGGAGGAACGAGAGCCGGGAAAATATGACGTCTTGCTGAAGATAGGGATTGCCGCTATCAAGGGGACATACACAGGAAAGATAGAAGTTGTTGATCCAGAGCCCCCCAACCGATACCGTCTGCTTGGCGAGGGGAGCGGAAGCCCTGGCTTTGTAAAAGGAGAGGCCACCATTGAGTTTTCCCAGGAGGGCCAGCATACCATTGTATCCTATCAGGGTGACATGCAGGTAGGAGGACTGATAGCAGGGATCGGCCAGAGGATGATCGGAGGGATAGCCAAGATGATGGCGGGTCAGTTCTTCAAGAAAATGGCAAAGGAGCTGAAATCCCAACAGTGAGATAGGAGAGAGGATATGAAACCAAGTGCCTTTGAATATTTTACCGCCAGCACTGTGGCAGAGGCCATCAAGCTATTGGAGCGGTACGAAGATGAAGCCAAGATCATTGCGGGCGGTCAGAGCCTCGTGCCCATGATGAACTTCAGGGTTGCCCAGCCGGAGGTGCTGATCGATATTAATGGGATCAAGGAACTCGACTACATTAGACAAGAAGATGATGAAATCGTTATCGGTGCCCTGACGCGAGAGAGAGACCTGGAGTTGTCCCCATTGGTGCAAGAAAAGTGTCCCATATTGGCGGAAGCGATCTCCCTTATTGGGCACGCATCGATTCGGACCCGGGGGACTATTGGGGGAAGCCTGGTTCACGCCGACCCTGCTGCAGAGATTCCTCTCACCATCTATGGTTTGGATGCAAAGATGAGGGTCGTCGGGCCTTCTGGTGAGAGAACCTTGGAGCCTGAAGAGTTCTTCTTGAGCTACTTGACAACCTCCTTGGAACCTTTGGAGATCTTGGTGGAGGTGAGAATTCCAGTCCTTCCTCAGAAAACAGGCTGGTCCTTTGTGGAATTGACCCGCCGTCGCGGTGACTTCTACATTGTGGCAGTGGCATCCATCCTCTTTATGGAGAAAGGGGGTGTCTGCAAAGAGGCACGCATCTGCTTGGGAGGAGTTGGTCCCACCTCTATCCGGGCAGAAGAGGCAGAAAAGATCCTGGCTGGTCAGGTGATCACCGACGAATTGATTGAGAAAGCAGGACAAAAGGCCGCAGAGGCTGCGGATCCCGAATCCGATTACCATGCCTCTGCCGAATACCGCAGGGATATGACAAGGGTTTTTGTCAAAAGAGGACTCGCAGAGGCACGGAACAGGGCAAAGGGAGGTTAATCAAATGGCAGAGCGTCGTCGCATTACGGTGAAGGTAAATGGCGTGGAATACGGGAGGGAGGTAGACCCAAAGAGGCTCCTTGTGGATTTTTTAAGGGACGATCTGGAACTGATCGGAACCCATGTTGGATGCGAACACGGGTTCTGTGGTGCCTGTACCGTCCTATTGAACGGGAGATCGATCCGTTCATGTCTGATGTTCGCTGTTCAGGCCGATGGAGCCGAAATCATGACTGTGGAGGGTCTTGCAGAGGATGGGAAGTTACACCCCCTTCAGGAGGCTTTTCAGGAGCATCATGCCCTTCAGTGTGGATTCTGTACCCCTGGCATGCTGATAGTTACTTATGAATTGCTGAGAGGCAATCCAGATCCTACCGAGGAAGAAGTGAGGTTGGCCGTTGCAGGGGTATTGTGTCGTTGTACGGGATATAAGCAGATAATCGATGCGGTAATCGCCGCAGCACCAAAGATGAGGGGAGGATAATGATCCTTCAACAATTGATCAACGGCCTTATGCTGGGGGCCACGTATTCTCTCGTGGCAATCGGCTACACCTTGATATTCGGGGTTCTGGGGCTTCTGCATTTTGCCCACGGAGAGGTTCTGATGGCCGGTGCCTTTATGGGGCTCTATATCATCATGTGGAGTGGGCTGCCCCTTTACATTACCCTTCCCCTGGCCATGGTGGCAACCGGTGTGCTCGGAATTATCATCGATGTGCTGGCTATCAGGCCCCTCAAGAAGGATTTTCACCTGGCACCGCTTTTGAGTACCATTGGGGTCACGATCATCCTCCAGAACCTGGCTGTCAAGCTCTTCGGAGGATACGGAACCCGCTTTCCCGAGGCCATAGAAACTGTCAATTACAAGGTAGGCCCCCTTTTGATCAGCTCTGCTAATATCCTGATACTGGGAGTCTCCCTGTTCCTGATGGTAGTCCTCTATTTCTTTATTGCAAAGACAAAGATCGGTAAGGCTATGAGGACGGTTGCTGAAAGCCACACTACCGCAGGGTTGCTCGGGGTAAATGTGGACTTGATTGTCCTGCTCACCTTTGGGATTGCCTCGGCCCTGGCAGGGACTGCCGGCGTGATGATCGGCATTGTCTTCCATGCCATTACCCCTTTTATCGGGCTTACCTTTGCACTGAAAGGGCTTGTGGTGATGCTCATTGGCGGGCTGGGAAATGTGGTGGGAGCAATGATTGGGGGATTGATCCTGGGGATGGCAGAGGTGTTCAGTATTGTCCTTCTTCCTACAGAGATCAATTTACAGGATATCTTTTCCTTCGGGATCATGATTATTATCCTCATATTCAAACCCACTGGGCTTTTTGGAACGCGTGTAACCCAGGGTTAGGGGAAATATCTTGGATTACCTAATTTCAGTAGCGACGATTGCGGGTATTTACATCATTATGGCCCTGAGCTTCTATATGGTTTTCATGACCGGCCAGATATCCCTGGGTCAAGCCGGGTTCATGGCCATTGGGGCGTATGTGTCGGCGATTTGCTCGGTGAAGTGGGGAATCCCCTATGTTCCCGCTGTTTTGATAGGAGGGATATTTTCCGGGATCGTGGGCCTCGTTCTGGGTTTGCCGGCCCTTCGGATTAAAGGGATCTATTTGCTGCTTTTGACCCTGGGGTTCGGTGAGATTGTCAGGGTGGTCGCCATCAACCTGAAATATACCGGGGCGGCTGAAGGATTCCCCGGTATCCCGTACCAGAAACATACCCTGCTGTACGCTTACGGGATGGTGGTCATACTAATCATCTTTTTCAGTCGGTTACGCAGGTCTCGGATGGGAAGAGCCTTTCAGGCTGTCGGAAGCGACGAGGACGCTGCCGAGATCATCGGGGTAAACATTATCTCTGCCAAGCTTCTGGCTTTCTCTGTAGGGGCTTTTATGGCTGGCGTTGGTGGGGGTATCTTCGCCCACTATCAGGAATATGTTGAGCCCCTCATGTTTGATGTCATGCATGCCATTGAGTTTCTCATATTCGCGATCTTTGGAGGGATTCAGATATTCTGGGGACCAATATTCGGGGCATTAGTCCTTACCTTTGTACCGGAATTCCTTCGCGTTATCCAGGAGTGGCGAATGGAGTTATATGGAGCCCTTTTGATCGTCATGATGATCGTCAGACCCCAGGGGGTCATAGGGTTAGATACAGTCCAGACACTAAACAGGCTTTTCCGAAATGGCCTTGGCAGGGGGGGGGCTGAGAGCCCTCAGGCCATGTGAATCAAGTGACAATAGGATGATTCTAATCTGGAGGCAAGATGATTCTTGAGATCAGGGACGTGGTGAAACACTTCAATGGATTCTGCGCCCTCTCTGATGTCGGTATGGATATCGAGGAGAAGAAGATTCATGCCCTCATCGGTCCGAATGGAGCAGGCAAGACCACCCTGTTCAACCTGATCAGCGGTATGTACGATGTGACTCGAGGAGAGATTCGCTTCAAGGGAGCGCGTATTAACGGCGTAAAACCCTATCTGCGGACCAAGCTTGGGATTGGCAGAACCTTTCAGATTGTGCGCCTCTTTGGTTTCATGACTGTTTTAGAGAACGTGATGCTGGGGAGCCACTGCAAGACCAAGGCAGGCCTTTTGAAGACCTTTTTCAGGTTTTCGATAAGGGAGCCGCAGGAAGAGAAGGCCACCCGTGAAAATGCCATGAGGTGGCTGGAGTTCGTGGGTCTCCCCCACCAGGCAAATGAGATCGCCTCCAACCTCCCTCATGTAGACCAAAGACTGGTTGAGATCGCCAGAGCCCTTGCTCTGGAGCCTGATTTGCTCCTTCTCGACGAACCTGCGTCAGGCATGAATCCCAAGGAGACCGAGGAACTCAATTCCGTTATCTCAAAGATCAACCAGATGGGTAAAACAGTCTTTTTAATCGAGCATAATATGGAACTGGTCATGGGAATATCCCATGTCATTTCGGTCCTGAACTTTGGGGGCAAGATCGCCGAAGGCACCCCTGCTGAGATCCAGGAAAACCCTGCGGTAATCGAGGCCTACCTGGGGAAGAGGTAACCAAGATGCTGTCTATAGAGGACGTCTCTGCTGGATATGGAAAGGGTCTCGCTCTCCACGGCGTGGCCATCAAGGTGGAGAAAGGTGAGGTCGTGGTCCTTATTGGGGCCAATGGAGCTGGAAAGAGCACGCTCTTGAGGACCATATCTGGGGTCTTGAGGCCAAAAAAGGGCCACATCCTCTTTCAAGGCCAGAAGATCGAGGGAAATAAGCCCCACTCGATCGTAAAGATAGGAATCGTTCAGGTGCCAGAGGGTCGGGGGATCATATCTCGGATGACCGTCAAGGAGAATCTGGACATGGGAGCCTACCTGCGTTCTGACAAGGATGGAATCATAGGGGATCTGGAGCGGGTTTTTGAGAAATTCCCCCGGCTTAGAGAGCGACTGGGCCAAAATGCCGGAACCCTTTCAGGGGGCGAGCAACAGATGCTGGCCATTGGTCGCGCCCTGCTGGCAAAGCCGCGGTTACTCCTCATGGATGAGCCATCCCTGGGGCTTTCCCCAAACTTTGTGGAGTTCGTCTTCGAGACGATCCATGAACTCCGTGAGAAGGATGGCTATACGATCCTCCTCGTTGAACAGAATGCCAATCAGGCCCTGGGTGTGGCAGATCGCGGGTATGTGCTGGAAACCGGACGCATTGTCCTTGAGGGGGAGAGCCAGGCGTTGCGCGACAATGAAGAGGTCCAAAGGGCCTACCTGGGTAGATCTGCGCGAACTGTGGAGACGTAATCTTTTGGACCTGATCACAGACAAAGGGGCATCTTAGAGACCATGGTTCGCAAAACTCACTCTACAAGGCAAAGGAGGTGATGAAAACAAAAGGTTCATGGGCTAAATTTGTTCGCTTTAACCAGAAAAGGAGGATTCAAAAATGAAAAGGAGATACTTTGTACCCATTATTTTAGTGGCATGTTTTTTGGTGCTCGGCCTGATTTTGACCCCGCCTTCCCAGGCCGCAAAGCTATATGGCAAAAAGGTCAAGATCGGCGCCATTTATTCAATCTCCGGGGTCTGTGCCGAGTGGGGCATGGCAGCGAAGATCGGTGGTACTATCGCCGTTGAGGAGATCAATGCATCAGGTGGAATCGGGGGGGTTCCCATCGAGGTCACCTGGTATGACGCAGCATGTAAGGCCGGTCCTGCCATCCCAATTCTAAACAAGCTTGTGAGTCAAGACAAGGTTCTTGTGGTCAATGGGCCTTGCCAGAGTTCTATATGCGAGGTCATTTTCCCAAAGCTTGACAGGCTGAAGATAGTCCTTGTCTCGTTCTGCTCGTCCAAACCGGGGTTGTCTGCCCTGAGCCCTTGGGGGTTTAGGAATACCCTGACAAGCGATAAGCAGCTTGACCCTGCAGTAAGGAAATGGAAGGAAAAATACAACATCAAAACCGCGGTGATTCTTTACAACTCCGAAGATGCTGTGTCCACGGTGGAGGGAAAGAAGATCATGCCAGTCCTGTTCAAGAAATACGGCATAAAACTGCTGAAGATGTATACCTTCCAGACCCAGACCTTGGACTTCTCACCCTATATGACTGAGATCAAGGCGCTCAACCCGGATGGAATCGGTATTGGGAGCTGTTATGAGCAAGGAGCAAAACTCATGATCGAGGCCCGGCGCCAGGGGATCAAGGCCATGCCCATTGGAGGGGCCTGTAACAGCACTCCTGGGCTTATCGAGATCGGGGGGGATGCTGTGGAAGGCTATTATGGTTCCACGGCAGCATGGATCGTGGGAAACCCGGACCCAAGAATGGTGAAGTTTCTCAAGAAGTTTACCAGTCGTTCCCCCGGTGGTAAGATGCCGCCCTATAGTGGACCCCGTTCATACGACAACATGTACATCATCAAGAAGGTCATGGAAGAGGAGGGTGTGACCAACAAGCCTGGAGATCTGGAAAAAGACCGGGAGAAGATCCGCAAGGGTTGGGCAAAGCTGACGAACTATCCGGGGATCTCTGGCGCCACCACTATGGATGAAGTTGGTGATGGGAAAGGCGGCGTGATGACCCTGATTGTCGCGGGTGGAGAATTCGTCCTCAAGTAGACGTATCAGCTTGAAGATCACCGGCCATACTCAGAGTCCGGCCTGGAGAAACAACAACATAGGGGGAGGTGTTTCGCTGCTTGCCGCGCGAGAGAAAATCCACCGAAAGCCATATGGCAAGTGGCTACCCTCCCCCTATATCTGACCAAACCGCTTGACATAAAAGATCAGTATTACAAATGACCAGCATCATGGCCAAAAAAAGGGAAGGCATGCCCGTTATCAACAGGCAATGGTGCAAGGGATGTGGCATCTGTGTGGAGTTTTGTCCTGAAGATGCCTTGGCCTTGGATGAAATGGAAAAGTCTAATCTTGCCTATCCGGATAAATGTAATAGCTGCGGAATGTGCGAACTTCGCTGCCCTGATCTTGCAATAGAGCTTCAATAGGGCCACCAAGTCACAAACAATTGAAAATTGAACCTAGTGGCTTCGTGTCCCTGGCCCAGACCCCTGGCCCAGACCTGGCATGTCAAGATGCGGTGATGGAAAGTGAGGCATTCGTAACCAGTGAAGACAGTTGCATATCCACATCCCGTCGCGCCAGGGCAGGCTGGCTTGCAATGCTTAGGCTATGTTGCTTAAGCTCGAGAAATATTACAGAGATTGTAATATAGGCAAGGATGTCGCGCCAGGGCGGGCTTTGTGGCTAAATCAAATAAGGCATTTAGTAAATGAAAAACAATCTCCTCTTTCTTCAAGGTAACGAAGCCTGTGTAGAGGGGGCCTTGTATGCAGGTCTTGATTTTTTCGCAGGTTACCCTATTACTCCTTCTACAGAAATTGCAGAATTGCTTTCATATCGGCTACCAGCAAAGCGAGGGAAGTTTATCCAAATGGAAGATGAGCTCTCTTCCATGTGCGCGATAGTCGGGGCCTCCCTTACTGGAAAAAAGGTTATGACAGCAACAAGCG
>Ga0114921_10001056_pt1 | contig 12324 bp, 9 predicted proteins | sample BentaG_FD_87016 | JGI IMG/M metagenome (GOLD analysis project Ga0114921, IMG submission 87016) | Deep subsurface microbial communities from South Atlantic Ocean to uncover new lineages of life (NeLLi) - Benguela_00093 metaG | ecosystem: Environmental > Aquatic > Marine > Oceanic > Sediment ...
TAGCGCCAGTATATGATTGGTTTACCGAGGAAGAATGTCCTACAGTAGGGGCAGAGTTTATGGAGCTTGCCACAAAGTAAAGGCTCACTTGGCTAAGTTAACAACGGGATTACACATTTCCTGGCTGGTTTTATAGTTTTTGTAACTGTTCACTACGGTGTCATTCTGAGGCAGCGTAGCCACCGAAGAATCGTAAGGGTGTTGGCTTTGCTCAGGGTGACATAGGAGTAGATGAATGTCTACAAGCTGGTGGGGGGAGTTTTTTAATATGAAGGGAATAAGTAAGGGAATTTTTAACCCCATAAAAGCAATTGATGAGGTCTCTAAAAAGTTGCATCTGATGGCCGAGATATCTATGTTAGGTATGATGGCCATAGTGTTTGTAAGTGTAATCATGAGGTATGTATTCAATGCACCCTGGCATTGGACTGAAGAAGTAACCGAATTGATGCTTGTTCTTCTCACCTTTTTTGCCATTGCCGAGATTTTAAGAATAAGGCGGCACATTAAGCTTACCTTGCTTTTTGATAGATTTCCTATAAGACCAAGAAAAGGGGTTGATATTTTCTTTTGTGCTGTCGGCTTAGTCTTTTGCGCCGTCCTAGCCCGGGAGGTAATCGATGTAACTTGGATAGCTTGGGAGGCCGATATGCGTCGCCCTACCCTGCTCTGCTCCCCCCTCGTCTTACCTTACTCATTTATGGCCGTTGGATTTATATTCCTTTTCCTTGAATATCTGGTTAGAATCATAAAAATAAGGGGCGAGTCTTAAATGGAAGCCGGCCTTGTTACCGCTTTGGTTATTGCCTCGGTACTGGTTTTGCTCTTCCTCGGAGCGCCTATTTTCCTGGCATTAGGCTTCTCTGGACTTTTAGGTATCTTTCTGTTAAGGGGGATAACAGCTATTTTCCAAATTCCCGGGGCAATTCTTGGCCAGGTAGATTCATTTGTCCTGGTGGCAGTTCCCCTTTTTATCTTGATGGGTCAGGTGCTTTTTGTTACCGGAATAGGGCGCGATCTCTATGAATTTCTCAGTAGATGGCTATATCGTTTGCCTGGTGGTTTGGCCGTAGCCAGCATATATGCCTGTGCCATATTTGGCGCCATGTGTGGGGTGAGCATAGCCGCCGTGGCTACAATTGGAGTTTTTGCCATCCCGGAAATGCTTCGCCGAGGATATGATAAGCCATTTGCTGCCGGTTCGGTGACGGCAGCCGGCGCTTTAGCCATGCTTATCCCTCCCAGTTTACTTTTTATTATTTATGGGGAGATGGCCCGTGTTTCTGTGGGGAAACTTTTTATCGGCGGTATAGTCCCCGGCGTAATACTGGCGACATTTATGGCTATTTATGTGGTGGCCAGAGCTTTAAAAAATCCTGCCCTGGCTCCTCAAGAGTTTAGGTATGTAACCTGGAGAGAAAGAATTGCCCCTTTGAAGAAACTATGGTCGGCGGTGCTGCTTATAGCCATGGTACTGGGGACAATTTACCTTGGGATTGCTACTCCTACCGAGGCAGCCGGCATGGGGGCAGTAGGGGCTTTCCTTATAGCCATATTTGTCTATCAAGCTATTAATCTGGAAACCCTTAAAGAAATACTTTTTGCTTCAACACGGACCACCGGGGCAATCATGATAATACTTGCCTGTGCCATGGCCTTTTCCAATTATTTAGCCTTCGTTCGAGTTCCAGACATGATATGCGCATGGGCTGCTGGCTTGGCAATACCCACTATAGGTACTCTTCTTATCTTTATGCTTATACTGGTAGTCCTGGGAATGTTTGTGGATGCGGTTTCGGTGATAATAATCACCACCCCTATCATACTTCCTGCTGTTATGGCATTAGGTTTTGACCCCCTTTGGTATGGGATAATACTGGTTATCAACCTAGAAATGGCGGTAATCACACCTCCGGTGGGCTTAAATTTGTATACGTTAAAAAGTATTACCGAAGCGGTAAACATGGAAGAAATCCTTAAGGGAACTATGCCCTATGTTGCTCTAGAATTCGCCGCACTTGTCTTTTTTATCCTTATGCCTGAGCTCATAATGTGGTTGCCGAGCACCATGGGCTGATTTTGACCTTTTGGTAGTTTCGCATGCTTGGAGGAATTAAAAATGGAAAAGGAAATGGAAGGGAGAATTAAAAAACTCGAGGGAATTAAAGAGGCAGCCAAGCTGGGAGGAGGGAAAGAGAAGATAGAAAAAGTGCACCAGAGGGGAAAGCTAACTGCTAGGGAAAGGATAGAGCGCCTCCTTGATCCGGGGAGTTTTGTTGAGTGGAACATGTTGATAAGGCATGCTGAAGGAGCACCTGGAGATGGCATCGTGGCTGGATACGGGACTATAGACGGGAGAGTTGTCTGTGTTTACTCTCAAGATCCCACAGTGCTTGGGGGTTCAATAGGTGCTTTACATGGCTTTAAGATGTATCGCACTGTAGAGAGGGCCTTGGAGACGAGAGTCCCCCTTATTGGTTTACATGATTCACCGGGGGCTAGGGTGGTAAGACCGGAAGAAGCAAGCATTGCCGGCAGTGTCTTAGGTACCCATTCACAAAAGAGTGGAAACTCCCTCTTTTTTATAAATACTCAAGCTTCAGGAGTAATACCTCAAATTTCTGCTATCCTGGGCTCCTGCGCCGGTATCTCTGTTTATTCTCCTGCCTTAACTGATTTCGTCTTCATGGTAGACGGAATTAGCCATATGTTTATCACCGGACCTCGTATCGTCAAATCAGTGATGGGAGAAGATGTCACTATGGAGGAATTGGGAGGAGCTAAAGTTCACTCTAAGACCTCCGGCGTGACTGATTTCAGGGTAAAAAGTGAAGAAGAATGCTTTCTGATGATTAAAAAATTGCTCTCTTTCCTCCCCTCCAATAATGAGGAGGCACCACCTGTAGTTGATACCGGTGACGATCCCGGCCGAATGGATGAAACTCTGGCTGACATAGTGCCCACCGACCCTCATAAAACCTATGACGTGCGTAAGGTGATAACTCGCTTAGCTGATAATGGAGATTTCTTTGAGGTGAAGGCAGAATTTGCCCCCGAGATAATTGTCGGTTTTGCCCGCCTGGGGGGTCAACCAGTAGGTTTCATCGCCAATCAACCAATGGTACGTGCCGGAAGTTTAACTATTGATAGTTCAAATAAGCAAGCCAGGTTTATCAGATTTTGCGATGCCTTTAATATACCTTTAATCTTATTGGTGGATACCCCAGCCTACATGCCGGGCTCACAACAGGAACATGGAGGGATAATTCGTCATGGAGCTAAAGTGCTTTATGCCCTCTGTGAAGCTGTTGTTCCTCGAATTGTGGTTGTATTACGTAAAGCCTATGGAGGGGGGAATTTAGGGATGGGTGTAGTTCCTGGCTTTGGCACAGATTTCGTCTTTGACTGGCCAATAGCGGAAGCAGGTGTGCTGGGACCGGAGCAAGCTGTAGAGCTTTTCTATAGCAAGGAAATAGCTGAAGCCGAGGAGCAGGCAAAATATAAAGCGGAAAAGGCAAAGGAATATCGTGACAAATATGCTAACCCCTTATTTGAGGCATCTATCAATCCTAACGTGGATGATATTATTGAGCCCAAAGAAACTAGGCCAGTGTTAATAAGAGCGTTACGGGTCCTGCGCAATAAGAAAGTTAGTAGACAGCCTAAGCGACATGGCAACATTCCCCTGTAGTCAATGGCTCAGTGGAGTTAAATGGTGAGTAACCAAAGCTTGCTTCTGGAAGAGAAAAAGGATTATATCTCTACTCTTTATATCAATCGCCCTGAAAGGCGAAATGCCCTAAATACTGAGGTATTGCTCAACTTAACGGAAAAGCTAAACAGGACTAGAGAGGATAAGGAAATCAGGGTGGTAGTCCTCCGTGGTGTGGGTGAAAAAGCTTTTTGCTCAGGGATGGACCTCGGCGGCCAGAGTTTAGTGAAGGGTGAGCAATCTCCCCAAGTAATTCTCCAAGAAACTCTGGAGAGCATTATTTCCTGTCCTTGCCCAGTTATCGCTATGATTTATGGATATGCCCTTGGGGCAGGATGTGACCTGGCTGCTACTTGCGATTTCAGGATAGCTGCTGATAATGCCAGATTAGGCATAAACCCGGTTAAGCTTGGGTCGACATACTACCCTGAATCTATTCAGCGCTTTATTAACCTTATCGGAGTAGGTTACACTAAAGAATTATTCCTTACCGGGAGGTTTATTACTGCTCAAAGGGCGAGAGAAATGGGGCTGGTAAATTATATTGTTCCTGCCGGTGAGCTTTCTACTGCCACTTATTCTTTAGCTCAAGAGATTGCTGATAATGCCCCTTTAGCTGTGGCTGGGACTAAGTCTATTATCAATAAACTCCCCAGTTACCACAAGTTAAGCACCAAAATTGAGGCGGAAATGCAAACCATTATGAAGTCCACCTGGCAAACTGAGGATGTGAACGAAGGGTTAAAAGCCTTCGCTGAGAAGCGTAAGCCTGAATTTAAAGGTAGATGAGATGTCCGAGGATTATATCTTCCGTTATAAACTCGATTTAGAATCACCAGGGAGAGAAGTATACCATCATCGCCCTACTGAGCTAGTCAGAGCAATATTAGCCAATCTGCTTAATATAATTGTGCCCTTAAAAGCGGGTGAGGAGGTAAAGATTAACGGGTTCAGGTGGTTGATGGATAAAGAGAAAAGTTATCAGATATTTCCTGAAGTTAACTCTTCTTCGCCTTCAAACCCTGCGGGAAGTCGGAATACCGAGAGTGAGCGGCAAGGTCTAAAGGTCGCTTTTTATGAGCCCAGAATAGAATTGATTAAGAAATTGATAGAACAGCTCTTATCTTTAGTCGAGTTAGAAAAAGAAGGTCAAGTAGTAGAAGTGGACAGCTTCAGGCTGGAAAATCTTCAGGATTGGATTGTTCCTGGTTCCAGTAACCCAATTGAAATTCTTGAACATGCCGCCAGCCATTGCAATTGTGATTGTATCTTCTGCTATAACAAAGGGACACCTCCGTCTATAGCTCCGAGCAATGATTTAGAGAGGACAGCTAAAGAGGAGTTTGAAGAGGTAAGAACCAGGATAAAATATTTTTCACCCGAAGTCGGCAGTACTTTATTCCCTAACTTAGGTAATATTTACGAGGTAATGGCACACCCTTATTTTATGGACATGCTTTACTTGCTGCGGGAAAAGACTTCTAAACCACTTCGAATAACCACTAATGGCAGGAATCTAACGCCTGAGATGATGCCGAAGTTAGCCGAATTGAAGCCGATTTATCTTTATCTTTCCCTGAATAGCTCCTCAGCTTTACGCCGCCAAAAGTTAATGAGGGATCCCGAGCCTGAAATAGCCATTACTGCCTTGCCCTTGCTCAGGCAGCAAGGCATACCATATGCGGTAGTAATTGTGCCTTGGCCGGTGGAAAATATAGAGGAGATGTTGGCCGATCTCTCGTCAACGGTGGCTTATGCTGCTGAGCATGAGGCTCACCTTGTTCAGATCAATCTCCCGGGATACTCTAACTACTTTTCCTCGGAAAAGCTTTTTGACCTTGACCAGGTCTGGAAAGCAATCATTTCCCAAGTTAGAGAACTCAGGGAGAAATATGACACGCCTATAGTGGCAATGCCCACCATGTACGAGGAAAATATTTATGAGCTGCGTAACAATCTACCGCAAATAATAGGAATAGTAAAAAATTCCCCGGCTCACTTTAGTGGGCTAAAGAAAGGTGATATCATCCTGCAAATAAATGGACTTTCAATTCGTAATAGACCTCAAGCGTGTGACCTCCTCTCCACCGTTCAACAAGGCAAGGTAAGGGAAATTAGCCTCACCGTACAAAGAGATTCCCAAATCTGTGAGGTAAATTTAGACCCAAACCGATATTCTTATCCCTACTCCAAAGATATAGATACTCATCTAGGGATTATCTTTCTAGGGGCAGGGCTAAGGATAGGTTACATAGAACAGCTAAAGGAAATTATACAATCTCATCAGGCAAAGCGGGTGCTATTCCTGTCTTCAACTTTAGTAAAGCCTATCTTCGAGCAATGTCTTACCCAGTTACATCTCTTTGGCGATAGCCAACTCAAAATTGATATTGAAATCCCGAAGAATAACTTCTTTGGTGGCAATATATTTATGGGAGATTTGCTTGTGGTTCAGGACTTTGTTGATTGTATTCAACAATATATAGCCAAGAGACGATATAAACCGGACTTAGTGGTGATTCCTTCCTCACCATTCAATTTAAGCGGGTGGGGCAGAGACCTTGCTGGCCGGGTTTATCTTGATATTGAAAGAGAAACCGGCGTAGCAGTAGAGCTTTTGGATTGTGCTACTATATTTGACTAGGAACAAAAGGGGAGGCGAAGAATGGACAATAAGAGGGAAGAAATTCTGAAAAAGAGAGAGGAATGGGAAGAGCGCACCTTAAAGCCTGCCTTGAAGAGGTTTGGGCTTAAGGAATCTCCTACTAAGTTCTATACCCCTGTAGATGTCAAGGAGCATAATTTCTTAGAAAAGGAGGGGTTTCCTGGGCAGTATCCATTTACCGCCGGTACTTATCCTACTTTTCCTTATCAGCCAGCCCCAAGAAGAGGGATACATGTGGCTCCAGGAATAGTAAGGGCGGCAACCTATTCAGGTTATGGAGCCCCAGAGGATAGCAGAGATTATTATAAGGAAATGCAACTCCGAGGGCAGAGAGCAGGACCAAATTTAGCCTTTGACTTGCCCACTCAATGTGGTTATGACTCGGATAATCCTTTGGTTCGAGGGGATGTCGGTAAAACTGGTGTAGCCGTTGATACCTTAAGAGATTTTGAGATAATTTATGAGCCTTTTCAGGGAGATTTAAACCTTGACAGAATTGCTACAAACTGGACGATTAATGCTCCGGCCAATATCATTATAGCCATGTATGCCGCACTTGCCGAGAAGAGGGGAATACCTTTAAACAAATTGAGGGCTACTCCTCAAAACGATATTTTAAAGGAATATATTGCTCGGGGTACTTACATTCTCCCGCCGAGGCCATCGATGAGAATGATGCGCGACAGTATCGTTTTCCTTACTAAATATATGCCAGGGGTAAACATAACCAGCATCGGTGGATACCATATACGGGAGGCAGGAGCTACTAGAGAACAGGATTTGGCTTATAGTATGGCTATACTGGAAGCCTATTTACAGGAGGGTGTTAACGCTGGATTAGATGTTGATTCCTTCGCCCCTAGATTTTCGGTTAATGCTTTCGGTGGAAGTATGGAATTCTTCAAGGAGATAGCTTTCCAAAGGGCGGCTCGAAGGATGTGGGCGAAGATATTAAAAGAGAAATTTGGAGCTAAGAATGAGAGGAGCATGCTTCTTCGTCAGTCCTTGATGACGGCACATATGGGATATTTCAATTGTACAACTCGTCGTCCCCTTAATAATCTGACTCGTTCAGTAGTAGGAGGCATTGCTTCGGCTCTTTGTGGTGGACCACCACGTTGCTATCCTCCTTATGATGAGGCTTTAGGATTGGGTTGGAGTTTAGAGGCATCCCAGTTATCAGAGGATGGTGATAGAATCTTGCAATATGAAGCTAAGCTGACTGAAGTTATGGACCCTTTGGCCGGCTCTTACTATGTAGAAGCTTTAACTGATGAAATTGAAGAGGCAGCTTGGAAAGAGCTGGAGAAGATAGAATCTATGGGTGGGATGGTAGATGCTATTGAGAAAGGGTATGTACAACGAGAGATAGCTAAAAGCGCTCATGAGTACCAGCAGAGAGTAGAGAGCGGTGAGGAGTTAAGAGTAGGGGTAAATTGCTTTGTAGGCGAAAGCGAGTTAGAAGTAACCATCAACAGAACGGTGCCACATCCCTATAATCCGGAAAGGAGGCAAGAGGCGGAGGAAAGGCAAATCGCCGCTCTGGCTGAAGTAAAGAGAGTCCGAGATAATCATGCCGTGGCCCAGCTATTGAGGGAGCTAAAGGCAAAGGCAAAGAAGGAGGATGAAAATCTCATCCCCCATTTTATAGAATGTAACAAGGCTTATGTTACGGGGCAAGAAGTGTGTGATGTGTTAAGAGAGGTCTTTGGGGAATATGGGCCGGTGGCATTAGTATAAGATATAGGAATCGATTGTTAAGGAAAAGGAGGTCGGCATGAGTGAAGAAAAGAAGGTCAGGGTACTGATAGCTAAGCCGGGGCTGGACGGCCATGATCGTGGGGCTAAGGTGCTTGCCTTAGGATTAAAGGGTGAGGGAATGGAAGTTATTTATACTGGACTAAGGCAAATCCCAGAGAAAATAGCTCAGGCGGCTATACAGGAGGGCGTAGATGTAGTGGGTTTAAGTTGCCTCTCCGGGGCACATAACTCCCTTTTCCCCCGAGTCGTAGAACCATTAAAGGAAGCGGGAATGGAGGATATCTTAGTTATTGGCGGAGGGATCATCCCTGAGGAGGATATCCCCTTTCTTAAGGAGAAAGGAATAAGTGAGATCTTTGGTCCGGGGACATCGATCAAAGAAATAGCCGACTACATCCGCCAGAATATAAAAAGGAGATGATATCATGAGCACAGAGAAGATAGCTCGCTTTATTTGCCAAACCGCTTACGAACAAATCCCTAACCAAGCGGTGGAGCTCGCTAAACGATGCATCCTTGACTGCCTTGGTTGCGCCTTAGCCGGCGGCGAGGAACCGGGAAGTAAAATCATTGTTGAATGTGTTAAAGAGGAAGGAGGGAAGGAAGAAGCTGGAGTTATCGGTGCTGGTTTTAAAGCACCGGCTCACCAAGCAGCATGGGCTAATGGCACCATGGCTCATGCCTTAGATTATGATGATGCCGACATGAGCATAACAAGCCATCCAACTTCAGTTCTCCTTCCTGTAGTTCTTGCTTTAGGGGAGAAACTTCATCTTTCAGGGAGGGAAGCTTTAGTCGCTTATCTTGTTGGTTTTGAAATAGAGGCAAAGGTTGGTTTAGCATGTGGGATACATCATTATGAACTGGGATGGCATAATACCGCTACGCTGGGAAGTATAGCTGCTGCCGCCGCTAGTGCTAAGCTGATGAAGTTATCTGAAGAGGAAACAAGAATGGCTTTAGGCATTGCTGCCTCCCTTGCCGGTGGGCTAAGGCAAAATTTTGGGACCATGACCAAACCCCTTCATGCCGGAAATGCAGCCAGGAATGGTGTAGTGTCAGGGTTATTGGCTAAAAAGGGGTTTAGTGCCGATAAAAATATCCTAGAGGCTCCCTTCGGATTCGGCAAAGTTCTTGGTGGCGGGGCAGATTTTGATGAGGAAAAGATGAGCCAGGGATTAGGCTCACCCTTCCAGATTGTTTCTCCAGGTATAGACCTGAAACCTTATCCTTCTTGCCGATGTACTCACTGGGCAATAGATGCTGCTCTGGACTTAAGGGAGAATTATCATATCACCCCTACCGATATAGCTGAAATAGAATGCCGAACCTCGTCTATGGTACCTAAAATATGTATTCACTCCCGCCCCAGAAATGCTCTGGAGGGAAAGTTTAGCATTGAGTTTTGTATAGCTGTTGCCCTCCTTGATGGAGAGGCATCCTTAAGGCAATTTACCGATGAGCGGGTAGCCGATTCTAAAGTGCAGCAACTTATTCCTAAGACGAAGTATGTTCATCCGCCTGAGTTTGAGGAAAAAGTTGATACTGGTGAGATAGTAATAAAGCTTCAGAATGGGGAGATATATTCTAAAAAAGTAGACGCAGCCAAAGGCTCCCCACAAAACCGCTTAAGCTGGGATGAGCTATGTCGCAAATATAGAGACTGTGCTCACGAGATACTCCCAGCGAAAGATACTGAACACTGTCTGGAGCTAGTGTCAAACCTTGAGTCATTAGAAAACGTTACCAAGTTGATGGACATTCTGACCTTTGCTAAGGATATCTGACACTAATAGAAAAGAAATAAAAGACTGAGGGGGGTAAAGAAATGATGGAACTAACTAAATTGTTTTCCCCGGCTAATATAGGCAAGATGGAACTCAAGAATCGTTTAGTCATGGCTCCTACATTGGGCATTGCTCCTTTTCACGGGGTACCTTTACCTGAGGAGGCAAAGGAAGATTATCTTCCGCCTCTAACTATAGACTACTTTGTGGAGAGAGCTAAAGGTGGGGTATCTCTGATTTTGGGGCAATCATGCATGATTCTTCCTGAGTCTCGTGCCCCAGGAAGAGCTGGTGCTTGGGATGACAAGTTCATCCCTGGGTTGAGTAAGTTTGCTGAAACCATGCACCAAAATGGAGCTAAGGCAGCTTTTCAGTTGTTGCACCATGGTAGGTTACTAACTGCACACCGGGAGGGTATGGCACATCCTGAAGAGATAGACCCAGTCGCTCCGTCAGCCATACCATGGGGATATAGGAAGGAGGTTGCCCGAGAGGCAAGTAAGGAAGATATAAAGCACTTGGTTAACGGTTTTGCCGAAGCGACGCGACGCCTTCGAGATGCTGGCTTTGATGCTGTTGAGATAAAGGGTGCCCATGGCTATAGCATAGGGCAATTTCTCTCTCCCCATTCCAATCATCGCACCGATGAATATGGGGGCAGTCCTGAAAATAGAGCTCGTTTTGCCTGTGAGATAATTGCTGCTATTAAGGAAAGGGTTGGCGCTGACTTTCCGGTTATTTTCCTTATGAGCTCAAGTGAATTTATTGAGGGCGGCATTACTTTAGAGGATTCTTTGATTCAGGCGCCACTATTTGCTGAGGCTGGTGCCGATGCCTTGCATGTTGAGGGAGGGGTAGCAGATATGACGGCTCACATCACTAATCCTTGTTATATTTATCCTGATGCTTTGTTTGCTGACCACGCGGCGGCTATTAGGAAAGTGGTTTCCATTCCGATCATAGTGGGGGGTAAAATTGGTGATCCAATACTTGCTAATCAGATAATAGAAGAAGGCAAGGCTGATTTTGTAAGTATGGCTCGCCCTCTCATGGCTGATCCTGAGTTTCCCAACAAAGCTAGGTCAGGCAAGTTTGACGAGATAAGATACTGCCTGTGGTGCAATAACTGTTGGGATGTTACTTGGCGGGAGAGTTTTAGGAAACGAGGTGTTAGAAGCTGTACCGTAAATCCTGCTTATATGCGAGAAAGGGAATTTGAGCTTAAGCCTACTAGCTCACCTCGGAGGGTGCTAGTAGTGGGGGGTGGACTAGCCGGCATGGAAGCAGCTCTGGTGCTTACCCAGCGCGGTCATAAGACCACCCTCTGTGAGAGGAGCCAGGAGTTAGGTGGGCAATGGAACATCGCTTCTAAGGTAAAAGGCAAGGAAAACTATGCTCGATTTAAACAGTGGATGAGCCGTGAACTTGATAAGGCAAAAGTAGAAGTAATGTTAGGAAAAGAAGTAACCGTAGACTTTATTAATGAGACCCACCCCGATGTGGTGATAGTGGCTACTGGAGCTTTGCCTCGCACCCTCGATGTATCTGGCGCCCAAGGCAAAAATGTGGTTCAAGCAGCAGACATATTCAGCAACAAAGTAAATGTTGGCCAACGTGTGGTGGTAGTAGGAGGGCGCTATGTAGGCATGGAAGTAGCGCTCATGCTTGCTGCACATGGAAAACATGTATCTCTAGTTACTGAACGGGATTTGGGACAGAATCAAAGGTTTATGGAACGCTATACACTATTGGCGCTTAGAGATAAACTTGTAGAGCAAGGTGTTTATATCTATCCTCGCTCGCCATTACTGCGAATTCACGAGGACGGGGTTTATATAATGAACGGCATAGACCCCCTTTTCCTCAAGGCGGATACTGTGGTATTAGCTGTGGGTGTCTGTCCCCAAAGAAAGCTTTTGGAAGAGCTTGAAACAGCTTTCCCTAACCTTGAAATTCACGCCATTGGCGATTGCGTGGAAGCCAGAGATGCCATGGAGGCTACCCGAGAGGGGGCTGAGGCAGGAAGGATTATCTAATTAGCAGCAAAAATCGGTATTGACACGATATGCTTTCATGTTACCTTTCTATTGAGTTTTGGGCGTAGTTACCCTTTCAATCCCGGCAGTTTTTAGCCGATTGATAGCTGCCTGCCATTCTTAAGAGTGTCCCGCTCCGCCTTTATCGCACCATCAGGGATAGCGTTGCGGACAGCCTTAATGGACTGCTTTACATAGTCTATCCGTTCAATGTCAGTGATTAGGCGGACAAGGCGCTGATTGACACATCAGTTTTCGGGTGTTATTATGGAGTGGAGGTATGCAAGATAGTATGCAGAACCGTATGTCAAATGGAGGACAGCCAGACGTACTTCGGGACGAATTGCTGGCCTCTAGTGCCCA
>Ga0114921_10001057_pt1 | contig 12321 bp, 9 predicted proteins | sample BentaG_FD_87016 | JGI IMG/M metagenome (GOLD analysis project Ga0114921, IMG submission 87016) | Deep subsurface microbial communities from South Atlantic Ocean to uncover new lineages of life (NeLLi) - Benguela_00093 metaG | ecosystem: Environmental > Aquatic > Marine > Oceanic > Sediment ...
ACGCTGCACGCGGAGGAATGGCCAGGATTGGTTCGATACCCAGAGTGCCCCTGATGCCCTTGAGCAGACCCGTTCTCTCAGGCGGACCCCCGAGTTCCCCGGGCTCGGCAACGCCCTCCTCCTCGGCAGGCCGAAGCGCCTCCAGCCAGGACGGGATCTCCGCCCGAGGTACCCCCTCTTCCTCCACTGCCCGACCAGCTTCGGACAACACCTCCTCAAACTCAGGGGGTACCTCAAGCCAATCGGGAAGCTCACCCGGTGCCAGTCGCGTCGCCTCCTCCTCTGAAGCCGCTTCTTCGCTGGGAAGCTCCCGAAGTTTCTCCAGCCAGGGAGGCATCGCTTCCTCGGCCTCTGCCTCAGAGACGTCAGCGAACTCCTCTAGGGACTCTGACTCGCCGCGATCATCCGGTTCAGCGACGGTGTCCTCTCCCTCTACACCCTCAACCACCGCACCCTCCTCCACCTCAAGCAGTTCAAGCGGTTCCTCAGAGGGCGTGAAACCAACAGGGATGAGGCGCGCTCCACAAATGGTGCAAGCAGTGACGCTTGGCGGGTTGAGATTGTCGCACATGGGGCATGTCACGCCATTGCGTGTGATAAGGGGCTGTCCACAATCGCCGCAGAACTTACTCCCGTCCTTGTTGGAGGCTCCGCAGTGAGGACAGTTGATCATTGAGAGCTGCCCCCTTCACCACCATACGGACGATCAATGCCCATTAGAACTCGCACACCGGTAGCGATGGTTCCCAAAGCAACACCGATGATGATGCCCCGCACCCCAGCGGTACTGGGGACATCCAGTATCCACTCTTTGGCTGCGGGAACGAACTCACTGAGATAGCTCCCTACGGGGACCTGGCCGAGGAGTACCACGATCACTGCCGCGATAAACGCCAAGGATTCCAGGCTGCGAAGGCGAAAACCCCTATAGGCGGCTCTAGCGACGTAGAAGGCCAGCAAAGAGAAGGTGGCCGCCTGGAGGGGAAACTGGACATTGTCAAAGATCCATGTGACGGCGGAGCTTTCGGGACCTGGTATTCCGCCCACCAACACGACTAAAGCAATTATCACCAGGAAAATGCTGTACAGCCAGCCCTCCTCTCGCCTGGCTATCTTCCTGGCATGAACTATCAAGACGTTGAGCAGGCCGAGGAGTAAGGCAAAGGCGACGACGATTACCGCCGATTCGACGAAGAAACTCCCTAGAGCGTTGATGTGCCTTTCATCGAAGAAGAAGTCAACCAGCATCAGGGATCCTATGGCCATGGCTATCGCCATAGGGACCGAGCGTTTCATGCCCAATGCAACAGCGTCGACCATCCTTCTCATCTAGGTACCTTCTGGTGACAGTTGCAGGACTTGCCCTGGACCATCATCACAGATCAGGCCAGACTCCTTGCCAGGACGCCGACTATGATAGTGATTATGACGGCCGTTCTCAGCCAGTCCTGAGTTGCCAGACTGGCGATGTGACTGGTCCTCTTGAGCAAATAGGCGCCAGCGGCAAATATCTCCTCGCCTATCAGCGAATGATCCACCGATGCGTAGACGAAAGGCAGTATCTGGGGAGCGGTGGTTCCAGCAACTTGACCGATCTCCCTTCGTGCGGCGACTTCACTCATCAGCAGGAACTCATCGCTGAAGTTGCCCACCATGATGTTGCCGGCCACCTCACCATGGTCCAGGATGTCCGTCACCCCTGCGGCGTAAGCCACTTTGTTAGACGAGATGAAGCGCACGGAAGTGGGATCGTATTCATCGAGGCGTCCGCAAGCGGCATAAGCATTTCGCAGCACATCCTGGGCTACCGGCAAGAGTGAGGGATCGGACACGGTGACAATGGGTTTCAGACCCGAGGCCGCCGCTTGAGCGGCGATGTGCTCCAGAATCGTGAGCCCGGCCAAGGATTCCACCGTGACCGCGGTACCTATCCCACCAGTCCCCATCGACACATGCAACGAGCGTCCGCTCTCAGTCGCCTGTCCCACGTACTCGCGCAAGGCCTCATAGCCGGGGATGGAGCGTAGAACGGGCTTTCCCCTCTCCCTTATTCGACGATTGAAGATGAGGAGCAGGGGAAAGAAGGGCAGCAGCAGCGCAAACATCAAAGCTTGCTGCTCTCCCATCCCGAGGTTATTGAGAATAGAGGTTATCGTCTCCAAGACCTCCCCCCTTCAGAAGGAGCAGGCTATTCCGAGGTACTCAAGCCGTGCTGCAACTCCTCCAAGCGACAGATGACGCGCTCTATGTTGCTCCTGTCCTCGAGGAGCAAAACGTATTCTTCCAGTGAGACATCATCCAGGAACATCGTCAGGAGAGGTTGGAACGCCAAGAGGCTCTGGCTGGCTATGAAGCTGAGGGGCTTGTGTGTCTCAAGAAAGGCGACGGCCGGAGTGGCCAAACTCCAGCTATCCAATCGGCGCGCCAGGCCTTCAATCAGCTGATCTCGGCGATCAGCGCTCAGTTTCACCTTCCCCGTCCCCCTCTATTGGTGCCTGGGCACACTGCATCCAGTAGGTTCGCTCCGCTCGCCGTTCACTCAAAGCGCGTGATTCCCTGGATTAGAAACTTTGTTCTACTAAATGAGGCCCGCTGAGAGACGCCAGGCGGTAGGTCTCGATGTATATATAAGTATAGCACCCAACAGGCAACAAGACAAGCAACCACGACGGGAGGTTTGTACCCACCTTGAACAGGTTCCTCCGTCGGTGGAGCAGCCACACGGAGCGTCAGTTCTGCCTCCCTAACTGGTAATGAGGGGCGCAGTCTCCCCTCTGGTTTAGACAATCGGCAGCGGATGTGATAGAATCTCGTAGCTGCGATGACGGGGTTCATTGGCCACCAGGTAGGAGTGGTGGTGAGCTGTGATGGGGGGTTCCGTTTCCATAATGAGGAGGCTTGTCTGTGTCTGCATTGACTGAGTTCTACGAGGAGATTGCCAACTGCGAGCGCTGTATCCTGTCCCAAGCACGCAAGAACACTGTGCCCGGCGAGGGCCCAGAGGACGCGGAGATTATGTTCATTGGGGAAGGCCCGGGTTTCCACGAAGACCAACAGGGGCGTCCCTTCGTCGGGTCGGCGGGCCGCTTCCTTGAGGAACTGCTGGAGGACATCGGTCTGAGGAGAGAAGAGGTCTACATCTGCAACGTAATCAAGTGCCGTCCCCCAGGCAACCGCGACCCCCTGCCTGAAGAGATCGATGCCTGCAAACCCTACCTGGACAGGCAGATCGAACTCCTCTCGCCCAGAATGATCGTGACTCTGGGCCGCTTCTCCATGGAACGGTACTTCCCTGGAGCCAAGATCTCCCACATTCACGGGCAGCCACGCAAGGTGGGAGGCATTATCTACTACCCTATGTACCACCCTGCTGCGGCCTTGCACCAGCCGAAATGGCGCCAGGTGGTCAAGGAGGACATGTCCAAGATCCCTCAGGTTCTGGCCGAAGCAGACAGGATCGCCGAAATGGAGCTTCCGCAGGATGCTGAGCAATTGAGCCTCTTCTAAGAACATGCCCGCCAAGACGCGCCCACGAAAAGGAACGCCTGCCCTGAGGGTGAGAATAGCAGCTCTCGCCCTCTTGGGCTGCGCTGCGGTCACCGGACTCAGTCTGGCCTCCGCCACCCGAGACCCGCTGACGGAAGGCTGGATCCTATTGTTGCGCCGATTCTTTGGCTGGGGTGTGTATGCCATCCCCGTAGCCCTGGGAGCGGTGGGCTTCTGGCTGCTCCTCCAGAGCCTTGGGCGTGAGCCCGGCTTCCAATGGGGGAGGACGTTGGGCGCGGCCCTGCTCTCCGTTGCCTGCGTGACCGCCATCCATCTGCTTTCGTTCCCTGAAGATGCTCAACAACTCGCTGCGGAAGGCGGTGGAGGAGGCTACGTGGGATGGTTCGTGAGCCAGGCACTCACAGTGAGCGTTGGCAGCATCGGAGCCTACGTCACGCTGGCCGCGATGGGTATAGTCGGCGCCATTATGCTCTTCGGCGTCTCCATAGTACAGATGGGAGCATACCTCAGACCAGCCTCGATGGGCCTGAGGAACCTGTATCGCGATCGCTATCCCAAGCTCCAGATCCGCCGTGCGTCCAAGGACGAAAGGGTAGCCTCACGCGTGGCTGAGAAGGTGTCCGACTTGTTGAGACTCTCACCATTCGAAGAGGAATCCCCTCAAGAGAAGGACACTCTCCCAGTTCCACGGATCATCGTTGGCGGCAAGGAATGGAACCTGCCTTCGGTCGAGAACATCCTGCAGGAGAACATCGGGCAGGAGCTCAGTGAGACGGAAGTAAGACGGAAGCTACAGATCATCGAAGACACTCTGCACAGCTTTGGAGTTCCCGCCAAGGTGGTCGAGGTCAATCAGGGCCCCACCGTCACCCAGTTCGGCGTCGAGCCCGGGTACGTGGAACGAAAGGGCCGAGACGGCAAGATGACCCAGGCCAAGGTCAAGGTCAGCAAGATCGATGCGCTGGCCCGAGACCTGGCCCTGGCCCTGGCTGCCGCCCCGATACGGATCGAAGCCCCGGTGCCGGGTCGCTCCATCATCGGCGTCGAGGTCCCCAACGATGAGGTCTCTCTGGTGTCCCTGCGAGGGGTAATGGAATCAGACGAATTCCGGCAAGAGACCTCCAAACTCAAGATCGCCCTGGGCGAGGACGTATCAGGGGCACCGGTGGTGGCCGACCTCGGGAGGATGCCCCATCTCCTCATCGCGGGCGCCACCGGCTCCGGGAAGAGCGTGTGCATCAACTCCATCGTGACCTGCCTCCTCTTCAACAGCACCCCCGACGACTTGAGACTGTTGATGATCGACCCGAAGAGGGTGGAACTGGTCAACTTCAACGGTATTCCCCATCTCCTCTCGCCGGTGGTGGTGGAGATCGAGGGCGTGGTGGGAACTCTGAAGTGGGTGCTGCGGGAGATGGATCGCCGCTACAAGCTTCTCTCCGAAGCGCAGGCTCGCAATATCGACCACTATAACCAGAAGTTGCTTCCACAGGGAGAGAGGCCGCTGCCCTGCATCGTGGTGGTGGTGGACGAACTGGCCGACCTGATGATGGTCGCGCCCGACCAGGTCGAAAGCTCGCTCTGTCGCCTGGCCCAGATGTCCAGGGCGACGGGAATACATCTCATCATAGCGACCCAGCGCCCGTCGGTGGACGTGGTCACGGGCCTGATCAAGGCCAACTTCCCAGCGCGCATATCCTTCGCCGTGACCTCCCGTGCGGATTCGCGCGTGGTGTTGGACAAGGGCGGGGCGGAGAAGCTCCTGGGAAGAGGGGACATGCTGTACATAGCCTCGGACTCCTCCACGCCGGTGCGCCTCCAAGGCTGTTTCGTATCGGACAAAGAGCTGGAGAAACTGGTGCTGTCCTGGAAGGGACTGAAGGTCCCCACAGAGGCTGCGAAGGAGGAGTTGGTTCAGCAGCCATTATGGTCTGACGTCGCCGCCGTTCCTGAGGAAAAGGACGAGCAAGAGGACGAACTCCTGGAGGAAGCCATCAACGTCGTGAGGCGAGAGAAGCGGGCTTCGATAACATTCCTGCAGCGCCGCCTGTGCATCGGCTATGTGCGGGCCGCCCGCCTGATAGACTTCCTGGAAGAGAAGGGGACCATCGGACCAGCGGAGGGTCCGGGTCATTCCCGCAAGGTATTGGAGATGGAAGAGGAGGTACCGTGGCCGACACCGTAGCAGCCCTCAGAGGGAACAAGATGAAGATCTGGCTGGCCGAGGTGCGAGTGCCGTTCTTCACAGCGACGGTGGTGCCCATCCTGCTGGGAGCCGTCATCGCCTGGGCCAGGACGGGCTCCTTTCACTGGGGCCACTTTCTGCTGACCATGCTGGGAGGGCTCCTCCTGCATACGGGAACGAACGTGGCCAACGACTATTTCGACCATCGCAGCGGGACCGACGACGTGAACGTCGAGTTCGTGCGTCCCTTCACAGGCGGCAGCCGGATGATCCAGGAGGGCCTCTTGACCCCCAGGGAGGTGATAAGCGGTTCCCTCGCCGCCTTCGCCCTGGCATGTGTCGTGGGCCTGTACCTGGCCTACGTGAGGGGTCCGGTGATCATCGTCCTGGGACTTATCGGTCTCTTCTCTGGCTTCTTCTACACCGCCCCTCCCATAAACCTGGTCCGTAAGGGGATTGGTGAGTTCTTCATCGGCCTGAACTTCGGGCTGCTGATGACCGTAGGCTCCTTCTACGTACAGACCGGCTACTTGGCGTTGGAACCCGCCGTGGCCTCCATCCCCGTGGCGCTCCTCATTGCTGGCGTGTTATACATCAACGAGTTTCAAGACGCGCCAGCTGATGGATCGGTGGGGAAAGACCACCTGGTGGTGAGATGGGGCAGGAGACGTGCCGCGCAGGGCTACGTGGTCCTCATGGCAGCCACGTACCTCTCCATCCTACTGGCAGCCGTATTCCGCGTCACCTCGCCCTTCACGTTGATAGCACTGGCCACCCTGCCGGTAGCGATAAGGGCCATCGGCGTGGCACGCGCCCATTACGACGACTACCTGAAGCTGGTCCCTGCCAACGCGGCCACAGTGCTCATCCACCTGCTGACGGGGCTGCTCCTTTCGGCAGCCTATCTGCTGGACGGAGCGGTTCGAGCGTTCATCTAGTACCGCCTCTTGACGCAGCGCGACCGTGTGCATCTGGCGAAGCACGTCCCCTGCGCCAACCTGCCCGCGACGTTCATCCATCTTCTGACCGGTTTCCTCCTTTCGGGGGCATGGCCACTGCGGGGCCCTCCGTCCCTCGACCTCCTCGGCCCCACAGTTCCCAATCCCTCGCGGCTCACCTCAGATGATTCTAGTACCTTCGACGGAACTTGCCTCTCGCCTCATCTGGTGATAACATTCGCTCAGCGACAGCAGGCCAGGCCTTTCGCTGTTTGGCGGCACCCAAGGCGCGGCCGAGGCGGTGGCCTCATGGCAGGCTAGTTATCTTTGTGAGTGACCCCACGATCTCGCCCGCATCGGTTGAGCGTGGCGCATACAAGCGACAGATAGTCTGCGTCCATAGAAAGGAGCACGACAATGGCAAAGGCTCAGACCTCACCCAGGTCAGTCATTGTCACTGGCGACGTGACGATGGATTGGCACGTCGCCCGAGGTGACCAGGCGAAAGATCATGTCCCTGTGTGGAATCCCGCGGACTGGGCCCGCGCCTGCTGGCAGCGGGGAGGGGCCGCGCTGCTGGCCGACGTGATCGACGCCGTAACGGAGGAACTCCGGCAGGGGGGACAGGGAGACTTTGCCATTCGGCAGACGGATGCGCCTCGGGATCCAATCCATCCAGGCGATGATCGGTTTCACCACTCCTACGCCCTCTGGTCACCTCGCAAGCAGGGTAAGAAGTCGGCCTGGCGCGTGGAGGAATTCCTGGGACTGGACCGTAGCCGAGCGGCTGCGGTTTCAACAGCGGCAGAATGGCAGCGAGTGGTGGGCGACACGCCAGAGGCCGACCTCGTGGTCCTCGATGATGCGAATCTGGGCTTTCGCGAGCACCCTGACCTTTGGCCACAGGCCCTCACAGCCAATGGCGGACGGCCGTGGATTCTCCTGAAGATGGCGCAGCCCGTTGCCCACGGAGGATTGTGGGATCACTTGCTGGAAAACCTCGCCGACCGCCTGGTTGTCGTCACCACTGTCAGTGACCTGCGGTTGACGGAGGTGCAAATCAGCCAGGGGCTCTCCTGGGAACGGACTGCCCAGGACGTCGCCTGGGAACTGGTGCATAACCCTCGCGTTAACGGCTTTGCCCGTTGTGCGGCCGCAGTGGTCTCCTTCGGCACCGCAGGCGCCGTGCTCCTGTCCCAGATCGAAGCGTCGGCCAAGACAGGCCAGGAACCCGCTGCTCCACAGTGCTCCTTGTTCTTCGACCCCAACGTGATCGAAGGTATGTGGGAGCAGGACCACCCCGGTGGCGTGATCGGCTATACCACTTGCCTGACCGCGGGCATCGCCCGCCAGCTGATGCTCTCCCCCCATCAGCCGGACATCCACCAGGGTATCCAGTCAGGTCTGGTCGCCATGCGAACGCTTCACCTGGAAGGATACGGGCAGGGAGGTGTCAAGGCACCGCAGGCGCCGCTGGCTTTCCCTATCGGCAGGATCGCCGACGAGTTGGCCAAGGACGCAGGGCCCTTTGCCGTGGCCGGGGTGCAGGACCCTGTCCGCTTCCTGACGCGGCCAGCGGCCGAAGGCGAGAGGCCCCCCGAGGGTGGTTTCTGGACCATTCTTGAAGATCGCTACCGCGAGAATCTGGACCAGGTGGCCGAGCAGATTGTCCTAGAAGGGCCCGAGGTGGCGTTGCAGGACGTACCGCTCGGGCGATTCGGCTTCTTGCTCACGGTAGATCGTCGGGAGATTGAGAGCTTCCGCAGCATGCGCACCCTGGTGAGCGAATACCTGAGCCAGGCCCGCCAAAAGCGCCCGCTGTCCATCGCTGTGTTCGACGCCCCAGGCTCCGGCAAATCCTTCGGCATCACGCAAGTAGCGAAGTCGCTGGCGCCTGGGCAGGTTGAGGTTCTTGAATTCAACATCTCCCAGATCGAGTCGCCCGAGGAGCTCGGTGACGCGCTCCACCAGGTGAGGGATGTGAACCTGAGTGGAAAGATCCCCCTGGTCTTCTGGGATGAGTTCGATTCCACGCTGGAGGGGAAGCCGCTAGGTTGGCTACGCTACTTCCTGGCACCTATGCAGGACGGCAGCTTCCGGGAAGGCCAGATCGTCCATCCTATCGGGCGCGCGGTATTCGTCTTTGCTGGCGGCACGAGCCACCGCATGGAGAGCTTCGGTCAGGATCTTGAGCCCGAGGAGTACCGGGCGGCCAAGGTACCAGACTTCGTCAGCCGGCTGAAGGGCTACGTCAACATCCTGGGGCCCAACCGGCAGACGGCCACCGCCGATCCACACCATATCATCCGTCGAGCCATCCTGCTGCGCTCGATTCTGCAACGCAACGCACCACGGCTTTTCCAGAAACAGGACGGCAGGGACGTACTGGACATGGATACTGGTGTGCTGCGCGCCTTTCTGCAAACAGGAGCGTACAAGCACGGGATCCGTTCCATGGAATCGATCGTGGCTATGAGCCTGCTGTCTGGGAAGGCCTCCTTTGAGCGGTCGAGCCTCCCCTCCGAGACCCAACTAGACCTGCACGTGGACGGGCAAGAGTTCCTGGCCTTGGTGCAGCGGATGGATCTGGAGGGCGAACTGCTCGAGAAACTAGCCGAGGCCAACCATGAGCTCTTCTGCGAGGGACTGAGCGCTGAGGAGCGCAAGACCCACACTTCGGCGAAGCCCTTCGCGGAGTTGCCCGAGCAGGAAAAGGAGCAGAACCGAGGCGCCGTGCGAGACATCCCCAACAAGCTTGCGCGCATCGGGCACGTGATGATTCCGGCCCGCAGCGATGAACCGCCCTTCGAGTTTCCTGGCCCTCATCTCGACCAGTTGGCGGAGATGGAGCACGAGCGGTGGATGCAGCAGAAGATAGACGCAGGCTGGCGGCATGCGGCTGAGACGGACAAGGAGAATCAACTGCACTCGGCCCTGGTTCCGTGGAATGAGCTGCCGGCCGAAGAGAAGACCAAAGACGAGAACCTGGTACGGGCGATACCGCGGATACTCGCCACAGCTGGCTACACGGTGGTGAAGCTACACGACGAAACGGCGCAGGAATGAGTAGATGGTCGCTATCGGAGTGACAGGACATCGCTACGTGGCCGATCTGGATGCAATCACCGCCGGCGTGGACCGAGCATTGGGCAGGATAGAGGAGATGTTCCCTTCGCAGCCCCTGACGATCATATCTCCTCTGGCAGAGGGCGCAGACCGGCTGGTGGCCCGTGAGGTCCTGGCGCGTCCGGGAGCGCGACTGGTGGTGCCCCTGCCGCTGCCGCAATCCGACTACATCGCCGACTTCGAATCGGACGAATCCAAGGAGGAGTTCCTGGCCCTGTTGGACCGAGCCGACGAGGTGATTATGCTACCTCCAGCCCCGACCCGGGACCAGGCCTACGCGGCAGCAGGCCGCTATGTCCTCGATCATTGTGACGTCCTCGTTGCCATCTGGGACGGCCAGAGGGCTCAGGGCCCCGGAGGAACCGGGGACATCGTCGTCGAGGCCCGGCGACGGGGCATGCCGCTGGCCTTGATTCACGCCGGAAACCGCAATCTAGGCACGCATGAACCCACTACACTGGGAGGGGAGCAGGGAAAGGTGAGCTTTGAGGGCTTCCCCGATCAGCCGTCTCCCCACCAAGAGAACGGATGCTCGAGTGACTAGGCTGCTGTCGGCCTGGCGCGACATACGCATCGTGGGTAAGGCGCTGTGGATCAACACAGCACTTTTCCTAGGCCTGTTGGTGGTCGGTGCCGGTGTCATGCGGATACGTGGCTGCTACCCACAGGCTAGCTTCCTCGAGTTGGTGGTGGATACCTTCCATATGTCCCATCTGGAGCGGGTGGTGGAGCCAGGAGACGGCGTAGTGCCGTCAGTGCTCACCTTCGTGGTGCCTTTGCTGACGATAGCCATCCTGGGAGAAGGGGCCCTTCGCGTGGCTCGAGTGTACTTGCAGCGCGGCGAACGTCGCGAGGAGTGGGATCGCATGGTGGCAGAAACATTCTCTAAGCATACTGTGATCTGCGGCGTCGGTGAGTTGGGCAGAGCTGTGTTCCAGCGGTTGATCGCAGTCGACCCCAACGCCGAGATAGTGCTGGTGGATACCCGTCCGGGAGTACTGGCAGAGCATGGCCATACGGCCCCCAACGTCTCCCATCTCCAGGGAGACATGACCGTTCTGGAGACCTTGAAGGCGGCGCAGTGTCAGGAGGCAAGCTTGATCATCCTGGCCTCCGGGAACGACGCCTTCAACCTCGAGGCAGGCTTCAAGGCGCTGCAGTTGAACGCCGAGGCCGAGATCTGGATCCGCCTCTACCGCAGTGGCCTGGCCTCCGTAATGGACCTTCGCACGAAGCCCAACGTGCACTTTTTCAGCCCTTACGAGCGGGCGGCCGAGGCACTCGCGGAGCACGTCGCCAGTACCGGCAGCGACCCACACTCCAGTTAGACCGCAGCAACTGTCGACGGGCTAGCCCCTTGTCACGAGCGAAAGGAGGCAACTCTGATGGCACAGCCAGCCAGGACCTTTCGCATCTTCGTCAGTTCTACCTTCCATGACCTGAAGGAGGAGCGGAACGCTCTCCAGGAGCAGGTCTTCCCCCGCGTGAGGGAACTCTGCTCGCAGCATGGCGCTCGCTTCCAGGCCATTGACCTGCGCTGGGGAGTGAGCGAGCAGGCCTCCCTCGACCAGCAGGCCATGAACATCTGCCTGGGAGAGATCGGCCGCTGCCAGAAGACCACCCCCCGCCCCAACTTCATCGTGCTCCTCGGCGATCGTTACGGCTGGCGACCTCTGCCTTCTGAGATCCCCGCGGATGAGTTCGAGGAGATCCAGCTCCGCGTCTCCGACGACGCTGACAGAGCGCTGCTCACGACCTGGTACAGGCGAGACGACAACGCACTACCCCCCGAGTACTGCCTCCAGCCCCGGACAGGAGAGTTCGAAGACTACGACACATGGGAGAAACAGGTCGAGCGTCCCTTGCTCAACGTTCTTCTCCTAGCCACGGCAGAAATGACTCTGACGGAGGAGCAGCGCCTTAAGTACGTCGCCTCAGCTACTCACCAGGAGATAGCCCACGGTGCGCTGGAGGTTGAGGATGCGCGTGACCACGTCTTCTGCTTCTTCCGCACCATCAAGGATTTGCCCCAGGACGAGACAGCCAAGGGTTTCCTCGATCTGGATGAAGAAGGGAATCCCGATGGCGAAGCGCGCCAGCAGCTGGACGACCTCAAGACCGAACTCAGCCGCCTTCTGGAGGCCAACGTCCACAAGTACAACCCCGAATGGACCGAGGAAGGCTTCAGCACCAAGCACATCGGCACGCTGCCAGAGAAGCTCGAGGATTGCCTGAATCTAACTGACGATGGCACCGCCCCGTCGAGTTTGTGCGTAGACGTCTGGAAGAGCCTCTCTCGCGTCATCCTCGAGGAGGTCGGGGCCTTCATCCTGGAGGAGATGCGACCGCCCGAGGAGACGGACCCGCTGGAGGTGGAGATCGCTGAGCACCACAAGTTCGGCATTGATAGGGCCAGGTTCTTCGTCGGTCGGGATGAGATCCTGGAGACCGTCAGAGACTACATGAAGGGTGGGGACCCTCATCCGCTGGCGGTGTGGGGGGAGTCGGGTTCGGGCAAGTCGGCCCTGATGGCCAAAGCGATCCAGCAGGCTGTGGAGATGCATC
>Ga0114921_10001059_pt1 | contig 12309 bp, 12 predicted proteins | sample BentaG_FD_87016 | JGI IMG/M metagenome (GOLD analysis project Ga0114921, IMG submission 87016) | Deep subsurface microbial communities from South Atlantic Ocean to uncover new lineages of life (NeLLi) - Benguela_00093 metaG | ecosystem: Environmental > Aquatic > Marine > Oceanic > Sediment ...
ACGCCATCGTTTTTCTCGATTTTTGGATCGTGAGTATGCCCGGTGATCACTATATCATACATTTTCGATAGAATAAGTGCTTCGATAACTTCTGGAATGACGCCATGCATTACAGCAATACGCCTTCCGTCAATCTTGAATGAGTTAAATTGCCGCTTTATCTCCCCACCAAATTTTTTGAAAACTTCAATAGTTAATAATTCACCATCATTATTTCCTAACACTCCATAGACCGGAATGTTCGCCTCTTTGAATATCTTTGCAGAAAAAGGTGCGATAACATCTCCAGCATGGATTATTATTGTTGCATGCTTTGCAAAATAACTAACGGCCCTCCTTATTGCATCTAGATTGTCATGGGTATCGCTTATTACACCAATCTTCAAATTAAAGACCTCCTTTAATGGTAGTTGAATTTTGAAAGTACATTCTGAAATCAATAGACACATTAGCTGATATGACTTCACGTCATTGAATTAAAGACTTTTAGCAGATTAAAAATAGCGTGCTCAATTGTGTAAACATCGAGGAATATTGAGTGCGGGGGGTGGGATTTTCGAAGCGTGGTCTTTCCAGCGCTTTCTTCGAACCCACGTGGAGTGGATCGTGAATTTGGGCGAGGCGTTGCATTTAAGCATAAAGAATCCAGTTGACAGTAATTGTTTATTCTTATTTTTCCGAGATTTCTTAAAAAAACCTAGAGATCCCTTGTCAAAAATAAAGAACCCTTTTCCTATTTAAGGAACGTCTTGTCAATTTTAATGAATATTATGTAAATTTAATGATAAAAACTGTAAAATAGATGCAAATCCTTAAATTTTATAAGAAGCCTATGAAATTAAACCAATTTATTTCAAATCTGAGAATTCTTATGAACACAATGAATTCATATCACACTTTCAAGAATCGTATCAAAAAGAGGGTTGAACGAACAGAAAAGAAGAATCAGATCGAAAAACTGATGGAAAAATGTGTGATCATAGGCATTCTGACGAAAACTGGAGCGGGACTGGACGAAAAACACCGAGAAGAACTGGCAAAACAGTTGATCCGCGAAGCTTACAACCATCTAGTCAAATGCGAAGAAGCAATCCACCGCTACAAGCAAAGCAAACTAGCGATAGCCTACATCAACAGTGATAGGATATTGGAGGACTTAGCATGTTAAGCACGAGAGAGCAGCACGAAGAGGGGGAACATCCCTCTCTAAATTATGCTAAGAGAGTGGAAAAGTTGAGCGGAGGATGGAGTCCCGTTCATTTACCCAAAGTGATGACAGGAGATCTGGCAGAAGAGATAGGGATACATATCAGCGATGGTACAATGAGTCAGCGCACGGTGGAATATGCTGGACATGCAGAGGATGATAGAGCCTATTTGGTGTATTGGGTGAGCCCCTTGCTCAAGAAGGTGTGGAACATTTCACGTGTGAAGTACAAAGCGGATGCAGGTACAAAGAGCATTTATCTGCGGGTATATTCACGAGGAGTGGTGTTATTTAAAAAGAAGATATTAGGGCTACCTTATGGGAAAAAGAAAGGAATAAGGATTCCGAAATATTGTTTGAAAAACCGATGGTTGGTGAAGCGTGTACTGAGAGGGCTGTTTGATGGAGATGGGAGTCTGAGTTTTAAGAGCAAAGGTGGGCTGGCCCATACCTACCCAGTGATGAGCTACAGTTCAGTCAGTAAGGATTTATTAGGACAACTTCAAGGCTTACTGAAGAAGTTAGGGTTTACGTTGCCTAATAAACTGTATGATATGAAAAATGGAACGAATATACTAAGCATAAATGGCGATAAAAATTACGAGAGGTGGATGGGGTTGATAGGCTTCAGCAATCCGAAGCATTTGACGAAAGTGGCATTGTATGAGAGATTTGGACTGGTGCCGCCGAACACGGGGTTAATAGACCGACTGAAACTGATACGAGGGGAGGTAAAGTTATCGGATATCTATCCTGCAAAGAACTTGAGAGTGAACTCTGATAGAACAAAGGAGAGAAAAGTCTTGGAGAAGTTATCCAATGGAGAGACGTACACAGAGATACTTGGAAGTCTCCAAACTATAAACGGCAGAATAATCAAAAGGGCGTTTCGAAGGCTTTCAAAGATGGGCTTAGTGGAATGCGTTGAGGAACCACCTAGATGGGAAAAATACAGGCTAACTCAATGGGGTATCAACAAATTCTATCGAGCGGAAACGATAATGAAGCGGTTGAGAGAGGAGTTCCATCTCGCAATTTAATTCTTATTTTTTTAAAAATGGGGTGATACCTTTTTAGGTTAGCCTATCTATAACTAGTACTCATGTGGACACCTTCAGAAAGATACTGCTAAAAATTCTTTCGCATTACACTCATGCAATCTTTAGAAGAATTAATGGTGCGGGGGATGGGATTCGAACCCATGTAGACTTCTACGAAACCTAGAATGTCTAGGTTTCCCTACGTCAATGGGTCTTTCATCGGCGTAATTATTGTTCGATCTTGAGCTTCGACCCGAAAACGATCAGTTTTCAAGTCCATCGCCTTTGACCGCTCGGCCATGGGTGATAATGCCGTCATGCACTACCAACCCCCGCATGAACCCCCGCACAATAGTGGACTGCAGAATCAAACTGCCTTAGACAATGGGATATACATCGTAAAAGAATATCTGATTATTTAATCTTTTGCTTTGATTTAGAAATACGAATTCCTATCCTTAATGAATCCATTGGCTTCCCGAAATAGTGAATTCCTTTTTCCAGATCGGTGCCTCCTCTTTAAATCGTTCAACGGCTTCCCGTAATGTTGGCCAGAGATCGTTTCGGTGGCCTCCTGCGACTACAACGTAGACTATATCTTCTGAGACATCCAATTCATCTATAATATGGTGAATATGAACGTCTATAATTCCCTCCTTTTCTCTCAATTCATTGCAAATCGTTTGTAATGCCTCGTTTGCTTTCTCCTCATATGTTTCAAATGCTAATTTTGTGACTTTATCCCCTTTCTCATCGATCCCTCTGACAATTCCGATAAAACACGCGAGTCCTCCTGACTTATAGATTTCAGGATTTTTTTTAATTTCATTTATAATTTGATCTAGCGTTATTTCGCCTTTTTTATGAACTCCACCTTTTTGCAAGAGATACACCTCGCTTAGCTTGTGATCCTACTTTCTCTAACTACTAACACTTTAGAATCATATGCCTTTTAGAAAATACGGTTACGTCATTAGTAAAAAAAATCGACGTGAACTATTCTGGAGAATCAAGTGAGCCCAGGAAGATGAAGTTAAATGGGGAACTTTCCCAATTTTCTGAAGAGGTATATAACCCACATTACTAATGTGAAAATGGAAAGTGTTACCAGCAGTGGAACTAGTCTAATTTCCCAGAGAAAATTCAGTGCCAATCCATCAAAGACAGCAACGGCTAGACTTAAACCAAAACTGAGGGCAATCTTCTCGATGCCATCAATTTCATCGCCTGTTGGGAATAATGCACTAGTAAGGGCATAACCGCTCAGAAAGAGGACAAAGATAATTCCTAAAACCCAGCGAATTGCAACTAATGGATGATCTGCAGGAATAAATAGCGCTGCGGGTATCGTTGCAACAACAAGAGCTATGACTATCCAGAATTCTAATCCATATTCGAAACTAGTTATATAATCGAGTATATTATCTGGAACTGGAGCTGCACCTTTACCTTCAGGTTGCTTTAAGTTTATTTTTCCTTCGATTTCAAGTTCTTCTATTCTGTCCAATACCTTTTTTATAGGAACACCATGCTCCTTATTAACAAGCGTAGCAAGTTCTTTAACCGTTTTTGGCTTTGGTTTGCTTATTTTCAATGTTTCAAAAATGAGTTTATCAATTGTTTCTGATTTGAAGGTGCGTTTATGCTTTAAGTTCATTAAACCACCCGCGGAAGGATATATTTTGTTCCGTTTTATTTCTTTCTTTTATAAGTTTTTACTTGATTAAGAAGGTTATTTTTACTTATTATTCATGGAGATGCCTTAGGAATTTGGTCGGGAGACATGGATTTATACCATTTCACAAATTTTTGTAGTCCTTCCTCAATAGAAGTCTGTGGGTTATAACCTAGCACTTTTTTTGCTTTTGTGACATCTGCCCATGTATGTGATACATCTCCCTTCATTTTTTTTGTAAAAATTGGTTTTACAGAGCTTCCAGTTGCTTTTATCAACAATGAGATTAAATCATTAACTGAGTACCTTTCTCCTTTGCCGAGATTGAAGGCCTCTCCAGCAGTATCCTTAGCTTCAGCTGAAGCGATAATCCCTGAAACGGTATCATCGACAAAAGTAAAGTCCCGGGTCTGATTTCCATCCCCAAAAATGGTTGGCGGTTCATTTCTCAAAATTTTTTGTGTAAAGATATGAATCGCCATATCAGGACGTTGGCGGGGTCCATATACTGTAAAAAAACGTAATGAACAGACATCAATTCCATAAACTCGGTAAAACGCTTTGCAATATTTTTCCGCAGCTAGTTTGCTAGCCCCATAAGGGGAAATCGGATCAGTAGGATGTTTTTCGTCAATAGGTAAATATTTTGGAGGACCGTACACTGAAGAGGATGATGCATTGATCAATTTTTCTGCGTTTGAATTTTGTACTGCCACCAGCATATTTATAGTGCCGGTAACGTTAATTTCGTTCGTTTTAAGAGGAATTTTAACAGAAAATCTAACGCCAGGTTGAGCTGCAATGTGAAAAACAAGTTCTATATCCTCGCCAATAGACTTTTTCAGGTTGTCTAAATCAAGAATATCTCCTTTTATTATAGTGCAGTTCTTTGCTTCTTTTAAGCGATTAATATTGGCCTCTTTGTTAAAATAATACGAATTGAAGTTGTCATAGATTTTTACAGAATTATTTTGTTCCACTAGCGCCTCAGCAAGATGTGAACCGATAAATCCTGCTCCGCCAGTAATAAGTATGCGTCTTTCCTCAAGCAAAGTTCATTCACCCTCTTGATTTTTATTTGCCGTAAGTTGAGGCTGAATTGTTGAATGTGGACCAAGGGTATTTCCTGGTGTAAATGTGATATTGGGTCCTACAACAGAATGATCTGCGATAACAACGCCGAAAACATTATCGGTGCCTTCAGCTATCACATCAGGACCTATTTGACAATTTTCACCTATAATTGAGTCTTTAATGACCGTATCGTTTGATATCAATGTGTTATTCATAATAATAGTATTTGCCAAAGTTACATTTTCCACTAGTCGCACATTTGATCCAATTTGGACGTAGGGGCCAAGTCTACACTTAGGTCCTATGAAGGAATCTTCGCCAATGGATACAGGGCCATGAATTTTAACGCCCGTATGGAGCACGCTTCCCTTTTCAACACGTATTATCCCATCTATTTCGCATCCTTGATGGACTTCTCCGAAAATATAGTTGCCAAGATAGTCTGACAAAAATTTTTTATTGGCTTCTAAGAGATCAATAGGTCGTCCAGTATCCTTCCAATATTTCAGCGCAGGATATCCATAAACCGGCTCTCCTTGTTCAACAAGCGATTGAATTGCATCCGTTATTTCATATTCGCCACGATAAGACGGCTGTATCTTGTCAATAGCGCTAAAAATGTCGTTGTTAAAGATGTAAAGCCCAGTAATTACATAATTTGAGGGAGGAACTTTTGGTTTTTCAATTAACTTGCTTATTCTTAAGGTTTCATCCATTTTCACAACACCAAAAGGTGTTGGATCATCTACAGTTGCCAAACCAATTGTTGCGACAGCATTATGAGCCTGATGTTGTTCAATCATTTCTTTTAGATCTAACCTTATCATCACATCACCGAGTACCATGACAAAACTATCATTTTCAAGGTGTGATTGCGCGTATTTCAGGGCGTGAGCCAAACCGAGGCGTTTTTCTTGGTGGGCGTATGTTATATTCGTATCAAATCGATCGCCATCACCAAAATAATTCATTACGACTTCTTTCAGGTAACCGACAACTATACATACGTCTTGGATGTTTGCTAATCGTAAAAAGTCGAGTGTATGTTCTAAGACAGGTTTTCCCGCAATCATTAACATATGTTTAGGCTTAGCATAAGTTAAGGGTCTCATTCTTGTTCCAGTTCCAGCAGCTAAAACAACGGCTTTCGTCTTAATCGCCTCTTAATTGTTCTATTTTCATCTACATGATAGTCGTAGGTGTGATTATACTTTCTGACACAGTTTTCCATGGACAAATTGTTACACCAGAAGTTAAAGTGACATTATCTTTTATTGTACAGTAATCCCCAATAATTGTTAAACCTTCAATTTTAACCCAACGACCGAGTGTTGCGGCTTCTCCTACGATACATTCATTTATGGAACTAAATGAATCGATTTGAACATCTGGAAATATAATTGAGTTCTCTATTCGACAACCCTGACCGATGGTTACATCATCCCCTATGCAAACATACGGTCCTATATGGGTATCTCTAGCTATCTTCACATTATCTCCGATAGCAATAGATGAGTTAATATGTACGGGTTCCTCTATTTCGGAAGAGTGACTAATAAAAACTTTTTTATTTGAGCTTGAATGCGTTTTTTTGAGAAAATGGTCAAGAACATATTTATTTGCTTGCAAATAATCAGCAGGTTTTCCCATATCAAGCCATATATCATCAAATTTGTATCCATATAGTTTCATTTGGTCAGCAAAAATTGGAAAGACTTCTCTTTCGATAGAAAAAGGTGTATTCTCTGGAATATGCTCAAAAACTTCTGGATCAAGCACATAGGCACCTGCATTAATCAAATTGCTTGGTTCCTCTCCTGGCGCTGGTTTTTCTACAAATCTGAGAATTCTATGGGCATGATCTAACTCAACTGCACCATAACGAGAAGGATCTTCAACTGGATGAAGTGCTATTGTGCCAAGTGCATCTTTCCGCTGAATATGAAAGTTTAGCATATCCTTAAAATCGATGGATGATATTACATCACCGTTAAGCACAAAGAATGGAGAGTCATTCAGCAAATGCTGCGCATTCTTAATGGGACCACCTGTGCCAAGGGGTCTTTTTTCTTTGGCGTATTTTATATCGATACCCCATTTGTCTCCTGTGCCGAAGTATTGCATAATTAGTTCAGCTTGGTAGTTTATTGCAAAAATAACGCGCTCTACGCCACTATTTGCAAGTCTTTCAATTATAATTTCGCTTAAAGGTTTATTTCCTAGTGGGAAAAGTGGTTTTGGACGGGTACATGTTAAAGGTCTTAAACGTGTTCCAAATCCACCCGCGAGGATCAGCGCGCTTATCAATCTATTAGCCTCCAATTCTGTAACCATTTACAGATCTAACTCATTTATTATAATCGGTGGATGCATTCCTTCTCCTTTTATATTTTTAGTATAAAGTGTTTGATTTCATTCTAGAATTATTAAAACATCAATTTTGTATTGAACAACGATAAACCTTTTTATTGCTCTAAAATCCATGTAATTAAGATGATGACAAAGGGCTTACAGAGGAATGCAAAACGCTCCAATGATGAACTCTATGAAAGCTGATGTTCTTTATAATTAAGAACATTATGAGGACTTGATCCTCATTATCTTTTTTTGATCTAGAATATTCCAGTAATCCAATGTGACGCCTTCTGCAATCTTTGAGGCTAGTTCTTCCTCTTCAGGCATATTAACTTCGAAGTTAGAGTAATCTTCAAGGTCCATAATCATAAGAGAAGTTCCCATAAGGGAAATAACCTGTCCGGTACGTTTTTCTATTATTGGCACTTGTACTTTCGCACCTACGGGTGATACGATCGTTCTTTTTACATTATCGAACATCCCTACCGCAACGATGCGTGCCTTTGCCGATCCATGTTTTCCTGGCTTGGAACGGTCAAGACTTAGGATACGGCACGGATGGTCTTTCCCACCTTCTGTAATGATAAGATATCGTCCTACTTTCAAAGAACCTACTTCAACTGGTTTTTTGCTCATTTATTTCACCTCTCAATCAACTTTAGGGGAAGTCTTTGAGATTGTCAAAAAACCTTTAACCACAAGCACATCTTTCTAGTCTTATTGATAAAACTTCTCCCAATATCGCTTGAATTAGCAAAGATTCATCCTGATGAATCGTTTTTGAAATGAATCTTTTATAAACACTTCTTAGGAAGTTGTTAATTAGCGTAGCGTGAACAGGTGATATAAATAACTCTTACCCAAAATGTTGCAGCTTTCCTTAAAGAACTCTCTGGGGCGATATGGCAGTCGGTCAAACCTATTATAGGTACTCCGGAAGCATATAAAGATGTTGGAACGAATATTTATGGACAAACTACTAAGAAAGTCGACTTGGTAGCTGAAGAGGCATGTATTGACTATATACAGAAGAATGATATTTCTATCAAACTCATCAGTGAAGAAAGTGGAATCTTCTCATTTGGTGATGAACCAAGATACACCCTCCTGCTTGACCCAATCGACGGTTCAACAAACGCAAGTCGAGGTGTTCCCTTCTTTTCTTTGAGTATTGCGATACTCGACGGGATGACGCTTAATGATGTCATTGCTGGAATAATTAGGGCACCACTTTTACTTAATTATAACCTGTTTGAGGTCGAGAAGGGACGAAACCTTAAGGTCAACGGTATACCAATACCTACTCACCCAATAAAAGAACAATTAAGCAAAGCAATTGTAAGTATGTATGTGTATGATATAGATCTTGAAAGAGTCAAACCTATTGTCTCTCGGGCATACAAGACACGTTTATTTGGTTCAATTGCCCTTGAAATATGTTATACGGCGATAGGTTTGTTAGATGCACTTATAGATACTCGTGGCAGTTTAAAGGTAATGGATATTGTTGCAGCAAAATTGTTTATTGAAGAAGCCGGAGGTATCATCACGGATATGGAAGGAAACCTTTTAACTTCTAACGTCTCCGTTACAGAAAGATATTCGATTGTATGCGCGACTAATCATTCATTACATCAAGAAATAATCAATTTACTGGGCTGAGATTATTGATTAAGAGTATTGCTCTAACGGCACCTCCAAATTATGAGGAAGCAATGAAATTCACTAAGAGTTTTGTACGATTCCTTCAAGAACTGGGACTAACGGTTTTCCTCGAACACAATGTCGCTGAAAAACTGAAAATTCAAGAACTTGCCGTAGAACTTTCTGAACTTGATGATTTGGATCTTTTAATAGTCGCAGGTGGTGATGGATCGATTTTATACGCATGTAATCATCTTGCTGACCCCTCAATTCCTATGTTATGTATTGATTTCTCTCGAAAAAAGGTTGGCTTCATGACGGAAATAAAGCCAGAGGACGCCAAAAATGCAGTTAAACAAATTTTAGCGGGAAATTACACCTTAGAACTGCGGGATAAAATCACTGCGAAACTAAATGATGACCTTCGTTTACCTGACGCTTTGAATGAGATTGTTGTTACAAGTAGTAAGCCATTAGGGGTAGCCACTCCAATGCTACATCTTGGGGTTCAAATAGATAACACCCTAGTTGCAGATACCTATCTTGATGCACTAATCGCTTCTACGACAACTGGCTCTACAGCACATTCACTGTCTGCAGGAGGGCCAATAATCACCCCTAGTCTTAACGCGTTTATTATTATGTGTGTCAATCCCTTAGAATTGCCTTATAGAGTTCCCGTAGTTGTTCCCACTTCAAGTAACATCAACGTAACCATTTACGAACCTACTGCACAAATTGTAATGGATGGGCACTCTTTTGATAAGGAAATTCGTCCTGGAGACGTATTAAATATTTTTAAATCTGAAAATGCTGTGAAATTCATACGGCTTAAAGGTATAACTGATTTTTACGAACGCGTTTTTAAAAAACTAACAGTTTCTAGGATAGGTGAGGAATGAACAACCTCGCCCTGACGGATGGAACTTCCCGCCGCAAAAGTTAAATTCGCTTTCCTGGATCATATTCACTTTAACAAGCCGCGTATGATGCCTAGACCATACGATACGTGTTCTATGAATCCTAAAATTGGTATAGAAAGAATATGGCTTGCTTCTTTACTTTCTAACGATACCTTAAATCCTGTAATTAGTCCTACGCAAAAGTATGCCAGTAATGTAACTGAAAACAGAAGTAATATTCCTTGAAGGTTAGTGAACGACAGTATCGCACCACCTACTATGAAGAGTAAGAATAATGAAGGTATAAGATGTTTTAGTTGAAGTAGTCCTCGGTACTTTTTTCCAGCCCATGCTCTCCAGAAGCCATAATTAAACATCTGGAGAATAAAACACCCTAGTTCTTGGCGCTGACGATGCCAAACCTTTGCCTCTGGAGTATATACAAGCTTATAGCCAAATTTTCTAATCCTTAGATCCAGTTCTATATCTTCTGCGACCTTTAACTCTTCATTGAAATATCCAACTTCGCTTAAGACACTTTTTCGAATTGATGCGTTATTAGTTGGATTATGATCTACAACACGTCTCGTTGAATAGATCGCGGGATTTCTAGCGCCTGCAGATCCAAAATTTGTCGGAAGCAGAAAACCTATCGTCCTGGGAAGATATTTTTTCTCTGGGTAGGGCAGGATTACACCTCCTACACCTGCTACATTGGATGTCTCATAACATTCGAGCAGTTTGTTCAGCCAATTTTTATCAACGATAGAGTCTGCATCAGTGAAGGCAATTATTTCTCCTCGCGCTTTTTTAATCCCTGCATTTCTACCAGACGCTGGAGATCCTCCCTGCTCTTTCACGATACGAATGGGATAAGCGGATATATTTTCCAGAGTATTGTCAGTTGAGCCGCCATCTACATATATGATTTCGTAGTCTTCTTTCGGATAGTCTAAATTGAGCAATGATTGAATACATTCGTCTACTGTGTTCTGAACGTTTAGTCCAGTAATAATAACTGAGACTGTTTTTTTTATTGTCAAATGTTCACCAACGACATACTTTGATCCTCTGTAGATATCTCTGATATATCACTTATTGAATTAATAATCCCATTAGTAGACAACGTATCTTTATCTTAATTACGCAAGAAGACCTCTTCATTCAAGGAGGGGATAAAATTCGTTGCTTTTACATTCGCAAGAGCCCCAGCAGATGGTGTCCCTGCGGTGCCGTTCAATGTGGTTCGATAACTCAAGTGTCCCGTTAGTCAAGGAACAGGGGCTTCCGTGGACAGGCCCGAACTGTCGATGATCCGGCTAGGTGTGTTCAACCGTGTAAACAGAACGGTCATTGGGTGGCAGTTCATGGATGGATTGCTATCACAGCGGCACCCCATCTTCCAAGTGGAAATAACCTACTAAAAATTTCATCCAACCGGACAAAAATATGCACAAATTTTGGAAATCGAGATAAGATCTTCTCTCTGAAGGGTAGCGTAAATTGACCCATTAAGATCAATCCTTTGATATTTTGTACTCGAAGTTCCTGTAATTCTTTTTTGATCTTTGAAACAGAATACTCATGGAGATGTCCGTGTTCTGGTAGTTCTTTCATTCCTTTTCTTTCGGCTTCTGTTTCAATATTGAAAGGAGTAGTCTTAAACCAGCGAAGTTTTGACAGTAATTTTGAAAAAGGAGGATTTGTTGCAAGTGGAACTGCAATGACGATTAGGTCTTTTGAAACTCTCTTTAACTCTTTTAAAGCATTTCTTGGTGCAGGTAAATGCTCCAAAACATCTAAGCAAATTGAAATAGAGATTGATCTGCTGCAAAATGGAAGATATTCTGCATCTCCTCTTACAAAGAACGCGTTTGTAGGAGGATTACATTCCATGGCACGGTTGAGTGCATCTATAGACAAGTCAATTCCTATAGTATAAGGATACTGATTTGCAAGATTAAAAACATCTAGACCTTCACCGCAACCTACATCAAGTAATGCCGCTCCAGATGAACGTTGCAGCAATGAATAGACTATCTTAATTCTCCGCGCATGGTGATATCGAATAGTCGGATGTGCATGGAATCGGAGATATCTCTGCATGTGTTGAAGTAGCAACTGAAAATAATTCTTTTTCAGTGTCGCAGAACCCATGCCTTGTTACACCTTAGACAATGATGCATGTCTAGTTGTCTTTGTTATGAACTGTCCGGAATTCACCAAGCAATATATTTCTTCTTTTGGTGATATAGTATATGTGCAATTACAGTAACTCCTTGCAGTATTATTAAATGAAAAATTGCCAAAAACAAACTATACCGCTTAAAAAGTATAGTCAAACCTTCCAACAGAATGTAGCCCACTAACAGCACGCCATACAAATAGAGAGGAATCGAATCGAAAATTTTA
>Ga0114921_10001060_pt1 | contig 12306 bp, 10 predicted proteins | sample BentaG_FD_87016 | JGI IMG/M metagenome (GOLD analysis project Ga0114921, IMG submission 87016) | Deep subsurface microbial communities from South Atlantic Ocean to uncover new lineages of life (NeLLi) - Benguela_00093 metaG | ecosystem: Environmental > Aquatic > Marine > Oceanic > Sediment ...
AAAAAGGCCTGAGATTGTTCACGAACTTATGGAGAAGTCTACACAAACAATAATAAGTTGGTTTAAAGCTCAAAGGGAAGTAGCCGAGGAAAATTTTGAGATATTCATTGCCGATGATAATAGCAGTTATATGACAGCAGATCAATACAGAAAATTCAATCTTCCTTACCTGAGGAAGATTTTCAAGGAGCTGGAACATCCGCTGAACATGTATCATAATTGTCACAAGGGAAATCATCTAATAGAACTCATCGCGGAAACAGGTGCACCCATATTCCATATGGGTACGGCTAAAATATATGACTACGCTGAGGTTAAAAGACGTATAGGTGCTCGGATGTGCTTATGTGGTTACATGGATTTCCAAGAAAATCATCTAGTAGATAGGCAAACTATAGAGAATGCCTTCAAGGATATGTTCAGAGATCTGGGTGAGGGAGGAGGATTTATCTTCACCATTGGCATAAGATGGAATACGTCGGAAGAAAAAGTTCTCTGGGCGCTGGAGGCAGTAGATAAACATGGGAAACATGGGAAGTGATTTCAGATGGTAGAAGCATTAAATAGTCGAGAGCGGGTCAAGCTAATACTTGAACATAAAGAGGCAGACCGGATTCCTATAGACCTAGGGGGAAGGATTGCGCCAATAAGACATGAGGCTTACTCCCGGCTTGTAGAGTATTTGAAACTTGAGCGCAATATTAAGGAAATGGAGATAGATCCTTTTCTCTTCGTTCTTTATCCTGATATAAAACTCCTGGATGCCTTGGGAATTGATTTCTATCACATATATACTAGGGGCCCAGAATACATAAAGGTTAGAGAATACAGCGATAGGGGTCACCTTAACGAGTGGGGCATAACTGTGAAAACAGTTGATCAGTATGCTCAGAGGGTTACTCATCCTTTAAGTGATGCCAGTATAGATGATATAGAAAAATATAACTGGCCCGATGCTAAGAGCAGGGATAGACACAGAGGACTCAGGCAGCTTGCTAGACATCTCTTTAACAGTACCAACTTTTCTATAGTGGCAGAGCCGGTATCTGCCGGGATATTTGAGATGGCTCAGCACCTTAGGGGTCCTGAGAACTTCTATGTGGATCTTATGCTGAACAAGGATTTTGCCCATACTCTCCTGGACAAGATCCTTGATGTTTATCTGCAACTTACTGAGGGGTTCTTAGAAGAGGTTGGTTCCTACATAGATATAGTAGCACTTATTAGCGATGACTATGGCTCAAACGAAAGTCTCCTGGTTTCGCCAGAGCTTTTTGATGAGTTCTTTGCCCCGCGATATCGAAAGCTGATAAAGATCATCAAGTCAAAGGTTAATGCTAGAGTGCTCTGGCACACCGATGGTGCAGTCTTCAACTTGATTGATAGACTGATAGATATGGGAGTAGATATACTAAACCCGATTCAACCAACGGCAAAGGGCATGGAACATAGCCTACTGAAAGAAACATTTGGTAGCAGGATTTCTTTTCACGGTGGGATAGATTCTCAGTATGTTTTAGCTGGGGGGACGCCAGAGGAAATAAGCCGATATGTTAAAGATGCTGTTTCAAAGCTAGCTCCAGGAGGTGGTTACATACTGGCGGCCTCGCACGGAATTCAGTACCAAGTGCCACCTGAAAATGTTGTGGCCATGTATGATGCAGCTAAGGAATACGGCGTCTATCAAAACTTTAAGACAAGAACTATCTACTCTTACCAAGAGTAACACCCTTGGAAGAGGTATCGCTGGTGTAAGGAGACCTTAATGAAGGATGAGAGTGTAGGACTCTGCACAGCACAGATAGCTACCCTCCCTGGACAGAGCAAACATAACATCTCCAAAATGTGTGAGTTTATGAAATATGGAAAAGCTCTTGGTGCCGATATTATATGTTTTCACGAATTAGCTATTTGTGATTATGCCAATATCGAAGACTGGAGTGAGACTATTCCGGGAATGACTATCAACAAAATCACGAAAAAAGCCAGGCAGATTGGTATAGGAGTTATTTTTGGCTTACCAGAAAAAGATAGTGATGAGTTATTTAATAGTGCCGTAATTATTGATCAAGAAGGAAAATTGGTAGAAAAATATCGCAAAACCCATCTTTCGCTCGACAGTAGAGGTGGAACAATACCACGGGAAGTAGATATTTTTTCCCCAGGAAAAGAGCTTCCCGTTTTTGATACCTGGCTAGGCAGAATAGGAATAATGATCTGTAAGGACGGACTTTTCCCTGAAGTGCCGAGGACTCTATCTCTAAAAGGAGCTGAAATAATATTTTGGCTTAATAACCGAGGGAAGCTTAATCAAGCCCATCTAGAAAGCATAGCCAATCTAAATCGGGTGATCCTATGTGCCTCCAATAGAGCGAAAATCGAGAAAGTGGAAGGAGGAGGAAGCGCCATAGTTCAATTTGAGAATTCACACACTTCAGCCTCCGATTCTTTTTCCCACCACGGATCTTTCATTTCCCATGCGGGAACATCGGAAACTTTATTGTTCGGTACAGTGAACCTGGCAGTGATACGCAGAAGGAGGAAGGCGTGGCTGGATCATTGGCTCAACCGTCAGCCAGAAATTTATGGGGCTTTGGTTTCCCAGAGAAAAATGCTTCAGTAAAATAGAATTTAGACTCCCGCCAAATAAGAATATCCCGATCTTCTTATGCCAGTTTTTGGAACTTAGATAACAAGTAAAGGTAGGTCCATGACACCGAGAGAAAGAATATTGATGGCTTTAAATAGAAGGAAACCAGATAGAGTTCCTTTGGAAATAAAAATGACACCCGGGACATTTGAGACGTTCAAAGAAAAAACGGGCTCTACAGATTTTCGTTCCTATTTCAATATGGACTTCCGAGAGGTGGAATTTAATGAGCCTCATAAAATAAGTGATTTCTCTCGTTATTTTCCTGATCTTCCTGCCGAGGCTACAATTACCGAGTGGGGAATAGCACGGGTTCCGGGCTCCATGCCGAATTACCATAAAAAAATATCTCCTCTTTCCAAAATAACTTCTATCAAGGAGATCGAAGAGTATCCTTTCCCTGATTTTAAAGCTAATTATAGACACCAGCATCTGGAAAAAGAAATAGAAGGATACCACAAAAGTGGCTTAGCAGCGGTAGCTTTTCTGGAGATGACCATCTTCGAGAGAGCCTGGCGAATTCGCGGCATAGAGAATTTTATGATGGATATGATTTCAAATCAGGATATAGCTACAGCAATACTAGATAAAATCACTGAAATGTCATTATTTATGGCGCTGCGTTTCGCAGAAAGTAATGTCGACATCATTAAATTAGGTGATGATATAGGAACTCAGGAAGCTATGATTATGCATCCAAATATGTGGCGGAAATGGTTAAAACCACGATTGGCCAAAGTTATTAGAGTCACCAAAAAGATTAAGCCAGAAATTCTTATATATTATCATAGTGATGGATTCATTGAGCCGGTTATTCCTGACTTGATCGAGATAGGGGTAGATGTTTTAAATCCAGTCCAACCAGAATGCATGAACCCGGTTAAACTTAAGAAAGAATATGGTAATAGATTATCTTTTTGGGGAACTATCGGTACCCAGACTACAATGCCCTTTGGGACACCGGATGAGGTAAGAGAGGTTGTAAAACATATGATAGAGACAGTAGGAAGGGGTGGGGGTTTGTTAATTGCACCAACTCATGTGCTGGAGCCCGATGTTCCTTGGGAGAATATATTAGCATTTGTGGAGTCGGTAAATGACTACGGATATTAATGAGGGAGTTGTCGATTGTGAAGGAGATGACAGCTAGAGAGAGGGTTATTGCTGCATTAAGTCATGAAGAGGGGGATCGGGTTCCTATATGGGATTTAATTGACAACAAGGCAGTTTACGAATATTTCTCTCCGGGCGAGACTGATACTCTCAAGATGGCGGCAAAAACCTATGCGGGCTTAGGAATCGATGCTACGAGAGCATATCTTGTGCCAGAGAATGGAATTGAAGCCAAAAGCCCGCCTGGAAATGTAAGAAAACTAAGATACGGTCAAACTAGCTGGGTGGTTAGGCGTCCGGTTAATACCTTAGACGATCTCGATGATTATGATCCACATTTTCCTAGCTATCAGGAGCTAACAAAGAATTATGTAACAGATTTTAAAAGGAAAAGAGATGCTTTTGCTCCTCACACTGTGTTTATAGGTTATGTAAACGCGATATTCTTTGATGCTTTCCGCGCTATCCCACTGGATATCTTTTCCATGGCTATCCACGATAAACCAAGGGAGATAAGAAGAATTATGAAGGCATATACACAGCATTCACTTAATATCATCACTGCTTACGCAGAACACAGACTGGGTCCCGCCTTTATGATATGTGAAGATATTGCTTATAAAGGGAGACTTATGTTTTCACCTGAGTTCTTAAAGAGAGAGTTCTTTCCTCGGTTAAAAAGGCTCACGGAACCCTTGCTTAACGCAAAAATAAAAGTATTGTTTCACAGCGATGGTTATATAATGGATATTCTTGATGATTTGATAGAAGCAGGGATTGAAGGAATCAATCCTATCGAGCCTTTAGCTGGTAATGATATTAGCTACATTAAGAGAAGATATGGTAAAAAGCTGGTTCTTTTGGGAAATGTTGATTGTTCTCAAGTTCTTCCTTTGGCAACCCCTGAGGAGATAAGGCAGGCAACAAGAAAATGTATAAGAGCAGCCTCGCCGGGAGGAGGTCATTTTATCGGTTCAAGCAGCGAAATTACCCCGGCTGTTCCTTTGGAGAATGCATTGGCCTTCTTTCGGGCTGCCAAAGAATATGGGAAGTATCCTATACGTTAAATTTTAGTTGGATTACAGTTAAAGGCCTTTCTCGCCTTCAGCGATGATCTTAACAGGGTCCTTGTAAAGTAAAGCGAAGAATAATCTTCTTATGAGTTAGCAGCTTCACGGACTACAAGAGGACAGGGAAATGTTTCCAAGGATTATTTATTCCCTGCTTACCGTATTTGGCTCCCTTACCGTTGGTTATCTTGCTAGAAAAGGGAGCCATGTAAATGAAGAAAGATCTTCCCTGATAATAAAGCTAGGTACTATTTTCATTTCTCCCTGGATTTTTTGTTTCAACTTTTGGGCACTGGAAAAGTCCAATATTTCTATAATTACTTTACCTCTGGTGGGGGCATTGATCTCAACTTTTAGCCTTGTCCCTGCTAGATTATTGGCCAGATTTCACCATCTTGGGAAAAGAGAAATCGGTAGCTATCTGAGCTGCGCGATGTTCTCTAATGTTGGTTTTACTTTTGGAGGATTTTTATGTTTTGCCCTGCTAGGAGAAAAAGGATATACCTTGTCGCTCCTTTACTCACTCTATATGACTCCATTTTTCTATACTATTGGTTTCTATGTAGCGAGATACTATGGTGTAGAAGGTTCCCAAAGCTTGATCAAAGGGTTAAAGGCAACTTTTGCAGAGCCAGTAAGTCTTTGTCCTATAATGGGATTGATAGCTGGCCTGGGCTTGAATATGGCGGAGATAAGTCGACCCATTATCATTACCAGTACCAACAGGATATTGATTCCGGTGACTACATTTTTAGTGCTTTTTGGTGTTGGACTGACGCTGAAATTTCGGAAAATAAAAGAGTTTAAGAAGGTATGCTTTAGCATTTCCTTAATGAAGTTTGTTTACTCTCCACTTATTGGATTGATTTTGGCTTATGCCATGGGATACTCACGGATACTTAATAAGTTACCGTTGAAAGTAGTCTTTATTGAGGCAAGCATGCCAGTGGCGATAAATGTGCTTATCTTGACTAACTTATTTGGACTAGATAAGGATCTAGTAAACTCCTGTTGGATCTCGACTACGCTTGCTAGCATAGTAATAATACCTCTTATCATGCTGGGAATTCGATTCATTTAAGCGAGTCTTTCATCTATCTCCAAATTAACTTATCGTGAACAGGGCAGGTTATTTACATAACACGGAAACCTCAGTTTCGTGGATGTTCAGAAGGGTTATCACTAATAGACTTAAATCCGGACACACGAAAGGAATGGCACTCGTCCATGCTAACAATTGTGATGCATCTTTAGAGAGGGTTTTTAGGATCAAAGGAAAAAGGGTGAGTATTGTAGTGCTCAAACACGCAGCCGAGATGCTGCCTATTATAAGGTAATCTGTCCAATGATTCCCATTGAATTGATCCACAGACAAGTCCTAAAAAGGAGAAGATATTACTATGGAAGAGTTAACCCATCGTCAAAGAGCGCTTATGAGCCTTAGTCATCAAGAGGCGGATCGAATTCCCATTGATCTTGGTGGACGGGTATCCAGCATGATGCAAGGAATCTATACACAGCTAAAGAAGCGTCTGAATGTTATTACAAAGAATGAGACTGTTAGCTCCTTTCAAACCATAAATGATTTTGATGAAGAAGTTCTTAAAAGATTTGACATAGACTTTAGAAGAATCTATTTTGAAAGAGGACCTGAGAGCATAAGATTAAAGGAAAATTTCGATGGTACATATGTAAATGAATGGAGAATTACTATAAAGAGAGTAGGACCATATATCCAGAGAATATCTCACCCTTTGGCTGAGGCTACTATTGAAGATTTAAAAAACTATCCCTGGCCTGATGCTTATAAAGGAGATCGAGCCTCTGGTTTGAAAGAAAAGGCAAGGTCTCTATATGAAACCACTGACTATGCCATATTTGCTGATGCTGTAAATGGAGGTATCTTTGAGTATGCCCAGCATTTGCGAGGTATGGATAGATTTTTTATGGATATGGTGTCTAATAAAGATTTTGCTGAAGCTTTACTTGATAGGGTTCTTGAGGTCTTAATGGGACTCTTTGATGTCTATTTAAATGCAGTAGGTGAATACATACAAATAATTTTATATCCAGATGACTATGGAATGCAAACAGGTCTTTTAATTTCACCTCAATTATTTAGAGAAGTGATAAAACCAAGACTTAAGAAGCTAATTGATTTTATTAAAGGAAAAACTAAAGCAAAAATAATGCTTCATAGTGATGGATCAATATATAAGATAATCAATGATCTTATTGAGATAGGCATAGATATATTAAACCCTTGCCAACCTTATGCCAAGGATATGGAACCAGAGAAGCTGAAGGAAGAGTTCGGAGATAAGGTAGTATTTCATGGAGCAATTGATCAACACAAAATATTACAAGAAGGAACTGTAGAAGAGGTAAAGAAAGAAGTACACAGGAAGATAAAAGGATTGGCTTCTGGTGGAGGATATATATTAGCTCCGGCTCATAATATTGAGGAAGACACACCGGTTGAGAACCTAATAGCAATGTATGATTCTGCCAAAGGATACGGATGGTATCCTATAAGATGCTAGTGGAGTAATATTTTCAAAAACCGAAAAGGAAAAAGCGATAAGAAGTCATCTTTTTTCATTTCTCTCAATTTTCTCCAATTCTCCTTCAAGGAAATCTTCCCTCGTAGATTAATGAGTGCCTCCAGTCTCTTTCGGTGGATAAATTCCTGCAAAGCTCGGTTAACCGCTTCAGTCAACCCTCTTTTTACCAGTTTTCGGTTCCGTTGACAAAAATTTTACTTTAATTATAATATTATAGAACATTGTTCAAAATAGGTGAACAAATATGAAGTCCGTAAAAAAGGCTATAGAAGTTCTGGAGGCTTTGGCTAAAAGAGAGAATGGAGTAGGAATAACTCAGTTAAGTAAACAACTGAACCTACCAAAGAGCACCATTCATCAAATTCTCTCCGCCCTTAAAAGCGTAAGATTCGCAGAGCAGAATTCCGAGGATAAAAAATATCATTTGGGACTCCGGATTTTCGAGCTAGGCACCATTGTTCAATCTCAACTTCAACTTAGAAAAATAGCCTATCCTTACTTGTATAATTTAAGCAGAAAGACCAATGAGACAACTTACCTGGTAGTTCTGGAAAATGACAGGATAGTTTACATAGAGTGTGTGGAGTCAACGGCAAGACTTAGATCCCGGCCTGTTTTTGGAGAAAGAGTTCCCCTTCACTGTACCAGTTTAGGTAAAGCCATAATGGCCTTTTTGCCAGAGGGAAAAATAAATAAAATTATCTATGAGGATGGATTAGAAAGATTTACCGATAACACCATTACTGATCCCCAGATACTTAAACGGGAGCTAAAGGAAATTAGAAAAAGAGGATATGCAATTGACAATGCGGAACACGAGGAGGGAATTCGCTGTGTGGGTGCTCCTATAAGAAATCATCGAAAGGAAGTTTCTGCTGCTATCAGCGTTTCCGGGCCTTCCCAGAGATTTGACCCTCCAAGGATACAGACTATGGCTAAATTGGTTATTGAAGCATCTGAGGAAATTTCGAGAAAAATGGGCTATAAAAAACAAAATGTGCATGAGGCCTAAAAATCCGACGAGGAGGTGATGATCTGTAGTACCAACATACGAGTTTACTTCAGGTTTCATCAATCACAGAAAAATTTATTAAAGGAGAAAGTGTGACAAAAGTAAAAGGGAAAGTAAATTCGTGAAAAAAGGAGGAAAACGTGTTAAATGAGTTTTTTAAAAATCTGAAGCTAACCAGAAGGTGGAAAAATCTTTTAGGAATTTGTCTCGCAGCAGTGATGCTGCTGGCAGCGGGTGGGTCCTTTGTTTTTGCTCAGAAAAAGTACGAGCTGAATTTCAATACTCTCTTTCACGGCGGCGATGCTCAGGCAATGGTCAGAATCGTAGAGAAATTCAACAAGGAAAACCCTCAGGTGAAAATAGACCTTGTCCAGGGACAATGGGAAGACTATTATGCTAAGTTGTACATTACTGTTGCCGCTGGTGAGCCACCTCACATTGGCATCACTCATACAACCTACATTCCCAGCATGGCCCCGGCTATGACACCTCTCGAGAAATCTCGAGCAGGAAATCTTCTAGATATAGCGGGAATAAAGGGCGAGGATTACGTTGAGGACCTCTGGAAGGCTGGTGTTTATGAGGGAACAAGATATGTGGTACCTCTGGATACCCATATGTGGGCTCTCTGGTATAACAAGGACCTATTTAAGGAGGCGGGTCTTGATCCCAACAGCCCCCCCAACACTGGAAAAGAACTTGAAGAAGCAGCCAGCAAAATAAAGGCGATTGGCAAATACGCGATCCATCCCGCTGATATTGGCAAACCACGACACTTTCGCCGAGCCTGGTACATCTTATTCTGGCAGCAGGGAGGAGAGCTTTTCGACAAGGATTTCGCCAAGGCTACCTTCAATAACGATAAAGGACTTAGAGCTCTTGAGTACCTGGTAAATGTTTTTCAGAAATGGGGCTGGAATAAACCGGGTACCAATGGGAATGCTCAGTTTGTTGCCGGTCGGTTAGGTATGCTGTGGGTGGGGAACTGGTTCTATTGGACAGCCGAGCGAAGTGGAGTAAACTATGCTACTGCCCCCATGCCTCAGATATTCGATAAAAGAGTGACCTGGGGCAACTCACACAATATGGTAATACCCAAGCAGCCTCTTAAAGTAAGCGATAATGTAATAGTAACTGCCATAAAAACAATAAAGTGGATTAGTGAGAATTCAGACATCTGGGGAATATATGGAGGCCATGCTCCTGCCTACAAGCCGGTCCTGGAGGGTAAGAAGCTGGGGGAATCAAAGACTTGGAAAAAGTCCCTTTCTGTATTATCTGATATGGCACTTGAAGGCGCTCTTCACTACCCCATAATTCATCCCCAGGCTAAACAGCTGGAGCACTCTATCCAGGTATACGTGGAGGAAGCTGTCAATGGGATTATCTCACCCCAAGAAGCTCTAGATAAGGCTGAGGAAGAGGTAAACGAGATACTGGGTTCCTGAGACCTTAGAACTTACAGGGTTCGGTGGTTTTCCTGCCGAACCCTGTATTATTAGTTTAGCAGGAAGGCCAATATATTGTTGAAAACGGGTTTGTTTTTCGGGAAAAGAGGGCATCGTTCGCAAATTGAAGGCTTACTTTTTATTTTGCCCTATGCCTTTTTATGGGGGTTTTTCCTCATCTGGCCTCTAGCCTATGGCTTTTTTATTAGTCTACATAAATGGGACCCCTTACGGGGTTCTAAGTTTATTGGTCTGGCCAATTATGTAAAGCTCTTTCGGAGTCCAATATTCTGGAATGCTTTTTTCAATACCTTTGAATTTGCGGGAATAGCAGTTCCTCTAATAATAATTTTGGGGTTAGTATTTGCTCTTCTCATGCAAAGAATGAGCATCAGAGGAGGTAGATTTATTGAGGCCAGTTTATTTTTTCCGTACCTTCTAACTGTTTCCATAGTGAGCCTGGTATGGAAGTGGCTTTTTGATCCGGACGTGGGTTTGGTATTGTACTATTCTTCTCGACTAGGACTACATCTACCGACCTTTCTAGCTGACAAATTTTGGGCTCTACCAGCCATCGCTTTTGCCACGGCCTGGTGGTTAGCAGGCTACCGGATGGTAATATTCAAAGCCGCTATGGGGGACATACCACCAGAGTTGTACGAATCGGCCGAGCTAGACGGAGCTGGAGGCTACAAAAAGTTCAGACACATAACTCTTCCTCTCCTACGACCCGCAATATTATTTGCTCTGATTTTAACCACCATCTCCGGATTCAGGGTCTTTGGTCAGGTAATAATGATGACCGCTGGAGGCCCAGGAAGGTCCTCTGAGGTACTGGCCTTGTATCTATACCGGAGGGGATTCGACTATTTGCAGATGGGGCTGGCTGCCGCAGTCGGCTTTATCCTTTTCGTGATTATACTGATTATTACCGTAATAAGCTTCCGATTCCTGGGATTTGAGTCGAGACTTTAGGAGGAGGGTAATTGTTAAGAAGATCCAATGCTGTGGGGGTGGGGTTAAAGTATTTCTTTTACGGCGTTCTAGCCATAATATGGATAATGCCTATATTGTGGATGATTGATACTGCTTTTAAGCCTTCACCTGAGATATTTACCGTCCCTCCCCGATGGATTCCCTCTTATTTAACCCTCGAACACGTCAAAGAGGTGCTTACCAAGTGGCCTTTTGTTCGTTGGCTGATAAACAGCCTTGTCGTGGCTACCACTGCTACCCTTATATCTTTGATAGTTTCCGTGTTGGCTGGATTTTCCTTTGCTAGACTGCAGTGGGTAGGTCGAAACTTTGTTTTCATCACCTTCCTCTCATCGATGTTTATTCCCTGGCAGGTAAATGTGATACCGCTTTATTTCATTATGCATAGATTAAATTTGCTGAACACCTATCCAGCCATATTCCTGCCCATAGTTGCCATGCCTATAGGGATCTTTCTTCTCCGTCAGTTTTTTCTAAACATTCCTCAGAGTTTAGAAGATGCGGCCAGACTGGACGGATGTGGGAGTCTCAGAGTTCTCTGGCATATCATATTACCGGTATCCAGACCTGCCCTGGGAGCTATGGCTATTTATATGTTTATCTTCTCCTGGAATGAGTTCTTCTGGTCCATGATCGCTTTACAGAGGTCCAATATGTTAACTCTACCCATTGGTCTGAAGGCTCTCCAGGGAGCCTATGATATCAATTATGGTCTTCTCATGGCTGCTTCCTTTCTCGCTGTTTTACCAGCCTTGATAATATTTCTTGTTCTTCAAAAGAAAATCATAAGGGGAATCGCCTTTACTGCCGGTAAAGGTTGAGCCTTGACCCCTGAGGTTTCGGGAAAAGTAAAGGGAGTGTGAGACCACCGCACCGGGAGTTAATAGAAAAAGAAATTACCGACCGGAGGAAGTCATTGAGATATTTAGGGTTGATCCATGAGTCCTGATTGGACGATCAAAGCTAATGTTCTTATTATAGGAGGGGGAGCAGCAGCCGTTCGTGCCGCACTGGAAGCAAGCCAGGCAGTGGATAATGTAGTTTTAGTTCTGAAGGGAAATGATCTTGGGAGCGGGGGCTCCACTTTTTATCCCCTATCTCCAGGATGGGGAATTCAGGCCGTGTTAGAGCTCCAGGCTAATGAGGACTCTTTAGAGAAGCATTATGGAGATATTATGGTAGCAGCCCAAGGTATGTGTAGTCCCACTTTAGCCAGGATTCTGGTAGAAGAAGCTCCCAAGAGGGTATTGGAATTAGAAAGCTACGGACTTGGATTTGATAAAAGGGACGGCCAATATGTTAGGGTAAGAGGTTGTTTTAGTACCCATCCTCGCTGTTTTCAGGTAAGCAGGGTAAGAAAGATTGTGAGCACCATGAGAGAAGCTGTAAAAAAAGCCAATATAAAAATCATACCAGGGATTATGGTAATAGATATTTTAACCTACGATGGAGA
>Ga0114921_10001061_pt1 | contig 12305 bp, 10 predicted proteins | sample BentaG_FD_87016 | JGI IMG/M metagenome (GOLD analysis project Ga0114921, IMG submission 87016) | Deep subsurface microbial communities from South Atlantic Ocean to uncover new lineages of life (NeLLi) - Benguela_00093 metaG | ecosystem: Environmental > Aquatic > Marine > Oceanic > Sediment ...
CTAAATGCTCGGCAGGTGCCCCCTATCCCGAAAATTGGACAAAGGGGACGTTGGTTCTGAAACAACTTATTTACATCTGAAAAAGTAAAGGTTTGTTATATCACAGTCTTGCGGTCTGAAGGTATTATAAAGAAACTATATGAACTATAATTATGTGTCTCTGATAGATAGAGCAGAGTATCATGGAAGGGCATAATGAATAACTCATTAAAAGGAGCACTCTTATCAGGTTTGGTATTCCCGGGCCTAGGGCAGGTTATTCTAAAACATTATAAAAGTGGTATTGCTTTGATGCTTATTGTTTCAGTTAATATGTTGCTAATTATAGTGAAAGCAGTACAACAAGCCTTTATTATCTTAAATAAAATTGAATTGGAGGGTGGAGTAATTAACGGGAGCGCGATTTCAAAAGCAGCCGCCCAGGCATCCACCACTTCTGAGAGCCTCATATTCAAGCTCCTCTTGTTATTAATAATTCTCTGCTGGATCATTGGGGTTGTTGACGCTTACAGAATCGGAAAGAAAAAGGACATTGAAGAACGATCGACGAACGAAGTTTCAAATAGCGAAGGCAATTAGTCACATAGCGGCGAATGGGGATGTGGGGACGTCCATAAAATTATAAGTTACTTCACGCTTAATGATGGCATGCTTATAGGTGTGTTACACTGCACTCTTGCGGCCTAAAGGTATTATGAAGAAACTATATAAACTATAGTTAGCAATATCAAAATGAAAACAAAGAATATAATTTATATTGCAGTACCCATAGCTGCCGGCCTTCTGATTTTTCTTGTCATTAAACTTGCAACCCCAAGATATTACGAGAGTAGAGACTACACTTGGTATCCTGAAATTGGGTCAAAAGAAGGAGATCTTCTTATTCGAGGTAAGAAACTTGATCGCATAAAGAATGATATTAACAAGTTGATTTATGCAATAAATGGGTCAGATAAAGACCCAGAACTTTTTCGTACACCAGAAGACAAGGAACCTATAGGTCCGCCCAAACTGAAATTAATAGGTATTAAAGGACAAGTAATAAACATTGAGGTAATTAATGATGAATATCTAACTCAAAGAATGGGCACAACTGGAGCAGCCGAATTTTTAGCAACGGCTACATTTACGCTCACTGAATACGACAATACCAAATTTGTCAATTTTGTCTTTGAGGCAGGAGATCACGCCTTTCCGGGTCTTTATTCAAGAGAAGATTTTCTCAGGACCTGGAAAGCTATTGAATGATTTTGAAATAAAAGAAATAAGGGACGTACTTTTCTATTTGACTATTTCTAGATTCCAATTCAAATTCGATCCACCCACGGGTTGCTCGATTAGACATCCCAGGACTTCTGCAGCATGTTATCGTCCGTGGAATAGAAAAAGGAGATATCAAAAAGAAATGCTCACCCAATTAGATACATAGAAAAGAACGTCCCTCTCAAGCAGAACGTCTCGCTCTACCATACGTCCCTAAATTCACCTCAATTCAATTCCCTCAATTCCCGCTCTGACGAACATCTGTTTGCTTGAGGACCATGAGTGTACGAATCAGTACACAATCTACGGCTTGCTGGACAAGGGCGGAAGACCTGACACACCGTTCGTTTTTTTCCTTGACCGGCGCAAAGCTCCGTGTTAACCTGCGGAAATCAAATAACAATCTTCATCACGGAAAGGAGGGGTGGCGGCCATGAAAGGGGTTTGGAATAAAATTCTCAAGGTGGATCTGACCAACCGCACGTGTAAAGCCGAGCAACTGCCCGACGAAGTCTATGAGAACTTTCTGGGTGGTGCGGGCATGAACGCCTACATTCTCTGGCGTGAATGCCCGAGGGGAACAACCACCTTCGACCCGGCCAACCGCCTGACGCTCGCTGCTGGGCCTATGCAGGGTATCAAACAGACCGGCGCAGCCAAGTGGACCGGGGGGGCTATCTCACCCTCCATCAACATGAATGCTGACTCGGCGGCCACGGCGAGCTTCGGCATCGAGATGAAGTTCGCCGGTTGGGATGCGATTGTAATCCACGGCCGGGCAGACAGACCGGTGTATGTCGTCGTTGACGACGACAAGGCCCAGATCAAGGACGGAAGCCATCTCTGGGGCAAAGACTCCCATGAGACCGAGGACCGGATCAGAGAGGCCGAGGGCCAGGCGTTCGAAGTGGTGACCACCGGCCAGGCCGGCGAGAGGCTGGTCCGTTACGCTAACATTCAGACCCGGAAGAAGTCCTTTCTCGGCCGATGCGGGTTAGGTGCGGTCATGGGCTCTAAGCTGCTCAAGGGAGTCGCCGTGCGGGGAACCCAGTCCGTTTCCTACCACGACCCCGAAGAACTCGACAAGCTCAACAAGGACATTAACAGGCGCGTGACTGTCACCGACGCTTCCCAGCCAGAGTTCCTCCAAATGAAGCGGGTGGGTACTGGCGCGGCCACCGAGTTGTTCGCGCCCCAGGGCAATCTGCCCATCAAGAACTACCAGCTGGCCACGTTCCCGAGCGGCGAGAAGAATCTGCACGGCTCAAACTACGCCAACGTACTGAACGCTAAGCCCTGGCCGTGCAAGTGGTGCGTTCTCCAGTGCCACAACCTGTGCGAAATCAAGGAAGGCCCTTACGCCTATAAGGGCAAAGGCCCAGAGTATGAGTCCTTTGCCATGATGGGCTTCGGCACCATGGTCGATGATTTTGAAGCCGTCGCCTATGGCGGTGAGCTGGCCAACAAGTACTCCATGGACTGCATCTCCCTGGGTGCTGTGCTGGCCTGGGCCATGGAGTCCTATGAAAAGGGCGCTATCACGAAGGAAGACACCTATGGCCTCGATTTCACATGGGGCAACGGCGAAGCCATGGTTGAGATGGTCAAGAAGATCGGTGAGCGGGCCGACGGGCTCGGCTATCTCCTGGGCGAGGGCTCCAAAATCGCCTCAGAGAGGATCGGCAAAGGCTCCGAAGTCTGGGCCATCCAGATGAAAGGCCAGGAGATCGCGGCGCACAATTGGCGGGCCCAATATATCTCGGCGTTGAACTACTGCACCGGCGTGGCTTCAGGCCCCAACCACGAGCGGGGCAACTCGCAGCACATCTGGGTCGGCCACGTCCGGCTGCCCGAATGGGGCATCGACCAAGTGGCAAACGAGGAACGCTGGTCCTGGGATAAGACGGCCGAGCGCAACGCCAAATTCCATGACTATTGCAACGTGATCAACTCCTCCTGTCATTGTAAGTTCATGGAGTTCCGAACCTACTCCCTGACCGATCTGCTCAACACGATCAACGCCTGCACGGGCCTTGGTTGGACCCAGGCGGATCTGCGTCGCTGCGGTGACCGAATCACCCAGCTTCAGAAACTGCTGAACATCCGCTACGGCTGGAAGAAGGCGGACGACTTCAACTATCCTAAACGGTTCATGGAGCCAGTTGATGAGGGTCCGGCAGCCGGCAAAATCCCCGTCGGGTTAGAAGATGCCATCGCGGACTACTACAAGGAGCGGGGTTGGGACGAGGACGGTAAGCCGACCAAGGCCAAACTCGAGGAAGTCGGCCTCGTCGAATTCATGGAAAAATGAAAACTCGGTATGCTAGGGGATAGCTCTCTCCCGCCAGCAACATCGACCGGCCGGCTGGGCCGGTTTTTTTCACATTCGCCAGAGAGGGGGGCTCGGATTCTGAAGGGGGGGCGCATCCTAACGCTCACCGCAGACTCGGCACGTGATATCCCTTGTCAACTTTATTTTGGTGATGCCGTCAGATTCCCATTCGGTTCCCCAGGTTATTCCTTGCTCCTGAGAGATCTTTCTGAAGTGCTTACTCAAGAAGAGCGAAAAAAACCTGATGTCCTGCTTTGTCTCATACAGGGAACCGAAATAGAAGAGGTTCGAAACCTCCCGATGGATGACGTACTTAACCAGTTCTGTCACGGAGAACGCCCCAAGTGCGGCCAGGGGCAGAATATTGATCGGAAAGACTGTTGGTCCAAAGGTCCCCAGGATGTTCTTGCTCTGGAATCTCCCCAACAGGCAGCTCAGACAGGGGGTCTGGGGTGAGTGGAGCAGCGCCGTGTAAAAACAATTCGAGACAACTCCGGCAAGAAGATATGGCACATGGTGTGCTACGGCAAATTTATTGACCATGAAGCGGAAGGCCCATTTGTCAAAGGTATCGATGATGATATCTGTCTCAGGATCTACTGTTTCATCGAGGGTGTCCTCGTCTACTTTCATCCGCCGTGGTCTGATATTCACATTGGGGTTTAGTCTCTTGGCATAAATTTCAAAGGACTCGGTCTTGGTCATGCCGATATGTTCTTCATTATGGACGAACTGCCGGTTTAAGTTGGACAACTCCACGACGTCGTGGTCAAAGGCCTGGATCGTCCCGACTCCGAGAAGAAGAAGGTTGTTGAGAATAGAGGATGCAGCACCCCCTATGCCCATAACCGCAACATTCAGGTTTTTCAGCTCTACCTGATGCTCTTCGGACCAGTCTGCCATGAGCAACTGCCGCACGTATCGTGTCCTCTCCCCCTGGGTGAGCTGATTTCGAGGGTTTTTGCTCATTTTCGATACTCCGTTCGGGGTTATCCAAGCTTGCTCTCAACGTATTCGGCAATATTCCGAACGCTACTGAACCGCCCGGGAATAATATCATCGTCTGGAATCTCAAATCCGAACTCATTCTCCAGCAGAATAATCAACTCAACGAATTGCAAGGAGGTAAGGCCCAGATTCCTCAATGTATCCGAGTCGCCAAAGGCCTCGTTTCCACTCAGGAAATTAACGGCAATCAGTTCCTTGACTCTCTCCTTCATGGCCCCTCGCTCTTAGGCGTGAGATTTGCTCTTTGAGGGCATCGTATTTGATCTTTCCCGTCGAAGTTTCCGGAAATGCCTCAAGAAATATGACCTCATGAGGCACCCATAACCTGTCCAGTTTAGCATGGCATGCGGAAAGAATATCTTTCGCCGTCACACGAGTTGCCTTCTTTCTGACGACTGCCGCACATATGGCATTATCCTTGTAGGGATCCTCCATGCCGAAGACAACGGCGCCTGCAACTCCCTTGATTTCACTGATAACCCTTTCAATTGCATGGGGGGCGATTTTTTCTCCCCCGGATTTGAAGACCGAATCCTCTCTTCCAATGTAATAGTAATACCCGCCCTCATCTTTTTTTGCCAGGTCCCCCGTATGGAGCCATCCGTTCACGATTCTCCGCCTTGTGAGCTGCCTGTCCCTCCAGTAACCGGGAGTGATGTTTGCCCCCCGAGCAACCAACTCCCCCCCCTGGTGGGGTCCAAGCTCGTTGCCATTCTTGTCCACAATCTTCAACTCGACTCCGTCAATCGGCAATCCGATGGATCCCTCTTTCCCGTGAATATCGGATGCGGGCAGGATCGTCAGCCTTGTGCTCGCCTCCGTCAATCCATACATCACGGTGATACGGCTATGCGGGAAGGATTCATTGATCCGCTCTATCAGGTGCCTTGTGGGAGAGGCCCCAGCTATTGTCACGAGCTTGATATGATCAAATCGGCCCTTTTCAAACCGCCTCGTGAGCCACGCAAAATGGTAGGGCACACCTGCGATGACATCGATACGGTGCTCTGATATCATCTTTCTTACAGCTGCCATGTTCGTGATATCGGGGACCACGGCCAGGCTCGTGCCGAGTTTTGCCATAAGCCAAAGCTGTGACAACCCATATGTATGGTGAAAGGGGAGCGCGGTAAAGATCCCCTCTGTTTCACCGATATCGAGCGCCTTGATAATACCCGCGGTCACCGCCTCGAGATTTCCCCCATTCAGCATCACCCCCTTTGGCTGACCGGTGCTGCCCGATGTATATACGAGGTTGAGCAGCCGCGAGGGGGCGTCGTCCAGCTCCGATACTGGCAGACCCCCTTCCTCCTTATCCCTGGATACTAATCCCAGGAAATCTCTGTAGCTATCCAGCCGGTATAATCTGACAGCAATGGATTTTGTCTCAAGGCCGGAGCATCCGAGAATCATAGCGGGGTCGATATCCCTGAGCATCGACTCAAGCTGTGAGGGCCGAACGAGCGGATCAAGGGGCACAGCCACCATCCGTGCATAGAGGGCACCGAAGTAGAAGATGGCACTGGTCACGCCGAACGGCAATGCAATAACGACCCTGTCACCTGATTTGCCCCTCCGATGTAACCATTTCGCCGCCCGGATCGCGCTCTCATACAACGCCCGGAACGGTAAAGCGACCTCCTCGTCCCGGATCGATTCCCTGTGAGGCCATTTCGCTGCAGCGTTTTGAAGCCAGAATGCAGGGCCGATCATACCCCTATAGTATCCTCATTGAGGCGAGAATGCCCGGAAATCGTGACGATGGCCCGGGCCATTCCCACGGAAATCACGTCAAATCTGCCTTTTCATGATCTCAAGAGAAAGGAGTTTCAGGGGAGAAGTGAACAATGATGGTTTTTCAATTTCGGTCACAACGATGTTACAGATAACTCTCCAGCTCTTTCGCGTCAGCCATCCCGGATTTCTCGGAGATTTCCCTGATGATTTTACCCTCCTTCATGATGTATACGCGGTCGGCCAGGCGGTTGACGATGGAGAGGTTCTGCTCGACTATGAAAGCCGATACATTATGCCCTTTCATCTGGCTCAAGATTCGGAAAATATCCTCGATGACAATGGCGGCCAGCCCTTCCGTCGGTTCATCAATCAGAAAGAGCCGCGGATTACCAACCAGAGCCCGGCCGATCAAGAGAATCTCTCGCTCTCCTCCGCTTAAACCTCCAGCCTTATTATCCATCAGGTCATTCAGTTTTGGATAGATGCTGGTTGTTCTTTGGATGGCTGTGGACATCTCTTCGCCCGCGGCGTAAGCGGCCAATTCGATGTTGTCCCGTACGGTCAAGTGGCTGAAGACTTTCTTGTCCTGAGCCACGTAGCGTACACCTTTTTGGGCTAATTTTGCAGAGGACAAGCCTCGCGTATCCTCTCCGTTGTAGACAATCGAACCTTTAGAGGGCTTCATAAGGCCACTGATGGTTTTCAGGAGAGTGGTTTTTCCGGCACCGTTTCGGCCCACGATAAAGACCACTTCACCCTGATTCAGCTGGAGCGACACATCATGAAGGACCTTGGCGCGACCGTAGGTAACATCGATTTCCCTTACGTCGAGCAATTTTCCTCTTCCTTTCCCCAGTAGCATTCTCTGACGGCTGGATCACGGAGGACCTGTTCAGGATTACCCTCACAGAGGATCTTTCCCTCCTTCATCACGGAGAGCTTTTTCACCACACTAACGATCTTGGAGATCTTATGCTCAATGATGACCAGGGCGAAGTTCTTCTTCACCCGATGAATCAGGTCCAACACTCCCCCAATCTCATGATCACTGAGACCTGATAGGGGCTCATCCAAGAGGAGTACTCTCGGCTTCAGAGACAGGCCAATAGCAATTTCAAGCATCCTCTTTTCACCATAGGAGAGTTCAGAGGTGCGGGCAGAAGCCTTTTTTTCAAGCCCCACCGACTCCAGGGACTTCAGGCAGTCATGCACCACGATCCTTTTCCGGGCAGGTGCGAAAAAGAAGTTTTGTACGGATTGCTGATCCCGTTTGAATCTGATCGTTGACAAGACCAGGTTTTCCCAGGCCGTCAAGGAATCAAAAACGGAAACAAGCTGAAAAGTTCGAGCCATCCCCATCCCAACCCTTTTGTGGGGAGGGATTTTGGTAATGTCCTTGCCGCAGAAGGTTATCTTCCCCGCACTGGGGGGGAAGAAACCCGATAACAAGTTAAACAGGGTGGTCTTTCCAGAGCCGTTCGGGCCGATAATGCCAGCAACTTGACCCTCTTGGAGGCTGAAGTTGACCTGGTTAACGGCCACCAGACCATCAAAGCGCTTGGTCAAGTTCTGGGTGCTGATCAGATCAGACATAATACAAGACCCTATATATCAATTGGCCTGAAGATCAGTACAATTGCCATCACAATAAACACCATTGTTTCGGCACCCTGCGACCAGTACCGTGCCGTAAGCGCCATAACCATCCCGAGGACCAGGGCGGATACGAAGGTCCCTCTCAGGTTTCCCATCCCTCCCACGATGACCACGGCGAAGCACAACAAGAGGATCGAGAGCCCCATATAGGGGTGGACTGAGCTGATCGGGGCGTAGAGAACCCCTCCCAGGGCAGCCAAGGCGCTTCCCATCATAAAAACGATGGAAAAGTAATGATCAACGTCAATCCCCAGGCATCCGACCCCATCCCTGTCCTCCAGGGCTGCCACCACGATCTTGCCCACAATGCTCTTCCTGAAAAAGAACTCCAACCCGATAAAGAGAAGGACGGCAATCACAACGATGACGATCCGGTAGATTGGAAGTGTCAAATCCCCAATCGTCAGATACTGGCCGATCGGATCGCTCAAGGGATAGGGAAGGACCCCCCAAATCCACTTGATCGTATCCACCCCAATCAGGGCAACGGCAAAGGTAGCAATGAAGGTATGGTCGAGGGATTCCCCGTAAAGCCTGCGGATGATGCATCGCTCAATCAGATAGCTTATTGGAATGACTACGACGACGGCAATCATTGCAGCGATGACAAAATAGCCCTTGAACAGGGCGCTAAGGCTGACGAGCATATAGACACCAAGGGTGTAGGTCAGGGTGTGCGCAAAATTGATGACCCTCATCATTCCGAAGGTGAGGGAAAGCCCGATTGAGATAAAGTAGAGAATTGCCCCGATGGTAAACCCGTAAACAATGGTATGAATCATCTCTTGACAGCCCCCGCCCCCATCGCCCTTAAAACGGTCTTCCTTCTTTCCACATATTCCCAAACGCTCTGAAGATACCCCCAGATACCCTTCTGAAACCTGAAAATGATCATCAGCAGGGCAATCCCCAGGAACATCTCCCATCGCTGAATATAAATGGGCAGATAGTTGCTGATGACCATGTAACTCACACCGCCCACAATCGCCCCGTAGAGACTCCCGGCCCCTCCGATCAGGCAGGCGAAAACAGCACCCACGTTACTGTGGACGTCCATAACATTGGGATTGACATAATTGTAATTCAGAGCAGTCAGTGTTCCGGCCAGACCGGCCGCGGAGCCCGCCAAGACAAACGTCACCCACTTATAGAGAAAGGTATTATATCCAAGAAACTTGACCCTCGTTTCATCCTCCTTGATTGACCGGATCAGAATCCCGAAGGGTGAGGAGGTAATCCGCTTGAGAAGATAAAATACCAACACCAAACAGATAAGAACGAACCAGTACATCGTGGTCCGGCTACTGAAATTCAGAAAACCGAACGGGGAAGCGTGAATCCCGAACCCGTCTTCCCCATTCGTAATTTTTCTGAGAGGCGAAAGAACAAGAAAAAAACCGATTTGGTTGAACGCCAGGTTGATTAAGGCAAAACAGGCGCCAGTTGTCCTGACAATGATGAGGCCGATGAGCATGCCCAGCAAACCCGCGACGAGGATCCCCACGATAATGGCCAGAAGGGGATTCTTACTGACATATTTGAGGAAGAGCCCAGAACAGTAAGCGCCTGTTCCCAGAAAGAGCAGGTGGCCGAAGGAGAGCCGTCCCATGTACCCGTACATCAGGTCGAAGGACATGACAAAGATACAAAAGATCATGAAGTCCGTGACCCTGTTGACCGACAGCACTGGGGTGATCAGGAGGAACCCTCCAAAGATTACAAGGGCGCCAATCAGCTCCTGCTCCCTCATTCGGTTGCTCTTGAGGCCCTTTGAGGGGGCCAGAGCTGTATCCGAATAAGATCCAGATGGCTTGTCCACAATCAACTCCCTCGGCTCAGAAATCCTCACAGGTGGGCCGCTTTTTCCAGAAATACTGCCCGACCAATTTCCTTGTGCTCGTTACGTGAGGCCCTGATGAAAGGCAAAAAAGACCAGCGGCGGTTTTCAAAGCAGTTCGGACTCTAAGAAAAAGAGGGGATACGCCCTTCAGTGGCAATATCCCCTCCACCCTTCTCACTGACTACCAGCCCATTTCCTTCAAAGGTAGGCACAACTCCTGACCCATGTACACGTCGACCACCTTGGCAATGTCCCATTTATCTTTTCGTTCCTTGCCTGGTTTGCCGTCCACAATCCACTTCGCGTACTTGTACATGGGCCTTCCGTCGGCCCGCCACGTAGCCGGTCCCTTGACGCTCATGAATTTTGGGCTGTTCATGAGGGCCTCGTAGACCTTTTTCGGCTCCAGGGAGTTTGATAATTCGATTCCCCTCAGAGCCTCCTGCATGCCGACATAGGCATACACCGCAAATGGGTCGGGCGGCTCACCGTACTCTTTTTTCCATACCTCGGTCAGCTCAGCGACAGCCTGCTCTGTTTCACGATCCTCGATTCCGGCCAGGTTGTGGTACCACCACATTCCCATGGTCACCTCTTCAAGGGCTTCGGCAGGAATCCCTACTCCGAAAGCGGTTATGATGGAGTTAAAGAAGATCTTTGCGTCCTTCCGCAGTCTCAGTTCATAGACCTGTTTCAGTGCATTGATGGCGTCGTCTCCCCAGTGACCCATCATCACAACGTCAGGCTTGGCATCTCTGATCTTGATGATATAGGACGTAAAGTCAGGGGTTCCCACAGGCGACCAGGTTTCGCTTACCTTGATGTGCGGGTATTTAGTACTGAAGATCTTGTGCGCTCCCGCCGCGGCGCCACGGCCATAGGCATAATCCGGGAGGAAGAGCATGACGTGCTTTGGTTTGTAAGTCTTGGCGACATAATCTGCACACATCCTTCCTATCCCGTCCACCGCCCCAAGGGGGGAGATGTAATAGGAGGCCTTGTTCTCCTTGCGAAAGACCTTCTCCTCAATGCCATTGGTCGCCATAAACAATGCTTGACCAGGACGGATCTGCTCATTAATCGCGGTACTGACATGGGCGAAGGTACCCCCCACAATGACTCGTATGCCCTGGTCGACAAACTCCCGGATTCTTCGAACCCCTACATCTGGTTTGGTTTCGGTATCACGGGTCACCGCTTCGACCTTGACCCGTTTCCCTTCCATCATCAACCCGCCCTTGTCGTTGACCTGCTTGATGGCAAGGTTCACACCGTCCAGTTGGACCTTTGCAACGGAAGAGCCCTTTCCGGTGATGGCGTACAGGACCCCAACCTTGACTTTATCCGCTGCCCAGGTGCTGGCCGAAAGGACGACAACCAAACCGAAGACAAGGCTCAATAGGCCAACAGTTTTTATCATTCCTTTCATGTTTTCCCTCCTTTCCAAAACCAAAGTGGTTCGGGGAAAACCACCCTACCATGTTCCCCCAGATTCCTCTTAACGAAAAACATTCAAAAATCTAATGCTTACACCTCCTTTCGTGTGGAATCAGAGACCTCAGGGGACAGATCCTAAGGTAGCAACGTGTGCAGTGAGTCACCTTCCCGATCCTGCACCCGTCGCCTCTAAAACTTTGCCCCCCAGGAAAGTTTTAGATGACTGAAAGAAGAAAAACCTACTATCATATCAGTCGAACACGAGCTTACTACCGCCAATTTTTTTTGTCAACGATTTTTTCCCGTGTGTCTGGATGGGTATGGACATGTTCCGGTTCGAGGTAAGAGGAGGATCTTGTTGGGTAGGGGCGTGCTGAGATTCAGGGGGCGGGAGAAAGGGAAGAAGGACTGAAAATCTCCGTGTCGGTGGTTCGATCCCGCCTCCCGGCATCTCTTAAACCTTATTATTCGGGCAGGCCAGGGTGGCCCTGCCTTTCTTTTTGTACATAGCAGCAGATGGAATCTTGCAGCGGGGAGAAAAGCGGAAAGTATTGATTTGCGGTAGAAAGTGCGCCACGAACGTGCACTGGAGGATAAGGTTATTCGAAAGTGTACGGAGCTGCGCAAGAGATGAGGGAGGGCCCCTCGAAGCCGGCTTGCAGGAGCAGGCTTCAAACCGCCTAAGGCTGCTCTGGTAAAGAGCCAGGGTGGTGAGCGTTTAGGAAAAGTCACAACAGAGGATTGTGGCAGGTGAGGATCAGGGAGACGAGCGTAAGCGAACCACTGATGAGGTGTCGAAATCAATAGGGTGGCGTCAAAACTGGGGGCTTAGCGTACTCCAGGATAAGTCCAGGGGGAGCCTGCTTACTGCCTGGGCGGCGCCCGGCATAAAGGTGGCGTGAACCTGATCCAGGCTTTTGCGCGGAACGTGGGAACCTACTGTATGATGCGAAGAGAAAACCCTATAAGTGGAGGACCCACGAAGGGGGAAAGTATCGATGCATACAGTAGGGGCGGACCATCCCGTAGTAG
>Ga0114921_10001062_pt1 | contig 12299 bp, 12 predicted proteins | sample BentaG_FD_87016 | JGI IMG/M metagenome (GOLD analysis project Ga0114921, IMG submission 87016) | Deep subsurface microbial communities from South Atlantic Ocean to uncover new lineages of life (NeLLi) - Benguela_00093 metaG | ecosystem: Environmental > Aquatic > Marine > Oceanic > Sediment ...
ATTCAGGAAGGTGCCCCGATAAATCGTAAATGGATTCACATTTGTCTTCCGTTTACATTATTTGACCTGTATCGAGAAGAATTCTTAAAATCAAAGTTATAATTATTCAAGCATGTAATTAGAATCGACAACAAGTATGTAAAAAGTTAGAGCTCACAGGAGTATTCCATGGCTGGTTATATTGAAAGCCTTCTCGGCGAACGCGAAAAGATCATCTCGATCTCCCACCAACACTGGTTTATCTTAGTTAGTGCGATAGTGGCCGAGATCGTCATCATACTGATATTAATCACACTAACCGTAATTGCAGGAACCAATCTACCGCAATTTGCCTTATTGATTGGTGCAGTGGGAGCCATTCTTATCTTGCTGCCCCTGTCAACCATGATTCGCGATATCCTGGATTGGATCAATCGACAATACATCGTCACAAATAGAAGAGTAATCCAAATATCAGGCATTCTCAATAAAAACGTCACCGACTCGTCCCTGGTGAAGGTAACTGATGTGCAGATGGAGCAATCTGCCCTTGGCCGGCTTTTCGATTACGGAGATATCGAAATACTTACTGCAAGCGAACTGGGTGCCAATCTATTCCGCAGGATTGAGGATCCAATTCATTTTAAAATCGCTATGCTGAATGCCAAAGAACACCTGGAACATGGCGAAGAGACAATAAGCTCAAGCGAGGACATTCCAGGGCTGATCGCCAGCCTTGATCAGCTACACCAGATGGGCATCCTTTCTGATGAGGAATTCCAGCAGAAAAAATCTGATTTATTGGCAAGAATGTAGATGTGAAACCCTCTAGATGCCTACCCTGAACACAGGAATCCCTAAAACCGATCCTCAGAGATAAGATCACCCACCAACACAATATATCAAGGTAAAAGTAGATTGGAACTAAAACTGTGAGAGACACGTTATATAATAGAACTATTACAAAATCACGAAACTGCCACCTTCATTGAAATGAGAGGATGGAACAATATGCGCATTTACCAATCGTTTTTCTCGCTGGTCCTGGTGTTCTTAGCTGTAAGCCTGGCAGCTTGTAATTTGCCAGCCTCTCCCGAGCCTTCGCCAGTGGATCAATCAGCTGCATATACCGCTGCTGCTGAAACTATCATCGCCCAATTGACCGAGGTCGCCGAAACACAAACCCCTCCAGCAGTCGATGAGGGCCAACCTGAGGCGACTCAGACCGTTGTTAGCGTGGAGGCAACGGCGACAGCTACATCACCCCCCTCCACAACTGAACCAGCTCCAACCGCAACGATGACCTCCACCTCTCCGCCACCACCAACCCCCACATTATCTGCCAGCGATCCTAAAGCCGGTTTGGGTGATCCTGCCTTTTATGACACTTTCACCGATGGAAACAGCTGGCCCCTCTATGCAGAAAAACATGTCTCCTTTGAGGTGAAAGATTCACAATTGGTCATGACTGCCTTCAACCCCGATCACTACAATGGTTGGATGCTCACCTGGCCAGTGATCAGCGATTTATACCTGGAGATGACCACCAGGACAAAACAATGCTCTGGTTTAGATCAATATGGATTGATGGTGCGAGCCACGAAATCCAATAAGGGATATATCGGTTACCTGTATGGAATATCGTGCGATGGGCATTACTCTCTACGTAGTTGGGATGGCAATAAATACACTACGCTGGTCGATTGGACATCCAACGAGCACATTAAAGCCGGTTCTAACCAAACTAACCGCATCGGCCTGATGGCAAACGGTAAACGTTTATCTATGTATGCAAATGGGAATTTACTTGCTGAATTCACGGATAACACTCATCAACAGGGTAAATTCGGCGTGTTTATCGGATCGGTAAATACCTCCAATGTAAAAGTCCTGGTGGATGAAATTGCCTACTGGGATGTCCCTTAATAATCATAACGGGGAATCTGCATATTAATTTGTTGGTCAACTTTATTAGCTTGATAAATTCTTGACCTGGAAGATGAACATCTCTTCCAGGTTTTCTTGACAGTCAGGAATGAGACCCTTTTCACAAACAGGATCAAGCATTATAGTTAGCCCATGGTATCCATGGTAGAACTTGGAGGAAAAAAATATGAAGTACCGTCGCTTCGGACGCACTGGTTGGATGGTAAGCGAGATTGGGTATGGCATGTGGGGAATGGGAGGCTGGAGTGGATCTGACGATGGACAATCTCTGCAGTCTTTGCAAAAGTCAATTGATTTAGGCTGCAATTTTTTTGACACAGCTTGGGCATACGGGGAAGGTCATAGTGAAAAATTGCTCAATCAGATCCTGTGCCAAAACCCTGGCAAGAAGCTGTATACGGCAACCAAAATGCCACCTAAGAATTTCAAGTGGCCTAGTCGAAGGGAATTCACCTTAGAAGATTGTTTTCCACCTATGCATATCGAGAAATATGTCCATAAGAGTTTAAAGAATATTGGCGTGGATACGATCGACTTAATCCAATTCCACACCTGGGAGGACAGCTGGTTGGATGACGATCGTTGGGTTAAAAAGTTGGATGACTTACGTAGCGAAGGGAAAATTAGAGCAGTGGGGATCAGCATCAACCGCTGGGAGCCCTGGAATGGAGTAATGGCAGCGCGCAGCGGTCTGATCGATGCTGTGCAGGTGATCTACAACATCTTCGATCAAAACCCAGAAGACGAACTCTTTCCCGCCTGCCAGGATATGGATGTAGCCGTGATCGCCCGGGTGCCTTTCGATGAGGGTACACTTACCGGAAATTTGACTTTGGAGAGCAATTGGCCTGAAGAAGATTGGCGTAGTACTTACTTTGTGCCTGAAAACCTCAAATCGAGTGTTGAACAAGGCGACCGGGTGAAACCTCTGGTGCCCCCTGATATGGCAATGCCTGAAATGGCATTGCGTTTCATTCTCAATAACCCGGTCGTCAGCACCATCATCCCAGGTATGCGCAAGCTGCGCCATGTAGAAAGTAATATCGCTGCAAGCGACGAAGGACCACTGCCGGAGGCGCTGCACACGAAACTAAAAGCCCATCGTTGGGATCGCACCCCGACGGAATGGTCCCAGTAGTTTTAGACGCCGTAATTTCAAGAGAAGACTAAGCGACATCAGCAAGGTCGATCCACTCTGCATGCCCTTGGGAAGCCAAGATCATGATATGGTCGATCGCCTGGCGCGAGAAGCCCATCTGCCTCAGCCAATGATGCCAGCTACCCGGTGGTAAACGCCCATCGGAGGTGCGATTTTCCACCTCGAAATTCTTTCGATAGACGGAAATCCTTGGAAAAAGTTTAAGCACCAACCGACATGCATTGCGTCGATCGGGTCCGGAAAGTGTTGCTAAGTTGTCCCTGATGGTTGCCAGTTTGCGAACATCTTTTGCGTGTTCCTCTGGGGTTTGCTCAGGGGAGAGTATCCGGGAAGCAATTATATCGTGTTCGACGGTCCAGCCTACCAGAAAAGAAAGCACCTCCATATAATTCGTCGAGTCACCTATCCAACGACGAGATAACGAAGGGCGTAAACCACCACTTGGCCAATAGTGCCGTTGGTTGAACTCACGCTGAAGTAAGTGAGTCAGCTCGTGCGCTACCAAGGCTATTCGGTATGGATATTTAGTTTGACCCTCACCAATAAATTTTGTATCCAGGATGATCAATCCACGCCAGGGAGTGATTCCACTCCCAGCAGTTTCCATGAACATGACCCTGACCCTTTGGTGGGTAAACAAACGCGCCAGATCTGCCCCAACGGGAGAAACTAGTTGTTCTTCTCTGGTTGATCGGTCCACATACCTGGTCGACATGATCTTGAGGCAAGGGCTGAGAGGCCCATCCTCAGGAAATCCAGGTTGTTGGGTTTTTATACTGATTCCTTTTTTCAAATAGATGCTTAAATCCATGGTCAATCTCAAACGAACAATTTGCTTCTTCTCCGTGATCCGCTTCTATCAATCATATCTGCGTCCTATGGTCAACACTAATCATTTAAAGGAAAACCCAAATTTAGGTGATACTCGTAGTAATTGGATTGTAACTTACTTACTTCACTGCTAAAATATGCCATCTGGTTTCAAGAAACAATTACCACTAAGCCAATGACCGTTAATCTTAATTACCTGTTGACATAAGACTTCAATCTCCATATGCTTGCAAAGAAGGATAACAGAACACAGGAAACAAAAAACTCTGTCCAGGTTGAGTTTCTTTCAGGTGTTAAAGCTGAGCTGCCGCTAATGATTGGCGTGGTGCCTTTCGGCATGATATACGGAATTCTAGCGCTTAGTGCAGGCTTGCCAGCCAGTGCGGCACAGGCAATGTCGGTGATCATATTTGCCGGTTCTTCACAGTTTGTTTCGGCACAATTGTTCAGCCTGAGTGTGCCAGCTGTAATCAATATCTTCACAGTGGGTGTTATCAATCTCCGCCATACTCTCTACAGCGCTTCAATCGCTCCATATTTGCAAAAGCTGCCGAATCGTTGGAAATGGTCCCTGGGATACCTGTTAACTGATGAAGCTTATGCTGTCTCGATTATCCATTACCAGGAAAAGGATGATGGACGTAACAAGCATTGGTTTTTCCTGGGAGCTGGTTTAACGTTATGGACAACCTGGCAGTTAAGCACTGCGGTAGGAGTTTTCCTTGGGGCATCTGTACCCGCAAGCTGGTCATTGGACTTCACCTTGGCGCTAACCTTCATCGCCCTAACCGTTCCTTATCTCAAGGATCGCGCCAGTCTGGGTGCAGCACTATCAGGTGGTGTGATCGCGGTGATCGCCTTCAATCTTCCACTCAAACTGGGTTTGCTGGTTGCCGCTATAATCGGTATCCTGGTTGGTTTGTCCTTGGAGAGAAAATCATGAGTATCTGGTTGCCAATCTTCCTCTCCGGATTGCTCACCTACTCCATGCGGCTTTCCTTTATTGTGTTCTATGGCAGGATCAACATGCCAGACCTGATGCAGCGCGCCCTTCGATTCGTACCCCCTGCAGTATTCACTGCAATCTTCCTCCCCGAGTTGGTTCTATCTGAAGGCACTCTCGATCTCACACTTGGTAACGGACGGCTCTTGGCTGGAATGGTGGCAATCCTGGTCGCCTGGCGCACAAAGAATGTTATCCTCACGATCGTGATTGGTATGCTCACATTGTGGATTCTGCAAGCCCTCATCAGTTAGCCTAACACAAACCAATTAAGGATAAAAAGTGATGAGTAACATCATGAGTAAACATGATACACCCAAAACACCACTGCCTGAACCTTTGAGCGGATTGGCGGTTGGATCGTTTGCCTATAACACAATCACAAAGCGCTTTCCCAAAATCATCCGCCAGGTCCTGGCGGATAACGATTTCCCCAAAGAAGTGAGCCTGAATCTTGAAAATCTGATTCAAGATATCCCTTTGACCACCTTGCGACCACTTCTTGATACCTCAGCCCCAGATTTTCAAGATTGGCAAGGCTATCTAACTCCATACCTCGATAAAAACTGGCTGCAAGTTCCCTGGTTCACGGCTGAAATGTATTTTTACCGCCGGATTCTTGAAGCTATCGGCTACTACCAACCGGGCCCTTTTCAAGGATACGACCCGTTTCTCAAACAAAAGCAGATTGTCTTGGAATCAGCCAGCGATGCGATCCGTCACCTGGGAAAACAACTGGATCAGTTTCTTAACGCCCAACACATTGGGGAAAGTATACGGCGTGCCGAACTGCAGGAGCTCTTATTACTTAATGTATGGGGGAATCAGGCTGATCTGAGCATGTGGTCCGCAAGCGAGGATCGTCCCGATCACCAGAATTCGAATGACCAACAAACTCATCTCCTGGTTGATGATACAGAGATGGTTGTTAATTATCTTATTGCTTCAGGTAACAAAACAAACCGGGTGGATTTCATCCTCGATAATTATGGTCCCGAACTAGTTTACGATATCGGTCTGGCTGATTACCTCTTGAGCACCCAAATGGTTTCTGAAATTCGATTTCACGCCAAACCCAGGCCACATTATGTCTCAGACGCCATGATCAAAGATGTCCATGCTACCATCGACTATCTGGCGAGCGACCAGGATAATTCTGTCAGGGGGTTAGCGTTGAGGATGAAGGAACACATTCATGGTGGTCGTTTGGAGATAAAAGAGGATTTCTTCTGGACATCTCCGCTCATTTTTTGGGAAATGCCCAAACACATCCTCCAGGAATTATCTGCGTCTGCCCTAGTGATCTCAAAGGGTGATGCCAACTATCGTCGTTTGACTGGTGATCGCAACTGGTCTCCGACGACACCATTTTCCGATGTTGTAAGCTACTTCCCCACACCATTGTTGGCATTGCGCGTGCTCAAAGCTGAACTTGCATTGGGATTAACTTCTGAAAAGGTACAAGAATTAGAGAAGCGGGAACCCGACTGGAAGTTTAGCGGGAATTGGGCAGTGATCCAGTACTTTAATCCGTAATAGTAATTCTGATTCTGAGCTCTCCTGTCACATACTGGAAGTATTAAGGTCCAGAAACTGATCCTTCAATTTCCGGTAAGTAACACGGAATATCTCCAGGAATTCCAGGTATTGATTGCGATTATAGAAGTTAGGTTCGATGGGGGTATCATACTTTGCCCAGCGTTGGGACGCGTAACTAATATCGAACATGCCAATCCCTGCTCCAGCCAACAGAGCTGCGCCCACCGCTGATTGCTCTTTGACCCGCAACCGCTCAACCTGTAAACCGAAAACGTCTGCTGCCATTTGTGCCCACAATCTGCTGCGCGCACCTCCCCCAGCCAGGGTTATCCGTTCAGGCTGAATTCCTGTTTCGAGCAACACAAGGTATGCTTCATACAAAGAAAATGTCACGCCTTCCATAACCGCCCTGACTAATTCCGCCTGACCATGCCTGATAGTCAATCCTAGAAACACACCCCTGGCATGTGGATCCATCAAAGGCGTGCGCTCACCAGCCAGATAAGGCAAGAAGATCAAACCATCTGCCCCCAGCGGAACTCTTTCCGCCCAGGCAGTCATGCGGTCATATGCATCTGCTCCACTCAAACCAAAGACATTATCGCGCAACCAACGTAGAGACTGACCGGCAGATAGGGTTGCGCCCATCAAGTACCAACCTGCTTGGCGTGAGTGTGGATCTAGTGCACTGCAGAAGGTGTGCATCCGCCCACCTTTATCGACGATGAATTCAAATGTCGGCAACACTAATTGGCCACCAGTGCTGATATTCACCAATAATTTCCTGGGATGTGTCACTCCAGCCCCAAGCAAGCTGCTGGCTGTGTCTGCCGCTCCCGTGATAACCTGAATACCGCTCGGTAAGCCAAACTCATGCGCGGCTTCAGTTGTCAGCTCCCCTGCCAATGTAAGCGAGGATTGAATGGGTGGGAGAAGCTCAGTTTCTATTTTCAACTTCTCAAGAATCGAAGAAGACCAGTCTCGCTCATGCCCATCAAACAGCAGAGTTCCGGCACCATCGCTTGGATCGCTGGCGAACTCGCCGGTCATTTGCCATCGCAAGTAATCCTTAGGTAAGAAAATCCGGCGAACCTTTCTCCAGAGCTCGTTTTCTTCCTGCTGGAACCAACAGATGGTGGCGGCCTGGAAACCGGTTGCTAATGGACTCCCGGTTATCTCAATCAACCGTTCAGGGGCGATCAAGTGTGCAATTTCAACAACTTGATTATTACTGCGTTGGTCAGGCCAGATAACTGCCGGATATAACAGGTTATCTTCTTCATCCAGCAGAACTGTGCCGTGCATTTGCCCGCTTATCCCGATCGCAGCAACAGCCCCCTGTCCTTTCCCCCCAACCAATGCCTGACGGACAGCCTCCACGGTGGCAGCCCACCAGGTATGTGGATCTTGCTCAGCCCATCCTGGCTGCGGGGCGTGGAGAGGGTATTCTCCGCTACCACTACCCAATACCTGGCCGCTATCGTCAAGGAGCAGGGCTTTTACACTTGAGGTACCTAGATCGATCCCCAGAAAAGGTGCCATAAATCACAAATTTAATAAAAACGATTTGTTCAATTAATAAATCTGGATGGTTTACTCTCTTCAATTGTACGCTAAACAAATACCTGGAGTCACAAAATCCCATACCATGAACAATGAACGTTATAATTAGAGAGATGAAAGATCTCTTTGATCATTCACTTGAGAAGAGGTTGAGGCTTGAAGCGCCCTTGGCCGCCCGCATGCGCCCACGTACTCTGGATGAGTTTATCGGACAGGAGGAGATAGTCGGGCCGGGTCGATTGTTACGGCGCGCCATCGAGGCAGATCGGCTATTTTCTTCGATCATCCTTTGGGGTCCGCCCGGGAGTGGCAAGACCACGTTGGCTCAAATCATCGCTAACCAGACCGAGTCACATTTTGATACCCTCTCGGCAGTGCTGGCTGGTAAACCTGAGCTCAGGGTAGTAATCAAGAAGGCGTTGGAGCGGCGTAAGCTCTATGGAAAGCGAACCACCTTGTTCGTAGACGAGGTCCATCGCTGGAACAAAGCCCAGCAGGATGCGCTGCTACCCCACGTCGAGAACGGCACGGTGATCTTAATCGGAGCCACCACCGAAAATCCGTATTTCGAAGTAATTGGGGCTCTTGTGTCTCGCTCGCGCATTTTCCAATTGCGCCCCTTAGAAGATGCTGATGTGCGTCTAATCCTGGAAAATGCGATCAATGACACTGAGCGAGGCTACGGTAAAATCAATATAACCATCGATGAGCAGGCCCTTGAACACCTGATCCGAGTAGCCGGTGGAGATGCACGTAACGCTCTCAACGCATTGGAGCTGGCAGTCGAGAGCACACCCCCAGATGATAACAATTCCATCGGGATTTCCCTGGAAGTGGCACAAGAATCGATCCAGCGGCGAGCTGTATTGTACGACAAGGATGGAGATGCCCATTATGATACCATCTCTGCCTTCATCAAATCGGTTCGTGGCTCAGATCCGGATGCAGCCCTATATTGGCTGGCCAAAATGTTATACGCCGGCGAGGACCCGCGATTCATTTTACGGCGATTGATCATCCTGGCCGGAGAAGATATTGGATTAGGAGATCCAATGGGTCTGGTGGTCGCCGGTTCAGCCGCCCAGGCGTTTGATTATATCGGTCTGCCGGAAGGCATTTATCCCATCGTGGAGGCGACTCTATATCTGGCAACGGCGCCCAAATCCAATTCCACCGGGGCTTACTTCAAAGCGTTTCAGATAATCGAAGACAAGGGCATCACTGCAGTTCCAAAACACCTGCAAGATGCTAATCGGGATGGTGACGCATTGGGTCACGGGAAGGATTACCAATACCCACATCAAGATCCAGACCACTTCTTGCCGCAGCAATACCTTCCCAGCCAACTTCTCGGCACCTACTTCTACCAACCTTCTGAACAGGGCTACGAGACACAAATTACACAACGCCTGGCTCGCTGGAGGGAAGCCCAGCGCCTAGCCTTGGGGATCGACCAGACCGAGGAGATCCCAGACCTTACTCAGGAGACCATCCAAGAGATCAAGCACAAACATAAGCCATCCAGCAGTCCAAAGTGATAGACGCTCCACCAATCAACTTTGAAACGATAGTCTATCCAATTCACACCCCACATCTGGAAGTTGACTAAATGCCAATCATATTATTTATCCGTCATGGTGAGAACGATTACGTCAAAGAACACCGTCTACCAGGTCGTAAACCCGGAATCCACCTAAATAAAAAGGGGCGGGCTCAGGCAAAGTCTGTAGCTGAAAAATTAAGCCAGGCCCCAATCAAAGCGGTTTACAGCAGCCCTTTGGAGCGCACCATGGAAACCGCTGAACCTATCGCCAAGGTACATAATTTGAAGGTCATTCCAAGAGAAGGATTGATTGAGACCGATGTTGGCAAATGGCAGGGCAAGAAGGTAAAGAAATTAAGCCAAAAGAAGGAATGGTTCAAGGTACAGCTTAACCCTTCTCGATTTACTTTTCCTGGAGGCGAGCGGATCGAAGAAGCTCAGCATCGATTCGTTGAGCAGGTTGAAGACCTATGTACACAGCATGACCCGAAAGACATGTTCGTATGTGTTTCCCATGCAGATCCGATCAAACTCGTTGTGGCTTATTATATTGGCCTTCCCCTCGATATGTACCAGCGTTTGAATATATCGCCAGCCTCAATTAACGCCTTGCATATCGGAGAATTTGGCAGTCGATTATTGGCGTTAAATTATGATCTTTCTCTTAACTTTGCCAAATACTGATTCTGGTATACTAACCCAACTTGGGAGACATTATGCCGCCCGTTGAAATTGACTTGCGACCTGTCACGCATATCTTGGCTGACGCAATCGGTCCGCCTGGAAAGCGCGTCTTCTATTTACAGGGTTGGCAAGAAGATCGCACTGTGACTTTAATCGTGGAAAAGTTCCAAATCCAATCTCTCGCGATTGGGTTGGAACAATTTCTTAATGAGATAGAGGGTAAACACCCCGATCTGCCTGAAGCCTCTGCGGATTACGATGAAGAGAAGATGCATGTCCTTCCCCCAGTAGATCCACTTTTCCGGGTAGGCGAACTTGGCTTGGGGTATGATGAGGAAAATGATCTACTAATCCTGATCGCCCGTGAATTGGTCTCTGAGGAGCAAGACGCAGAGCAAGCTGGTGTGGTTCGATTTTGGTGCACGCGCTCTCAGCTGCGGGCGATGAGCAACTGGGGGATTGAGATAACCTCCCGCGGGCGCCCCCTTTGTCCTCAATGTCGTGAACCTATGGACCCGGAAGGTCACTTTTGCCCCAAGAAGAACGGACACAACCATTGAGTTATGACTGATTCTACCCAGTGATCCTCCAGGGATGAAGGCTCATCGAGAAAAATTGGCTTGTGATGCGCTGGATCGATGATCCAGCGCCTTAGTTTATACCCATATGGATGATAAAGACAGCACAGTACTGACAATTTTGAAGGACGGAGAGATCACCATTACGGGTGAATTCGTGTGGGGATCTAACTACACATACGCCGTAGAGGTCACTCAAGCTAAACATACCTTACCAGGAGTATACAAGCCTACTCAAGGTGAACGTCCGCTATGGGATTTCCCCCGAGCCAGCCTCGCCCAAAGAGAAGTAGCTGCTTATCTGGTGAGTGAGGCATTAGGCTGGGGATTTGTGCCTCCCACTGTCTATCGAGAAGATGGCCCTATCGGACCAGGTTCTTTGCAGCTTTATGTGAAACACGATCCCGAATACAATTACTTCACCTTCAGTAAGGTAGATCTCAACCGATTACGACCGGTAGCTGTTTTTGATATATTAATTAATAATGCCGACCGTAAAGGGAGCCATGTCCTCATCGATGAAGACCATATCTGGCTGATTGATCACGGCATCTCTTTCCATCGCGAAGATAAACTCCGAACTGTAATCTGGGATTTTGCTGGCGAATCGATCCCTGATGATATTTGCGAAAACTTGAACATCTTCGCAGCTCAACTTAATCCCGGAAGCGATTTCGCCCGCAAATTAGAGCATCACCTGAACCAGCAGGAGATCATCGCGCTGGCAACCCGTACACGGGACCTGCTGGTAAGCATGCATTTACCAAATCCACATCCAAACCGCCGCCCCTATCCATGGCCTCCAGTCTAGATTATGTCCCCATCCCCGCCTTTAGCATTCATAACTTGCGTTTTCTTTATTATCACAGAGCACTCAAGATAGAAATTCTGATAAATTCATTTCAGGAAATACGGAGTATCTGATGTCCCACTACAAATTAGCTTTACTCGGGTTTGGTAACGTCGGTCAATCTCTCGCCGCCTTGTTGCAGCACAAGAAAAAAGAATTGAGATCAAAATATGATATAACCTTCAGCGTTACGGGTATCGCTACTAAGCAGCATGGAGCGGTGGTAAACCAAGAGGGTATTGACCTGTATCAAGCCTTAGAGCTAATGAGTGATGGCGCCTCCTTGGAGACATTATCTGCTCTACCCGCGCCTTCCGAGGCACTCGATTTCATTCAAAGCAGCCAGGCGGATGTCCTATTTGAAAACACCCCGGTTAATTATGAGAGCGGGCAACCGGCCGTCGACCACCTGCGCTATGCTCTGGAGCTCGGGATGCACGCTATCACTGCCAATAAAGGACCTGTGGTGCATGCCTACCAACAGCTTTCCGAGCTGGCAGCTGAGAAGGAGCGAAAATTCTACTTCGAGTCAACTGTCATGGATGGTGCACCGATCTTCTCACTATTTCGGACAGCATTACCAGCCGCACAATTGCTTTCATTCAAGGGAATCCTCAACTCAA
>Ga0114921_10001064_pt1 | contig 12283 bp, 10 predicted proteins | sample BentaG_FD_87016 | JGI IMG/M metagenome (GOLD analysis project Ga0114921, IMG submission 87016) | Deep subsurface microbial communities from South Atlantic Ocean to uncover new lineages of life (NeLLi) - Benguela_00093 metaG | ecosystem: Environmental > Aquatic > Marine > Oceanic > Sediment ...
CACGTCCCACCAAAACCGACAATGGAAACCTGAAGGCCCGTTCTACCAAACCTTCTTTTCTGCAACAAACCATCCCTTCAGTAATGTATCGGAAAACCAAACTTGCAATATATGTGTTGGGCCTTACCGACGAAAATTTGACATGATATTTGTTCACAAGAGAGCACGCGACTTTTGTAAGCGAAAAACGCATTAGAAATACGAAGCTCAGAGATATCGCTATAGCTAAAACTTATTATGTAATGTCCCAATCTTGCCTTTGGTGCAAAAGGTGAAAGTTGCCGCTTTATGGAGTGGAGGTAAAGAATCCTGCCTAGCCTGCTACAAAGCCGTGACAGAAGGCTTTGATGTCGCCTTCATCGTCACTTTTCTTTGGGAAACCCCCCTTGTTTGTCACCCTTTATCACTTATGCCACTTCAGTCTAAAGCCCTAGGAATACCACATGTCAAGGCCAGGGTGAAAGAACCTTATTTTGAAGAATATAGGGAAGCGATCTCTCGTTTCATAGAAGAAGATGGGATTGAAGGGATCGTGACAGGGGACATCTCCTTCATAGATAGTTTCCATGGAAACTGGATTGACGATGTCTGCAAAGGGCTGAGTGTGGAAGTAATTAAGCCATTATGGGGTTTAGACCGTTGCCAAATTTTGAACGAGTTGGTTTCTCAAGGATTCAAGGCTGTTTTTACCTGTGTGAGTCAACCTTGGTTTGATGAAAAATGGCTAGGTCGCGAGCTTGACAGGGATTGTCTAAAGGAGTTGAAAGAGCTGAAAGACAAACATGGAATAGACCTTTGTGGAGAAAGGGGAGAATATCACACCATGATAATTGACGCACCAATCTTCAAAGAAGTTATCCAAATTTCCAAGTTTAGCAAAGAAAAAAAGGACTCCCTTTTCTTCATGAAACCTATCCAATTCTTCCTTCGGCCGAAAACGGAACAAACAAACTGAGCTAGGTTTCGCTGCCAAGACCCGTGGTAGTATAACAATCTCAAAAATGAACTTGTCAGGTTTCCTCAACTTTTGCGCACGCGCGCGCGAAAAACGGAATCTTTTTTAAATTGAATCCCTAGTAACGAATCATCAATGTATGGAAATTGATCCAAAATGGCCTGTCCTGGTCCTCCGAAGAAGCTGAAGGGTCCCCTGCTGATCACTTCTTGGAGAGCTACTGGCGCTTGCAATTATAATTGCTTATACTGTAATGTGAACGCAAATATGAAGCCGGCTCCCGACGAATTAGATACAAAAGATGGATTACGCCTCGTTGACCAAATCTACGAATTCGGCTCCAAATGGTTCGGATTGAAAGGTGGAGAACCACTTTTGCGGAAAGACCTCTTCGAGCTGATCGCCTATGCGAAGAGCCTAGGGCTTGGGGTATGCTTACTGACCAATGGATATCTCGTGGATGGAAAAATCTACGACAACCTAGTTAAAAGCGAGGTCTTCACATCCATCAGCATAGATGGCTCAGAAAAAACAAACGACATCTTAAGGGGGAAGGACTCATACAAAGCAGCCTTTTCAGCAATTCAAAAACTATCAAAGGCAGGAATCCTAAACGGCTTATCAATGGCAATAACAACTGCAAACTACAAGGAAGCCGATCACATAGTCGCTCTAGCAGAAGAATATGGCGCCAAGTTTGTATGGTTCAATCACTTGGTTCCAACTGGAAGAGCCAAAAAAAACATACACTTAGAGCCATCGCCTGAACAGTATGAATGGTTCTTAAACCACATATACGATTTAACCCAAAAACATTACAAGATCACTTTCGACTTCAATATACATTGTCCCCACTACGCCCGCATCTTCAGAGAGAGGGATCCACAGAACTTTTGTGAATGGTACAAACAAAAATTCGCAGGGAAATGCATATACTTCCTATTCGGTGGATACCTGAGCGTCCTTGAGAACGGAGATGTAATCCCTTGCTTCTATTCCGAAGACTTGAAAATTGGAAACATCAAAGAAAAAAGCCTAAAAGAACTCTGGGATGAAATGCAAAAATCAGATTTTTACACGAGACTAAGAGACCCAAACAACCTGAAGGGCAAGTGTGGAGCCTGTGAACACCGGAAAATATGCGGTGGGTGCAGAACCAGAGCCTACGCCTACACAGGCGACTACTTCGAATCCGATCCAGCATGTATCTACATGCCCAAAAGCTTGACAAGAAAACTCACTCCTTCAGGAGAGAGTAAGTGAACTACTACGACCATGAAGGGCGTAGAATTCCCCTGTTTCCTTGGCATCAACATCAACATCGAATGTCAACTTGATAGCCGCACATGCAAGTGAAAGAGGAATAGCAAAACAAATCTGCAACGCTAGTTGTCTTTTATATACCAATTGTGAACGGTGACGTTTTGATGTGGGCAGATTTGGCTTTAATGGATGGAAACGTTTTAACCATGAATCCGTCTCAGCCTCATGCTGAAGCAATAACTATAAAAAACGACAGAATCGTTAAGGTCGGCACAAACGAGGAGATTAGTCGGTGGATTGGAAGAAACACAAAAATCATTAGTTTAAAGGAAAGAACGGTTGTTCCAGGCTTCATAGACACTCACGTACACGTTGTTGATTTTGGAAGGTTTTTAACGTGGATCGATTTAAGAGGTGTAAAGTCTATCGAAGATATGCAGATAAGAATCAGAAAACGTGCACAGAAGGTGCCTAAGGGAAAATGGATTATAGGTCACGGGTGGAACCAAACCAGTTTTATTGAGAAACGCTACCCAAACCTCCTGGACTTGGATGAGGCTTCACCAGACAAACCAGTAGTCCTTTATCACCTATGTGGACGTATGTGCGTCGTGAACAGCAAAGCATTAGAATTAGCTGGTGTAACGAAGGAAACAAGCGCTCCGTCAGGTGGTACGATTGAAAAAGACGCGGAAACAGGCGAGCCCACAGGCGTTTTGCGAGAGAACGCCACGGACTTGGTGTGGAAGATTATTCCGGAGCCCGGTGAAGAAGAGATTATGGAGGCCACTAGCTTAGCATGTGAGAAGATCGTGGAAGCCGGAGTGACTAGCGTACACTGGATGGTTTCATCATCAACTGAGATCCGAATCATCCAAAGACTTCGTGCAGAAAACAAACTTCCATTAAGAGTTTACATTATAACTCCCGCAAATATTTTGGACAATATAACACGTTTAAGCTCATGCACAGACTTCGGAGATAATGTAATACGGATTGGAGGCGTTAAGATTTTTGCAGACGGCTCTCTAGCCGCACGAACAGCAGCTCTACATGAGCCCTACAGTGATGACCCTACGACAAATGGAAGGACGCTGTACACTCAAGAGGAAATGAACGCGTTAGTCGTTAAGGCTCACAAAGCCAACCTTCACCTAGTCATACACACGATGGGCGACCAAGCCATTGATATGGCATTGACCGCCTTTGAAAAAACTTTAATGGAAGTGCCAAGAAAAAACCATCGCTATCGCATTGAGCACGCGTCGGTTCTCAACAAAGAGTTGATCCAACGCATCAAGAAACTAGGGGTGGTGGTATCTATACAACCTAGCTCTATTATCTCCGAGTTTTCGGTATGGTCGGCAGCTGACCGCTTAGGGTCCACAAGAGCTCGGTGGCTTTATCCACTCAAAACGCTGATCAAAGAAGGCATACGGGTTAGCGGCGGCTCGGACTGTCCAATGGAACCGATAAGCCCTTTTTCGGGTATCCAAGCAGCTGTGGCGAGACATTTCTTTCCTGAGGAACGAATCACAGTTGATGAGGCCTTACGCATGTACACGGTTAACGCGGCTTACGCATCCTTTGAGGAAAATATCAAGGGGTCGATTGAGGAAGGCAAACTAGCCGACCTCACGGTTATTTCCCGTGACCCGCGAACAACTACGGCGAGCAAAATCGAGGACACTAAGGTGAGGATGACCATTGTGGGCGGAAAAGTGGTTTATCCAAAATCTTTTTCTTGAGTTTAAATGACTAAAAATGATGTGTGCATCTTCACATTTTGGCTGTTTTAGCAACTTTACCGCTGAATACGTGGTTTCATATTAGCACTCAAAGAAAGCAACCCAAAATCTCACAAACTCTTTTTTGCACGTGCATATTCCCTTACATGAAGATCTACTAAAAGACGCTTATAGCTTATTCAACCAACCCGAAGACATTACAAAAAGTATGATGCCACTAATGGTAATCGATTTAAGTAGGATTTCCGGACTATCGGTATCAGTAAATATAGCAACCATCAGTTTAATAGCAGTGCTCGACTGATGACCAGCATCACAAATCTATTAATCGCGGTCTCCGTCCTCGCCTTAGCCATAGTAATAGATCTGTTTTTCGGCGATCCTTCTCCTAATGATCCTTGGAGGCCCCAATACAAGCTGCATCCAACAGTCTGGATGGGTAAGTTAACGAAACTACTGGAATCTCATTTCAAGAACCCGAATCCGAAGATAGAAAGGTTAAACGGCATTCTTCTAGTCCTGATAGTCACATTGACCTTTGCGTTACCTGTCTACTTCGGGTTAAGATTTATCTGCACCTCACTTGGATTTTTTGTTTATATTCTCGTCGCCGCTGTAATCTTAAAACTAACTATTTGCATAAAACTTGAAACAGACTGGGGTATAGCCGCGGCCAAAGCTATCGAATCTGGAGATTTGACAGAAGCCAGAAAGTACGCTCATTTCTCGCGAAGGGACGCGAGAGATTTAACTGGTCCACAAATAGTCTCGTCTGTTATCGAATCAATAGCCGAAAACCTAACGGATTTTAAACTGTCCCCCATGTTCTACTACGCCTTTTTTGGCGTTCCAGGAGCCGTCGCGTTTAGAGCCATCAACACGCTTGACGGAATGGTGGGATTTAAAGACCCCGAGCACATCCACATCGGATGGTTTTCCGCGACCCTCGACACCATAGTCAACTACATTCCAGCTCGATTAACCACAATTCTCGTAGTTCTAGCGTCAGCTATCTTAGGGGAAGACTACAAGAACGCCTGGGCAATTGCCCACCGCGACCAAGCTAAGGTTCCTAGCATAAATCACGGGTGGCCAATGGCAGTCATGGCAGGAGCCCTTCGGGTTCGGTTAGAGAAGCCAGGCTATTACGCAGTAGGCGACGAGATCGAGAAACTTTCCTCAGCACATGTTTTTCGCGCCTTGAGAATACGCAACGTCGTGTTGGTGCTTTTTGTATTGCTAATAGTTTTGCCCATACTTTTCTCGTTAAGCTTATTTCTTCCATTTCTCCTAATTATCTAGTCCCGTAGCGAATACAAACACGCCGGATAGTATTTCAATGAGGCTGTTGACAAACGAAAAACTCTGGAATGCTGCTCTCAGAATGCCACCCATAAAATGGATGCTAAGAACAACTTTGGAAAAATGCCTGAAATGTGACAAGACACACCTAGAAATTGCGCTGAACGATTACGTTGGAAGAAACTATCCAAAATGTTTTTCATGCGACTTCTACTCCACAATCATAAGATTCTGGATCAATTTTCTGAAAACGAGCTTGGCTGTTGAAAGAAGCCGTGTTTCCAAACTTTTAGCTGACCCCTACAGCAGAAGAGCCATAAAAAGCATAATATCCGGCTTCATTGACTTCGGCGTGAACCGCCCACTCCTAGTTCACGCTCCCTTTCTCATAGTATGGAACTTCACCTACAAATGCAATCTTAACTGCAAACACTGTTACTCGGACGCCGGCATCCTTCCCAGACAGGAACTATCGACCAGCGAAGCAATGAAGGTCGTGGACCAAATCGCAGATTTCGGCGTGACCTCTTTGGCGTTTTCCGGCGGCGAACCCTTAATGAGAAAGGACTTTTTTGAAGTAGCGACACGCGCTGTCGAATCAGGACTGTACGTCTCCCTAGCCACAAATGGAACCCTGCTTAACAAGGAAAGAGTACGACTACTGAAAAAAACAGGACTTAATTACGTGGAAGTCAGCCTCGACGGAGCTAACTCCAAGACGCACGACGCTTTCAGGGGAAAAACCGGCTCATTTGACCAAGCGTTGAACGGGTTAAAAAACTGCGTGAAAGAGGACATATGCACGTGTTTGGCCGTAACCGCAACCAAGAACAATCTTACCGAAATTCCCTCAGTGCTTGCCTTGGCTGAGAAGATAGGGGCCAAAAGATTTACTCTATTCAATTTCGTGCCAACCGGCAGAGGCAAAGACATACTAGAGCTTGACCCTTCTCCAGAAGAGAGAGAAGAGGTTCTAAAATTTCTTAACAAAAAATTGTCGGAAGGTTCTCGAATCGCCATATTGACGACAGCCCCCCAACTTGCCAGAGTTGCCTTACAGTCCCCTTCAACTCAAGAAGACATAGTGGTGCCGCTCGCCCACATGGAAGCCACGAAGATAAGTAAAAAGGCAAAGGCGCTTGCCGACTTCATAGGCGGATGCGGAGCCGGACGATTCTACTGCGCTGTCTCTCCCGAAGGAAACGTGCAACCCTGCGTTTTTCTTCCCATAACTGTCGGAAATCTAAAAACAGAGAAATTAGAAAACATCTGGTTTAATTCCTCAGTTTTTAAGGCTCTTAGGAATAGAGGAAACTTGAAAGGCCGATGTGGCAGATGCGAGTTCAAGTTCGTTTGCGGAGGATGCAGGGCAAGAGCCTTCGCGTACCACAACGACTATCTCCTGTCAGACCCAGGCTGCATCAGAAAAATCTTGGCAGGCGATTGACAATTGAAAACAGTGAAAATCGGAGTTTTCAGAACCAGCGACGGTTTGGAGCATGCCTTAAGAAATGCCTTAAACGCTGCAGAATGGGATAAGCACATATATGGCAAGGTTTTCATAAAACCAAATTTATGCGCAAAGGAGTACATTCCTGGAGCCGTTACAAACCCAAAAATGCTTTTTCATCTGGTCAGTCTTCTTCGAGACAAGATTGATGAGGTTGTCGTCGGCGAATCAGACGGTTACAATTATTCTTGCGATGAAGCTTTGGTGGAAACTGGCGTGAAGAAGCTGGTTAACAGGGCTGGCGGAAAAACAATAAACCTATCTAAAGACGAAACCGTGAAAATTCAAAATCCAAGTGCTCTTCGCTTAAAGAAGGTTTTGCTTCCCAAGACTCTTGTTGAAGCCGACTCCATAGTTAGTGTTCCCGTCATGAAGACACACGAGTTCACACTATACGGAGGCGCTATAAAAAATCTGTTCGGATGCATACCAAACAACAGGCGTATATTTCTGCATCCTTACCTCGACATGGTTCTCCATGACCTAATGACCTTGCTGAAACCAAAGTTTGCTGTTATGGACGCTACAGTCGCCATGGAAGGAAATGGACCCAACAAAGGAATTCCAATACCGATGGAACTCGTGCTCGCAAGCAACGACCTTTTGGCCATCGACAAGACATCAACTGAAATCATGGACATCAACTGGACCGATGTCGGTTACCTTCGCCTAATAAACAAATATTTGCGCCCAGAAGAAACAAATACTCAAATTATCGGCGAAAGGATAGAAGCGTTGAGGCGTCCCTTCGTAAAACCTTATCTAGACCTAGCCGTGAGAGCGCAACTTTGGGTTTATAAGAACTATTTTCTCACACGCCTCTGCTTCGGCACACCGCTTTTCAATGCTTTACAAGCCTGCATGAAGATCTACAGAAAAATCGACAGAGAAATCAAAGGGAAAAGCTGGACGGAAAAGCACTGGAGTAACCCGGATTAATCTTGAAAGACAGTCGGTTGATCCGTTTTACGCTGCCTTCGAAATTTTGCGGTATAGGTCAACTACTTGTCTTGTAATTAAGGGCCAAGCAAATTTCTCTTCTACGAGTCTTCTCCCACGCCTGCCGAGTTTTTCAGCAAGCTCTGGATTCTGCAGCAGAATCAATATTTTCTGGGCTAGTTGCTCGGGGTCACCGGGTTCCACCAACAACCCGTTTTTGTTGTCTTTTAAGAACTCAGGTATTCCTCCCACATTGGTTGAAATAACTGGAAGCCCTGTCGATTGTGCCTCTAGTATCGCGAATGGAAAGTTTTCGTATAGAGCAGGTAACACAAATATGTCGGAGGCGGCGTACAAGTCGGGAAGTTTTTCGTCTGGAAAGTATCCGAGAAACATCACAGAGTTTTCTATCTTCAATTTTTCCGTCAATCTCAAGAGGTTTTCCTTGTTCTTTTTGAACCCCTTACCTGATATGACAAATTTTACATTATCGAACTTTTGAACGACTTTTGATATTGACTGCAACAACGTGGTTAAGCCTTTTCTGTGATAGAGACGTCCCACACAAAGGATTATTTTCTGTTCTTCATCTAGTTCGAGTTCTCGCCTTAAACCAACTCCATCTCTATTGGGTTTGAATTTTTGCACATCTACTCCGTTGTAGATTACATGAATTTTTTCTTCATCAACATCATATAAATCAATCAACTCTTTCCTCGTGTACGTGCTCACCGCGATCAAAGCATCTGAACGCTTCATAAGCTTCTTTTCATAAGACCTGAGCAAAAAATTGAATCTTAACATTAACTTTTCGTTGGGGTTTAATTTCCCGCGGCTTCCAGGCTTGATCGTTTCTGCTTCGCCTTTCCACGTTGAGTGCACCGTAGAAATCAGGGCACCCACTGACTCTTTAGGTATGGCAAAATTTGGAACCAAGGGAAGATTGGCGTGTACGATGTCAAACTCGTTTAATTCTTCCAACTTTTTGGAGGCGGAGCGTGCAAAACGCCAATACTTCGTAAGAGGATTTCCTACGCCCTTTATGTAATTAACGTTGACGCCATCAATCATCTCTGTTGAATCCACGTTATGTCTGGCTACGACGTGAACGTTGTGCCCGAGCTTTTGAAGCGAGCGAGAAAGATAATAAACGTAAGCCCCTGTCCCGCCAGAAATCGGGAAAAATTCGGGGGATACAAAGCAAACGTTCAACGCTTTTCATAGCCCCCTCTCGTTAAGACATTGCGAACAAAAGATGTTGCTCCCCCAAGCGTCCACGCAACTGCCCGGGTGAAATAAATCATAATTAGAAACATGGCTGATAAGTCGTGGAAAGTGCGGGAGATTCTTGCAGCAGAGAGAGCGTAATGAAGCGTTGCTATACTGGCGATGGACAGGAAGATCGACAGGGCTATGAGATTGAAGTTGGTGATCACGCTGGTAACGAGTAAGATTGCTGCAACAGCATACAGGATGGGTTGAACGTTCATCCACCAGTCTGTTATTTCATCTCCCTTTATCAGTTGTGGATGTTTGGAATATAATTTCCAAGTATTCTGACCATACTTGAATTGTTGCCTGAAATACTCTCCTAACGTAGGACGATGAAAATGGTAACAAATGGCGCTGGAGTCAAAAACTATCTTGTATCCTGCTCTGGCAATCCTAATCCCCAAGTCTGTATCATATTGGGTAGAAAGAGCCTCATCATATCCAACAACCTTTTCAATCAACCTTTTTCTCAATATTAGGTTCATTGTCGCTACTCGACGAATTTCTTTAGGCAGTCGACTATACCTGTAACTCAACTCGTAGCCTATACACCGCGGAATCAATTTGTTGTTGTTCCAAGTTGCAATGGTTCCACTTGCTCCCGCAACTTTCGGGCTGTTCAGGTGTGTAACTAGTTTTTTTAGCCATTGTCTTTCAACTTTTGCGTCAGAGTCTATGAATCCTACAATCTCGTTTTTGACCGTTTTCAATGCAGAGTTATAACCCGCTGGGGTATTGAGTTGCGTGGAAATTACTTTAACAGAGTGCGCCTTAACACGTTCAACCGTTGAGTCCTTTGAGCCTCCGTCAACCACGATTACTTCGAGTAATTGTTTGGGATAGTCTAGTTCCAGAATTGAGCGTAGGCATTCATCAATTGTTGATTCGCTGTTAAGCGTGGCTACTATTATGCTGACGCTTGGAAAGGTAATCTTTTCGTCTATTGCTTCGCTTCCCAATCATTTGCCTCTTAGACAGTTTTTTATCAGGCACTCTGCATTCTACGTTAATAAACTAGAATAAATACGACGTGATTATGGAATAAAGTATTTTTGTTCCATCCTTCAAAGGATCAAGTTTAGACTTTCCTACAGTTCTCTGCTCGAAACTTACAGGAATCTCTGCGACTCTCACACCCATCTTCAACGCTTTAACCAACATCTCAGACTCCACCTCATAGCCCCGTGAATTCAACCTCATTTTCTTTATTACGGAAGATCTAATTGCTCTGAAGCCAGACTGAGAATCGGAAATCTTCACGCCAGTAAAGAGTTGAATTAAATCGCTGAACATCCTATTGCCTATTCTGTTTACGTTTGGAATCTTAGCGTTGTTGACATCAGTATTTAAGAACCTTGATCCTATTACAAAATCAACTTTGTTTTCCATCATGCATCGTAGAATCAATGGAATTTCTTCTGGCTGGTGTGATCCGTCTGAGTCTAAGGTAACTATTACGTCTCCCTTAGCTCGTTCAAAGCCCAATCTGAGCGCATGTCCTTTACCTTGATGAGCTTCCCTTAAGACGTGGGCTTCACTTGCCTGAGAGATTTCTGCTGATCGGTCTACTGAACCGTCATCGATAACCAGAACCTCGTAGGAGAGTTTAAACTGTTCCAGTGTGCTCCTTGTCCGAGCAACTATGTCGCCTATCGTAAGTTCTTCATTGAACACCGGAATGACAATCGAAACAGAAAATTCTTCTCGATCCACAGCCTCAACCTTACGTTTTGCCATTGTTTTAGGGTACCTCTTCTCTAAATAAATAGTTTGACTGTGTTTGACTCGCATGCAGAGGATAGTCTAACTTTTATATGAAAGAGGGTTGATGTAGTTTGCGAGTTTGCTTGAGAACATCTGGAACCAGCTTGATGGAGAGAAAAACTCAGAGTGAAACAATTGTTGATAGAAATTGAGAAAAACATCGAGTCAAGAAAAGAAACGGACAGAGTCATGTGGTTTTCGATGTGGGTTCTGCTTTCGGTGGCAAGTTTTGGAATAGTATGGTTTTTAATGATTTATTTCTTGATCAAGAGAAGAAACGATCACTTTTTAAGACAAGTGAAACTAGAAACCCTGCTTTTGAGCAGACTGAGGCAACTCAGCAAAGAAAAGCCACAACACCAGAATTCAGCATCCGTTTCTGCAAAAACTGAAAACCCAAATTTTTTCAGAAACGCTAAAGCATGGGCTTTGTCAACGCTTCTAATCTTTCCTGCCTTTTACGTTTTTTATTTTCTAGAGATGGATCTTCAAAAACATGAAGAACACGAGCATGCATTTCTCACGGAAACAATCTCACTCGCACAAGATTCTGGATTGAGCATAAATCTTGATGGTTTTGCGGCGACAAAAAAGTTTGCATTGGATAGGTATCTGGTCCTCACCGTCGTAACATGTGGTTTTGCAGCCGTGTATTGGCTCTACCGGATTTTCAACGACTACAACCAACACTTCAAAAGGCAATGGAAACTCGAAGACGATTTGCTCAGGTTCTTCAAGTCGATCAACAACTCAAAAGCCAGTTGACGTTTCCCTCTTTACTGTTACTTTTTATATCTGTTGGGACAATACGAATTTCTGAAAGCTCTATAGAGGAAGCCTTCGTATGGTTGATATTTCTGAACTCATAAAGGCGCCCATTAGAAAATTGAGTCCTTGCTTTCACGGTGGAAACGTCTGGGAAATCTCAGAGAAATTCAAAATTCCCCTAAATCAAGTGATCGATTTCAGCGTTCCCATTAATCCTTTAGGTATCCCAACAAAAGCCTTGCAGAGTATTCGCCAGCACCTCAGCCTAATAAAGAACTACCCTGACCCCGATCATAAATGGCTAATTGAAACGCTTTCCAATTACGTTGGGGTGGAGTCGAACAACATCGTAGTAGGCAATGGATCTACCGAGTTGATATATTTGTTCACCGAGGTCTTCGTTGAGAGCGGACATGACGCAGTTATCCCGATTCCCACGTTTGGTGAATATAAAATAGCCACGACGAGAGTAGGCGGCAGACCATTGCTCTTGAGATGTGATCCGGCAAAGAATTTTCGGCTAAACTTCGAAAAGCTTGAAAAAGCAATCTCAAAGAAAACTAGAATAATCTTCTTTTGCAATCCGAATAGTCCAACGGGAATTTTATATGAAAAAGACGACGTCCTCCGTATCGTTAAACTAGCAGCAGAAAAAAATGTCCTCGTGTTCCTCGACGAAGATTATGTTGACTTCGTCGATGATGATAAGAGATATTCAATGGCTGAATACGTTACACGCTACGACAATCTGTTCGTACTCAG
>Ga0114921_10001067_pt1 | contig 12269 bp, 9 predicted proteins | sample BentaG_FD_87016 | JGI IMG/M metagenome (GOLD analysis project Ga0114921, IMG submission 87016) | Deep subsurface microbial communities from South Atlantic Ocean to uncover new lineages of life (NeLLi) - Benguela_00093 metaG | ecosystem: Environmental > Aquatic > Marine > Oceanic > Sediment ...
AACCCGGGGTGTTGTGTACGATTATACGTAGCCAGGGTTCGACTCCGCGCCATGCTGGTAGCAAAATGTTAGTTTACGCTGATGGTCGTATATCAGGTAGTATCGGGGGTGGTGAATTGGAAGGCCGGGTTATATCTGCTGCGCTGGATGCTATTAATGATGGTAAGCCGCGCCTTTTGGAATACAACATGAATGACCCAGATCAGGGGGATCCGGGAGTGTGCGGCGGACAAGTGGAGATTTACATGGAACCTGTCATTCCAAAACCAACGCTGATCGTCGTCGGAGCAGGACATGTTGGTCGCGCTATCGCTCATCTGGCTCATTGGTTAGGTTTTAGGATTGTCGTCAGCGATGATCGACCGGAATTCTGTAATCCAGATGTAGTACCGCAGGCTGTAGAATTCTATGTCTGTCCATTTGAGGAGCTTCTTGAACAATTTGATATCACTCCTTGGACTTATATGGTCTTAACCACACGTAGTGTCGATATCGATGTCCCTGGTTTGCCAGGAATTTTGGATTCACCTGCTGCTTATATCGGAGTAATAGGTTCCAGGCGCCGATGGGAGACAACCAGGGTTAAGCTTCAAGAGGTTGGTGTACCAGTTGATAAGATCAGCCGCGTTCGTTCGCCCATGGGTTTAGATATCGACGCTGAGACACCTGAAGAGATCGCTGTCAGCATAATGGCAGAGATCATTCAAGTCCGGAACGCTGAGGTAACTGGTAAATAAATAAGACGAGAAAAAAATATATTTTTATAATTCTAGCTGGAATTCTTAGACTGTTACAATAAGCAGGTATGGAGGATTTAATGTGGCGTGAGTACCTCAATGTTAACACCGTTGACGAAGCCCTGGATATCCTTTCCGAGCGTGGTGAGCGAGCTCGGATCGTCGCAGGTGCGACCGACCTGATCCTTGAAATTGAGCGTGGCGTGCGGAGTGGTATCGATACTTTAGTTGATGTCACTCGCATTCCTGGTATGGATCAGATCTTACTGGATGATGAAGGGCTTATCCATCTTGGTCCCTTGGTAACTCATAATCATTGTGTGGCCTCGAAATTAATTAGAGAGAGAGCTTTCCCCTTAGCTCAGGCTTGCTGGGAAGTAGGTTCACCGCAGATTCGAAACAGAGGCACTGTGGCTGGAAACCTGATCACCGCCTCCCCTGCAAATGACACTATCACACCTTTGATGGCCATGGGTGCCTTAATGACCTTGCGCTCACGTACCAAAGAACGTGTAATTCCATTACGCAGATTTTATACCGGTGTCAGAGGAACGTTGATGCAACCTGATGAGATGCTGGTGGATATCGCCTTTCCGGCTATGGACTCAAAACAATCAGGTGTATTTATCAAACTGGCGTTACGACAGGCTCAAGCCATCTCTTTAGTAAATGTAGCTGTCGTCTTGACTCATGTTGATGGAACGGGAGAGTTACCGCGGACAAAGGAAATAGAGCAGGCATCCATCACCTTAGGAGCCGTAGCACCCACCATTATCCACGCCAAAAATGCTGAAGATTATCTTAAGGGTCGTTCGCTCGATGATAAGGTGATTGAAGAGGCAGCTCGATTGGCTGAAGAAGCCTCCAAACCGATTGATGATGTGCGCGGATCGCGCGATTACCGTCGAGAGATGGTCAGAGTATGTACTTTACGAGCACTTCGCATGCTTGATCGGGGCGATTTTTCCAGCTTTTTCCCTGAAAGACCAATCTTGTTGTGGGGAGAAAATGACTTGGGAACTGCTCCAACATTAGATCACTCCTATAAACATTCTCAAGATGTCCCAGAGATTCACACCCACATCAATGGTTTGGACTATACTTTAAGCAGTGGCTATCAAAAGAGTCTTTTACGCTTATTGCGTGAGGATGTCGGTTTGACCGGTACGAAGGAAGGCTGCGCAGAGGGAGAATGTGGCGCCTGTACTGTTTTCCTGGATGGTATGGCGGTGATGAGTTGTATGGTACCGGCCGCGCGAGCACATGAATCTGAAATCGTGACCATAGAAGGGTTGATGCAGAACGGAAGGTTACACCCGGTTCAGCAAGCCTTCATTGACGAAGGCGCGGTCCAATGTGGCTATTGCACACCAGGATTTATTATGTCAGCGGCCAAGTTGCTCGAGGAACGACCTCAGCCATCACATGAGGAGATCCAATATTCAATCACTGGCAATCTATGCCGCTGTACCGGATACTACAAAATCATATCAGCTGTCAAGAGCGCTAGCCAAATGGAGTTCGATGATGGGTAAATCAGATCCCGCTTTTGCGAAATCGAGTCGTACAGGGTTAACTCGTGACGTTCATCCTGTCTGGCGAGGTATCGGTTGTTTTATGTTGATCCTGCTGCCAATCATTTCCTTTGCTGCAGCAAAGCTTTTGGTTCAGGAAAATTCAAGACAGCGGTGGGTTAACGTACCTCAAGAGATGGGGATATCATTTTCTGTTCCTTTTGTGGGTCAGGTGCTGATTGCAGATATTGCATTGACCATAGTCCTGATTGTGATTGGTTTTGGTATATTGACCGTAGTTTATGCAATTTTCTTTCGCTTGATTGGCCCGCCCAGGTATGGACCTTTGGACTCACCTCCAGGATAATACTTGAGCGAAAAGTTATCTTTATATAAGTTGAGTTGAATTTATATGGAACGGTCAGTACCTAGCACCGCATCAGAAGAGATCGATTTATACCAGAGAACATATTATTCTCTGTTGCGTTCGACGGCGGAGGTACAAATCCGGACGCTTGAGGAAGCTCATGCCCGTATGAACTCCTTGCTCCATCCTGAGGCGCGTGAGACAACACCTGATTTATCCGCCTTTGTTTATTCGGTTCTTAGACTGCCACCGGTTATGCCACATGTTCAATTGATCGTATTGGGGCAGAGCCCAGAGGTCTTTGAACGGGGTGGATTTGGTCACGTGGAAACCTGGGAGCAGGTATTCGCCCCGGCCAGGCGCAGAAAATGTTTTTTCAATGGGGAGGACATTCTCGCCTGCTATATCGCCAGCAGAACTGATATTGATGATGTCATCCCCCTCCTCACAGCCTATCAAATAGAATGGAATAAATTTCATGCCTTGCTGCAGATGATTCCTGATTCAATATCGCTAGCGGATATTGACCATGATGAGGGGATATTTGAGCAAGTAGCAAATGCGCTAAAGATCAGCGTTGACGATCTTGATCAGCTCCGCACTCTCTTAGGTCCTGAATTCAGCCATGTACTTCAAGAGATCGCATCCCGGAAAAGCCGGTTACGAGTTCAATTGCTGAGCGGTTCCTTGAGCGATTACTGGCGAGCTACCCGTATCTGGTGGGAAAATATACATGTTGAGTGCCCAGGGTTGGAAGAAAAACAGGTCTACTTCATTTCCAGTAACACCCACAGTGTGGTCAACCTTCTTTCAGGCTTTCCCCTCCAGCACATAGATGAACTCCTTAGCTTCGTTGAAGATTCCGGAAATGGTGATTTGGCGGTTGAATGGGCTAAGATCAAAGAAGAGCGGGTGCCGTCAAATCGTGAAAATTTCTTCTACCACGTATTTAAAGAGTATCAACACACTCCCGCGGGTCGCCAAATTGAGCGATCAATGACAGAACATGTCGATGACCTGGGAATCCAACGTATCCCCAGCTTACATAGTTTTGACGTCGAAGCTCAGGTTATCGAGCTTTCTTGCTTGCAGACCGCCAGTATGGATTCGCGTTTAGGTCAGGATCTTAATTTCTTAGAAGAGAGTGATGCGTTAATTTTAAATATTGATTATCCGCTCGGGATGGCGGCATACAATATCCTCTCGAAGGTTTCCGAACAAGTCGGTGAAGTTTTGGGAGTGTATGTGACCGGAAAAGCTGCAACCTTGAATGGCATTATCGGGGATGTGATGATCCCGACAGTAGTTCAGGACGAACAGTCTCATAATACATATTTATTCCCCAATTCATTTACAGCCGCGGATGTTACTCCTTATGTAGTTTACGGAACTGTCCTTGATAACCAAAAAGCGGTCACTGTTCGCGGCACTTTCTTGCAGAATGATAACTACATGGATATTTTCTACCGGGAGGGATACACAGATATCGAAATGGAAGCCGGACCTTACCTCTCCGCTGTCTATGAGATGTACCGCCCCCAACGTCACCCGATAGATGAGGTGATTAATTTATATGGGCTCCCGTTTGATCTTGGAATCTTGCACTATGCTTCTGATACCCCGCTCAGCAAGGGGAGAAATCTAGGCGCTGGCAGCCTATCATATTATGGCTTGGATGCCACCTATGGTGTCACCATCGCCATTTTAAAGCGGATCTTCGAATTAGAAAGAAAACGCCTTCAGAACGAACCAGCCTCATTTGGCTAGCCCTTTTCGATCAGCTTCCCCTTCCTCGTATTTAAAATAAATATCAGACTTATCGGTATTCGTAGGGTGGTTTTCAACAGCCGCCAACAATGTTTGCCAGAGCGCGAAAGCTCTCCATCATAATTCTCTATTGTTGAATTTGGAGATTTAATTACTTTCGCAAAGTGTTCCTCATCCAACAACCCCTGCATCCGTGATCTCGAGTGCTTTGTCCAATACCTTAAATCCTTCCGCCAGCTGTTCTTCGTTAATGATTAGAGGTGGATTTACCAGAATGACATTCCAGTGCACAAAAGTGTAAACACCATTGTCAAGAAGGAATTGCCTTATTTTAGTCATCTCAGGGCTGGTGTCGTTATAGGGTGCCATCGGCTCTCTGGTTGCTCGATTCTTGACTACCTCGATGGCGCTGAAAAGACCGATTGAACGCACTTCGCCCACTGACGAGTGTTGTTCGCCGAGATCATTTAAGTAGCGGCGAAGAACAGTGCCCATTTGCTGGGCATGTTCGACCAGATTGTCTTCCTGCATAACTTTAATAGTCGCGATCGCAGCCGCGGTTGAGATTGGGTGGGAATTATAAGTCAATCCACCTTGATAAACCCGATCCTCGAAAAATTCTGCGATCTCTTCCTTCATCGCCACCGCGCCCAGCGGCGCGTACGCTGACGTCAAACCCTTGGCCATGGTCATCAGATCTGGGACCACATCCCAGTTATCCACTGCAAACCATTTCCCTGTTCGTCCGAAACCGCTCATCACCTCATCACAAATGAGTAAAATATTGTACTTATCACACAGCTCCCGCACGCCTTGCAGGTAACCATCTGGTGGGATGATGATCCCGTTCGTACCAGTAACCGTTTCAAGGAATATAGCCGCGATGGTCTCCGCGCCTTCATAAGTGATAATCTCTTCCAGGTTGTTCAGGTAATCTTGAGAGAACTCGGTCTCAGATATGTCCGCATTTAAGCGATGGAATGTGGAGCGATAGCGGAAGGGATCCAGGAAATGCACAACTCCAGGCATCAGGTTAGGTTCCCAGGCCAGACGGCGAGGATCCCCAGTCAACGCCATGGCGCCTGTGGTCGCTCCATGATAAGAACGATACCGTGCCAGAATCTTGTGTTTCCCGCTGTAAGCCCGCGCAAGTTTGAGCGCGTTCTCGTTAGCGTCAGCTCCCCCCAAGGTGTAGAAGAAGTGATTCAGATTCCCCGGAGTGATCTCAGCCAGCATCTTACCCAGGATCGCACGTGGTTTGGTTGTCATCGAAGGAGCAGCATAGGGAAGCTGGCGTGCCTGTTCGGCGATCGCTTCAATCACCCTTTCATCGCCATGACCGATATTGACACACATCAACATCGAGTTGAAATCTAAATAGCGCTTGTCATTGGCATCCCAAAAATAGACCCCTTTAGCGCGCGTCACCGGGATAGGTGTGACACTACCCTGTGCGGACCATGTCCAGAAGCCATGTTCTAAGGATAAGGGCAGTATTTCGGAATCAGATATATCAGTCATTGTTGCCTCGTTGTTTTGGGATTTATTTTATGTCCTGACTCAATGTGGTTATTTTAGTCGAAAAGCATCTTGAGCGGAACGCAGTGCAGTCGAAAACATCCTGAGCGGAACGTAGTGTAGTCGAAGGATACCTCTTAAACAGTATTCACTTCGTATGTGCCAAAAATTTTCTGCGCAAGTAGCTATCGTGCAGCAATGTTATATATTTTGCCAATCGTATCATAATATCAACCCATATTTGACAGATCGTTCTGGGCTGGTTACAATCTCTGGGTTTGCATAGGGACAATGTTCCACATTCTTGAACATAGATTTATTTCATGAAAATCTTAGGAGGAAAATCGGAGGTATCAATTTATTCTCGCAGTTCACAATATATTACGCTGGATCATCCTGATTCTTGTAATCGTAGCTCTAGTACGCGCTTACTGGGGTTGGTTCGGTAAGCGTGATTGGACACCAACCGATCGGAAGGTGGGTTCATTTTATTCCATCTCCTTAGATGTTCAACTGTTGTTGGGTCTCTTACTTTATTTTGCATTAAGTCCCATAGTTAGCAATAACTTGGGTAATTTCATGGCTGCATTGGCTGATAAATTGTTCAGGTTTTTTGCTTTTGAACACGTGCTGATGATGTTCATAGCAGTAATTCTTGCTCATGTTGGTGTAGCAACTTCACGTAGAGCTATCCAGACAACGTTGAAACATCGCCGCGCAGCTATCTGGTTCAGCCTTTCATTGATCGCTATTTTGTTGGGGATGCCTTGGTTCCGTCCTCTATTACCCGGGTTCTGAAACTCAATAAAGCTGGGTCTGTTTTCTGCGTATCAAATGGAGACCTAAATCGTCAAGAGCCCGGCCAGTTTTTTGGGGTCTTGTTACCGTCCTTTCATTGGTGTCAGGATTTGTTAGATAAATCTTGATTGATCATAAACTCCGTCAGAAGACCGAGTCATAAGTATACGATTGACCGAGGAAATTAATGGCAAGTAGCCGTACGTTCGCTATCCTGCAAGCGACTTTTGCTGTTGTCTTCTGGGGAGCTTCCTTCATCGCCACCAAAGTCGCCCTGCGTGAGGTGTCACCAGAGACAGTTGTGTGGCTCCGTTTCTTAATGGGTACGGTGATAATAGGCATCGCTATGCTAGCCAGGGGAGAAGGTGCACTGCCGTTGCCAAGAGAGCTGGCCTACTTTGCTTTACTCGGTTTCATCGGAATTACCTTTCATCAATGGCTTCAATCCACTGGCCTGGTGACAGCCCAGGCATCGACCACCGCATGGATCGTCGCTACAACGCCGATATTCATTGCCCTGCTTGGATGGTTGTTCCTTAAAGAGCATCTCGGTAAGTTGGGGGTCTTGGGAATCGTCTTGGCGACCTTCGGTGTCCTACTCGTTGTTTCGCAGGGAGATCTATCCTTGCTTGGATTGGGAGAATTCGGCACACCAGGAGATTTCTTGATCTTGATTAGCGCGGTGAATTGGGCAGTATTTTCAATTCTTTCTCGGCGTGAGTTGCAGACCCATCCTGCCATGAGAATGCTCTTTTATGTCATGGCTTTCGGTTGGATTTTCAGTTCTGGCCTTTTCTTTATCAGTGCTGGTTTGTGGGAGATATCTAATCTTTCCCTTCCGGGATGGCTTTCAATTGGTTTCCTGGGAATCTTTTGTTCAGGATTTGCATACATCTTCTGGTATAACGCATTGAATATAATCCCCACCTCCCAGGTTGGTGCCTTCCTGTACATCGAACCAATTGTGGCTGTATTGTTGGCTGCAGTCATTCTGGACGAACCACTTCTATTGGCTTCATTGCTGGGAGGCGTGATTATTCTTGTTGGTGTCTGGTTGGTCAATCGTTCATATGGAAGTGAAAAGATAACCTCTTGAGGGGCACCGTCCCATTGATATCATTCCGGATCTTAATTAAGGGATGGATAAATTCCTGTGAATTTAAAGTTGATATAAGTCTACAAGTCCGAACATTTCCATTCTGGATTGGACTGCATAAATTCTCGACCACGTCCTGGAGCGGGACAAGGCTTGTCCGGAAGATCAGGGCATGGTGGGGGATGAAAAGCTTAGTGGTGAGAAATGGTGTTGCCAGTTCTTCGCAACTTCTTCGAAGAGGCGCGATATCGTAGTTGAAGACTCTGCTCTTTCATTATCCTCCCACAATCTGGGGCTTTTGTTTGTCAGGTAAGTTTGACTTTCCATGTGGGGAAACTTTGCTAAACCAGACTCTCTTGACACGAAAGATTACAGTTTCAATGTCTATAGTTTCCAAAAGAGGGATTGGCAGCTCGGAAAAGCGACAGGAACAAATTCGCTAATTCCACAATTCCGATGCCAAGCCCTCAAGCAAAATATGGAAGGTTCAGTTCCCGTTAATGGGTTCGTGACCGGGGTAGCTCTGGGCTGTATCACCCAGAGGAACGCTAACCACGGCACCAACATATCCACGATCAGATAATCAGGATGGTAGTTAATACTAGACCCGCAACATAAGGGAACCAGGCTAACAAAGCCAATAAAAGATGGCCTCGCCTGGTAGTGTTTTGGCTATCCCAACTGAAGAGATAGACTGCCAGACCAAATGCTAGAAGGCCGCCGATAAACAAAATGATGATCGACCCCCAAGGCGAAAAGTCAGCCACTTTCCCCATGGCCAACCCATTGAAAGCATTCATCGCATGGGTGGTTGGTAGCAACTGAGCCATTTTCTGCACCGCATCCGGTAACATACTGTAGGGTAACATCAGACCTCCCAGCAACATCGAGGGGAGGAAAATTAGTTGGGACCATAACACTGTCAACCGTGTGCTGGACGATATTACTCCAATCAGCACGCCAATACCAGCACAAGCGAAGGTGGTCACAATAAAGGTCAGTACATAACCGAACCAGCTCACCGGTAGAGGTGCATCGAAAAGCAAAGGTGCACTGAAGGTGATGATCACCGTCACGATTGCCAGATGTAAGCTAGTTGTCAAGGCCGGTATGCTCAATATCGAGATGGCTGGAACCTCGTTGATCTTATAGCTGCGAAAGATGCCGGCTTCACGGGCGTTGACTAAAGGATCGGGTAAGCCCAATAAGGTGGCTGCCAGGATGGCAAACACGACCATGGCTGGGATCATAGTCTCGAGGAAGAGAGGGTTGATCTCAGGCATGACGAATCCCATCAAGAGATAAAAGCCCAACGGGAACAGGTAATTCATCATGAGCAGGGTTCTATTGCGGATGCCAGTTCGAAACTCAAATGAGAAATGATTGGTAAAGGCTGTCATTGGGAACCTCCATTGGTCGTGATTTCCAGAAAACGATCTTCGAGTGAGGGTCGCTCAACTCGCAAATCGATCAATGCATCCCCCTGCACTTGGATGTGACTGATAATGGCTGAGACTGTGGGACCGATATCTGTGCTGAAAAAGACACTATATTCATCATTCGACCCCTGCTGGCTTACAGCCGGGAAAGTGATGTCAGGGTCGGATAGGCTGGAATTTTCTGTACGTACAGATACTTTAGTCAGCCCAGCACCGGTGGCGGTGATCTCCATGGGTGAGCCGATAGTTTTAATAATGCCATTTAGTAAGATAGCGACCCGGTCTGACATTTCTTCGGCTTCGGCCATGTCGTGAGTTGCGAGAATGATTGTTGTGCCTGCCACTTGCTGTTCGCGCATGATATTGTGCAGCTCGACACGTGAGGCAACATCCAACCCGGCAGTGGGCTCATCCAAGAAAAGCACGGAAGGATTATGAGCAAGTGCCAGGGCAAGCGCCAGCCGTCGTTTTTGGCCGGTAGAGAGCTGGTGATATTGTGATTTCCTTTTCTCTGACAGACCCAAGCGATCTAGCAGGTTATAGTTTGGGTCAACTCCATGGTAGGCACAGAAGAATTTCATCGCCTCGTTGACTGTGATGTTGTCCGGTAAACCTGAAGTTTGCAACTGTACGCCAATCAAGTTACCTAGCTTATGAGACTCACGCGTTGGATCGACACCTGCCACCCGTAATGTGCCACTGTCTGGAGAGCGTATTCCTTCTAAACTTTCTAAAGTGGTGGTTTTACCAGCACCGTTAGGACCGAGCAGACCAAATATCTCGCCCTGATGGACATCAAAGCTGATGCCTTCCACGGCGACGAAATCGCCGTAGGTCTTGCGGAAATCTCTTACTGAGATTACTGAATCATTCATAGGATTTTTCTCCTCATAATTTATAAACCCCGATCTACGATGACAAAATCACCGTAGATCGGGGTTTTCTACCCTGTCATTCTTCTTTCTGCAGGGCGGCCACAGAAAGTGTAAAAAGCCCAATCGATAATAGGGTCACCTGAGTGCCGATGTCAGCAGCTTCCGGTAAAAATCCCAGGACGATGCTGACAACGGACATACCGACTGCGACTGCTTTCAAGACGAGGTTGATAATTCTTTGTGTGTTTTCCATTTTATTCACTCCTTTTATGTTGGTGTTTGTTGGATCAGGGCTAACCTTCTGGACTTGATTCAGTTTGGGTAACAGAAATCAGTGTCAGGTTCATATCCCTAATTTTGAGCAGGATACTGTGTAGGGCAGCCTGGTCGGGAAGGGGACCGGAGAGCGTGGTCGTGCCATCACTCTCATGAGTAAAGGTCAGTCCCTCAAACCACTCTGCCCAGCGCTTCTCAAGGCGCCCCTTGATTTTTATCTCGCAGATAATGGGGCTGGATTTTTTTAAATCATCTTCCATTGAACCTCCATGTTCGAACTTTCATCAAGCAGAAAATTTCTTATATTCTGGACTCTCGTATTAATTTCAATTGGAATATACAAATTAATGTGATGAGCTGGCATCAACACTTGTGATGATTGAGGTGATGATTTATGTTGAAATTGAGATAAAAGGAGAGATACGAAAAAACCTACCTCGAAGTAGACATGCTAATTAAAATCCGAGTAGGTCTGAACGGGATTAATGATGAATATTGGTTATCGTAAGTTGAGTTCTTCGGCTCTGCGGACAGCCTCCCGGCGATTACTTACGCCCAGCTTGCTGTAGATGTTTTGAGTGTGGGTACGCATTGTGCTCAAGGCGATCATCAGCTCATCGGCGATCTCTGGCCCAGATAATTCTGACTTGAGCAAGCGCAGAACTTCCAATTCTCGCTCGCTGAGGGGTTCGATGAGCGAAGTGACAGAGGGTGGTTCCACCTGGACATTATCAGTTTCAAATGCCGCCAGTAATATAGGGACATATTCGGGCGCGATACCGCTGGTTTCAGCTTCACGCAGCGAGGCTGCCATTAGATCGCCCCCGTCCACAAAGACGCGCACATAACCTTCCGGTTTGGCCGAGGACAGCGCCTTTTCAAGCGCAATCATCGACTCATCGTTTTCTCCTCGTGCCTGGTGAGCCAGAGCAAGGAGTACACGCATCTCGATCAACCTCCCAAACCACCCTGCTGCTTCTGCCGTAACTATCATGCGAGTTAGCAAATCAACTGCCTCACTATGTGTCTCTCGAGCGATGAGCACACGGGCTAAAACCATCAATTCACCAAGTCGATGGTAATTGATTTCCCCCTCTGGGTCGAGACCGGCGTTCATTGCCCAACGGTTAGCTGCATCTGCCTTACCCTGAGCAACCCACAATAAAGCCCGGCGTGATTCCACCGCAGACATCACCATGGCAGGATTGCCCTCCCCAAGCTCTGCCAGTTCATCCAGGGCAGCGAATGCTCCATCCCAATCTCCCTGTGCAGCTCTTACCCGTGCCAGTCCTGTGTATCCATGTAAAAAGGCCTCCAAGAATCTCCAAGGCTTCGCCACGTCAATGCCTTCCTGAAGATGGTGAAGGGCGGCTTCAAGGTCATTTTGCTCGTATAGCAGGTTACCCAACTCTGCATGGATCAAGCCAGACATAGGCGAGCGTTCTCCCACCATCTCTTGTACCAACTTCAATCCTCGCTGGCAGGTGCTCACGGCTTGACGGAGATGACCCTGCATGGATTGAACACTGGCCAGGTGACCAACGCTTCCGGAAACAATGTGTACATTCCCCCGCTCCTGCGCCAGTAGGGCGGCCTGCGAAAGTGCTTCATCTGCCTGGCTGAGTTTCCCACTGATTTTGTATGCAACTCCCAGGACAAATAGCACTACATTTCGTAAATCTTTTTGTTCGTTGTACAGATATATTCTCTCTTCATCCTCTAGATAAGGCAGCACAAGCTTAGAGAGTTTGAATACTTGGGGAATATCGCCTCCTTCAATGGCCAGCTCGATGCGAACGACTGCGATCTCAACAAGCGCGCTCTGAACCGCGGGATCTATCCTCTCGACTTGTCCTCGTTCAGAGAACATTTCAGCCATTTC
>Ga0114921_10001068_pt1 | contig 12269 bp, 18 predicted proteins | sample BentaG_FD_87016 | JGI IMG/M metagenome (GOLD analysis project Ga0114921, IMG submission 87016) | Deep subsurface microbial communities from South Atlantic Ocean to uncover new lineages of life (NeLLi) - Benguela_00093 metaG | ecosystem: Environmental > Aquatic > Marine > Oceanic > Sediment ...
GTGACCTGGATCTTGCTGATATTACAACCCTGACAAGGGCGTTGGAAGGAAGAAGAGAGATTTAATCCGCATAATGCGGATTAAATCTCAAGCTCCAAATTCCAAGTTCCAAGAATCCAACAAATTCCAAATGACAAATGACAGATTGTAGAATATGGGTTGGGGTTTGGATGCGGGAATGATTTATGAAATCATGAAAATACTGTAGTCGTCCGATTCATCGGACAATGATGATTAAAGCGAATGTATTACTACAACGCTAGTGTTTTGAACCCCGTTCGTCTGTGATGGAGGATGATGAATTCAAATATTCGAATTTTGATATTGTTTGGAATTTGGCTATTGGAATTTGGTTCTTCGCCTTCGGCGTTTTACCAGGTTGCTTTTCTTAAACCCGGTATTTCACCTTTTAAGGCGAGTTGTCGTAAACATATGCGGCACAGACCAAATTTACGGTAATACGCTCTTGCCCTACCGCATCTAAAACAACGATTATACTTTCTCGTTGAATATTTGGGAGGTCTTTTAGCCTTGTTTATCAAACATAACTTTGCCATTTATCTTCCTTTTGTTTTGTTCCAAAACATAGATGCAAACGGATATTGACCCCGTGGAATAAAAAACATAAATATTCCACAGGGTTGATATGGATTAAAACAGATTATTGTCATTTTTTCCTCGTAAAGGGCATGCCCATGCCTTCAAGTAAAGCTATGGCATCCTCATCTTTTTTTGCTGTTGTGACAATCGCAATGTCCATACCAAATACTTTTTTTACCTTATCATATTCGATTTCCGGGAAAATTGTCTGTTCGGTTAAGCCCAAATTGTAACAACCTCTACCATCAAACGAGTCTCGTGAAAAACCACGGAAGTCCCTTATTCTTGGTGCTGTGACATTAACAAATCGATCAAAGAATTCATACATCCATGCACCTCTTAGAGTGATCTTCATACCAATAACCATGCCTTTTCTAATCTTAAAGTTCGATATTGGCCGTTTTGCCTTTGTGAATACAGGAGCTTGACCAGTTATCTTTGCTAGGTCTGCTTTCACAATCTCCAGTATTTTTGGATCAGTTACTGCTTCACCAAGGCCGACATTGATAACAATCTTTTTTAATTTAGGCACCTGATAAACATTTTTATACCCTAACTGCTTCATTAATGATTTTTTCACTTGCTGATTATAATATAGTTTTAATCTTGGTGTGTAATCTGTTTTACTCTTTTTATTCAATTATTTCTCCACATTCTTTACAAATTCTTACTCTTCTATTTTCGATTTTATCCTTTTTTATCTTTGTCTTTTTTCCGCACTTTGAGCAGATTAATAAGATATTGGAAATATGTATTGGTGCAGGTACTGTAACTATTCCCGAAGGTTTGGTCTGCGAACGAGCACGTTGATGTTTTTTAACGAGGTTAATTCCTTCGATAATTGCCTGATTCTTTTCCGGAATTATTTCTAACACTCTGCCTTTTCTTTCTTTTTCTACACCGGTATTGACCTCAACCAGATCGCCCTTTTTAATATGGAACTTCACCCTATTTTTTTTCTTTAATTGCTTTTTCATTTTGTTACGAGCCTAAAGGCTCTACTCCATTATTTAGGTATTTACCCAAGCCCATTGTAAATGAGCTGGGTTTAGGCATTTTGGCGTTTAGGTATTTGTTCATTATACTACCTCACTTGCCAAAGACATTATTTTGGTAAATCCTTTTTCCCGTAATTCACGTGCTACTGGACCAAACACCCTTGTTCCTTTTGGTTCTTTCTTCTCAGTGATTAGAACGCATGCGTTGTCATCAAATCTAACATATGAACCATCAGGTCTTCGATGTTCTTTTTTTGTCCTTACGATCACTGCTTTGTCCTTGTCACCTTTTTTTACTGGTGCATTGGGTAGAGCATCCTTAATAGTTACATTAATAATATCACCTATATACCCATATCGTCTCTTCGAGCCTCCACTTACCCTGATACACATTGCTATTCTGGCGCCAGTATTATCACAAACCTTTAATCTCGAATATATTTGAATCACGTCATTTTCCTTATTACACGCCAGTGTTTTAATTTTGAAAGTGGTCTGGTAGCTTCGATCATCACCTTTTCACCGATTTTACACTCGTCCTTTTCATCATGGGCATAAACCTTTGTTAATTTCCTGATATATTTTTTATATAAAGGATGTTTTACATAATTAGTTATTTTGACTACCACAGTCTTTTGTGCTTTATTACTAATTATAATCCCAATTTTCTTTCTGCGCATATTATTTTCCTTTCTTTGGTTTATGTTTTGATTTCTTGGGCTCGAGAAGTTTTTTTATATCGAGTTCATCTTCTCTCAAGACTGTTTTAATACGTGCAACATCCCGACGCAGTGTTCGTAATCTTAATGGATTTGGTAATTCCTGAGCGCCGCGCCTTAATCTTAAGTTGAATATCTCTTTGTAAAAACCATTAAGGAGATCAGTGAGTTCCTCTCTAGATTTTTCTCTAAGTTCAAAAACCTTCATATCTAATCCCAGGGTCTCTTTTAGTAAATCTTGTTTTTATTGGCAATTTATTTGATGCTAACCTTAAGAGGTGCCGGGCATCATTTTCAGTCACGCCTTCGAGTTCAAATATGATACGTCCAGGTTTAACAACGCTCACCCAAAATTCAGGTGCACCCTTACCTTTTCCCATTCTTGTTTCTGCTGGTTTTTTCGTAACTGGTTTGTCAGGAAAGATTCTTACCCACATTTTACCACCCTTTTTCATAGAGTGGGCAATAGCAACTCTTGATGCCTCTATTTGCCTGGCTGTTATCCAGGCTGGTTCTAGAGCGACAAGACCGTAGTCACCAAATGCAATTGTGTTTCCTCTGGTCGCCTTGCCTTTCATTCGGCCTCTATGTTGCTTTCGATATTTTGTCTTTTTCGGTTCGAGCATTACTTTGTAGATCCTTTATAAATCCAGACTTTAACACCTACTGTTCCATAAATTGTAAATGCTGTTGCACAAGCATAGTCTATATCTGCTGTAAGTGTTTGTAATGGTACTTTACCCTCATGTTGCGATTCAGTGCGGGCTATTTCTGCTCCACCAAGTCTACCAGAGCAGATTATTTTTATTCCTTTAGCACCAATCTTCATTGCTGAAATGAGCGCCCTTTTCATTGCACGACGGTGAGATATCCTCTGGCAAATTTGCCTTGTTATATTTTGGGCAACCAAAAGAGCATTGAGCTCGGGCATTCTTACTTCTTCAATATTTATTGTAACATCTTTATCTATTAAACTTTTAATCTCCTCACGCAGTTTTTTAATCTCCTCGCCACCCTTTCCAATAACCTTACCAGGTTGACCTGTGTAAATTGAAATGATTACTCGATTTGATAATCTCCTTATAATAATATCGGCCAACATTGCATCAGAAAGACGTTGGTTCAGATAACGGCGTATTGTATGGTCTTCAGCAATAAGCTTCCTGTAATTCTTTTCATCAAACCACTTTGATTTCCAATCTTTAGTTATACCCAATCTAAATCCTATGGGGTGTGTTTTTTGTCCCATTAGCCTCCCTTTTCCTCCTGTAATGGTTTGTAAGAATCAACCACCAAAGTTATGTGGCTGGTTCTTTTTTTGATCGTATCTGCGGTACCGCGAAACCCTGCACGCCATCTTTTCATCGTGGGACCTGCATCGACACTTGCTTCTTTTACGAATAGATCTTTATCATCAATTCGTACAGTTCCAACTTTAATTTTAAAATTTGCTACCGCAGAATTCAAAGTTTTTAAAACAGGAATTTTGGATCTTGAATGGTTAAACTGTAATAAAGCCCTTGCTTCCAGAATTCCTTTTCCTCTTATAACATCTAACATCCTTTTTAGTTTTCTTGGCGATATCCGTTCATAGCGTTTAACTGCTTTTGCAATCATTTTTCAAACCCTCTTTGTTTTTTCTCTTCTTTTCTGGTTCCTGAATGTGCGCGAAAGGTTCGGGTTGGAGAAAATTCACCAAGTTTATGGCCAACCATTCTTTCTGTAATATATACCGGAATAAAGCGGTTACCATTGTGAACGGCAATTGTGAGTCCAACAAATTCCGGAGGAATCATTGAATTTCTTGCCCAGGTTTTTATTATCTTCTTCTCTCCAGAATCGATTAATTTGGTAACCTTTTTCATTAATTTTTCATCTATGTATGGGCCTTTTTTCAATGACCTCGGCATTATTTTCTCCTTTTTAAAATGAATTTATCTGATGCCTTATGAACTTTTCTTGTCTTTTTTCCTTTAGTAAGCCATCCCCATGGTGATACAGGTTGTCTACCACCGTGTGATTTTCCTTCGCCGCCACCTAATGGATGGTCAACTGGATTCATAGCAACACCCCTTACATGGGGTCTTATTCCTTTATGCCTTGTTCTTCCAGCCTTACCAATACTTACACTTGAATGAAGTGCATTGGAAACCTTGCCAATAGTTGCATGGCATCTCAAATCGATCAGACGCAATTCATCTGAAGGTAGTTTTATATGAGCATATTTTCCTTCTTTGGCTGATATTTGGCTGGAAAGGCCAGCGCTTCTTACTAACTCTCCACCTTTGTTTATGGATAATTCTATATTGTGAATCTCGACACCAAGTGGTATGTTTTTCAAAGGAAGGCAATTCCCTAATTTAATTGGTGAATCTTCGCCAGATATTACTGAATTGCCCACATTTAACCCCTCTGGACACAAAATATAGCGCTTTTCACCATCAGCGTAAGCGAGTAAGGCAATTAAAGCACTACGATTTGGGTCATATTCAATAGCCTTAACTGTTGCCGGTATATTGTTTTTATCTCTTCGGAAATCAATTATCCGTATAATCTTGTGATGACCACCGCCGCGGTGTCGGGCAGTAATCCTGCCCATATTATTTCTTCCACCTGATCTTTTTTTAGAAAATATCAGAGACTTCTCCGCTTTATTTTTGGTCGTCGACAATTTATTCACTGTATAGTATCTTCTTGATGGTGTTGTCGGACGGAATTTTTTAAGAGCCATTATACACCCTCTACTATTTCAATTTTTTGCCCCTCCTTGAGAGTAACCGAGGCCTTTTTGTAACCTGATTTATAACCTGATGAGCGTCCTAATCTCCTTGGCTTCCTTGGTAAATTCGATGTCTTGATATCTATTACTTTTACACCAAACAGTTTTTCAATTGCTTCTTGGATTTGATGCTTATTTGCTTGTTTCATTACTTCGAACTGATAAACATTCATTTCTCTTAAACGGTCTGCCTTCTCAGTTATAAGTGCTCTCTTTATGATTTTTTCGTAATGCATCTTTGCTCCAGTTTCTCCAATGCTTTTTTTGTAATCAACATATAATCAACCGAGAGTACATCCAAACAGTTAATATCACACACCCTTTTTAAATTAATGTATGGTATGTTTCGACCAGCCAATTTCAAATTTTTATCTATTTCTTCAACACTAACTAATATTTTAACGTTATTTAAATTGGCACTTTTAAAAATATCGGCTAAATTTTTCGTTTTGGGTGACCCGAGATCAAGATCTTCAATAACAAATATCATATTTTCTTTTGCCTTGGCACTCAACGAGGAAAGAAGCGCTTTAAGTTTTTTCTTCTTGGGTATGTTCACTGAATAGTCACGCGGTTTTGGCCCAAATACAACCCCTCCTCCTTTCCAAATAGGCGAGCGGTTAGTGCCGGCTCGTGCCCAACCAATACCCTTTTGACGATGTGGTTTTCTGCCACCACCTCTGACTTCGGCTTTGTTTTTCGTACTGGCAAGTCCTTTCCGTTTGTTTTTTAACAACACAGTAATATTTTCCCAAAGCAAGGTTTTGTTAACATCAAGGTTGAATATTTTATCAGTAAGTTTTGCTTTGCCAATTTCCTTGCCTTGTTTATCGAACAATTTTGTTTCCATTATTCCTCTTTCATTATTAGAAGGTAGCTATTTATGGCACCAGGAACTCCACCCTTCACATACACTATATTTTTTTCTTTTTCGATCTTAACCACTTTTACATTTTTAAGCGTTACTCTTTCATTACCGTAACGACCAGGCATTGCTCTACCCTTCCATATTCTTCCTGGTGCAGTGCCAGGACCAATCGACCCTACTCTACGGTGTGCTGTTGATCCGTGTGAAGCAGGTCCACCATGCCAACCCCATCTTTTCATACCACCAGCAAAGCCTCTACCTTTTGTCCATCCAGTCACTAAAACCTTATCACCATTACTAAATATTGATACATCAATCTTGTCACCAACGCTATACTTCTCTGGTTCTTTTGTCCTGATTTCAAAAAGTCGATCAACAGATTTCAATTTTGCTTTTTTGAGATGACCAGAAAAAGACTTGTTGATTTTCTTTTTTTCGCCAAAGCCAAGCTGAATGGCTTTGTAGCCGTCTTTTTTTTCATCTTTAATCTGAATAACAGAACAAGGACCAGCTTTGATTAAACTGACCGGAATAACATCGCCATTTTCCAGAAATATTTGTGCCATTCCAATCTTTTTGCCGATGATCCCAATCATTTTATATCGCCTTCACTTCGATATATACACCTGCAGGGATTTCAAGTTTATTTAAAGCATCAATTATATCGGGTGTAACATCATTCAATTCGATAAGCCGTTTATGCACCCTTAATTCGAACTGTTCACGCGATTTTTTATCAACATGGGGTGAACGGAGCACAGTATACAAAGAACGTTCTGTGGGAAGTGGAATTGGTCCAGATAGATTTACACCGAATCGCTTTACTATTTCCACAATAGATTTCACTGATTGATCTAATATGCGATGGTCATATGATTTTAATCTAATTCTAAGTTTATTCATTATTCTATGATTTTTGTTACGACGCCAGCGCCGACAGTCCTGCCACCTTCGCGGATAGCAAAACGCAATCCCTGCTCAATTGCTATTGGTGTTATCAACTCTACCTCAATATTCGCATTGTCACCAGGCATGACCATCTCCACTGATTTGGGTAACTTCACATTACCCGTAACATCGGTTGTCCGGACATAAAACTGCGGCCTGTAACCATTGAAAAACGGCGTATGACGACCACCCTCTTCCTTTTTCAAAACATACACCTCGGCATTAAATCGATGATGGGGATTTATACTTTCAGGCTTTGATACCACCATACCACGATAAATATCATCCTTAGCAACACCACGCAATAATATCCCAACATTGTCACCGGCAACAGTATCATCCAATATCTTACGAAACATCTCTAATGACGTCGCTACCGTCTTAAAACGTTTACCAAAACCAACAATCTCAACCTCTTCACCAGGCGTCAACTTACCACGCTCCACTCGACCCGTCACCACGGTACCGCGACCCGTTATCGAAAAAATATCCTCAATCGCTAATAAAAAGGGCTTGTCCACTTCACGCTTAGGCGTCGGAATATAATTGTCCACCGCATCCATTAACTTCCAAATACACTCATAAGCCGGATCATCAACACCACCCTCTGCCTGCATCGCCTTAAGCGCACTACCACGAATCACTGGAATATCATCTCCAGGAAACTCATACTTCGATAATAACTCACGTACCTCTAACTCCACTAAATCCAATATCTCCGGATCCTTCACCGCATCTACCTTATTTATAAATACAACAATCGAAGGCACATTCACCTGACGCGCTAACAAGATATGCTCCCGAGTCTGGGGCATTGGACCATCCACCGCACTCACCACTAATATCGCACCATCCATCTGCGCCGCACCGGTAATCATATTCTTAATATAATCCGCATGCCCAGGACAATCAATATGCGCATAATGACGCTTGTCTGTCGAATACTCAATATGGGCAATCGCAATTGTCAAAATTTTTGTCTCATCACGGCGACCCTGCGACTCCGAAGCCTTGGCTACCTCATCATACGACACAAAACTCGCTAACCCCTTCTTCTCTAACGCCTTGGTTATCGCCGCAGTCAACGCCGTCTTACCATGATCAACATGACCAATCGTCCCAACATTAACATGAGGCTTGGTCCGCTCAAACTTCGCCTTTGCCATATAATTCCTCCTTATAACTTCGTTTCACTCAGTTATCGATTACAGTGATAAAAATATAGATTACAGAGATAAACATAACCTTAACTATCACTGTCATCTTTTTTGCAATCGCTGTAATCAAACCCACAGCCGGAACCAAACCGGCAATCAACTCTCGCATACTAGTTTAAGCCTGGAGCGGGAATTGAACCCACGACCTCATCCTTACCAAGGATGTGCTCTACCGACTGAGCTATCCAGGCACAAATGTGCGGGATAAAGCTACACGGGCTTTTTACAAAAACAGACTATTATTATATGTAAAATCTGATATTTGTCAATAGAAAACATCACATCACATTACTTGATTTATAATGTATATTAGGTAAAATTACTCAATGGGGAAATTGTCGCTTGTTTTCTTTTTATTACTGTTACTGATTAATTGTGTACAGTACACTAAATACATTCCAGATCCTGAGAAGGATATTGATAAATGGATCAGTAATTTTCATCAACAAAGGTCCTTCAGCTATCAATATAAATTGGAGACAAAATCAGTCTATACAGAAGCAAAAGGCGATTGTGTAATATGCAGAGGTGAACACATTTGTGGTATATGGAGTTCTCCGGATTCAAAACTTGACTTTGAATATATTGGTCTTGGTGATATCGAGTATAGTAAAACCAAAAACAGATGGCAGGAATTAGCACGGGGTGACGAGTCTAATATTTTTGGACAGATTGAGCGTTTATTGAAGTTTGACAAATTTGAGTATATCGGTTCTGAAAAAGAATTTTTATATCGATTTAAAGTGAATATTCCTTTTCTCGCTCCCGATAGACGGAAAGAGATGGTTGGTTTAATTAAAATTTCAAAACGGGATTATCTCCCTAAAATGATCTGGGCTGGTTTACCTGATTCATCTGTATACTGGGAGATAGAACTATATAATTATAATAAGAAAAAACGTATAAAATTTCCTGTGAAGGACTGGAGGAGTTATTCTATTAATGGGCCAGGTTTTAGTGTTGATTACATCAAGGAAATAAAAAGGCGGTTAGATTTAATTGACATAGATTATCGAATAAAAAAGAGAGACAATGATGTTATCCTGACTATGCCAAAGTATTATAACATGGAAGATATAGGAATAATGTTATCAAATAGGATATTAAATGTGTATGGTTTAGTCGAGTGTAAAGAAGACGCTTGTAAAGTTGGTTACTTGAAAGGCGATATTAATATGCCACTTTTTCTGTCTGATAAACTATTGGATCAGAATGATATAAAGGATGCAAAGATAGAATTTGATGCGGTTTCAAGACCTTATATTCAAATTTCGTTAAAGGAAAAATTTGTTTTACCTGTGAAGATTGCTTTTGAGGTGGACGGCATGATACTTGGAATAGCAACACTTGACATATCGAAAAAAATGGATAGAATCAAATTCTATACTGATATGCAATATTATGAGATGCAGATTTTAAGGGCGTCCCTGCTTCAATCTTTACCAGCAATTGATTGCAAACAGATTGTTGAGGAGCTTCATTGATAAATATAATTCTGTTTCTCTATGCCGCTTTTATCGTTATTCTCTTTTTCTATTCAATTCACGCATTTATCTTAATCTACCGTCATTTCAAATTTAATAAAAAACGACCGCGAAGGAAGAGAAGAAAACTGACGACGTTGCCAAATGTTACGATTCAGTTGCCAATTTATAATGAAAAATATGTTATTCGTCGTTTATTAAAATGCATTACATCAATGGATTATCCAACAAAGAATCTTGAGATTCAGGTTATTGATGATTCTGATGATAACACCACGAGTATCGTTGCAAAGTTAGTTAAACAATATCAGAAAGACAATTATGATATAAAACATATAAGGAGAGGATCACGTGCAGGATTTAAGGCAGGTGCCCTTCAGTATGGATTAGAAAGGGCAAAGGGTGATTATATCGCTATTTTTGATGCAGATTTTGTACCGCCCCCTAATTTTTTGAAGGAACTGTTGCCAGAGTTTGGAGAGCGTAACATTGGCGGTGTTCAGGCGCGTTGGGGGCACCTTAATAGTGATTATTCATTCCTAACAAAATCACAGGCAATTGGTCTTGATAATCATTTTTTAATGGAACAAAGATTGCGTTCGCAGGCGAATTGGTTTATTAATTTTAATGGTACCTGTGGTCTATGGTTGAAGCGCGCCATCATTGATGCTGGCGGTTGGCATGATGATACACTTGCCGAGGATTTAGATCTTTCATACCGCGTGCAGTTAAGAGGATGGATTATTAAATTCCGAGATGATGTGGTAGTTCCGGGTGAATTACCTCATAATGCTTATAGTTATAGGATACAACAGAATCGTTGGGCAAAGGGAACAATTCAGGTGGCGCGTAAGTTATTGTTTCGAGTTTTGAAATCCACATTGAAGCCGATAGCTAAATACGAAGCTTTTGTACATCTTACATGCCACATAAACTTTTTTGCAATGCTTGGTCTTGCCGTATTTTCTCTACCGATAGTCTATTTTAAAATAGAAGGGATGGTGCCTGATTCCTATTACATATTTCTTTCCTTTTTTACAGTCAGTGCATTTGGTTATCCATTTGTATATTATCTATCACAACGTCAGGCATATCGAGATTATTATCGAAAAATTCCATACATTATAGGGGTGGTCGCATATAGCATGGGCCTTTCTATCTCCAATACCAATGCAATCATAGAAGGCTGGTTTCATAAAAAACATGTCTTCACGCGGACACCAAAATATGGTGATTCAAAAAAGACGTATCGACCTGAAACAAAGTCGATCATTCCTTTTTTGGAGGTATTACTTGGCATATATGTACTTGTTAATCTTATTTATGTTATAGTAAATTTGCAGATTATACTTGTACCATTTTTGCTTTTATATAGTCTTGGTTTTTTGAGTTTGGGGCTTTCTTCTATAAAAGATGATATTTTAAGCTTAAGGACACAGGAGGTGTTATGCTCAAGAGAGAACTCTTAGATATTTTAGTTTGCCCCAAATGTAAGGGTAAATTAGAATATGATAAAAAAGAAGAAGAATTAATTTGTCATAATTGTAAGCTTGCCTATCCGATAAAGGAAAATATTCCCGTAATGTTAATAGATGAAGCAAGGAAATTAAATGGTTAATATTGTTTTATTATTATTTATCATTAGTAATTCAACAGTAAGGGAACTTGGTAATAAAGGGATTGAGATTTCATTTACAATGGACAAATTGGATAGACAGAATTACTCTTTCTCAGAGGCAGTCTGGTTAAATAATGAAGGTGAGCCAAATTTGCCTTCGCTTTTATATAAAATCGGAATTCCTCAGGATAGTGATGTTGAAATTACGATTATCGAAAATAGAGAAGACATTATTAAAAATGTTGCAATCGAACCAGTAATATATCCAGGGATATATGAACCACCATTTCCTGAAGCAGTTGAAATCCACGGCGATGTGTATAAGGAGAATAGATACTTTCCCCAAAATCTTATAGAGATTTCTAAACCGGCTTATTTCCGGGATATTTATACAGTCGAAGTTAAATTGAATCCTATACAATACAATGCCGTTTCAAAAGAATTAAGGATCTTAAAGAATGTCAAAATCAATATTAGGTTTAAAGGAGAACCAAGAATAAAGCCGATCACTGATAAATCCTTTGAAGAAATATATAAAAGGACAATTGTGAATTATGAACAGTGCAAAAAATGGCGTCGTGAACCGAAAAGAGATAGCAGAAATCCTTTTGCTCTGGGTGTTTGGTTCAAGATTGAAGTTGATGAAGAAGGAATTTACCGAATTGGGTATGATGAAATTGTGGATGCTGGTCTTGATCCAGGGCAGTTTGATCCAAAGACCATGAAGATTTATACTGCTGCATTTGACCTTTTACCAAGAAATGTGATTGATTCGTTTGAAGATTCACTCATTGAAGTGCCAGTATATGTGCAAGGCGAAGATGACTATAGTTTTGATGAAGATGATTATTTAATCTTTTATGGTTTTCCTGCGAACCATTTTATGCCAGATAGTGAGGTTGCCTGGTTTGAGAATGGTTATGCTCGTAATAATGTTTACTGGTTCACATTTGGTGGTGATTATGGCGAGAGGATGGAGATGGTTGATGCATCATGGAATGGAGGGACATCTGATACATTAGTTAATGAGATTTTGCA
>Ga0114921_10001069_pt1 | contig 12268 bp, 9 predicted proteins | sample BentaG_FD_87016 | JGI IMG/M metagenome (GOLD analysis project Ga0114921, IMG submission 87016) | Deep subsurface microbial communities from South Atlantic Ocean to uncover new lineages of life (NeLLi) - Benguela_00093 metaG | ecosystem: Environmental > Aquatic > Marine > Oceanic > Sediment ...
ATGAGTTAACATTCGGTAACTATTTTCATCCATATCCTTTCGAGCAACGCCAAGAATAATGCTTTTACCTTTCAATTCTTCTTTAGCCGATATTTCATAAATAGCCGGGAATAATTTTCGACTGGCAAGATTGCCAGTAGCACCAAAGATTATGAAAGTGTGGGGTTCGATTTGATTAAGAGACATTTCATTCTTTCCGTTTAATTGTATGCCCACCAAATTGATATCTCATGGCAGCCAACAGTCTATCCGAAAAGGATTCTTCATCACGTGACCTTAAGCGTTGAATTAATGACAGAGTGATCACTGGCGCAGCGATGTCTTGATCTATCGCTTCAAAAACCGTCCATCTGCCTTCTCCTGAATCAGCCACATATGGTTTAATATCTTTCAATTCGGAGTCCTCAGATAAAGCCCTAGCTATGAGGTCTAAAAGCCAAGATCTTACAACGCTACCATATCGCCAAATCTTTGAAATTTGATGGAGATTTAGATTAAATTCTTCTTTACTTTTTAGCAAAGCAAAACCTTCGGAGTACGCTTCCATTAATCCATATTCTATTCCGTTATGTATCATTTTTACTAAGTGACCCGCGCCACTTGGTCCTACATGTCCCCACCCTTTATCTGCAGCAGGTGCCAGAGTCTCAAAAATTGGTCTTAGATAATCCACTATATCCTTTTCACCGCCTATCATCAAGCAATAACCTTCCTTTCGCCCCCAAATACCACCGCTTGTTCCTACATCCACATAATGCATTTCCTTTTCCTTCACTATAGCAGCCTTACGAACTGAGTCCTTATAGTTCGAGTTCCCACCATCAATGATTATATCACCTTTATCCAATTTCGGCAATAATGCTTCGATCGTTTTGTCTACTGGTGCACCTGTAGGAATCATCATCCAGAGAATTCTTGGTTTCGATAATTTTGCTACTAGTTCATCTAGGGAATATGCGCCATCAGCGCCTTTTTCAATAATATGATCTACGCTTTCTTTAGTTCGGGCATTACCTATGACCTTATGACCTCCTTTTAAAAGTCGCATAACCATATTAGAACCCATTCTTCCAAGACCTATCATTCCTAAATCCATTTTTTTCACTTCATTTTTTTAGAGTTTGAATTCTATTCTTTTATCAACTCATTTAATGATGAAAGCCCATCAATGATGTCCCTTTTCAAATTAATTCGAAGGATTCTGCGGTTAAGTTGCCTTAAGGCTTTATAATCTCCCAATGCTTGAGCTTTAATTAGTGTTCCAAAAGTATAACTAGTTTCAGGAACTGCTAAATCTTCTTCCAGTTCATCTATCAATTGAATAAATAATCCAGTGTTAGGACCGCCCTTATGTAATTGTCCGGTCGAATGTAAAAATCGTGGACCATAACCCAATGTAGTTGCTAATTTGTAGCGATTCAAGAATTCGTTTCGGATCTTTTGCAACGCTTTGTTTGTTTTCACTGTTCTCGGTAGGTAAGCTTGGATAGCGATGTAATCTCCTTTCTTAGCTTGATTAATCCATTCCTTTATAGCTTTTGATAAAGTCTCTTTGTCTTCAATTGATATTGTTTCTACTCCTTCGTTGTCTTTTATGCCTTTCTCTGTTTTCTCCATCATTTTCTTTGCCAGATCCTTGGCCATTTGGACATTAGGTTGATTAAATGGATGTATGCCAATAATGGAACCAGTAGCAGCTATTGCCAACTCCCAACTAAAGATCTCTTGACTCAAATTGAGTTTATCAGTCAAATTGATGCTTATTATAGGGTGACCTTTTCTCTCTAAGGCTTCAACAAGACCATCTAAATCCGCCTCATTATCTTCCTTACTGAAAAAGTGGACAAAGAACCGATCTTCCCCATAATTATCTGGCGATGTTATTGGTTCATTCACTATTGGGATTATGCCTTTACCATCTTTACCGGTACTTTCTGCAATAAGTTGCTCTACCCAATCTGAAAAGCTTCCAATAGATGAAGAAGTTAGAAATGTTACCTTATCTTTTCTTATGTTTGTTAGTTCACCAAGTGCAGAGCCTATGATCAATCCTGTTGCTTCATTTGAAGAAACACAAAAAGCACAACTTTCAGACATGGTCCAAGCTCTGTCGATAAATTGATGCACGTCCATTCCTATCAATGATGCAGGTAATAATCCAAAAGCAGTCAGGGCAGAATATCTACCTCCTACATCAGGTGTTGCTTGGAAAGCACGACGAAAACCTCTCTCTTCTGCTAATTTGATCAATGGAGTTCCAGGATCAGAGATCGCAATAAAATGACGACCACGATCTTTATCTACTTCACCAATCTTTTTCCAGAAATATCTAAATAGAGAAAGAGTTTCCATTGTAGTTCCAGATTTGCTAGATACTATAAATAAAGTTTTGATTAGATCGATTTCATTCTCTATGTAATCAATAGCCGATGGATGAGTACTGTCGAGAACTATAAGTTTTGGATACCCCTCTTTATTTCCAAAGATTTTTTGGTAGACTTCTGGTGCCAGACTTGATCCTCCCATTCCCAATAAAACCGCATATCTAAATCCTTCTGATTTGATTTGATTTGCAAAAGACACAAAAACTTCAAGCTGGCTGTGCATAGTCTCAGGAAGAGATAGCCATCCTAATCGATCGGTGATCTCAGGTAGAGTTTTTATAGTCCAGAGAGTGTAATCCTTCTCCCAAATTCTCCTTATGAAATTGGTTTTTCTCAGATGATCTAAACGTTTAGCAATTTGAGTTTGATATTTACCAAATTTAGGAGTGCGAATATCCGCTTGCTTCTGTAATATTATTTGACGTTTTTCTTCCAATGTAGAAATTAATTGATTGAATGAATCTGCAAAGGCCCTAACGCCATCTTTTTGTAATTCTTCGGTAATTTCGTTTAGATTAATACCCAATTTACTTAATTGCTCAAATTGGTTTTCAGCCTCTTTTTGTCCTTCTTCTATTGTCAGTTTCAGTCGGCCATGATCTCGAAATGCGTTTAGGGTTACAGGTGGCATAGTATTTACTGTATCGGAACCTATGAGCTCTTCAACATACAATACATCAGAATAAGCTGGGTTTTTTGTACCTGTACTTGCCCATAATACTCGTTGAACTCGTGCGCCACGTTTCACTAGACTCGCCCAACTTTCCCCACTAAATATTTCTTTAAAAAGCTTGTAAGCCATTTTCGCATTAGCTACCGCAATTTTGCCTCTAAGTTCAAGAGCCTCGAGCGTACCTATTTCCTCTAATTTTTTATCAACAGCCTTATCAATCCTGCTCAAAAAGAAAGAGGCTACTGATGATACTTTGGTAGGATCTTTGCAACGCTCTAAACCTCTTATATATGCTTTAGCTACCGATTCATATTGCGATAAAGAGAAAAGTAAAGTGACATTAACATTTATGCCCTCTTCTATAAGTTTTTCAATGACTGGTATTCCTTCCTTTGTTGCAGGTACTTTAAGCATGACATTAGGACGTTTAATGATTTTCCATAATCGACGGGCTTCTTCAATACTGCCTTCAGTATCACGCGCTAGAAGTGGAGAAAGCTCTAAGCTGACGAAACCATCGGAGCCCTTAGTTTCTTCATAAACTGGTCTTAAGATATCAGCCGCTAACTGGATATCCTCAATCGATAATTTCTCAAAAAGAATGTTTACATCCATATGAGAGTCAGCTTTAACAGAATTTCTTATTATATCGTCGTAATCCGAGCTCCCCGCTATTGCTTTTTGGAATATTGTAGGATTACTCGTAACACCGCGCAGACCGTCTTCCTCTACCATGCGATGGAGTTCCCCCCCTGTAATCAAACTCCGCCTAATATAATCAAGCCAAAATGATTGACCATACTTTGAAAGTTCTTTTAATGCGTTCAAATTACCACCTTAAACTAGGATCGATTATTTTTTCAATAATTCTAAAGTTCTTTTCACTACATTACCAACATTGAACCCAAGTTTATCATATACAATGTTGCCTGGGGCAGAGGCTCCAAATCTATTCAATCCTATTGATGCACCCTTATCGCCAAGATATTTACTCCAACCAATGGAAACACCAGCCTCAATTGATATTTTAGGCACTTTAGGAATTAGTACTCGTTCTTTATATTGTCTGGATTGCTCCTCAAAAAGTTCCCAAGAGGGCATAGAAACCACTCTTGTTTTTATTCCTTTCTTAATTAAAGCTTCTCGTGATTCCAATGCCAGATTAACTTCTGAACCGCTAGCGATTAATATGATATCTGGATTTTTCTCTTCTGCATCAGCTAGAATATAAGCACCTTTGGATAAACCTTCAATGACTGGATAATATTTTGGATCAAGTATTGGTAATTTCTGGCGAGTAAAGACAAGTGCGGTGGGTCCTTTACGTTCAATTGCAGCACCCCAAGCCATAGCTGTCTCATTAGCATCAGCAGGTCGAATTACAGTTAAACCTGGAATAGTTCTTAGGGACATTAGTTGTTCAATTGGTTGGTGTGTTGGGCCATCTTCTCCAAGACCTATGCTGTCATGTGTAAAGACGAAGATTACATGAGTTTGCATCAAAGCTGCCAACCGTATTGCTGGGCGCATGTAATCTGAAAATATTAAAAAGGTTGCGGTATAAGGAATGAAGTTGCTATGTAAAGCCAGTCCGTTAGCGATCGCACCCATAGCATGTTCGCGAACACCAAAATGAAGATTATGAGCGCAATATTTGCCATAACCAAAATCACCATAACCCATAAGAATTGTTTTTGTTGATGGTGCTAGATCAGCTGATCCTCCGATAAAATAATGGTGTGGTGCTTTTCCGGATGAATGAAGTTTATCGCTAAGTATATTCATTACTTTACCTGAGGCATTACGTGTAGCAATCGGCCCATCCGCCGAACTAAAAACCGGTAAAAAGCTTCTCCATTCATCAGGAAGTTCACCTTTTAACATCCTATCAAATTGAGCTGCAAGTTCTGGTTCACTTTCTCTATACTCATTCAAGAGTTTTAACCAATCATCCTCAATTTTTTTACCTTTTTGAATGGTTTGGCAAAAATGCTCCAATGCTTCATCTGGTATGTGGAATGATGGTTTAATTGGCCAACCTAATGATTTCTTTGTAGCCAATAAATTGTCCTGGCCCAATGGTTCGCCATGAACCTCTGCTGTATCTTGTTTTGGACTGCCGTAGCCGATGTGAGTCCTAACTATTATTAAAGTTGGCATATCTTTTTTCGCTTGAGCTTTACGGATGGCTTCATCAATCTTGCCAAGATCATTACCATCAGGTACTTGAAGAACATCCCATCCATATGCTTCAAATCGATGCTGAACGTTCTCAGTGAATGCTATGTCAGTCTCTCCTTCAATCGATATGTGGTTATTGTCATATAGATAAATAATCTTACCAAGATGTAGAGTGGCTGCAAGTGATGCTGCTTCTGAACTAATCCCTTCCATAAGATCGCCATCAGAAACTAGAGCATATGTATAATGATCGATCATAGGAAAATCGGGATGATTGAAGCAGTTTGATAAAAAGCTCTCGGCCATTGCCATCCCAATACCCATTGCAAAGCCCTGTCCTAATGGGCCAGTAGTGGCTTCTACACCCGGTGTTAAACCATATTCTGGATGCCCGGGAGTCTTACTACCCCATTGACGAAAATTTTGTAACTCCTCTAAAGGAAGGTCATAACCATACAGGTGTAAAAGTGAATAAAGTAATGCGGAACCATGACCCGCTGAAAGAATAAAGCGATCACGATTTATCCAAGAAGGATTTTCTGGGTTATGTCGTAGGAATCGATCCCACAGGACATATACCATTGGAGCTGCTCCGAGTGGCAAACCAGGATGGCCTGATTTTGCTTTTTCAACCGCATCTACAGCTAGAAACCTTATCGTGTTAACACAAAGTTCATCTAAATTCTTCATGAAAAGTTCCTTTTAAAATTTTATAGTGATAGGTATTTTGTTTTATTATTCTCAATTCAACTCTGTATTAATATTCCTTTTTTATTGAATTCCTTTAATTTCGTTTTGTGCAAATATTGCGGCGCCGATAACCCCTGCATCACCACCGAGCGCTGCTTTAGTAATTTTTAAATCTATTAAAGAAGATTCTAATGCCTTCTCTTTTGCTATTTTTTCTATCTCATTTATTAATTCAGGCATTCCTTCAATAACACCGCCTCCAAGAATAAGTATGCGCGGATTAAATGCATTTACGATACTTACTGCACCAGCTGCAAGATATTGTATGGTTTCTCCGATCAATTGAATAGACAAAGGGTCTTTTTTATAATAAGCATCTCCCACTGTTTTAGCTGCAATATTTTCAATAGCTCCAGCTAAAGATATCAGTTGCTTTCCATTTTGAGGGTTGGCTCTAACGGCCTCTTGGGCTCTTTCGGCAATAGCCCATCCTCCAGCATAAGCTTCTAAACACCCTTTATTTGGACAATGGCATTGCCGCCCATCTAATACTATAGTTATGTGACCTAATTCTCCTCCACTATTATTGCAGCCAATGACCATCTTGGACCCGCTTATTACACCTCCACCTACACCAGTTCCAACAAAAATAACTACCAAATCACTAACATTTTTTCCAGAACCATATCGCCATTCCCCCCAAGTTGCAGCATTAACATCATTGAGTACGAATACAGGTATTCCCAATTTTTCTTCTAGTATTTTTTTTAAGGGAATATTATGCCATCTTAAATTGGGAGCATTTATCACATTTCCTTTCAAATCAACTTGAGCCGCGATACCTATTCCTAGAGCTTCTGCTTTTTGTATGTTATCACCAAGACAGCCATCTATGCATTTTAAAATATCTTCAATAACTCCATCTACACCTTTTTCAGGATTGGTGGGATATTTATGGGCGGATAAAATTTTACCTTTACTATCAACTAATGCTGCTTTTACTTTAGTCCCTCCCAAATCAATACCAAGCGTAAGTAAATCTTCATTTTTTTGTTTCATTTTAATCACCCAATTGTATGCGTACCCAGAATGATTGAAACTAAGAGCATCAAACAATATCTATTGTATAAAAAAATTTATACAGCTTGCCTTTCCTTCTTTTTCTACAACTTCTCAATTAATTCATTCTAAGATAGTTGGGGGTTATCAAATGAATAAAGATGAAATAATTGTTCCTTTAGATGTCCCAAAAAATATGCGTGATAAATATAAGGATAATTACTTTGAAATAACCCGAGGTTCTGGTAGATTAATGCTTTTTGCTGGGGACCAGAAAATTGAACATCTCAATGCTGATTTTTATGGCGAAGGTATTCATCCAGATGACTCTAATCCAGAACATTTTTTCAGAATAGCTAGCAAAGCAAAAATTGGGGTATTCGCCACTCAATTAGGTTTGATTTCTTGTTATGGAATGGATTATAGAGATCTACCATACTTAGTGAAGTTAAATTCAAAAACAAATCTAGTCAAAACTGAGCAGGAAGATCCCTACAGTGAACAATTAACTGATGTAGGTCAAATAGCTGAATTTCAGAGAAATAACGGCTTGAAAATACTTGGGGTTGGTTATACCATTTATCTTGGAAGCAAGTTTGAGTCACTAATGTTAAGAAAAAGTGCTCAGGTTATTTATGAAGCTCATAAAAATGGGTTAATCACAATTCTTTGGATATATCCAAGAGGAAAGGTAATAAAAGATGAAAAAGACCCCCATCTTATTGCAGGGGCTACTGGAGTTGGCGCATGTCTTGGTGCAGATTTCGTAAAGGTAAATTACCCCAAACAAGAAGGAAAAGATTCGAAGGAGATTTTTAAAGAGGCAATAATGGCTGCGGGTAGAACCAAGGTAATTTGTGCGGGTGGAGCCGCAACTGATGTTAAGAAATTTTTAAAAACGCTCCATGACCAAATTGAGGTTGGAGCGGCTGGAAATGCCACAGGAAGAAATATTCATCAAAAAGGGTTTGATGAGGCTGTCCGAGTGTGTAATGCAGTATACGCTATTACAGTCGAAGGAGCTAGTGTTGAGGAGGCCTATTCCTGTTTCGCCACAAAATGAAGAATTTACTTATCTGTGTTGACAGAGATGGTACTTTAATATTTGATGAAAAATATCATCTGGGAAGAATCGATGATTGGAAATCGAAAGTAAAAGTCTTACCTACAGTGATAGATGGGCTACAGCATTTAGATTCTTTTGAAAACGCTTCAGTTTATGTGATCACCAATCAACCTGGAGTCGCAATTAAAGATTTTCCGCTTTTAACACTTGATAGGGCAAATGAAGTATGCAGATATGTTATAAATGAATTAGAGAGGTTAGGTGGCCGAATTAAAGGGTACTTCCTCTGTCCACATGCACATCCTGATTATGTAAAGAAGAGGAGTAAATATCAATTTGATGAAGAGATGGTCTGCGATTGCGATTGCATTAAACCAAATCCCGGTATGGTGTTTAAAGCGCTGGAGGATGAAGGTCTTACTTTAAAAAACACCGATGTTTATGTAATCGGCGATCGCTCAAGTGATGTTAAAACAGCATTGAACGTTAATGGAAAAGGAATCTTGATTCCATTTGAAAAGGAGCCGGGGCAAATTGAAAAAGTAAGGGAGTTAAACCAGCCCCATATTCATATCGCTAAAAATTTTTTGGATGCAATATATTTTATTAAAAACACAGTAAACAACTAAATAATCAATAGATGTTAGGAAGCTAAAAAGTAACAGAAGTGAAATCATGTCAATAGTTGATGATAATATTCTTAAAATTAAAAGATTACAATTGGGATCGTTCGGCACAAATTGCTACATAATAAAATGCCTAAAGACTCAGAAAGGAGTCTTAATTGATGCCCCAGCTGAAGCAGATAAAATACTTGAGCAGCTAGAGGGTATTGATATAAATTATATTTTCTTAACGCATGATCATACGGATCATGTTGGAGCGCTTTCAGAATTAAGACAAAAATTAGGTGTGCCATTAGCAGCTCATCCTTTAGATGCAGAAAGTCTGCCTTCACCAATGGAAACTTCATTATCTGATGGAGATCTTTTATCAATCGGAGAGTTGAAAATAAAAGCACTTCATACACCAGGTCATACTCCTGGTAGTTTATGCTTTCTTTTAAGGGATTATCTATTTTCAGGAGACACTTTATTCCCAGGAGGGCCAGGAAAGACTTGGTCGCCATCAGATTTTGAAACTATAATCAATTCGATTACAACTAAGATCTTTGTATTGCCTGAAGATACAAAGATCTATCCAGGCCATGGTAATTCAACCATAATTAGCGAGGAAAAAAAGAAATTCAGTATTTTCTCTTCTAAAGCTCGTGATCCCAATTTATATGGCGACGTTTTATGGATTTGATCATAAAATTATAGCGTATGCCTATTTAATCAGGAACCTCTACTAAATGAAATGCTTCTGCTATTTCGAAGTTTTTACCCTTAGCCATATCCAGATTCATATTTCTTACCCAGTCTTCTACTTTTTTTGCTTTTTCACCGGTTCCTATTTGACTTTTATGGCATCTTAAAGCTGCAATTTTCAAATGAAAAGTTTTGGAAATATCAGAAATGTAATTCACATCACCGGATGCCCATAAAAATACTTCTTTAACTTTATGGGGTTTAAGATCTTTTTCCAATAATTCTGGATAAGTAAGGTGATCTCTCGCATAAGGAAAAACAGCATCCAAAGTAACTTGTCCAGCTATCCTATGATCACGATGCCATATGTAGTGCCTATATGGATTGGCTGTGATTACAATTTGCGGCCTATATTTCCTTATTTGACAAACGATCTCTTTCCTAAATTCATGTGCATCTTCTAGGCTTTGATCTGGATGCCGGAGAAAAGCAACCTCTTTTACACCAAGAACTTTACAAGCAGCGATTTGTTCTCTCTCACGAATTTTAGCAAGCTCCTTAGGATTTGTATTGATGTCAGAAGTGCCTTTATCTCCGTTGGTACAAACAACATATACAACTTTCTTTCCTTCTTTCACCATTCGCGCCACAGTTCCGGCTGCTCCATACTCAGCATCGTCAGGGTGTGGCGTTACTACCATTATATCAGCATTCACTATTGTATGAACCCTCTAAGTAATTTATTGCTTAGATATTGGATATCAAGGGTAATATATTTAGCGCATGGGATTTTTTATAGTTTACAACCAAAATGTCAAATTCATACAATATTAGAAACTATCAGTCGTCTGATAATACTAGTTTAATAGATCTATTGAAAGAAACCGAAAGATTGAGTAAAGAACGTTACATTTCGCCGCAAGTTTTATTTGAGAATATGATAGTCCGAAAAGATTATCGTCCTGAGGAGGCTCTATTCTTAGCTGAGAATGCGAGGAAGGTCATAGGTTATATAAATACAGTTCCAGAACTCGCCATTAACAGAGTGGTTTTTAGTTGTTTAGTTCATCCGGATTATCGTAGGAAAGGGCTAGGTACAATGCTTGTGGGTTTTGCGTTGAATTATGCTTTGAAAATAGAGGCAAAAGTAGCTCATACAAATATTTATGAAGATAATAATATCGGCAAGGAATTTCTAACTAATTTGGGATTTAAATTCATACATTCATTTTCTGTATTAAGACAAAATCTAACCAAGGCAAATCTTCAAAACAAAGTAAAAAAATTTGAAATTAGACGTCTTAAAGAAGGTGAAGAAAGAAAGTTAACTGATCTTCAAAACAGATCTTTCGATGGAACTTGGGGATATAATCCAAATACAGTTGAAGATATATCCAAAATTTTGAATTTTCCAAATCTTTCGCACAAGAATGTAATTGTTGTATGTGATGACAATAAATTAATTGGTTATTGTTGGATGCGAACTAGTTTAACTGATAAATGCAAAGGATATGTAAAAGAGTCTATTCCAAACATCCATATGTTAGGAGTCGACCCGGATTATCGAAGTCAAGGTGTAGGTAAGATATTACTTATAGAGGGATTGAAAGATCTCAAAAATAGAGGTTTTGATTTTGTCGAATTGATTGTAGATGATAAAAATAATCAGGCACAAAAATTATACCGTTCTCAAGATTTTAAACTGTGGAAAACGAGCTTATGGTATGAAAAAGCTATCGATTGAAATTTGTTTTTGTGATTGAGTCATATTCGTTAATTATTATTTCTGCCACATTTGACCAGCTGAATCTTGTTATCGATTTTCTTATTGAATAAGAGTCTGTATTCGGCTTTTTTAATAAATAAGAAATCTTATTGGCTAAATTATGAGGCGCATTATTAGAAATAACATACCCAGTTTTGGGTTCATGAATGACGCTTTTCATACATCCTACATCAGTAGCAATTACAGGTGTTCCACAAGCTAGCGATTCCAGTGCAACTAAGCCGAAACTTTCAAAGTAGGATGGAATTACACATACATCCGAAGCACTATAAAAATACGGTAATATTTTTTGCTCCATCGAACTGAGAAAAATAACAGATTTGTGAACCCGTAATTGATGGGAAAGTCTTTCTAATCTTTTCACTTCAAGACGACTGTAGTCATCTCCCCCGACTATTACCAATTTTATTTTTTTATTGTTCAGATATTTCATTGCTTTCAAAAGGTTTTCAATGCCCTTCAATGGCACTATTCTTCCGACAAATAATATTACATGCTCATCATCATTTAATTGAAGTTCTTGTCTAGCGATTCCTTTATTCATAGGCTTAAATAGATCAAGGTTTACGCCACAAGGGACAACACTAATTATCTCTGGAGAAGTTCCATAAAAATCGATGAGTTGTCTTTTTTCCAAATCAGTAGAAGCAACAATTCGGCTACAATTTTTCACTAAATTTTTCTCAGCTTTTATTCTGAAATTTGGTTCGTTCTCACCAATTTTTATTAAATTTTTGGTACGCCCTAGAGTGTGAAACATAGTGATATGAGGAACGCTCATCCAATTTTGGATCAGGTCTCCAACACATCCTGACATCCAATAATGGCTATGAATTAAATCGTATTGAAGGTTGCGAGTTTCAACAAAATCTCTCATATTACGAGTAAAGTTTTGCAAGTGAGGATAAATTGTTACTTTATCTATTTCTGCGACTTTACCAGCTTTAATATGAATTAATCTAGAATTAGGGCCTAAATTAACAGTTTTATTTTCTTCAGGATCATGAGCCCTTGTATATACGTCTACAAAATGGCCTTTTCGCCCCATATCTTTTGCCAATTCCCTGACATATACGTTCATACCCCCTGTATCTTTTCCTCCAGGCCTTTTAATAGGGC
>Ga0114921_10001070_pt1 | contig 12266 bp, 10 predicted proteins | sample BentaG_FD_87016 | JGI IMG/M metagenome (GOLD analysis project Ga0114921, IMG submission 87016) | Deep subsurface microbial communities from South Atlantic Ocean to uncover new lineages of life (NeLLi) - Benguela_00093 metaG | ecosystem: Environmental > Aquatic > Marine > Oceanic > Sediment ...
ACCCATATATAACCTCGTAGTCATTGGCGCAGGAACTGCAGGATTGGTAACCGCGGCGGGAGCAGCTGGGCTTGGAGCTAAGGTTGCACTCATAGAACGCCATCTCTTTGGTGGTGACTGTCTGAATTACGGTTGTGTACCATCGAAGTGCATCATTCGGTCTTCCCGCATTGTTGCAGATATTCGTGACGCCCCACAGTTTGGTGTGCATGCTCCAGAGGGGGCTGAAGTAGACTTTCCAGCAGTTATGGAACGTATGCGGCGTCTGCGTGCAAAGATAAGTTATCATGATGCTGCAAAGAATCTTAAGGAACAGGGTGTAGATGTTTTTCTTGGAGATGCGAAATTTTCATCTGCCGATACAGTAGATGTTGCAGGTAAGACTCTACACTTCAAAAAAGCAGTTATCACGTCAGGGGCTAGACCGGTTCATCCACCCATTGAGGGCCTTGTTGATGCAGGATTTTACACAAACGAAACTATTTTTTCACTGACTGAAAGGCCGCCGCGTCTCGTAGTGATTGGTGGAGGCCCACTCGGCTGCGAATTGGCTCAGGCATTTCAGCGTCTGGGTTCTCAAGTAACCATTATGGATATGAGTCCTCATCTTTTGCCCCGAGAAAACCAGGATGCGGCTGAAATATTACAGAATACTTTTATACGCGAGGGCATCAATCTCATACTGGCTACTAAGGTCAAGCGCGTGGAAAAGAAAAATGGTGAAAAAGTTATTCATTTTGAGTCCCAAGGTAAAGAAGGAAAGTTTACGGTAGATGAAATTCTGGTAGGAGCTGGCCGTGCTCCTAATGTCGAGGGTATGAATCTTGAAGACGTTGGTGTAAAGTACGACAAAATAAAAGGTATAGAAGTGAATGATAATTTACATACTACCAACCCTCATATATACGCGGCTGGGGATTGTTGTATGAAGTACAAGTTCACGCATACAGCGGATGCTACTGCACGTATTGTAATTGCCAATACACTCTTTATGGGTCACAGAAAGTTGAGTGCACTCACTATTCCGTGGTGCACCTATACCGACCCGGAGATTGCCCACGTGGGGATGTATGAACATGATGCAAAAGAACGAGGTATTGAGGTGGATACATTCAAAGAATCTTTTAACGATTTAGATCGCGCCATTGCCGATGGAGAAGAAGAGGGATTTATTAAGGTCCATGTCAAAAAAGGTACAGATAAAATTGTAGGGGCAACCATAGTTGCCCGACATGCTGGCGAGATGATCAGCGAAATTACCGTGGCCATAGTGGGCAAAGTTGGGCTCAAAACCATTGCGAACGTCATCCATCCCTATCCAACCCAGGCTGAGGCGATAAAACATGTAGCAGATGCCTATAATCGCACTCGGCTAACCCCCCTGATGAAAGGACTGTTCAAGCGGTGGTTTTCCTGGACGCGCTGAATTGTAGAGAAGACCTTACTAATTTCCGGAGAGCAATTGGTTTCGCCAGCTTAATAACGCTATGAGTGTTTGCGATCGGATAATCATCTTTACACGCTATCCAGAACTAGGGAAAACCAAAACTAGACTCATCTCTGCACTCGGAAAAGAAGGGGCTGCGTACTTGCAGCGCTGTATGACCGAGGACACCGTGAAACGGGTATTTCAACTGAAGAAATCTCGTCCAGTATCAATTGAAATTCGCTATGAGGGAGGCAACAAAAGTCTGATGAAAAACTGGCTGGGTATCAATGTATCATATTATCATCAAGGCGGCGGTGATCTGGGTGAACGTATGTCGCGTGCCTTCAGAGAATCATTCCATTCTGGAATGAAACATGTAGTAATTATCGGCACAGACAGCCCCGATCTAAAAATGGCTCTGCTGCAAAATGCTTTTGATACACTCAAAGATAACGATGTAGTGCTTGGACCAACCCATGATGGTGGCTACTATTTAATCGGCTTTAACAGTAAAGGTTTCCTCCCCGATATATTCAAAAACATTGCTTGGGGTAGGGATACTGTATTTAATGACACAATGAACATTTTGAAAAAGAGTAGACGCACGGTTCATCTTCTATCTCAGTGGCATGACGTAGATACCGTTGATGACCTGAAAGATTTTATTAAGAGAAATCAGAACACAGCATTCAAACGTTCAAAATCGTTTATATTTGTCCAAAAAATGTGGAGGATGAGTGTATAAGAAGATAGATGATTACGGCTTCATCGGTGATATGCACTCAGTCGCCCTGGTTTCAGGCGATGGCTCAATTGACTATTGCTGCATGCCGCGCATAGATTCACCCACGGTCTTTGCTGCACTCCTCGACGATGAAAAGGGAGGACAATTTAAAATTGCACCCACGGGATCATATTCGAGCCAACAGAGCTACCTTAAAGACATAAATATATTACGTTGCGAATTTACTACTAAACAGGGTGTTGCTGAGTTGCGTGATTTCATGCCAGTTTACTACGAGACTGAACTGTATGGAAAAAACGGCAGCGCGATCTACCGCTGGTTGAAAGTTACTCAGGGTAGTGTGACCTTTAAGGTAATATTTTCTCCGCGACCAGGATACGCTGCTAAGATTCCAAAATTGATTCTACGGGATAAAGAAGTTCGTGTCGTAGGCAAGGATGATATATTCAAACTAGTTTTTAACCGGGACAATGTAACCATAAAGGAAGTCAGTCAAGCGACATTGGTCATGGAGTTCTCTCTCCAAGCGGGTGAGGAGATGTGGTTTGTTTTACGTTATGGTAGAAAAGCGAGCAATAACATCGATCCCCAGGCTTATGAGATTACAAAAAAATTCTGGTTAGATTGGTTCTCATCGTGCCACGTGGGTTTTAATTACGGAGAATATGAGCCCTTGCTCAAACGTTCTATTCTCGCCATCAAGTTATTGAGTTATCAACCCACAGGGGCAATTGCCGCAGCCGCCACAACATCCTTACCAGAAAGCATCGGTGGTGAGAGAAATTGGGATTACCGTTACTCATGGCTCAGGGATGCTTCGCTCACCATGAAGGCAATTTTTTCTATGGGACACGTCTCTGAAACAGACGCGTTTATACGATGGTTACACAGTGTGTATCATAAATATTCAGGTAGGGATCTACAGATAATGTACTCTATCGAAGGTGAGGCACGACTCAAAGAAAGGATGCTGAAGCATTTAAAAGGATATAAAGAGTCAAGACCGGTCAGGGTTGGTAATGAAGCCTATAAACAGAAACAGCACGATATTTACGGAGAGGTCATGGATACCGCGCTGAGGCTCTCTGACTATGCGGGAAGAATAGATGAAGAGTTATGGCCCTTTTTAAGAGAAATATGCAACGAGGCAATTAAACACTGGCAAGAACCTGATTATAGTATATGGGAGATAAGGAGCGGACCATACCATTTTGTACACTCTAAGGTTATGTGCTGGGTAGCACTTGACCGAGGGATAACGATTGCGAAGCGTTATGGGTTTGATGCAGAACTGGCTATGTGGCAACAGGAAGTCCAAAGAATAAAAAAAGACATACTTAAGAAGGGATATGATACACAGTTGAAGAGCTTTGTTCAATACTACGGTAGTAAAAATCTTGATAGTAGCTTATTACTCCTACCGCTTGTTGGTTTTTTACCGATAGAGGATGAACGCATTCAGGGAACGATCGAGGCATGCATGAAAAACCTCACAAGAGGAGACTTCCTCTTACGCTACACAGGATATGATGGCTTGACCGGTACCGAGGGCGCATTTCTTCTCTGCAACTTTTGGCTCATCGAGTGCCTCATCCTCTCAAACAGGCTGGCCGAGGCAGAGTCTTTGCTCAAGAAAACTATCAAGACAGCCAATCATCTCGGCCTCTTTTCTGAGGAGTATGATGTTGAAAACAAACAGATGTTGGGCAATTTCCCACAGGCATTCACGCACATAGGTTTTATCAATGCCGTTAATACACTCCTGTTGTATCGTAAGGTTCAGGCGGATCGAAGAGTCAAGCATTCGCTTAAAAAACGTATAGGGAAACTTTTGCCGTTTAAACTGGTGTTGAATAAAACTGACAGAGAGGTCAGTGAAACATCTGAGAATATTTCACAACACTTGAAGAGGTCATTAACCAATATGAGGGGAAAATTTTTTGATGTTGCTGAGGGTAATGTGAATTACCAAGCCCTGCGCAAATCGGCCGATTACCAGGATTACCTTGCTCGGGTACAAGAACTTGTGGCATTCAATCCATTCATTCTTAAAGATGATGATGAGAAGATTGCTTTCTGGATAAATATATACAATGTGCTCATTATACATGGTGTTATTGAACTCGATATTCAGCGGCCGGTAAAAGAGGTCTTGAACTTCTTTGGAAGAATACAATACAAAATTGGCGATTTCTACTTTACCCCAGATGATATTGAACATGGAATTTTGCGGGGCAATGTACCTCATCCATTTTACGGCAGACGACAGTTCTCTAAAAGTGATAAAAGGATAAAATTAATTGTAAAAAAACCTGATCCGCACATCCATTCTGCACTCGTCTGTGCATCATCTTCCTGTCCACCCATTGATTTTTATGACAGCGCGCGCATCAGGCAACAATTACATCTTGCCACGCGTAGCTTTATTAATCGTGATGGAGTCATACTAAATAAGGATGAAAATGTTCTCTATTTTTCCCAGATATTTAAGTGGTACAGAGCTGATTTTGGAAATAACGAGCAAAGGGTAGTCGATTTTATCCTACCTTATGTGCGCAAAGATGCAGCAAAATATATAAAACAAAATAGGAAAAACTTAAAAATTAAATATTTAAATTATGACTGGAATTTAAATAGGTCTTTAAAAGAATTGGGAGGTTAAAATGGTAATATTAGATTATGTAGCACTTGTTATTGGTATCGCAGGTATAGCTGTAATCACCTGGGGAGTAGTTTTAGGAATAGTAGAATTTATTGGGCTCGAGTATCAAAGATTAAAGAGGCAGAACATCTGTAGACGAAGAGAAGAATTGAGGCATCATGTTGGTTCATACCTCCTGTTAGGTTTAGAATTTCTCATTGCCGCGGATATAATACATACCATACTCAAACCGAGCCTACAGGAATTGGCTATACTCGGAGCTATCGTTGCCATCAGAACCGTCATAAACTATTTTCTAAATCTAGAGTTGAAGGGTGCGCATAAGTGTACGGTACATATTAAACCAACCCTATCGAGCTCAGGAGGTGATTAACATGAAGGTCGGATTTGTAGGTCTGGGAAGAATGGGCGCCAATATGGTGAAACGCCTACTAAGGGACAAACATGAAATAGTTGGCTTTGATCCGAATGATTCTGCGAGAAAGGAAGTAGAAAAACATGGTGCCACAACAGCAACTTCTTTAAACGAATTGGTCGACAAACTCAAACCACCACGTGTTTTCTGGGTTATGGTGCCAGCTGGTAAAATTACAGAGACAACAATTGAAGCGCTCAAAGATTTATTACAAAAAGAAGATATTGTGATCGATGGCGGCAATTCATTTTACAAAGACTCCATGAGACGGGCAAAGGATTTACAGGAAAAGGGCATTCATTTTCTCGATGCTGGAACGAGCGGTGGCATCTGGGGTCTCAAAATAGGATACTGCCTCATGATTGGTGGCGAAAAATCTATATTCAAAAAGGTAGAACCTGTCTTTAAAACACTCGCACCAGAAAATGGCTATGCCTATATGGGACCCAGTGGTTCAGGACACTTTGTAAAAATGGTTCACAATGGCATAGAGTATGCAATGCTACAGGCATATGCCGAGGGGTTTGAAATCATGAAAGCAAAGAAAGAATTTGCCCTCGATTTCAGTAAAATCTCCAATCTATGGAATCATGGTAGTGTAATACGATCATGGCTTCTTGAGCTCGCAGAATCTGCCTTTGGCAAAGATCCTCACCTTGGATCAATCAAAGGATTTGTTGAAGATTCTGGAGAAGGACGTTGGACCGTAGCCGAGGCGATCAGCGAAGATGTACCAGCACCCACAATCACCCTATCCCTCTTGGAACGTTTCCGTTCACGCCAACCCGAATCCTTCAGTGCAAAGGTTATTGCCGCCCTGAGGAATGAGTTTGGCGGACATGCGGTTAAGAAGAAGTGATAACACAGATTTTTAGGCATTTAGGTGTTTAGGTATTTAGGCATTTAACACATCGGGAGGTTTTAATGCCAGAGCGTAATATTGATGTTCAGCAATTACAGGAAAAGGCGCGCCACTTCCGCAAAGAGATTTTAGAGACGATTGCAGAGGCGAGAAGCGGTCATCCCGGAGGTTCCTTATCCTCTGTCGAGATACTCATAAGTCTGTATTATTATAAGCTCAGACATAAGCCGAATAACCCTCAGTGGCCATTACGGGATAGATTCATTATGTCAAAGGGCCATGCGAGTCCTGTCCTCTATGTAACACTGGCAAATTGTGGGTATTTTCCAAAGGATGAGCTGAAAACCTTTCGTAAGATCGAAACCAGGCTTCAGGGACATGTACATATTGGTGTGCCCGGGGTTGAGCTCTCAACCGGCTCCCTTGGCCAAGGATTATCTGTAGCAAATGGTATAGCCCTGGGTGCTAAGGTGCGCAATGTGAAATTCAACATCTACTGCTTATTAGGTGACGGTGAAATTCAGGAGGGCCAGGTCTGGGAAGCCGCAATGACGGCTGCGCATCACCGGTTGGATAACATCTGTGCGATCCTCGATTATAATAAGGTACAAGAAAATGGACCAGTTGCCGAGATAAAGAATGAAGAACCACTGGTCGGTAAATGGAAACATTTTGGTTGGCATGTAGTAGAAGTTGATGGACACAAATTTTCTGAACTCTTTACGGCATTTGATCAATTTGATACGGTAAAAGATAAACCGTTCATCATAATCGCTCATACAGTAAAGGGGAAAGGAGTTTCCTTTATGGAAGGTCAGTCAAAGTGGCATGGCAAGGCTCCAAAACAGGAAGAGTTACAACAAGCACTTAAAGATTTAGGTTTTTAGCAGGAGGATGAAATGAAAGAGATGAAGGCAACACGAGATGCATTTGGTGAAACGCTCGTCGAATTGGGGAAAGAAAACAGAAAAATTGTCGTGCTCTCCGGTGACCTTGAAGATGCAACGCGTGCTGAGTACTTCAAAAAAGAATTTCCAAAAAGGTTCTTCAACCTAGGCATCGCTGAGCAGGATATACTGGGGACAGCCGTGGGCTTGAGCCTGGACGGGCTTATCCCTTTTGCCTGCTCATTTGCCGTATTTCTAACAAACCGTGCCTATGGTATCTTGAGAATCTCTATCTGCTATAATAAGCGAAATGTGAAGGTTATCGGTTCACACGCAGGCCTCACCGTAGGAGAAGATGGTGCGACCGCGCAGTGCCTGGAAGACTTTGCCATTACCAGGGTGTTGCCGAACATTATTGTACTCTGCCCGGTCGATGCGATTGAGATGAAAAAAGCAACGAGAAAAATCGCTGAAATCTGTGGTCCAGTCTACATGCGATTGGGAAGGGCTCCATTTCCAGTAATAACAAACGAATCAGACCCATTTGAAATCGGTAAGGCAAATGTTATAAAAGAGGGAAAGGATGTGACCATCATTGCCTGTGGTATCATGGTTTCAGAGTCACTCAAGGCAGCCCAGGTCCTTGCGAAAGAAGGTATCGAGGCTCGTGTCATTAACATGCATACGATAAAACCGCTTGACCAAGAAACAATTATTAAAGCCGCTAAAGAAACAGGAGCCCTTGTGACTGCAGAAGAACACCAGATACACGGTGGATTGGGGAGCGCAGTAGCAGAAGTGCTGGCAAAAAATCTTCCCACACCAATTGAAATGGTTGCCGTCAATGATACATTTGGTGAATCAGGTTCGCCGCAAGCACTGCTTGAAAAATACCACTTAAAAGATGTTGATGTAGTCAACGCGGCAAAAAAGGTACTTAAGAGAAAATAGGAGGTTATATGGCAAAGACAACCATTCAACAACTCGGAGAATTCAGTCAGAGTGTGTGGTTGGATTATATAAGCCGTTCATTAATTGAAACAGGAAAACTAAAAAGTATGATTGCTCAGGGGTTACGGGGCATGACATCAAATCCCACAATTTTCGATAAGGCAATCAGTTCAAGTGATGATTATGATACACAAATAGCACAATTAAAAAAACTCAACAAATCGACATTTGAAATATACGATGATTTGACCATTAAGGATATTCAGGCTGCTGCAGATCTCTTTAAGTCAGTCTACGAGAAAACAAATAAACGAGACGGCTATGTGAGTCTGGAGATCAACCCTAAACTTGCGTACAAGATAAAAGAAACAGTTGAAGAAGGAAAGAGATTATATAAAAAGGTGAATCGCCCCAACGTAATGTTTAAGGTTCCCTCAACGGATGAGGGATTTGCCGCCATCGAGGAATTATTGGCTGAAGGGATCAATATTAATATTACATTAATATTCTCAGTCGAGCAGTACACCAATACTGCAGAAGCTTACATCAAAGGAATTGAGAGATTACTACAGCAAGATGGTGATGTAAGTCAAGTGCACTCGGTCGCAAGCGTCTTTGTGAGTCGTGTCGATACCCTTACCGATAAGTTGATTGAGGAAAAACGGGCAAAAGAAAGTGATACAGGAGTCAAGGTGAAACTGGAACAACTTAGAGGCAAGGCAGCCGTCGCCAACTCAGCAATGATTTATAAAAAATACCGAGATATTTTCTCCGGTGAACAGTTTAAACTGCTACAAGAAAAGGGAGCCAATGTTCAGAGATTGCTCTGGGGTTCAACAAGCACGAAAAATCCTGCCTACAGTGATATAAAATACGTTGCCGAACTTATTGGCAAAAACACCGTCAACACAATACCAGAAAAGACACTCAATGCCTTCCTGGATCATGGTGTGGTTAAAGAGGCACTGACTGACGATATAGGGAAGGCGCAAAAAATCATGGATGATTTAAAAGGGTTGGGAATAGATATAAACGATGTTTGCAAAAAACTGCTCGAGGACGGTGTTGTCGCATTCGAAAAATCCTTTGATTCTCTCTTGAATGCCATCGAAGAAAAGAGTAAGAAATTATGAATAGATCTGTAGAAATCATACCTTCTCTGTTGTCGGCAGATTTTGCAGAACTGTCTGAGGAAATAAAAAAAATTGAGCACGCCGGTTGTAAGAGAATTCATTTAGATGTTATGGATGGTCACTTTGTTCCAAATATTACATTCGGTCCTGTTGTCATCGAAGCAATAAGAAAGAGGACAGAACTGTATCTACAGGTACATTTGATGATAGAAAAACCAGAGAGGTTTGTGGATGACTTCAAACAAGCTGGTGTTAATGGCATTATTATACATCAAGAGGTCTGCTGTAATTTCTTGCAGACCCTCAAAGAAATAAAACAGAAAGGTATGCACGCCGGTGTTGCCCTGAGACCCAAAACACCAGTTGAAAGTATTACCGATGCCCTCAAAGAATTGGATATGATTTTGATTATGTCGGTTGAGCCAGGGTTTGGTGGCCAAGCATATATTAAAGGATCCGAGGAAAAAATAATGCACATGAAGGGCCTGTTAAATAAAATAAACATAGATATACCAATTGCCGTCGATGGAGGAGTAAACACACAGACTGCCCCCTTAATTGCCAAAGCCGGGGCGACAAGACTCATTGCCGGGAGTGCAATTTTTAAAGGCGATGTGAGCCAAAATATCAAGGCCCTCTATGAAAGTGTGGGGATAGAATGAAGAAAAAAGAAACCATTGTATTAGGTTGCGACCATGCAGGATTTGGAGTCAAAGAATTTATAAAGTCACTCTTACAAAAAATGAATTATCGCATTGAGGATGTGGGTACCTATTCAAGAGAGAGTGTCGACTATCCTGATTATGTCGAACGTGTTGCACAGGCAGTAAAAACCGCGGGTAATAAAAAAGGTATTCTGACATGTGGAACAGGAATTGGGGCATCGATTGCTGCTAATAAGGTCCCGGGGATTTATGCCGCACTCGTGCACGATGTGCGTGATGCTCGGCTCAGTCGCCAGCATAACAATGCCAACGTTCTTATACTTGGCGGCAGACCCTTTAGCAAGAAGAATGTAGAAAAGGTACTAAAGATATGGCTGAACACAAGATTCGAGGGAGGTAGACACAAGCGGCGCGTAAAAAAAATTGCGAAAATGGAAAAAAATATTCTCATCTGTAAAAGGAGTAAATGATGAATCACAAGAAACACTTCACCACAACTGTCGATAGTCGTTTTTTACAGACCTGTGATATTGCTCTGAAGGAATTTAAGGTTGAACCGTTTACTATAGTTATCTTCGGTGGCGCTGGTGATTTAAGCAGAAGGAAATTACTACCTACGCTCTATCATCTTCATGCAGAGAAAGAACTTCCTGCATACTTCTCTGTCTTAGGTTTTGGTATGCCACAGATGACCGACGCAGAGTACCGTAATGTAATGAAAGACGCAATCAAAAAGTCTAAGGAAACAATCTATAAAAAAAATGAATGGGATGAATTCAGCAAGCGCTTGTTCTACATATCATCAGATTTTGGGAACGATAAAAATTACAAAAAACTTGCTAAAAAACTTTCTGAAATAACTGTTGCCACTAAAAAGGGAAGCAAAGACGTCATCTATTATATGGCGGTCCCACCAAAATTTACACCGGTAATAGTTAAAAAATTGAAACAAAATAATCTAAGTAAGGGGGTTTTCAAAACAAAGATTATTGTGGAAAAACCTTTTGGCCGAGACCATGCAACCGCAGTAAAATTGAACCAGATTTTAACGGCCTCATTTGATGAACATCAGATTTACCGTATCGATCACTATCTCGGCAAAGAGACCGTTCAAAATATTATCTTTTTCAGATTTTCAAATAGCATATTCGAACCGCTCTGGAATCACCGTTATATCGACAACGTGCAAATTACCGTGGCAGAAAGCCTTGGTATTGAGCACAGAGGAGCTTTTTATGAACAGGCAGGAGTGGTTCGAGATATTATGCAGAATCATATGATGCAGCTCATTGGACTCATTGCCATGGAACCACCAGCAGGGTTTGATCCTGACTATATTCGGGATGAAAAGGTGAAAATATTCCGTTCAATTCGTGACATGGATACAACCTATATTGATGAATTTGCTGTCCGTGGACAGTATGGCCCTGGAAAGATAGAGCGCAAGGCTGTGCCCGGCTACAGAGAAGAGAACAATGTCGCTCCTAATTCAAATACACCAACCTTTATCGCGGCAAAATTGTACATCGATAATTGGCGCTGGGCAGGTGTGCCATTTTATATTCGTACTGGTAAGCGCATGCCTAAACGAATTACTCAAATCTGTATACAATTTACTCAACCACCCTTGAGACTATTCGGCAGAACATGTGATGTGCTCCAGCCAAATCTGTTAGTACTCACCATTCAACCACAGGAAAAAATATCATTACGTTTCGGGATAAAATATCCGCAGGCGCCAAATAAAATATATCCTGTGCTCATGGACTTCAGCTACCAGGATGCCTTTCACGTAAAATCCCATCCGCCATACGAACGATTGCTCATCGACTCCATGAAAGGAGACCCGACGCTCTTTGTCAGACAGGATGGTGTTGAGGCGATGTGGCGTGTTGTTGATTCGATTATTTCTCGATGGGAAAGCACCCCAGCACCACAATTCCCAAATTACGCTGCTGGAACATGGGGGCCCAAAGAGGCCGATACATTGCTTGAGAAAGAAGGCAGGGCGTGGAAGACAGTGTAACTAGTTGTATCAAGAAAGGGTATATAACATGAATACTACAAATCCTTTAACCCAGACAAAAGAATGGCGAGCACTGGAAAAGCACTACGAGTTTATGAGAAAGATACATATGAAAGAGTTGTTTAAAGATGAAGAAAGGTTTAAAATTTTCTCCATAGAAGAAAAATCCCTTTCTATGTTACTCGACTACTCAAAAAATATAATTACTGAAGAGACCATTAAATTACTTATAGACCTCGCACGTGCTTCGAGCGTAAAAAAATATGCCATGCATATGTATGAAGGTGAAAAGATCAACTGGACAGAAAACAGGGCAGTACTCCACATTGCGCTCAGGAATATATCAAATACAAAAATTATCGTGAATGGTAAGAATGTTATGACAAAGATCAACACGGTACTCGAGAAGATGAAGAAATTTTCAGACGACATCAGAACGGGAAATTGGCGTGGTGCTACAGATAAAAAAATTGAAAACGTCCTGAATATCG
>Ga0114921_10001071_pt1 | contig 12262 bp, 10 predicted proteins | sample BentaG_FD_87016 | JGI IMG/M metagenome (GOLD analysis project Ga0114921, IMG submission 87016) | Deep subsurface microbial communities from South Atlantic Ocean to uncover new lineages of life (NeLLi) - Benguela_00093 metaG | ecosystem: Environmental > Aquatic > Marine > Oceanic > Sediment ...
ATCATTCCGACTAACGTCGGAATTCGCAGTATCGTCCCGCTCATCTGCGATGGGCGAGGACTTGCAGTATCATCTCGACCATAGGTCGAGATTTGCCAACAAACCAAATGGATTTGAAAGAGAGAAGAGAAACAGAAAAAAGGAAAAAGGCAGGTAAACTTTATGGAACTTGTTTAGGTCTAAATGTTGAGGATTTTTAGCCTATTTTTGTTGACAATTTTGAATTAATTGGTATAATTGAATGGAGATTTAAATGCTGCTGAAAGTTTTAGGAAAAATATTTGGAACAAAGACCGAGCGTGAGCTCAAAAACCTTTGGCCAAAGGTTGAGGAAATCAATGCAATTTATGAAAAGTTAAAGGGTGCGGACCTACTCAAATATACTGAGGACTTCAAGAAGAGAATCAGCGAGGGGGAATCTCTCGATGAAATTCTGCCCGAGGCATTCGCTGTGGTAAAAGAGGCATGCCGCAGACTTCTCGGAAAAAAATGGCAAGTGGTTGAGATTGAAACTGAATGGAATATGGTGCCGTTTGATGTCCAGTTGATTGGCGCGATTGTCTTGCATGAGGGAAGGATTGCCGAGATGAAGACCGGTGAAGGTAAGACACTCGTTGCTACTATGCCTTTGTATCTTAACGGACTCTCGGGCAAGGGTGCACATTTGATAACCGTGAATGATTACCTGGCACGGCGTGACCGTGAATGGATGGGCCCGGTATATGAGTCTCTCGGTTTAACGGTTGGTGTACTTCAGACTGGAATGAATAACGAACTCAGGAAAGAGGTATACAAATGTGATGTTACATACGGGACAAACAATGAATTCGGGTTTGATTATCTGCGTGACAATATGGTCTGGCGTTTTGAGGACGAGGTGCAGAGGGGACATCATTATGCGATTGTTGATGAGGTCGATAGCATTCTGATTGATGAGGCGCGAACTCCACTTATCATTTCGGGTCCGGTTGAGCATGAGACAAAGGCATTTAATGAATTGAATCCCATTGTTCAGCGTTTAAATTCAACGCAGACCGTCTTGGTGAACCGAATTGTCGCTGATGCAAAGAAAATACTTGATGACGGTGATGAGAAAGAGGCGGGATTCAAATTACTACAGGCACGTCGTGGTGCACCAAAGAATAAACAATTATTAAAACTCGAGCAGGAAACAGGTGTTAAGAAATTGATCGAGAATACAGAACTTAACTTTTTACGAGAAAAAACTTTTGCCAAGATTGATGAAGAACTCTTTTTCGTTATTGATGAGAAATCGAATATTATAGATTTAACTGAAAAAGGATCACATTTTGTATCACCCAATAACTCTGAGATGTTTGTGTTGCCTGATCTGAGTGAAAAGATTGGCAAAATCGACAAGGATGAAAATTTAACAAAAAAAGAGAAGTTATTTGCTAAAGAAAAGGCATATCAGGAATACGCAAAAAAGAGCGAAACCTTGGCTAATCTCCGTGCTCTTTTAAAGGCTTACTCGCTCTTTGAAAAAGACGTTGAGTATGTAGTACAGGATAGTAAAGTAATTATCGTTGATCAATTTACTGGTAGATTGATGCCAGGCAGAAGATTTTCTGATGGTTTGCATCAGGCAATTGAGGCAAAGGAACGTGTTAGGGTTCAGGAAGAAACCCAGACGTTCGCGACCATTACCATCCAGAATTATTTCCGAATGTATGAAAAACTTGCAGGAATGACCGGTACTGCTGCTACTGAAGCGAATGAATTCTGGCAAATCTATAAACTGGATGTTGTTGAGATTCCGACCAAAGAGCCGGTGCGTAGAATCGATTACGAGGATATTGTGTATCGTTCGCGGCGCGAGAAGTATAATGCGATCATTGATGAGGTTGTCAAGTGGCACGAAAAGAAAAGACCAATTCTGGTCGGTACAACATCGGTTGATGTATCAGAGGTTTTATCAAGACTTCTCCAGCGAAGAGGCATTTCTCATGAGGTGCTCAATGCGAAGCATCACCAAAGAGAAGCAGTGATTGTTTCCAGTGCAGGGCAGCCTGGTGCCGTAACGATTGCGACAAATATGGCAGGCAGAGGAACCGATATTAAATTGGGCAAAGGTGTTGTTGAATGTAGTAAATGCTGTATAATATGTTTGTCCCATGATTGCTCAGAGTGCAGTCACGAAGAAAAAAAAGAGTGTATAAAAGATGTCCCATGTGGTCTCTATATTATTGGTACAGAGCGACACGAAGCGCGGAGAATCGATAACCAGCTCAGGGGAAGAAGCGGCAGGCAGGGTGACCCGGGTTCAACAAGTTTTTTCTTATCCCTGGAAGATGATTTAATGAGAATTTTTGGTTCAGACAGGGTGGCTGAGATTATGGATAGATTCGGTGGTGAAGAACAGAAACCACTTACCCATCCTCTGGTCACCAGGGCTATTGCCAATGCTCAAAAAAGGGTTGAGGAGAACCATTTTGAGGTAAGGAAACACCTGTTGGAGTATGACGATGTAATGAACAAACAGCGTGTAGAGATATACAAGATGAGGGATGAGATTCTCAAGGGTGAAAATCTGGCGGTACGTGCTATTCAGTTCTTTGAGGAAGCGATCGAGGACATTCTGCTGAGGCACACCGATCCTAAAGTAAACCCTGAAGAGTGGGATTGGGATAGTATCAAAAGTGAGTTTAATCTGATTTTCTTAACAGATGTAAGTATACCAAAGGATAGTATCGCTAAAATAAAACAAGAAGAATTGCTCGATATGTTCCTTGAGAAGACAAAGGAGAAATTATCATGGCGTGAGCAGGAGCTTGGTGTAGACATTTTTAATGAACTTCTGAAATTTGTTCTTCTAGGTACCATAGACAACAAATGGCGGGATCATCTGTATGAACTGGATGATTTAAGACAGGGTATCAGTTTGCGCGCCTATGGGCAAAAGGATCCACTGATTGAGTATAAGCATGAATCACGTAGAATATATGAAGAGCGAAGAGTTGATATTGCAAAGCACGCATCTGGTTTGATATTCAGGGCACAGCCTGGACCGAAACAGAGAAGACCGCAAAGAACAAGAGAATATAAGCCGAGTGGTGAGGCCAAGCCGGATGCTGCAGCAGCACCTGCCAAACCGAAACCAATCATTGGCAAAAAGAAGATCGGGAGGAATGACCCGTGCCCGTGTGGTAGTGGTAAAAAATATAAGAAGTGTTGTGGTAGGAATGTATCCAGCCCATCTAATAATGGGCGGGATGTAGCATGAAACCTTACCAAGTTCACCTTTTCGGTGAAGAAACCAAAATTCCTGAATCTCTACCATACGAACCAATTTTTATATATAATAACAAAAGATACCTCAACTTCTTATCGATCGATTGTTTTCATATGAAGAATAGTGACTACCTCAGAGAGACGGCAAAAGTAAGCATTGAATCTAAGGGAATTAGAGCAACTGATGGTAGACTTGAGGCGATGGCGAACTTGGAAAAGGCAATGTCTGAACTCAAGAAGGTGGAGTCGCTCCTGCTCTTTCCAGATGAAATTTCTGCGCTCTTTGCCCTGTTCTCAATCTTTAATTCAGAGACTACCTATTTTGTTGACTATGAGACCTCACCCGCTATTCTTGCTCTACTACAACGTCGCGGTATTGGATATTACAATCATCGTGATCTTGGTCAATTAAATAATTTACTTAACGTACAGAGTGCAAAAGTAATTATCGTCGATGGAATATATGAATGGATTGGCAATATTGGTCCTATCAATGATCTTATAAAGATTGCTAAAAAGAATGACTGTATTATTGTTGCTAATGAAATAAATTCTTTTGGTTTGCTCGGTCGAGATGGTAGGGGATTTATCGACCTCTTCAATATTTATGGTGATGTAAGTATTGAAATTGGTAGTTTTAATAAATTTTTGGGTGGCTTTGGCTGTTATGTTGGGGGCAAAAAAGATTTCATAGATAATATTAAAAAGAATATCGTCGATATAAATGATTCCTTACCTCAATTTATGCTTGCAGTAAATGTTGCTGGGCTCGAACTTATCAGGATAGATAAAAATAATAAAAAGGTCCTGCAAGAACTCTGGAAGAATAGCAGATACTTTATTTCCCAGCTTAAACATACAGGATTTAAGACAATGAGTGAAACGCCACTAATTGTAATCACATTCAATAACAATGACGAGGCAGAAGAATTTAGAAAAAGACTCTTTGCACACCAGATGATAGTTGCCCAAAGTAAAGAGCGTATTAGATTGTGTCTTTCAATTGAGCACAGTAGGGCAGACCTTGATTATTGCCTCGCAATTTTAGAAATGATTGGTAAGGATTTGGGGATAATTTAGGGGTCAGGTCTTGACTTTTGACTATAGTTATTACTTCAAATCGTTCGACATGCAAAAGTGCATTATAAATTAGAGGCTATTCTCAATTGAGGGAAAAAATTAATCAAAAGTCAAGACCTGACCCCATAACCGAAAAAGATCTCATTCTCATTTACCTCAACGAAAAAAGACAATTTTTAGTTCAAGTTACACCAAATTTAAAACTATCTTCAGACCTCGGTGAGTTTAATGTCGGTGACACTATTGGCAAACCGTTTGGGTATGTTGGTAAAACCCATCTCGGCAAAGAATTTTATTGTCTAAAACCCTCTACTGCTGACCTCATGATGAAGGTCAAGCGTACAACGACAATTGTTTATCCCAAAGACACAGGTTTTTTACTACTCGAGACTGCTATTGGTCCTGGTTCTAAGGTCATTGAGGTAGGCACGGGTAGTGGTGCTTTGACGCTAGTATTAGCAAAATTTGTTGCCCCAGATGGTGTGGTTTATTCGTATGATAGACGAGAGGAATTTATTGAAAATGCAAAGAAGAATATTGAACGGGCGGGATACATAAAAAGTGTTGAGTTTTTTTGCCAAGATGTAGCCGAGCAAGGGTTTCTGCAAAAGGGTGTTGATGCAATTTTTATTGATGTCCCCGAACCATGGGGAATTGTTCCCAAAGCAGCACAGGTTCTAAAGGGGGGTTATCATGTGGTTAGTTGGAGTCCAAACGTAGAGCAGGTAAAGAGTACAGTTGATGCTCTTCAGAACTATAACTTTATAAGGATAAAGGTAAGTGAAATTGTTGAGCGGGAGATTTTGGTGCGTCGACAGGGAGTGAGACCAAGAGAGCGTGGCATCACCCACACCGCGTATCTTGTCAGCGCTCAGAAGATATATGGGGTCAGGTCTTGAAATTTGAAATTAGGTGTCTAGTTTTGTAAATCCGTTCTTTGTTTCAATTAACAGTGTAAATAACCCTTAATAAACTTGTTGTTAAAAGCAGGGATTGAGATTAATGCTGTATTTCATCAAGGTGCAAGTCGAATTTCAAATTTCAAGACCTGACCCCTATTTGAGGTAAGCTAGCGGATCAACCGGTTTACCGTCTTTTCGCAATTCGAAGTGTAACATCGGTCCTGAGAGTGAACCAGTTTCGCCAATTCTCGCGATAATTTTGCCTCCAGTAATTTCATCACCGACATTGACGATAATTTCGGAAAGGTGTCCATAGAGTGAATAATATCCATCGAGGTGGTCAACGAGAATCAAATTGCCGTAGCCCATAAAGCGATCAGCATAGACAACTTTACCCGGGGCAACGGCGTAAACATTGTCGCCGTAGCTCGCGCTAATATCAATGCCATTATTTTTGGTGGTTGTGTTATATTTGGGATGAATGACTTTACCAAAGTTTGTTGCGATTCTCCCTCGGCATGGCCAGAGTAATTTGCCTCTATGAACCTCTAGGTAGTTCGTTCCAACTTTGGTCTTTGCCCGTGTTCTTTCGATCGAAACAATTAACTCCTCAAGCTTACGTTGAGCACTCTTTAGTTCTTTCTCTAACTTCTTTTTCTCCTTCTCCTCTTTACTCACTCTATTAAGGATTTGCTTTTTTCCTCGTCTTTCCTCATTTAGTTTTTTCAGCTCGGATTCCTTTTCTCTGCGTCTCCGTTCGAGGGTATTAATTAGTTCTTCCCTCATTTTCTTGTCAGCAAGATACCGCTCCCAGTCAGTCTTAAACTCGAAAAATGCCTTCTGATCATGTTTTGCGAGAAGTTGAAGGTAATATGAAGTTGATAAGATTGTTGGTAAAGATTTTGAGGAAAATAAAATTTCCATTTTATAGAATGGAGTCCATTTGTAAAGACGAACAAGGCGCCTGCGCAGGTCATTTTTACTCAATGTCATCTTTGATTCTAATTTGGCAATTTCTTTTGTTAATTCCTGAACCCTCATCTTTTCTTGACTTTCTTGTACGGTCAGCTCTTCAACATATTTAATTGTTAACGCAATGCCTTCGTCGATTTTTTCGATGCGGACAAGGGTTCCGACTTTTTGTTTTTCCAACTGTCTTATTTCTTTTCTGACACCATTTAGTTTTACCTTTAATTGATCAAGTTCTTTCTGCTTCCCAGTAATTTGTGAAAAGACAAGAAGGAAGATGACTAATATATTCATTTCAAAAACCTTCTGAGGGCAACGCTTGACCCAATGATTCCAAAGAGGACGCCGGATGCTACACTAATTAGCAAAAACCACCATCTTGGGAAATACACATTGCTGAAGAAAGATATTGCAACCTGAACAGTAATGACAGTTAGTGCGAAGGCAATAAGACCACCAATCATTCCCTGAACTAAACCTTCAAAGGTAAAGGGAATAGCGATAAATGAATTAGAGGCACCGACGAGCTTCATTATTTCAATTTCTGTTGACCGGGCAAATATAGTTAATTTAATCGTTTGAAAGATGACAAATATCACGGAAAGTATTATAATCAAAAGTAATCCAATGTCAAAAATTGTGATAATATTGGTTATCTTCTTCAGCTCGTCAACAAGTTCACCTCCATAGATTGTTTCCCGTACTCCCCTCAGCAGCAAGATTTTACTGCTTATCTCCTCGAGCCCACCTACATTTTTGTATTTCTCATGTAATTTTATTCTTAACGAGGCAGGAAGTGGATTATTTTCAAAAACAGTTAATACCTCTTGCGTTTCTTCTAATTCGCTTTTTAAATCCTTTAATGCCTGTTCTGGTGAAATATAAATTACATTCGTTACACCGCTGATTTTTAGAATATTCGATTTTAATACCTCGACATTAGTATGTTCATCTAAGAAAGCGATTATTTCAATTTTATCATTGAGAATTTTTACGAAGGAATAAAGATTTGCTGTAACTAAGGCAAAGAGTGATAATAAAAAAAGAGAGATAGCAACGACAAATAGGGAGAGAAAAAAGAGGGAGTTGTTTCGACTGATTGTTCTCATTCCTTCTCTGATACCGATACGCAGTGACATTCTATTTCTCCGTAACAAATTTGCCACCCACAAGCCTCAGCATTCTTTTCTTTACCTTCTTCACAAGGCTGAGATTGTGAGTTGCCATTACGACAGTTGTTCCTTTGTAGTTGATGTCGAGGAGTATATTAATGATGTCCTGAGAACTTTTTGCATCAAGATTACCGGTTGGTTCATCAGCTAAAAGAATATAGGGGTCTCGAACAAGGGCACGAGCAATAGCAACCTTTTGTTGCTCTCCGCCAGATAATTGATATGGGTAAGAAAATTTTTTGTGGCTCAGGTGTAAGTAAGTTAAGGTCTCCATTAACTTTTTGCGTAAATTGCGCGGTGGTGTATTTGTGACCTCAAGGGCGAATGCTACATTTTCTTCGAGCGTGCGGTCCTGTAGTAATTTAAAATCTTGGAAAATGATGCCAATTTTTCTACGTAATTTTGGTATTCCATTTTTCTTCAATAAACTCAAATCTTGATCTAAAACATTAATAGAACCGCTAGTTGGTTCTTCACCTTTGTAAATTAATTTTAGAATCGTACTTTTGCCTGCGCCAGTCGGCCCGCAGATAAAGACGAATTCTCCTTTATTTATATTGAATGTAATATCTTGTAGTGCAAGCCAATCCTTCTGATAAACTTTATTAACACCATCAAATGTAATCATTAAAATAATAATAATCAAAATTCTTATTCTGTCAAGAATTAAGTGCTCTCGATTTGTAAATACTGAAGTGTACAACTCTCTCCAATACCTCAAATACTGGGTCTCTCTTCACTTTTTAAATATCTCAGTTAAGTTACTAAATCTATCACACATCGTCATTGTAAAAAAAGAGATCGCCACGCTCCGCGCTAAGTACATGGCGCGTCGCTCGCGATGACTAAAAAACCAATGCCACGTTTGGATTGCATAGATTTTTAACTAAACCTTTAGGAATTATTTTCAAAAAAGTGGAGAGGAGTCAGCCTCAAATAATCTTGACTTTATTGAGAATTGTCGCTATAATATATGATGAAAGCCGTTGCTACGAATCGTAAGGCGCTACACGATTTCAATGTGCTCCACACGTATGAGGCAGGTATTGTGCTTCAGGGAAGTGAGGTGAAGTCATTGCGTCAGGGCACTGTTTCACTGAGTGATGCATATGGTGAATTCAGGGACGGCGAAATTTATCTCCTTAATCTCCATATTACAGGTTATAAGTTTAGCACGGGGTTTCGTCCCGACCCTAAGAGAAAGAGGAAACTACTCCTGAAAAGAGGTGAAATCAAGAGATTATACGGTTTTGTACAGCAGAAGGGAAATACACTCATTCCGTTAAAGATTTACTTTAATGAACGCGGGTTTGCCAAGGTGACAATTGGTGTTTGTCGCCGTAAAAGATTCTACGATAAAAAGGAAAAAATATTACGGGAAGAAGCCGAGAAGAAACTTAGTAAAATAAAAAAGGCAATGCGATGATTTCACTCCTTTTGTCCATCTTTTGCATTTTACCGCATAAGTATGAAGTTGTATGTGAAAACCGTAGTATTGAAATTCAATCCGAACAGATAGAATTCCAGGATTATCTACCTTTAAAACCAATCGCCGAGGTCTTGAATATTCATTATGTGCTTGATAATACTACACAGCGACTCTATCTTACTGGAAATGGGCATAATGTCATTCTCATTCCGGGTGTGAGCACGATAAAGCATGATGGTTCGTATCAAAATATCCCTTATGCAACACATTTTATGTCGGGTGACGTATATTTCCCTGTCGCTGGGATAATTACGACAATTGGAGGGGCATTTGATAAACTTGTTTTTATTAAGGAAATAAAAGAAGTACCCTCCATAGATAACATATCAATAATCACGCGAGGCGATTCCACAGTGTTGAAGTTTAGCTGGAAAAAACCATTGGAATTTGATGTTCAGTTTTATCCTCGAAGAGCAATTGTTGAGATCGATGGGAAGTATAAAGCAAAGCCTCAATTAAAGCCCAAAGGGGCAATAATCAAAGCGAAGCTGATGTCCTATACTACATACACCAGACTGGAGCTCGACGTAGAAAATGTGAATTCTGTTTTAGAAAGAAAGAATGAGGTAGTTTTCTATCACAAGATAAGCAAACAGGTCAAATTGATTGTCATTGATCCTGGCCACGGTGGTATTGATCCTGGTGCAGTTGGTAAGAAGGGACTCTATGAAAAGGATGTCAATCTTGCTCTTGCCAAGATGTTAAGGAATCTCATCAAGGATTCTTTGGGAATAAAGGTTTTACTCACTAGAGAAAAAGATGTGTACCTTTCTCTCAAGGCGCGGACCAACATTGCAAACCTCAATGGTGCTGACATCTTTGTGAGTATCCATTGCAATGCATCTGCAAAGGGCTCTCGAGAGCGTGGTTTTGAGACCTATTTTCTTTCAGAAGCAAGAACAGACGAGGCGAGGGCGGTTGAGGCACGGGAAAATGCTTCCCTCAAATTCGATGGCATGGAGCCCAGCGATGACATAACCTTTATCTTTTATGACCTTGCGCAGAGTGCATTTTTGGAAGAATCAAACCGATTTGCAGAATTTATTCAGACGAGCGCAGAGAAATTTCTTGAAATTCCTGCTCGAGGTGTGAACCAAGCAGGATTTTATGTTTTGCGCGGCGCCTTTATGCCCGCAGTTCTCATTGAATCAGCATTCATCTCGAATCGCGAAGAAGAAAGATTGTTGAGGAAGAAATCTTTTAAGAGAAAACTGGCTTATTGTATGTTTCAGGGTATGAAAAATTTTATTACAGATTATGAGAGGAGATTAAATAATTGAATAAAAATCCGATTGGTATTTTTGATTCAGGGATAGGCGGCTTGACCGTTGTAAAAGAAATCAGAAAAATCCTGCCGAATGAAAACATTATCTATCTTGGTGATACTGCCCGCCTGCCTTATGGAACAAAATCGATTGATGCAATCATACAGTTCTCCATTGAAAATACACAATTTCTTATTTCACGAGGTGCGAAATTTATCGTTATTGCCTGTTATTCATCAACGTCGGTCGCCTTGGATGCTGTGCAAAAAAAATTTTCGATTCCCGTCATTGGGGTAATAAAACCGGGTGTTAAACGGGCATTGGAATTGTCCAAGACCGGAAGGATTGGTGTTATCGGCACTTCCTTAACAATCTATAGCGGTGCCTATGAAAAGGCATTTAAGGAATTCAATAGCCAATGCGAAATCCTCGGTCGGGCATGTCCTCTTTTTGTGTCCTTAGTAGAGGAGGGATGGCTTGACCATCCTGCAACCGAACTTATTGCACAAGTTTACCTCAAACCATTAAAAGAGGATAGTATTGATACACTACTTTTGGGCTGTACCCATTTTCCTCTACTGATGGCGGTAATTAGAAAAATAATGGGAGATATCAATTATGTTGATGCATCGGCAGAGGTGGGGAGGGAGTTGGCTCAGGAGTTGAAAAAAAGGAATTTAGAAAATCCCAAAGGTAATGGTAATCTTTCTATATATTTAACTGACCTCTCAATGAATTTTAAAGAAATTGGTGAACGATTTTTGGATGAACCGATGAGGAATTTCTCGAGGATATCATTAAAGGACAAATGAGGGGGGGAACATGCGAAGTGATGGTAGGGAACTTAATCAATTACGAAAAATAGATGTTGAACTTGACTATCTTGACTACCCTACTGGTTCCTGTCTCATAACATTTGGCAAGACCAAAGTCTTGTGCGCGGTTACCGTGGAAAATCGAGTCCCGCACTTTCTCCTAGGGAAAGGGACTGGTTGGCTGACTGCAGAATATGCCCTGCTACCTGCATCAACCCAAGAGCGGATCCAGCGTGAGGCAAATGTCGGACGCTTGAGCGGTCGCACCCAAGAAGTCCGCCGTTTTATCGGCCGTTCTTTAAGACCGATTTTTGATTTAAATTTGATGGGTGAGCGGACCTTTATCATAGACTGTGATGTTATTCAGGCAGATGGAGGCACGAGAACTGCAGCAGTTAATGGGGCTTTTATTGCATTGTACAGTGCAGTGAACAAAATGATGGTCAATAAAGAATTCAGTGCATTCCCAATTCTTGATTATGTTGCTGCAGTGAGTGTTGGTATTGTGAAGGGAGAATTGATGCTCGACCTCTGTTATGAGGAAGACAGTAGTGCAGAGATTGATATGAATCTTGTGATGACAAGCCGTGGCAGGATTATCGAAGTCCAGGCAACTGCAGAGAAGCTGCCGGTTACGCGAACAGAATTTGATAAATTGATGGAATTAGGTGCCATAGGAATAAAAGAGATTATAAAATCGGAGAGGGAAGTACTTGAGAAAGGTAATTTATAAAGAATTCAAACGAATCGTTGCAGAAAGACAGCGGGGTAAACGCATTGATCACTATTTGATCATTTCCGGTGTCGGCATTTCAAGAAATCTGACTCAGAAATTGATTGAGCAAGATAAGATTTTGGTTAACAATCATCCTGTAAAGCGCTCCTACCGTGTAAAAACTGGTGATGAAATCATCGTGCGATTCGAAGTGGCACCTGCACCAGAGATTAAGCCGGAGAATATTCCATTAAATATTATCTATGAAGATGAAGACATCATTGTTATTGACAAGCACAAGGGAATCATTGTCCATCCTGCACGGGGCAATTTTGAACATACAATGGTTAATGCCTTACTGTACCATTGCGGAAGACTACCAACGCTCAGTGATAGGGTAAGACCTGGTGTGCTTCATCGTTTGGACAAAGAGACCACAGGGTTGATTTTATTTGCCAAGACCGACTCCGCACTCAGTACCCTGAGCAGGGCAATCGAAAAGCGAATTGTTAAGAAAAATTATGATGTGATTTGCTGGAATTATCCCGGTCTTCCTGAGGGTGTTATCGAAGCGCCAATTGGAAGAAGCGGATTGGATCGGAC
>Ga0114921_10001073_pt1 | contig 12253 bp, 9 predicted proteins | sample BentaG_FD_87016 | JGI IMG/M metagenome (GOLD analysis project Ga0114921, IMG submission 87016) | Deep subsurface microbial communities from South Atlantic Ocean to uncover new lineages of life (NeLLi) - Benguela_00093 metaG | ecosystem: Environmental > Aquatic > Marine > Oceanic > Sediment ...
CACGGGGCGATATTAACCTCAGTGTCGAATATAACCTGACAAATACAACTTCATAAGCCATATCGTTAGTGATGGTGTAGGGCTAAGATCTTCCAAAGTGGTTGGCGAAGATAAAATTTCGATTGGTTGCAAGATAGCATTTGATGTTCAGCTGCATGGTAGTATTTTTAACCCCGCAGGAAATGGGGAGATATCATTTAACGATTTTGTATATGATACCTTGAACTTTGATGATTACAAACTTATGTTTACTGTTGCAGATAGTAGCATTGTGCTTTCATTCTTAGATGACAAAGAGAGCATACACCTTAAGGCTGAGGCAGCGCTTTATGAACCGTTCTCATTTAACACAGTATTAATGTTGCATCACTTTGACTTTGTAGACTATATAAAGGCTGACGCGGGATATATCACTGCACAGGTTTCGATTCATGGTACGGTCAGCCAGCCAGAAGAAATTGTGGGCACAATACAGATAGACAGTTTGTATATAGGGATGCAGAAAAAAGGGATCCGAAATGTTGATGATATAATTATTAATGTTAATAAAGGATTTGTCGATATTCGTTCATGTATAGTTGCTATCGAAAATCAGCAAATACATTTACAGGGAATAGTACCATTAGATCTTGAACAAGATAGTTTTAATCTCTCAATCAAATCATCAAAGATTGATATCGCAAATATCGTTGCAATGGTACTAGATGCACCGCACATTGAAGGCATTTTCTATGCAGATCTGGTTATTGGCGGTACATTAAAGAAACCAAAAATCAATGGTCAGTTAAATCTTGAACATGTAAAATATTCTCTGCCAGATATCGAGATTGATTCCGTGTACAGTGTGCTACAATTTAGTGATACTTATGTGAACATTGATTATATCAAAGGTAAAATCAATAAAGGGTCTTTCCGGATATCAGGTTTTGCAGATGTAGTAGAGGGTAGGGTCGACACCCTATTTGTTGACCTGCTATTCGATAATATTGACCTGCGACTTAAGGATTATGGTTCTGTGGTTTTAAGCAGTGTAACGAATGCATCAGCAAGAAAGGATTCTTTTGTCATTAGTGGCGAAGTAATAGTTAATAAAGCAGTATATGATGTCCCTTTTAACCTTCGGACAATTATCAAACTACTCACAACGGCGAATCAGCCACCCCCTGAGCAGCATGAAATATTAAAACGAATCTATTGTGATATTGGCATCTCTGCGCCTCATGGCGCGGAGATCGCAAATAATGTCGCAAACGTGGCTGTTGATTTTGATTTGCAATTAAAGGGGTATCTTTCTAAATTGAACGTATACGGAACTATTAGTACATCAGAAAAGGGTACAGTGCAATATCTCGGCAAAAAATTTGAGATAGTCAATGCGGTTATTGAATTCGATAACCCCTATAAAATAGATCCTACCCTAAATCTTGAGGCAAGACATTTTATATCATCTGAAGAAAGTGATTATGAAATATTTATGTATTTATCTGGAACTGTAGAACAATGGCACCTCGATTTAAGATCCAACCCACCGGTTCCTGAGCAAGATATTATCAGTCTTCTATTAATTGGAAAAAGAAGACCAACAACACAGGTATTGAAGGGAGGCAAACGGATTGATTTAGAAGACATGGCGAAGGACTACGCAGCGGGTTTGGTCAGGGGCACCATTGAGGAAACGGCTGAGAGGACATTGGGGCTAGAAAAATTTACCATTACCGGCGAACTACTCGATCCTAAGCAGTTAGACATAGGCGTTGAGAAGAAATTTGGGAAGAGACTTACATTGATTTATGGCACCGGCATTGAATCCTGGGAACTCCGCAGGATTGGTATTAATTATGATATCACGGATAATCTTTCGATATTTACGCTCCATGACCAGGAGCATATGAATTCAAGTGTGGATTTAGATTTTCATCTCAAAATTAAATGATTGCACTTATTCTTTTATTCCTCAGCTTTAGTAACTTTAAGGTTACAAAAATAACTATCGAAGGTAATGAATACTTCACGGATGCTCGCATTAGAGGTGTTATGTTGACAAGGACACCGAGTCTCTTTCATAGGGGCAATTTTTTGCTAGAGATATTTAAGGGTGATGTAGTTGCCATTAAAAATCTCTATAATTATAATGGTTTTATTGAAACACAGATTGATTATGAACTGGTCGTTGATAGTACCAAACAATTGGTAGATATTCAGATAAAAGTACAAGAAGGAGAACAAACTTTTGTTGAAGATATTACATTTACAGGAAATACTGTACTGAACGACGATTTTTTGAAAGAAAAGTTGACCATGAGGTCGGATGAGTCTCTTGATAGAAGAAAAATAGAGGTGGATAACTATATCATTACCTTCCTTTATGATGATATTGGATATGCAGATGTAAGGGTGAAATCTGAATACAAAGTCAAAGATCACAAAGCAAGCATTGTGCACAATATAATTGAAGGGAGAAAACAGTATATTCAGGAGATAGAAATTGTTGGATTACATCACACAAAAAAGGCTATTGTTGAAAGCGAAATCAATCTAAACCCAGATGATACGTTCCGCTACGCATATATATTGAAGGGTCAGCGGAATTTATATAACTTAGGTATTTTTAAATCAATAAGAACTCAGACAAAAGATGCTTCAAGACCAAATTATAAGATTGTTCGTTTCATGCTGATTGAGAAAGAACCAATAATTATCAATTTCCGCATTGGTTATGGAACACAAGACTACGTGAGGCTTGGTGCTGGATTTACCCATCTCAATATTTTAGGGCGTGCATGGCGAGGACAGATCGAGGGAAAGGCAAGTATCGCTGAATATCGATTGAATTCTCAGCTTACCTTTCCAAGATTTATTATATTTCCAATAAAATATAGTATTGGTGCATTTTATCAATGGAAGAAAGAAATCGGGTATAAGACACGGTCTCTTGGCGGATATAACGAAACCCACTTCAATCTTTTCGGCGGTAAATTCTCAACAAAATATGATGTGCAGAACATTCGTACATACTTTGCTAAGCATGACAGCATAGAAGATGACTGGTTGCGCGGGGTGAGAATTAATTGGTTGATGGATAAGCGGGATGATCCATTTTCTACTCGGTCAGGTAGTTACGTTAATTTTAATTTAGAAACAAGCGGTATCATTATACCTGCAGATGTAAATTATGTACGTCCAACCATTGAATACCGTTTCTTCAAGCCAATTTATGCGTTTGTTGGAGCTACTTCATTTAAGGTGGGCATTGTCCAAGAGATTGCGCCTTCAAGCGAAGTTCCTGTATACAAAAGATTCTATTGTGGAGGTACATCGTCGGTTAGAGGATATTCAGAACGGTCAATCGGCCCCAAGGATGAAGCGGGTAATCCCTTAGGTGGAAAGATTTTATGTGAAATTTCTGGAGAGATTCGATTCCCAATTTATAGAATAGTCGGTGGTGCTGTTTTTGTTGATGCAGGAAATATCTGGAGGCGATATAACGAAATCAGCACAGCCCTGAGGTATGGTATTGGTGCTGGGTTACGTCTCAATACTCCTTTGGGTAATGTCAGACTTGATTATGGTGTGAAGTTTGACCCCCGTAAAGGAGAATCTTTTGGTGCACTCCATTTTGCAATTGGTGAGGCGTTTTGAAGTAGTATATCAGGGGATCAGGGGATCAGGGTATCAGGGTATCAGGGGATCAGGGTATCAGGAGATCAGAGGATCAGTATATCATGATATTATGTAATTTTATTCTTTGTTAGTTTGTTAATTAAACTTTGAATGGTTTCTTCAACCTCTCTTCTCATCTCTTTAAATTTATTATGGAGTTCTTTACTGCTTCGATAGCCCATAATTTTGGCGCAGTGTTGTAATGCCTCAGGGACGATGTCATCAGTAGCACCAGCAGTTAATCGATAAATGTCTCTTAAGCTCTTAAGAAAACCGAATGCATTTGCCAATTTACATAAATCGTCTTTTAAATTCTCTTGTCTCGTGGCAACATCCTTGAATAGTTTTGAATTGACCGGTTCCTTTATATTAAAGGTGGCTTTAATGATGAGCATCATCATCTCAATATCCCTTAATCCGCCAATACCTTCTTTGATGTTATTGTCAGCCGTTCGACTCTCTTTTTCTGCTTGATGCCGTGAGTTGATTTCGCCTATCATCTGCTTGATATATTCTTCCTTTTTACGAAAGATGTGGTATTTTACTATTCTTTCCAAAAATTCATTTTCGAAACGGTGTGAGCCTACAATGAGACGGGCACCGAGCATCTGTGACTTCTCAATGAATATATCAGACCGTTTTTCGCTTAACAATTGTTCAATTTCCTTCAATAGAATTACATACCGACCAAAGTATTCAGCAAATCTATGGTGAGGGATTGTACCGCGCTTAATAATTTCACAATTCATTTTGCTTATTATTTTGTTACAGTATGAAAGCATTTCAGGATTATCAGAATTTAAGATAACAATGATATCATAGTCATCATCGTATGCCTGCTCGCGTGCATGACCACCCGCTGCGAAGATTGCCAATAAGTCTTCAGTTATCATTCTTTTATTATATTGAGCATCTACCTCCTGGCGACAGGTGTCAAAAAGAAAATGAATATATTTATCAGAGAAGTCGGTAAACTCAGCGTTTGTCATTTCAACTGGTGCACCATTTAAGGTATTGAGACCTACGCGCATTATCTCAAAATCGTAATAGTCACCCAATTTCTGTTTTTTCTCTCCAAACGCTCTCATTGAGTCGATATCACTGTAGATACCATCAGCAAACTCTTTGAGACGGTGTGGTTTTTTTAACAGCTTAATAGACTCAGGATACTTATCAAGAATTCTCAGGAAAAATCTTCTGAAATACTGACTGCTTAACAGATGAATATTAATAAGATTCTTTAAATCACTAACGATGTTTGCGATCTCTTTCTCATATACTTTTCTATCCATCATCGCCAGGTAATGTTTCAGATTCTTTTCTTCGTTTAATGATAGGTAACTATTGATTAAATGTGGATAGCGATAGAAGACGTAGGCAAAATCTCTTACTACATCTGGAATACGGTTTATAGTTTTCAAGAGATGACTATTTAAATCTTTGTAGATTAAAAAACTGCTTTTGCTTTTACCCAGGATCGTTAAAAATTTTATTAAAGAATAGAAGTCGTATTTAACCCATACAATATATTTCTTAATCATCTCCTTTCTTCTATCAGGGTCAAGATCATTCAAATCATTTACGAATCTTTTCAGTAATCCTTCATCTTTGAAATCATCCAAGATATCGTCCCAGAAAGATGTGCCTCTAAAGAATCTAAATTTTTGAATGAAGTCTTGCGCAATATTACCTTGGTAATTCAAACGAAACATCGAAGCAAAGATTGAATGCTGTTTCAGGTGTGTTTTAACATCGTTAAGCAAGATGGGAATAATCCTTCTGATGTTCTGGATGTGTTCATAGTAGTGAACTAAGAGATGCTCTTCAGCACGACATTTCCCAATATCAGTATAGCCAAGCACTCGTGCAACCCTTCGGATATTTTTTTGCGAGGCGTCCTCAAGCATGATTTCTTCATCTTGGGTGACAAAAGACTGGTAGAGGTATCGAAATATTTCAAAGAAAGTTAACGACCTCTCAAGCGAATTATATTCGTGATATCTCTTTGTATCCTTATTTCTCAAACCATCAATAATGTCCCAGGCATTTACTGCTTCGACGTTGAATACTGTTTTCTGTGCTGAGATAATACTTTTTATTATTCTTAAGGCATCTTCCTTGAAATTTATATGGGTTGCACTGATCGGTCGGGCTAACAATGAAGAGACTTCGCCGAGTATTCCCCGGATGTATCCTTCATGATATTTATTATTACCCCCTGGGTGATAAAAATATCTGTCAGTTATCTCCCTTCGATACTGCTCAAATAGTCCTTTACTTCCAATAATGATTGCTCCACTCGACATTTCATTGATAATAACGAAATCTCTGATTTCATGTCGTAGTACCTCTTTATATTCTTCAATAGATGCTGAGTAATAATGACTGCCAATATGTTCAGATAGATGAAAATGGAATGATGTTGCGAATTTCAGCATTTCGTGGCCGATTAAGCCGATAGCCCGATTAAATTTATCTCTATTTCGCTTACCGTCGTCAATAATGCCAACGTCTATATCATCCTGGTCGGATTTTGTGCCGACGCCCAAGATGACAAATTCTGGACGGTCTTCTTTATCTATAAAAATGTTTAAAAGTTCTGTAATATAATGGGCGGTGAGTGTACGAAATTTATTTCCTGCGTCAAGCATAAATTTTTTATATACAAAAAACTTATTTGCTCCAGAAGCCAGAACATCCATCCTCAAATGGTCAATTGCTCGATGGTTTGCTAACAGGAATTGAAGTGCAAAATAGGTGCCCAGAAAATTCAACTTTTCTTCATTAGTTTCTCCTGCAGCTGCTACAATTTTGATTGCTGAGCTATAATCATAGGCTGGATGTAAGATATGAACTAAATCGCGCTGCTTTTTTTCTTCAAGTCTCTGGATGAGGGGGTCTAGGTAATGGGAGACTGCTTGAATATACTTGCGAAAGTGATTACCAAACTCAGCGGTCCGTTCCTCAAGACTTGATAAAAAATCTTTCATGGGATTACCAATGCCACAAGTCCGCCAACCCATGCGGGTCCAGTCTCTACGAGACACGGGGGTGCAGGGAAGATGGATGAATTTAACGAATTCGGTTCATTCGTTTTCATTCGTATCATTCGGGTACTCTGTTTTTAAAATCTCCATAGAAAGAGGAGTAATTTCTAAATCACTATAGCCCAATTCATTGGCGTGGGAGAGGAGACTTAGAAAATTCTCGGTAAATTTCTTTCTTTTTTGTAAAAAATCTGCTCTTTTGAGAATATGATTCCAGAACTGGATATTATCTTTTTCCTTTCTATATACAGCAAAGATGTGTCTGATATCAACACTCATATCAATTTTTAGACTGAGATCTTTCTCGGTACGTGGTGAAAGTACTTTTTCAGTAATGACATCCCAAGGATGGGCGATGTAAAGATGAATATAGTAAATTTCGCTATTCAATTTTATTTTCTGTATATATGGTTCGAGCTTACTGATATTTTCTGTGTAAAACTCAAAAATAGCTTTCTTTAAGATGTAGTCAACATTAAACCACGTTTGATTAAAGGACCATGCAGTATGGAAACTTGTGATATTCTTATTGACCATCAAATTATCGTCATAATTGACAATTCTGAGTGAACGTGTCTTTGGCATCTTGATAAATTCTCTTAGGGTTTCCTCATCCCTAAACAGCAGATCTACATCCCAGTAGACTAGGTAATGCAAATAATCTCGTATGAGAAGTGGTAGCGCGCCAATAATTATAAAATTTAAGTTTTCTTGACTCTGTAGTTTGGACAGTTCCTGAAGGATGTTTACTAAATTTTTGTGTCGCTTTTCATTAACATAGTCTAACCAGCTCGGATACATTTACATAAGCTCAACTTTTTAAAATTTTCTCTATTTCAACCTCTTGACGGCATTGATGCCGACATTGAATGCCTTGAGGTTGAGCTCTTCAGTTCCCTTTGGAACGCGAGAAAGGATTGCTGACTTGACTGCCTCTTTTGAGACAGCTTTGGTGAGTTCGGCAATGACTCCCAGGGCAACAATATTTGCGACCAATGCCTTGCCAACCTCTTTTTCCGCCATTTCTGTGATTGGTAGAGAATATAACCTATAATTACCTTCTGGAATTTTCGTAACGAATCCTGAATCAGCCAATAAGATTCCGTTCTCCTTTACATCCTTCCAGTACTTATCACACGCCTCCTGGGTAAAAACAAGGAGCAGATCAATATTGACGGCCTTGGGATAATCTATTTCTTCGTCTGAAATAATAACCTCAGAACGACTTGATCCACCTCGTGCCTCGGGTCCATAGGATTGGCTTTGAGTGGCATTCTTGTTATCGTAGATTGCTGCCGCCTCAGCCAGAATTTTACCAGCCAGAATGAGGCCCTGACCTCCTGAACCACTCAACCTAAATTCATACCTCAAAGCCATATCACCTCCTTTTGCCTTTTACTTTTCTAATCAATTTTTGGTATTCTTCACAAAATTCAGATTTTTCCGTATCGTGGAGAATGCCGATAACTACTTTACCTTGTCTCTCTTCGTCTGACATCTTTCTCGCCCGCTCAAATGGGATGCTATTTTCTTTATACCACCTCAACATATCTACCGCGGTCCCCAAACGATTAGGACGGGCATAGTATGTTGGGCAGGGGGATAAGACTTCTATTAAGGAAAATCCTTTTTTTAACAGTCCCTTCAAAATGAGCCCATCCAACTGGGTTGCATGGTAACAAGTACTTCGTGCAACAAAAGAAGCCCCCGCGGCAATTCCTAAGCCTGAAATATCAAACGACGGCTCAATGCTCCCATAGGGCGCAGTGCTTGCCTTGTTGCCAATGGGAGTCGTTGGCGATGCCTGCCCACCTGTCATTCCATAGATATGATTATTATAAATAATAACGGTCATATTCAAATTGCGTCTCGCTGCATGAATAAAATGGTTTCCCCCAATTGCTGTTGCATCACCATCACCGCTGATAACTATTATGTTGAGCTCTGGCTTTGTAAGTTTGATACCAGTTGCAAACGCGATTGCCCTACCATGTGTGGTGTGTAATGTATTAAAATCCACATAGCCTGGCGTTCTTGAAGAACATCCAATTCCAGAAACAAGTGCAATGCTATCTTTTGGAATTTTACTCCGCTCGATTGCCCTTAACATTGCCTTGAGGATAATACCACAGCCACATCCAGTACACCAGATATGAGGCAATTTATCAAGCCTCAAATAATTCTCATAAGGAAACATTTTTGATCCTTTCTAAAATTTCATGCGGTGTAATGAGGCCACCATCTACTCGATTTATCTTTATCACATCGCGCTTTGTTGCACAGGCAACCTCATGGGCCACTTGACCAAGATTCATTTCTGGGACAATAAAATATTGGCTTTGGTGTGAAATTTTTTCTAACTCCTCATACGGAAATGGCCACAGCACATAGGGCTGGAATAATCCGACCTTGATTCCTTGTTCTCTCGCCTCGTGAATTGCCCGACGGGCTGAACGTGCACTTGAGCCATACGCAACTATACAAATTTCAGCATCATCGAGCCCATCCTTTTTGACTGCTGTAATCTCATTTTTATATCTTTCAATTTTCCGATTGAGGCGGCGATAGAGAACATCAATCTTTGTTGGATCATTGGTAGGAAAACCACTCTCATCGTGACTCAGTCCTGTGACATTAAATCGATAACCAGTACCAAAATCAGCCATTCGGGGGATATCAGAGTCGGTAAATCTGTATGGTAAATACGTTTCTGGTGGTTCCTTTGTTCGCTCACGATCGGTAATCTCTAATTCCTCGCTTTGCGGGATAATAATTTTTTCATTAACATGTCCGATAATTTCATCAAGTAGTATAATAACAGGGACACGAAACCGTTCTGCATAGTTAAATGCCTTTATTGTCCAATCATAGGTCTCGCGCACTGTTGAGGGTGAAATGACAATAACCGGATGGTCACCGTGGGTACCCCAGCGTGCCTGCATCACATCGGCCTGAGAAGGTAACGTGGGTAATCCGGTACTTGGACCGCCCCGTTGGACATTCACAACAACACATGGAACCTCGGCCATTGAGGCATAGCCAATATTCTCTTGCATCAGAGAAAAACCTGGCCCGCTGGTGGCGGTCATTGATTTCGTCCCTGCTAATGAGGCGCCAATGATCGCAGCCATCGAGCCGAGCTCATCCTCCATTTGAATAAATACGCCACCTTCTTGAGGAAGACGAAAGGAGAGGACCTCTGCAATTTCGGAGGAGGGTGTTATTGGATAACCAGCAAAAAAACGCATTCCGGCTACAATTGCTGCTTCGGCACATGCCTCATTGCCCGTCATGAGCTCTGCGTTTCGCTGTTTCATTATTGTTTCCCCTTTTTTCACTTATTCCCCTCGTTAACCTGATTGACTTTTATGGCAAAATCCGGACAATAGATCTCACATAACTGGCAACCAGTGCAGGCATCAGGATTTTGGACCTTTGCTTTATCTTTATCCATACTGAGGACTCCTTTAGGACAAAAGGCGACACAAATTTCACAGCCCTTACACCAATTTTCATTGATAGTTACTTCAAACTTGCGTGTTGCTACAGTCATCGGCAGGTCATTATAGCCTAAAAATTGACAAAGTCAAGAACCCAACTAATGTAGTAATTTTATAGGTTTATATGCAAGAAGAACTTTAAAAATTCCCTCACAAATATCGTTGTTGGAATTGCAAGGAGGACACCCCAAAATCCAAATAGTGCGCCACCGAGAATCAAAATAATCATAACAACAACAGGATGAAGTCTTGATGCCTTACCAATGATCACCGGTCCCAAATAAAAATTTTCGAGCAGTTGCTCACCAGCATATACCGAGACAATTTTAATAACATTTACGAGAGGCGCAGGGCTTACAAGCCCTATTAATATAGCCGGTATAAAACTCAAAACATACCCTATGTTAGGGATAACATTACAGACTCCAGCAATGACACCAAGAAGCAAGTAATACTTTATACCCAAAATCCACAAGGCGAAGCCAACGATAAATCCAACAACAATTATTAAAATGATTTGGCCACGGAAAAAGCGGGCGAGAGACTGATTAAGTCTTTTAATGAATTCATCAATGCGTTTTCTATCCTTGACATTAAAGAGATTCCTAAACCATTGATATATTTTTTCGCGATCTGCCAGAAATAGGTAGGCGGATAGAGGAATGAATACGAAATTATAAACAAGCACAATGATTCCGCCAATGCCTTTACCAATTTGTGCAATAGTTTTGAAGAGACCAGCGATAATATTGGTTAAGTGTGTTGTTATGGTATTGGCGATGATGTTCGGGTCAATTTCGATGCCTGCATCAATCAATTTATTGATTACCGCGCCAGAGAATACTTGAATTTTTTGAATTATATCTGGCATTTTTTCAATTAAACCTTGAAGTTCATTTATCAAACCCGAGATGATTAAGAAGAAAATCAAAGGAAAAATCGCAACAATGGGCAAAAGTGGCATTAAGATAGCAAGAGGTCGTGGTATTCCTTTTTTCTCCAATAAATCGACCAGGGGGGCAAGAATGTATGCAAGTCCTAGACCAATAATAAAAGGAATTAAAATTGAGAAGTAATGGAAAACAATGAAAAGAAAAAATAGTAAGATGCTCAGTAAAAATATTGGGCGAACATCCTTATTCCTCCTATGAGACCAAAGGATCACTACGACAAGTATTAAGAGCCAGATTGGCGAGAATGCTTTTGAAAAAATTATGAAACCAGCAACGAGAACCATGGTTATGTAAAGCACTACCTTCTGCATACATACATTATAGCTGCTACCCGAATAAAATCAAGGCTTGACTTTAAGGGTCGTTTATATAAAATAGAAAAAGGAGAAAACGATGATAAATTATGCAAAATATATTTTTTTAATTTTTTTGTTGTTGCTTGTTGGATGTCCATCCCAAAATCAGGTTCTCTTGAACATCGATGGCGATAGGTACACAATTGCTCATTTCAAATTATACACCCAATTTTCACCTACCGAAGATTCCCTGCAGAGGATGGAAAAGATCGATGAGTTTGTTAATCAGATGTTGGCGGTTAAGGAGGCACGCAAACGGGGCTATGAGGACGACCCGGTTGTCATGGCTGCCTTTGAGACACATCGCAGAGAACTACTCGGTCGAGGATACTACGAAGAAAGAGTAATCAAGAGAATAAAAATTCCCGAATCAGAAATTAGAAAAGTGTACAATCAAATTATTGATCAATATCACCTAGCACTGATCGTTGTGGCTGAAGACTCTCTTGCCCATTATATTGGAGAAGAATTAGAGAAGGGAATACCATTTGATTCCCTTTTGCAATTTTCCCTTGACACGTTAACAGAAAATGGCGATATTGGCACGTTCTCTGTTGTATCGTTACCTCCGGAGATATCAGAACCTGTTAAAAAAACAAGAGTCGGTGACAATACAGGAGTGATAAAAATTGGTGACTACTTTTACATTCTCAAGGTGATTGAACACAAAAAATCTGATACACCAAAATATGGAGATGTAAAGGATAACATCAAAAATAATTTATTTAGGGAAAAGG
>Ga0114921_10001074_pt1 | contig 12248 bp, 11 predicted proteins | sample BentaG_FD_87016 | JGI IMG/M metagenome (GOLD analysis project Ga0114921, IMG submission 87016) | Deep subsurface microbial communities from South Atlantic Ocean to uncover new lineages of life (NeLLi) - Benguela_00093 metaG | ecosystem: Environmental > Aquatic > Marine > Oceanic > Sediment ...
AGAGACTCTGAGCTCCAAAGACGACCCGCAGAATCCGGTCTGTCGTGAGAAACGAGCGGACGGCCGCGGCGCGTTCACCTCGGGATGTCTAATCATGGAGTTATCCGAGAAGCCGGTCCTTCATCTCGCACCCGGTCCCCCTTGCACTACCGATTTTCGAACCTACACCTTTTGAGCAGAAGTTTCAGGGAAGCCTGAGCAGCCGCCTTTTTCCTTTGAAGATAAGGATGGATTTACCTCTACAGGGCTGGAGCAGCTTGGTCACACTTGGTGCTGCAGAAAATAATAGATCGTCGCTTACAAATGTCGTTAAATTAATTATTATGCGACATTTCTTCTTTCCCAGGGAAAGATTATTGAATGTCGCTAAATATATACATTTCACTATATATGTACACTCCTGTCAATCATACCCCCGGGCTATCTATATTGTCAGATATTTTGATTGCCAATATAATATGGATATTGATAGGATATCACTGCATTTTCAGGTTATTTTTGCTTGGATTCATAAGTTTTAGATAGGGTATAAGCTAGATTTCTCTCAAAATATAGCCTGTAATATAGCAATTGTTATACAGATAATAATTCCTAGTATGAGTGACTAAGATGCATAAGATTCCAGAATTTCGAAAAAATGATCGTTACAAGAGAAGCAATTATCATGCATACAACTGGAAAATGCCTCCAATATATGATTCTTGCATCTGGATGAAAGTGGGTAAAATTGATTTATTGGATGAAACTGTACTTCGTGAAATATCAAGTGACGATTTTTCTATCCGAATATTAGATGTTGGTTGTGCGACTGGAAGACTACTGTATAAATTAGCAAAACATGGCTATACAAATTTATCAGGTGTTGATCTTGCTCCTCGTATAATTGAAGTAGCTCGAAAAAAATTATCCAATTTTAAAGTTAATCTGAATTTGAAAACTGCAGATTCTGAAGATAATTTACCATGGCCTGGTAATTCTTTTGATATTATTACACTTACAGGAGTCATTCATCATTTTTATCGTTTAAATGATGCTTTAAAAGAAGCTTACAGGGTTCTTGATAAGCAGGGTAAATTGATAATTTGGGATCCCTGGTTTCCGATCATCATAAGACAGATAGTTAATTCATGGTTGTATTTTTTCCCACATGATGGAGATTTCAGATTCTATACTCCTAAAAGAGTTGAGAATGCACTTACAGAAATTGGTTTGAAGAATACCCAATACCACAGAATAGGTATCTGGACCTATATGATAACAGGTGAAAAATTATATTGAAGGACGTAATCATGAACAGCTGTATAACAAGCGCATGCACCGGACCTCACTAAACTGGCTGTGAATGCATAGCTCAGGGTATTTTGGGTGGGAGGCCGGTGATGCCCAACGGTAGACGTACAAGAAACAAAAAGGAAGGACGGAAACCATGTATTACCTATTGTGCAAACACAAGGTTGCTGACTACACTGAGTGGCGGCGCGTCTTCGATTCCGACGCCGAGGCCCAAAAAAAAGCTGGTCTTCATCTTCTTCACATTCTTCGGGACACCGCTGATCCCAATCTCATTGTTCTCTTATTCAGAGCCGACGATCTGAAAAAGGCGAGAGCTTTTACAGAGGCCCCAAGCGCGAGCGAGTCAGCGCAGAACTCTGGTGTCATCGGTGTGCCAGATATCTCATTTCTGAGCGAGTAAAGAAAACGACTGTGCCTGACATCGTGCTGCAGCCAAGCCGAAAAAGAAATTCTTACATATTAAACATGTTCATGGTGGTAATTTCTTAAAATCCTCTCTCTATCTTCATTTTCTCTCTCACCCTTGTAATAAATTTCCACCAATTCTATTACATCCTCTTGTTCGAAATACGCATATATAACCCTAATTCCACTGGCAACTCCCTTTCCTTTTAAAGTCCTACAAGTAAATTTTTTAGCTTTGAATATTTTAGGATGCAAAATTCCCAAGTCTGACATTGGAAAAATTCCTTTGTTATCTATGCGTAGCTTGTGATAAAGATTTAATTGTTTTTGAATGAATGTCTCTAAATCTTCCTCCAGAGTACGGAATTTTTTTGAAAGCCTTTTCAAATCTTTTTCAAATTCAGCCAGTCTTTTTACTTCATTGAAAATCTTCTTCACTATAAGACCTCATTGAATATGGTGCAGTACGATAAAAGACTGATTCATAATCAATTATATCGCCATCATCGGTCGTTAACCATGGAACATCGTTATGAGAGTATTCACTTATCTGGGCAGCATTCATATCTGAAAGCTTGTCCAAAACCTCATCTATCATCTTTATCTCATTTGCTTTAAGTTTGGTTAAATCGGGTTCTCTTAAGGGGAGATATTTTCGCTGCGGATACTGAAAATATTTATCTTCTATCTTTACCAGTTCCTCTTCTCTTTCCATCTTTTCGACTATTTTTATAAACTCCTTTGGAGTAGGCCCGTAATTATTTTTGATATATGTCGCACCTACAAGCTGTTCTTCATATTTCTCATAGAAGTTAAAATCAATAAAGTACAGCAATTTATACAAAACTGATTCACCAATATTTGGTTTTGATCCAACTTTTTTTAAAATATAGAGAAGCACCTCTTTAAATTTGTCTAAGTTCTTTTGAGGGACACTTATTCTTATTTCCTGTTTTTCCTTCTGTTTTGTTTGCTTCTTTTTTTCAAGGATTACTTCTATGTCCTTTTCCAAATCAAGAAGTATATCCAATGGCATATTAAAAATTCTGGAAAGTTTCGCTATTTCTTCAGCACTAATTTTTCGGTCCCCATTTTCTATTTGAGAAATTGCAACTCTACTTATCCCTATTAATTTTGCAATTCTCTCTTGAGATAAATCTAAATGTGCTCTAATTTTCTTGATTTTAGCTCCTAATTTATGATAGAAAATATCCATCTTTTACCTCCTTTTTTCATTTAAAACATAGCATATGTAAGGTTATCTGTCAAGACAATGTTAGAAAAAAATACACACTGGATAAAGGAAAATTTTCCCTCTGATACTTCAGATCACAGAAGTAGAGCCAAAGAGAATCCCCCCCCACTTCCACCCTTTCTTTCCCACACACAGCTTTTCATGTTTTTCCCTTATGAATTTTTCTTGAAACTCGTTATTTTCTTATATACGATAATTAAGATTTTTATGAGAAGGAGATAAACATCATGAAATTATGTTTTTGTCGCCTTTTGTTTGCTGCTGTTATCGTAGTGCTGGCCATAGTCTGGTGGCCTGAAACCTGGGCAAAATGGGTTATTGTCGTGGCCGCCGCGCTCCTGGCCATTATGAGTCTTTTCTTTAAGACATGTTTCTGCAGAGGTCTAAAAGAAACAGAGCAGAAATAAACCTTTAGCTGATAATAGATTTTGGAGGCAAATCAAATCCAACCAAAACGGATGAGTGTTCTGTTCGCCTTCCAGGCAAAAAGTATGCCCATTCCAATTAAAGCGATCGTTAAAATTGGGCTGAAAATGTCATAAACTTGCAGCCCTAAAATAATGGCAGCAATCACTAGAAACAGGCAGAAAGTTGCAAGTCGTTTACGTCGTACTCTATAAGGTTTCAATTGTGCATTGAAGTCATCAGGCACAGGATCTTCTGGACCTATCTTTGCCATATATGATTCAATTTTAGGTTGAAGGCTGAAGTGGACATAAGATAATAATCCCATCATAGTGAAAAGGATGAGCGTTTTAGCCAGCACAACCCAGCTTGTCCACAAGGCTTCAATACCCAATGGGCCAAAAATGATCAGTAATACACCAGAGATTAGCACGGTCCACTGAAATACATAACATCTGATCGCACCGTGCCGGATTATATTCTCCATATATCTATCTGCATAGTAGTTGAATGAGGACCCCAATAAAGCTCGTTCATTAACAACAATAAGATTAAACAGAGGAGTTGACATGAATACAAAACCCATTACATGAAGAAATATCAATACATTGTAAAAGACTTCCATAATACCCTCCTATTCATTGAAAAATCAGAGAATTAATCTTTGCTTGATTGTTTCTTGAAACCATATAACGATGATAAATAATTATCATAATAAAAAATCAATATCAACTATTATTATTGGGATTATAGAAATTATCGGTATTAGCTCAATTAATCTTTAAGATATATTCCTCTTATCGATAAAGAATGTATTGGTTATGACCTTACGGCTATTATTGCCCTTCGTGTCAAACAGGAGAACGACGTTGAGGTCCAGGAGGCGATTTCTAAACTTCCTCAGGTTTGGGCTGCTTATGAAGTCACAGGAGAATGGGATTTAATTCTTATATGTTATTTTAAAGGACGCAAAGATCTGACCTATTTTTTGAAGCAGAAACTCCCATTATCATACGTGGAACGAGCTATTACGCATCTTGTCTTGAATGTTGTCAAAGAGGAGAAAAGAACTCCACTAAAGAACAAATTCAAGCTCACAGAAGAGATGCTCCTACGCGTCATCAGAAATATTCGCCTCTCTCTTCGGCTGCCAAAAGGAGTTTGTGTTGGATGAGACGGGGCGGTGGAGGGCGTTTGGGCATGAAGGTAAGGTTGAAGTTGTTGAACTAATACTTCACCTCAGTATCAACCGTGAAAAATTTATAATCTTTATAAAGCACAGTTATTTCTGACTTCTTAAACTTCCCCCACTTTGGATTTATATATTCCTCTTTAAGAGAATATTTACTGGGAAATCGGATCCCGCTCTTTTCAAAGGAAAATTCGGAATAAAAAGTAATTTGTGGCATAGCGTTTAATTTCTTGGCATTTTCTTCTATTTTTTTATAGTTTTTCACAGATGTTGGATTCCATTCTATTTTTAAAATACTAAAATCACTCTTTCTTACCCAGATTTTTCCGAAAGGCTTATCCAGTTTAAAGTTTGATTTAGGAGTAGCCTCAATGACAATCACCTTTTCTCCTTTAAACCTTGTTTCTTTGACAAATTTATAATCATGGAGTTGCTGCTGGTGTTTACTGAGTAGACCTATTGGCCCAAATATCATATACTCGTGTTCAAACCGTTTTGTTTTCAACGGAGCATTCTTTTCGTTTTTTTCTTGGCCGTTTTCCTCCAAAAGAATTCTCCTCTCTTTTGTTCTGTTTTCTTTTCGTATCACCTGATAATCATAGATATAAACATTTTTTTCTATTGGGAGGTTTTGACCCTTCTTCGTAATTCTTTTAAGATCGGTTTCTGAAAAGTGTCCTATAGCTACAGGATTATAGTTGTGTATTTGTTCTGTTATTTCTTCTCGACATACGAAATAAAGAACTAAATTACTCAATTTTTCACAATAATCAGCGCATTTCTCTAGAATTTGGTCTAAATCTTTTTGATCACGATTTAGATTAGTATCTGCATAATTCTCCAACCATAAAGGTAACGTAACCAAGGCTAAATTAGCAGTTCTTATAAAATCACGGCGTTTCATCTTCATAATCCCCCCTATTATTTAAACCAATATTCCCCATATCAACTTTACAAAAGATGATATTTAGCATCATGTTGATTTACAGTCCATTCTTAACACATTTTTTTGCCACGTACAACATTTTTTCAGCATTTGGAATCAAAATATCACATTTTTCTTTGACCTTCACAGCCTTCTTTCCAAAATCCGAGAATTAGTGATACCTGTGCTTCCATCTTCATTAGAAATTGCTGCATTATCACGAACAATGCTGTAACCGATTTACCCGAAACAATATCTCAGCAAATATCTCCTTGCTTATAGCAACTTTCGCCACCACACGCCGCTGCTTCTTCCAACTTGCTGCCTGGTACTTGAAATCATGAAACCACACAATGGGATTTCTTGGAGGACGACCAACAGGACGGGTCAGCAGGTGTTTAATTTCATCACATAAGACATCATTTACCGGAAGACGGATAGCATACAATAGACCTTTTTCTTCAAGGTATCCATAGATCTCAGGCTTTGCAAATGCAGCATCACCCCGAAAGTACTTCCTGACTTTCTTATTCTCATATCGCCGGACAATAGGTTTCAGCAGTTCTTTCCAGCGATCCGCGCTGTGGACATTGCCTGAACGCATCATCAAGCTCCCGGTATGCAAGAAGCCCTCCATCAGAAGTTAGTCTTGCGCCATGAAATTCTAGCCTAATTTTACTGTTAATTTGAAGCATGATTTTATTGTTTCTCAGTGCATAGATAAGCTCTAAGAGAGTTCTAAGATTGGGTATGTTAGGGATGCCGATCCCTATTTTGCATCTTCTCCCTGGGAGAATCGCGACTAAAATCTTACATTAGCGGTTTTAGCGAACCTGGAAACCTTGCTTGACTTTAGTTTTTCCTCTTTTATACTATCAAGGCAAAATATTCAGTATATGGGCAAAATTGGAACAAGCTCTTTGTGGATATTTTTCTTTCCAGAGGGGCCCATTCCCAGAAGGAGGTAGAGATGAAGACATTAATTAGAAGAACATCTTCACTTTTGATTTTACTGGTTCTTTTATCGCTCCACTACTCACAGAGTCTTGAGATAGGGTACCAGATAAAACCGCCCAAAGGACAGGTGAATGAGGCTTCGCTCTTTCCTAGCAAGGCGTCCAGGTCTGCACCCTGGCCAGTAAAAGAAGGGCTTGTCTTTGAAGGTTTCAAGGAAAAAAGCCTAGATGGAAAAAGGCGGACCGATGAGGTGCTGCAGTTTGTGGCTGGGGGGCATGTTCTTGGATTCCGGAAGGGTGAGGTGTTCATTGCTTCTGGCCACCATGCCTTGAGGATCGAGTTTATAAACGCCCGCCCCGTTTCCCCGTCGAATGAGGGAATCTCCCTGGATACAGAGAACAACCGACAGGTCACAACACCGCTCGGCAGAGTCTCCTACAGCGATCTCTGGGATGGTGTTACCCTGGTGTACGAGAGGCACGGTTCCGGTGTGGTCAAAAGCACCTATACTGTTCAGCCTGCAGGCACCGAGGCTTCGAGCCCCGTAGACCGGATTCGCCTTCGTTACAATGTGCCGGTGGTAGTGGAAGAGAGCGGTAACCTGGTTCTTTCCTTTGAGACCGGCCAGATGAAAGAGTCCCGGCCAGTGGCCTGGCAGGAGATAAAGGGAGAGCATATACCTGTAGAAGTTTCCTTCAGTTATCTAAGCGAACGAGAAGTCGGCCTCAAGGTTGGATCTTATAACAGACAGTTTCCTCTTGTGATTGACCCTGTTCTAAGCTGGCATACCTACATGGGATCGGCAGATGTTGACTATGGCAACGCCATAGCCGTGGATATGCAAGGGAACATCTATGTTACGGGTTGGAGCGAAGCGACCTGGGGCACACCAATCAATCCCTACGCTGGAGGTAAAGATGCTTTTGTGGCGAAACTGAACAACAGCGGGGTACGAAAGTGGCACACTTTCCTGGGTTCGGCAAAAGGTGACTATGCTAGAGCCATAGCCGTGGATTCGAGAGGGAACGTCTATGTAGCGGGTGGAAGCGAAGCGACCTGGGGCACGCCGATCGCTTCCTTTGATTGGCCTTGGGCTACCTTTGCCGCAAAACTGAACTCAAGGGGAGTACTAAAGTGGCACACCTTCCTGGGATCAGCAAGTGATGGCTCTTCCAAAGGCATAGCCGTGGATACAAGCGGAAATGTCTATGTGGCGGGTTGGAGCGGGCCCTGGGGGACGCCGATCAATCCCAACCCTGGAGGCGTCGATGCATTTTTGGCGAAACTGAACTCAAGCGGAGTACTACAGTGGCACACCTTCATGGGGTCGTATGAGGATTTTGACTATATCCGCGGAATAGCTTTGGATACGAGCGGAAACGTCTATGTGGCGGGTGGAAGCGAGGTTACCTGGGGATGGCCGGTCAATTCCCACACTGGAGATAGTGATGTCTTTGCCGCCAAACTTAATAGCAGCGGGGTACGGCAGTGGCATACGTTCATGGGGTCGGCAAGTAGTGACTCGGGCACCGGCATAGCCGTGGATGGAAGTGGGAATGTCTATGTCTTGGGTGACAGTAACGCTACCTGGGGCACGCCGGTCAATGCCCACGCCGGAAAGGCTGGAAAGGAAAATGCCTTTGTGGCGAAACTGAACTCAAGAGGGGTACGACAGTGGAACACCTTCATGGGATCGGAAACTGGTGACCTAGGTTGGGCCATAGCCGTGGATACGATCGGGAACGTCTATGTAGAGGGTATGAGCGGGGATACCTGGGGCACGCCGGTCGATAATCCTGCTGGATTCCCTAATGCCTTTGTCGCGAAACTGAACAACGACGGGGCACGACTGTGGCACACATTCATGGAGACGGGAAGTGGTCATGGCAAGGCCATAGCCGTGGATGGCAGCGGGAACATCTATGTGGGGGGTGGGGGCGATGTGCCCTGGGGCACGCCTATCAATCCCCACGCTGGAGATTATGACGTCTTTGTCGCCAAAATTGATAGAGGCATTCGAATAGCTTCTTGGAACATCTTGAATTATTCGGATTTAAATGGAGATTCTCGTGAGGAAGACTTCCGCAAAGTTATAGACATGATAGAGCCGGATATACTTGTAGTTCAGGAAATGAAGAGCGCGGAGGGAGTCAGTCACTTCCTGAAAAATGTCCTGAATCCCAAGCCTCCTAGGCAATACAAAGCTGCCGAGTTTATTGACGGCCCGGATACGGATAATGCTCTTTTTTATGATAAAACCAAGCTAGAGCTGCAATCCAGCCAGCAGATTCCTACCTCTTTTCGCGATATCTCTGAATACTGCCTGAAAATAAAAGAAGGCCCTGGAAAAGATTGTGAATTTAATATCTACTCTGTTCATCTCAAGGAAGGCTTAGGCGCAAGTAACAGAAAGCAACGAAAAAACGAAGCAAACACATTGAGAACCTACCTCAATGGCCTACCTCCTGAGAGTCATTTCCTGGTATGCGGCACATTCAATATGATATCAAGCAATGAAAAAGCTTATAAACTTCTTACAGGTGATCTAATAAACAATATCGGGAGGTTGAAAGATCCGATAAATAGATTTGGAAGATGGCATAATAAGATGAAGTTCAGACCCACCCATACTGAATCAACCCGAAAAACTAAATTTGGGGATGGCGAAAGTGGCGGCCTGGATGACCGGTTTGACGTGATTCTGATTTCCTATGGATTGGATCAAAATGGTGAGTTGTTCTATAGCCCGGGCAGTTTCGTTGTATTCGGGAATGATGGGAAACATCTCAATAAAGCCATAAATGAGCCGATGAACAAAGTTGTCAGCCCCGAGATAGCGGATGCATTGTATAAGGCGTCAGACCATCTACCAGTGATTATTGATTTAGTGTTTTGGGATAAGTCTTCGGAAAAGGACAGATTGAACTGAGGAAAGTAAGAGATTTTGTGACCAAGATATGATCATCTTTTCTACTTGACTTTTTCTCGGAATTGTTATATTTTTTTACACGAAATACCTATTCAAGATAAGAGATTCATGTCAAAAAATATAACAGAATTAGGTCCTAAAGAAGCGCAATTTATTTCTCTCTTTGCCACTAAAAATAATGGCTTTTTCCTGCTGGAGGAAGCTGTCCAGTTTTGGAAAAGCAGGAAGCTTACCTATGACATTCTTTGGAGGCTTGAGAGAAAAGGATGGTTAGAGAGGATTGAAAGAGGCAAGTACTTCGTCATTCCTCTAGAAGCTGGTCCTCAAAGGAAGTGGAGTGTTGATTCATATGTCGTAGCAGGCTTTATTGCAGAGCCTGCGGCAATTGCCTATTGGACTGCTATACGCCATTGGAATTGGACTGAGCAGCTTCCTCGTGTCGTTTATGTTCAGACAACGAAAAGAAAATCGAGACCTAAACATACGATTTTCGGTGTGGAATACGAAATTATTACGGTTTCAAAAAGAAAATTCTTTGGTCACACTAAAGAATGGCGAGATGGGAAGGCTTGTCTAATCACCGACAAGGAAAAAACACTCATTGACTGTGCTGATTATGTAGAAAGGAGCGGGTCCATCATGGAACTTGCTAAGGCCGTAAAAGAAGCTGCCGGGGAGATTTCTTGGGCAAGATTGGACAATTACGCAGAACGGTTTCCTAATGGAGCTATAAAAAAGCGCCTCGGCTATCTCTTTGAAGAGCTTGTGCCTCAATTGCCGATAGAAGCAAAGAACATGCTCGAGAGATGGCAACAAGGATTGACTAAAGGGATTAGCCCTCTTAATACAGCCGGGCCAAAGTCAGGAAAAATCTTTACTCGCTGGAAAATTCTGATAAACACGGAGATTTGATTGATTTCAATTGGTGAAGTCCAACGGATCGCTGGAGCATTAGGCTTAGAACCGAGAGTGATTGATCATGATTATGCTTTGGGTTGCTACTTGTGTTTCCTGGGATCTCAATCCACTGTTCAGAAAAAATGGCTCTTCAAAGGGGGGACAGCACTTCGGAAGTGTTATTTTAAGGAATATCGCTTTTCAGAAGATCTTGACTTCACAGTTCTGGGTGTAATTTCCGTTGAGAATCTCCGTAATGTTCTGCGGTCAGCCAACATTGCAATGCAGGATGCAATTGGCATTCGAACTGATGAAAGAGAGATAGTGGTGGATATTATCGAGGATGAATATGGCAAAGAATCCTATGAAGCTAGAATATATTACTTTGGCCCGTGGAATTATGGTGGCTCACCTCGTTCGATACGAATTCATACAAATCGAGATGAGAGCCTTGTATTTCCAACTAATATGCTATCTGTTTTTCACCAATATTCTGACAGAGAGGAATTGCCTCCTGCAACTATACAGGTGTATTGCTTGGAAGAAATGATGGCAGAGAAATTGAGAGCCTTTTCTGGTCAGAGGAAACAAGCAATTCCTCATGATATATTTGATTTGTATCATCTATCAAGAAATGTCGATAGCATTGAAAAAGTTGTAGAAGCATTTCCCCAAAAATGCCAGGCCAAAGGGATTTCACTTGATGCAATAGACCTTGAAAAAGTTATTGCGCGGAAGTCTGAATATGAAAATAATTGGCGGCAAGGTCTTGAGTATTTAATTCCAGCAGATCTAAAGGTTTCATTTGAAGTGGCGTGGCATACTTCAATCAGGCTTCTGGAGAAGGCGTCTCAAAAAAAATAAGCGTGGCACGCCTGTAGCTCAGGGGACAGAGCGACGGACTCCGGATCCGATTTGAGGGATTTTCCTAACTTCCTGAAAACAAAGTAATAGCCAATTTATCAGCAATTTACAAATTATCTCTAGGCATACGGAAGCATACCAAATTATACGAAAGTACATCTCAGACGATTACAATTTGGTCACAATTTGATCGTTTGACTCATTATTGAATATCTTCAATCAATAGACCTTCAGCCGGATCAATTGTTGCCGCCATGCGATAATTTCCTATTTGTGCCACGCAAAAATTTCCGGTTTTTAAAAAATGGTATAAGGTTCTTTATTGCTAATTTTGGCAAGGAGAACCTTGATGGCAAAGGAAGTTATTGTATTGAGCCGGAAAGAGATTGATCGTTTAAGGGTCATCCATCAAGTTATGGGTAGGCAACTGCTGCAGGTGGATGGGGCTAGGTTATTAGGTTTAACAGATCGGCAGGTACGAAACATCATCCAAAAGGTCAGGCAGAAGGGAGAGGAAGCAATAGCGCACGGCAACCGGGGGCGGGTGGCAGCGAATAAGATGCCGGAGGAGGAGGAGGAGAGGATTGGGAAGTTAGTGGAGGAGCATTATCGGGATTTTGGGCCGACATTGGCCTCAGAGAAGCTATGGGAGCGACATAGGATAAGAGTGGGGCGAGAGAAGCTGCGTCAGATCATGATAGAGCGAGGGATATGGAAGGTGCGGAAGCGCCGGGATGGGCCTGTATACCAGTGGCGGGAGCGTAAGGCGTATTTAGGGGAGATGGTACAGATGGATGGGTCGCATCATGAGTGGTTGGAGGATCGAGGGCCGAAGATGGTGTTTATGGGATATATCGACGATGCCACCAACCGGTTGTTTGGCCGTTTTTACGACCACGAAGGGGTGTATCCAGCCATGGACTCGATGGAGCGATATATACGCCGTTATGGGCTGCCTCAGAGCCTATACTTGGACAAGCACTCCACTTACAAGACGACACGACAGCCGAATCTGGAAGAGGAGTTACGTGGCAAACGTGCTGCGACTCAGTTTGAGCGTGCACTCGGGGAGCTTAAAATAGAGATGATCCATGCCGATTCTCCTCAGGCAAAAGGGAGGGTGGAA